>Ga0182030_10021168_pt1 | contig 12196 bp, 12 predicted proteins | sample 812S3MmetaG_FD_121299 | JGI IMG/M metagenome (GOLD analysis project Ga0182030, IMG submission 121299) | Permafrost microbial communities from Stordalen Mire, Sweden - 812S3M metaG (Illumina Assembly) | ecosystem: Environmental > Terrestrial > Soil > Wetlands > Permafrost | place: Sweden...
CCAAGGGCGCGTACCATTTCGCGATTCTCCACGCCGGCGCGAATGATGATGCCGTAGCGGGTGCGCGCGAGAAATAGTTCCAACCCGATCAAGACAAGGGCCCCCGCGCCGATGGCCAGAAAACTGGCGTTCGGCAAAAACAGACCACCGATGTGCGTGGGCTCGATGAGCCAGAGTGGTACCGGGATCTGCAGGGCGGTGCTGCCGAAACCACCCATGAGGAGGCCGACCACCGCGAGGTCCAGACCGATCGTGATCAGTATCTGATTGATTGGTTTGCCGTACAGCGGTCGAATGAGAATCAGCTCCGTTACCCCGGCCGCCAGAGCGCCAACGAGGGTGCCGCCGACGATCGCCAGTATCACCAGTGTTGGCGCGCCGAGCGACGTCGGTAGCCGTGTCGCCACCTCGTAGCCGGCGTAGGCGCCGAGCGTCATGAAGAGTCCATGGGCAAAATTGAGGACGTCCATGAGTCCATAGATCAGCGAGAGGCCCGACGCCGCGAGAAAGTAGATAGCTCCGAGAGCCACGCCACTGAAGGTGAGAACGAGAAAGATGTTCACGCCGCTCCCGACACGCCAAGGAGCTGTCGCACGAGAGTCGGGTCGTCGAGATCGGTGACCTCCCCGAGGTGCACGACTTCGCCGTGGTCCAGTACGACGATGCGTTGGGCGAGACGTTTTACGACACTCAAGTTCTGCTCGACGAGCAGCACCGTCGAGTGTTGGGCCGCACGTTCCAAGACGCCAGCGAATTCACTCACGATTTTCGGAGCGAGTCCCTTGGAAGGCTCGTCGATGAGCAACAACGGCCGATGGTTCAAGAGGGCTCTCGCGATCGAAAGCATCTGCTGTTGTCCACCCGAGAGCGTGCCGGCACGCTGGCGTCCGCGTGTCTTCAATTCAGGAAAGAGCGAGAAGACTTCGTCGTAGTCCGCGCCCGCTCCGCTCTCGGCCAGCCGGAGATTCTGCTCCACGGTCAAAGCGGAAAAGACGTCGCGGTCCTCAGGAACGTAGCCGATGCCAAGACGGACGATCCGGTGCGTGGGCCACCTCTCGACATCGTTGCCGCGGACCTCAATTCGACCGCTGCTGGCGACGAGTCCAAGGATTGCCCGCAGCGTCGTCGTCTTGCCGACGCCGTTACGTCCGAGGAGCGCGGTGACACCGCCCGTGGGCACGCTGAATCCAACACCTTGGAGGACGTGTGAGCCCGCGATGGATACGTGCAAATCGGAAATCTCAATGGCGTTGGTCACAGCGGCTCACCGAGATAGGCCGCCTGTACGGTTTCGTTGGCCATGACCTCATCCGGTGTACCGCACGCCAGAAGTCGTCCGTAGTCGAGGACCGCGACCTTTTGGGCAAGTCCAACGACGACCGCCATGTGGTGTTCGACCATCAAGACGGTGCGACCCTCAGAGTGCAGTCGTCCTATGAGTTCCGTCAGGCGCGGTACGTCTTCGGTGTTGACGCCGGCCATAGGTTCGTCGAGCAGAAGAACCCGCGCCTCGGCCGCAAGAAGGATCGCTAACTCCAGCTTGCGTTTGTCGCCATGACTGAGTGCGCCGGTGATCTGATGCGCGACGCTCGTGAGACCAACGTCGTGAAGCGCAGATTCGGCCGCCGTCGTCGCCGCGTCGCCCGCCCGGGGACGTCGCCACAACTTCATGTTGCCACCGAGGCGGGCTTGCGCGGAGAGGCGGGCATTCTCGAGCACGCTGAGCGAGTTGAACAGACTTGATGTTTGGAACGTGCGCCCGACGCCCAGACGAGCACGGCCCGATGAACTCACGCCCGCCAGATCGCGCCCGAAGAGTTCTACCTTGCCCGACGTTGGTTTGAGCACACCGCTCATGAGGTTGAGAAATGTTGTCTTCCCAGCTCCATTGGGACCAATGATGCCGAGGAAACTCCCCTCCTCAATCTCAATGTCGATCTCGGAGAGAATTTCCGCTCCACCGACCCGAAATCCCAGGTCCCTCGCATTGAGCGCGAGGGACCTGGGACCGGAACTGTCTGTCATTGGGGAAAACTCTAACTATTTGCTGAAGTGCGCCGTGACCGGAGGAGCCGTCAATGATGCACTCAAGGTGCGCAGTACCACTGGCTTGAAGCCACCGCTAATCGTCGAGACCAGGCTCACCTGGTACATCGGCTGGAGCATGGCGTGGTCCGACACCCGAATGGTCTGCTCACCCTTCGGAGCGAGAAAACTCCATCCCGCGAGCCCACTGATCATCTTGTTGACGTTCGTCCCACCACCGGTTTGGATGGCGCGCACCAACATCTGCGCCCACACGAATCCGTCGGGCGTGAACAGGTCGGGCTGTTGCTGATACTTCTGTTCCATCGCCTTTACGAGATAAGCGTTTGGCTTGTTGGACGAACCGGCCGACACGTAGAGCGACAGGTAGTTGAACGACGTACCAATCGTGCCGTAGAACGGATACGTCACGATGTTCGCGAGACCTGTAACGACGTGTGCGGTAGTCAGGGCGCCTTCTTGCTGAAGCGCCTGCATGAGCGGCGCCCCAGTGGTTCCGGCCCACGCCAGAAAGATGATGTCCGGGTGGTCCTGTTGCACTTGCAAGGCCGTCGACGTGAAGTCGGTCGTCGTCAGGGGAACGAGGAGACTATCCACGGTGTCGCCGAGGCTCTTGAACGCGTTCGTGGCATCGGTCACGTAGGACTGGCCGAAGGCGAAGTCCTGACCGAGCACGAGGATGGTCTTGCCAGTGCCGAGAGCCTGCACGTATGACTTCGCGGTCTGCACGTCCTGGTAGGTCTGGCGACCGGAACGGAACGTGTAGCGGTTGACGCCGGTGATCGCGTCATCGGCGGCCGCGCCCGAAATGTAGAGCGTCTTGTTCTGGGCCGCGAGGGGTGCGAGTTCATCGGCGATGCTCGAGTCACCGGTACCGCCGATGATCTTGTAGCCGGCGCCCACGTAGGCCTTGAAGTCCGAAACGGCCGTGGTCGGGTTGTCTGCGTCGTCATCCCACGTGATGTCGTGCTTCTGACCGTTCACCTTGTCCGTACCGTTCGTCGCGTACTTGAGACCGATGTTGAAGCCCTGGCGCCACTCCGTCTCATACGCCGAGTAGATGCCCGTCTGTTCCAAGATCATGCCCACCTTGACGGCAGGCTTTGCTTTGGCGGCAGCCGCACCCGACACCTGCGAAGCACTGATGCCGATACCGAGAGCCATCATGGCAATCGACATGGTGACCGCCGTCACACGAAAGATTCTTTTCATTTCCCCCCTTGGAACGCGCCGCCCCCTTGACTGCGTGAGCGAAATTCAAGCAGAGTCAACCAAGAATGTCAAGTGAATCACCTCTCATATTTCGAGCCAGAAGCCTTGTTTTCCGCCGAAACTGGTCAAGAGGTCAAATATTCCATCGCTCGAAGACGCAATCGAACGGGATTTGCGCGTCGGAACCATCGCCAGTTCAAACCTCGCAGTTCACACGAATTGAACGGTTCGAACGTCTAGCTGAGCGCGGCCTCCACGGCGGCCCGCGCGATGTTGGCACCCCGGGTGCTGCCTGGAACGAACTGCATCTTGTTCGGCGTGTAGGCAATCGTGATGCCGAGGTCTTGATCCAAGAGGACCAGTGAGCCGAGTCCCGCCCAAAAACATCCTCGGGGACCGAGTGGCGTGACGCCACTCGTCAGGCCATAGCCCATTCCGAAATTCATCTCAATTCCGAGTACTTGATCGACGCCGTGTGCTTGCGTTTCGAAGATTCGCGCGCCGGTCTTCTCGCTGAAGAATCGCAACCCGTTGAACTCGCCATTGTTGGCGACGATCGATTGGATCAACGCGACCGAACGCGCATTACCGTGACCGTTCGAGGCGGGGATCTCCGATGCGCGCCACCACCTCTGCCTCGGCCACGTGAAATCGATAGGTGGCGACATCCACGAGCGATACGCAATCGAACTTGGATCCATTCCCTCGACGACGTTCCCTTCGCCCGGGATCACGAAACTTACGCGAGCCTCTTCCGATTCGGGCAGACCAACGTGGAAGTCCGCGTCGAGAACGTCGGTCACCTCGGACTTGAAGTACTTAGCGAATGACGTACCCGTGATGCGACGCACGAGTTCGCCAAGCAGGTATCCCTGCGTGACGAGGTGATAGCCCGAAACCGTGCGGGACTCCCACCACGGAGCTTGCGCCGCGAGAAGACTGACGCAGAGATCCCAGTCCGCGAGGTCCTCCGGCTTCAACGCTGTCTCGAAGCCGGAGAGTCCCGAAGTGTGACCCATGACGTGACGAACCTCGATGGACTCTTTGCCCCGCTGGGCAAATTCCGGCCAGTACTTGGCAACCGGAGCGTCGAAGTCGAGTTCACCGCGATCATGGAGCATCAACGCGACGAGGAAGGTCATGGTCTTCGTCACCGACCATACGTTCAAAATCGTGTCGCGTTGCCACGGTTCGGTCATCGTTTCGTCGATAAACCCACCCCAGATGTCCGCGACCAATTCGCCCCGCAACACGACGGCGACAGATGCGCCCACGTCTTCGCCGCTCGTCAACTGTCGTTCGAAGACGTCACGCAACGACGCAAACTTGTCGGTCGTGTGACCTTGAACGATTGACATCGCTGCTCCAATCTTTGCATCACGTCCCCCGTGAAGTGTTCCAGACAATAGCGACTCGATTCTCGCGTGAACGAGATTTTCGGGAGCGACACGACAATTGCCGTCCGACGGTTACGTCGTTTGCAACCGCGATGACTCATCACTTCGCGGAATTCCCGATCGTTGCTAAAGAGGGGTGCACGTCGCGTTTCACGGTCAACCATGAGGCGAAGTCGTAACCCTCCGACCGTCGCAGGAAGGTTGAAGAAATCTTCTTTCCGACCGCTCGAAGTAAGTCGATAGAGTACGCGATGTGCACGAAGTGACTCTCGGGGGTGTCCGTGACGAATGACTTCTCGGTTCGACCCGGGGCCTCAGGTCCGCCGGACCTCGACCACGGAGAGTCTGCCCTCCCCGCGAAATCGAGCAAAGGAAAGGGCGCGCGCACTCGCAGCAAGCTGGTCCAGGCGGCCGAAGAAGTGTTCAACTCCTACGGTTACTACGACGCGTCGATTGTCAAGATCACTGAGGCGGCCGGCGTCGCTCAAGGTACCTTCTATGTCTATTTTCGTAGCAAGAAGGAGATTTTCGACGAAGTCGTCGCGGATCTCAACCGTCGTGTTCGTCACGCGATGTCCGAGGCCGCTCGAGGGGCGACGTCTCGTTTAGAAGCTGAACGCCTTGGTTTTGCTGGATTTTTCCGATTTACCTCAGAACATCCGGCTCTCTATCGAGTGATTCGCCAAGCGGAATTCGTCTCGCCGGGCGCACTTCGGAATCACTACGAAAAGGTGGCGGAGGGCTACGTTGCGCCGCTGCGTCAAGCCATGGACGCGGGTGATGTCACTCCTGGCGATCCGATGATCTTGGCCTGGTTGCTGATGGCGATCGGCGAGTCCGTCGGACTTCGTTGGATTATCTGGGATGAGGCCAAGGCGGTTCCTCCGGAGGTCTTCGACGAGATGATGGTGATCATCGCACGCATGCTCGGCGGCAATACGAGTGCACCGTATAGCGATGGGACAACCGTCTATCCACCAACCTCGAGTGAGTTCCCTACAGGAGACGGCACCGCAACTGGAGCTGATTAGCCCGATGAGCGAGTTCACCACGAACCTTCACGTCATCGGTCGTTGGATTACAGAGCGTGCACGACAGACTCCGATACGAAGCGCTATCGAATTCAACGACTGCACGATCACCTATGGACAACTCGAAGCGACGTCGAGTCAACTAGCTCGCGCGCTCCTCCACTACGGGCTCTCCCCCGGTGACCGCGTGGCGACCCTTACCGAGAATCGACCTGAGCACGTCGCACTATTTTTTGCCTGTGCAAAAGCGGGACTGATACTCACGCCCTTGAACTGGCGTCTCACGCCTCGCGAAATCGTCGCCCAACTTCAGACGTTCGAACCGGCCCTCGTCTGCGCGTCACCATCTCATCGACCACAGATCAATGAGGCCTGTGACTTGATGGCGAACGTGCCCACCGTCCTAGATATCGAAGACCTCGAACGAGAGTTAGGACCGGTTGCAACGACCTACGAACTACCTCTCGTCGCGGACGACGACGGTCTGCTCATCATCGCAACGTCGGGGACGACGGGTGTCCCGAAGGGTGTGGTGTTGACACACGCGAATTGCTACTGGACGAACGTTGGATTCGACCTCGCCGCACCCATGGGCGGTGACGATGTTGTCCTGCAAGTACTGCCCCAGTTTCACGTGGGGGGATGGAATGTCCAGCCCCTTCTCGCCTGGTGGAAGGGGGCGACCGTCGTTCTCGAATCATCGTTCGAACCCGAACGAGTGCTCGACATCATCGAACGCCGAGGCATCACGACGATGATGGGCGTTCCGGCAACGTACCTGTTGCTCGCCCATCACCCGCGTTTCGAGAGTGCTGATCTCACCAGTTTGCGTCGGGTACTCGTCGGCGGAGCGTCGATGCCCCTTGCACTCATCGAAGCGTGGCAGTCACGCAACGTCGAGGTCGTTCAAGGTTATGGACTCACCGAGGCGTCGCCGAACGTCCTCTGCCTCGCACCCGAAGATGCCCGCTCACATCTCGGTTCAGTCGGAAAGCCGTACGCGTACGTGCAAGTCGCACTACACGATAACCTCACCGATTCTTTTGTCGACGGCGAAGGACGCGGGGAAATCTACGTCAAGGGGCCAAACGTCTTTCCCGGATACTGGAAAAATCCCGCGGCAACCTCGGCCACGTTTGATGACGGATGGTTACGCACGGGTGACGTTGCCGAGCGCGACGTCGCAGGGTACTACCGGATTTGTGGACGCGCGAAAGAGATGTTTATCTCCGGAGGCGAGAACGTCTACCCGGCGGAGGTCGAACAGGTCATCGCCGCGTACCTCGACGTTGACGACGCGGCGGTCGTCGCCATCGAGCATCCACGCTGGGGCGAAACGGGCATTGCCTTCGTCGTCTCGAAGTACGACGCCACGTTGGACATTGACAAACTCACGGAGCACTGTCGCACGAGTCTCGCGCCGTACAAAGTGCCGAGTCAGTTCCGCGTGCTCAGTGAACTGCCACGAACTCCCGTTGGCAAAGTCGACCGAATTCGACTCACTGACCTCGCGAACAATCATTCTTAGAAACGTACGTTGATCAGGAGCCTTTCCTGTTCTCGAGCGTCAAATACTATTCACAAATCGAATGGGTCGAAGTCAGCGTCGTTGGTTGCCTCGACGTTGTCCTCACCCATAGGCACCGAACGACGTTCACCATCGCTGTGGCTATCCGAGACACGTCGTTTGGCCGACGCGCTCTTGCGATGTGCTGTACATCTGTCACTTGACTTTTGCCACTGCCTTCGTAACAAAACCCTCGAACTGACTGAGACTGACGGCCGGATAGTTTCCTTCCAACACAGCCACGACGACGCCACCCTTGCGAACGATTGCGTAGTCGGACCCCACCGTTACGTGCTTCCCGGCCAGAGTGATCGAATACACGACGCTGGCGTTGCCATAGTGAGGCATCCTCAATTGGCGTACGGTACCGGTGACCGGATATCCCTTCAGCACTCCGGACACGCTGTGACAACTTGCGATGTCCGCTGCGATCTTCTTGTACGCAGCCGTGACACTCGAATAGGTGGTCATCGTCTCGACCAGCAAGGGCAAACTTCCTCAGCCAAGGAAATAGACCTCTTCGAAGTGGGTCTCCTTGACGCCCATTGGCTCGAGCAGATGCGTGAGGCAACCCATCCGTAGGTCTTCGGTGGGCCGCTGCGCCGTCCACCCGGCCGGCATCTGGTGAATGCTCAGAGCCTCTGCTCGAAGCTGAGCCATCGACGTCGCAGCCGCTGGTGCAATGCCAACAACAACGAACAGGAGTACCGAAACGACAAGTACGGCAGATATTCGAGTTTGTGACTTCATATTCCACTTCTCCAACTCCACGTCTACACCGTTGGGGATCAGCGGATCTAGGTACTTTCGTCACATCCTTTTGGCGACGCAGAAAGGTGGATTCTGGATTGATTTCGAACCATCACGTCAGCACATCGCTCGAAAACGGGATGATTTTATGCGCTCACAATGTCAGCGCCCTTCACAATCGCGACACGGTTCAACAAACCACCAGGTGGAGCGCTCGCCCTCAAATCTTCAAGATCATGACACGCAGATTCAAACTGGCTCTTCGACTTCCAGCACCGGATCCACATTGGTGAAATTGGGTAGATCTTCCATGAACGTGACGCCGTGTTCCAGAAATCCGGCCCCGAACGATTCCATGCTTTCGAAGTACATGTGCAACAAAATAAGATACGCCGCAGGTGGCGAACCGGGAGTACTCACGCCACTCCAAATCTCATCCTTCAGTAACGTCGGACCTAACTTCTCGCGCACCATCGGCATATGTGAGTCCAGGTAATACGCCTTGTCGAAGGTCGCTTCCTCACTGTTTGGATACAGGACGCTAACTCGAATCATTTCACGATGCCTCTCTACTCAGCAGGGTGCTTCCTAGTAATGACCATCGCGAACCGATCCCAACGTTGCGTTCTTGGAACACGTAGCTGGAAGCCGTCCATCGCCGATCGTTACTGGCGAACCCTATACCCACAGAATGTTGCAAGGTCGGTTATTTCTCACGTTCTCCGAGCAGTCGCTGTGGGAAATTGCAGTCAATAGGAAGCCGGTGCTCCCTGGGCGAAGCGAGCACAATCGCACGCAGTTGACCGTGCACTATCTGTCAGGATTCGACCAATTCGTCGACGGGTACCACTCATGAATCTTGGAGTGCAACTTGTTCGGATCTGTTCCCCTCCAATCCCGTCCGGACATCTCAGGTCGATTGCGTCAACGTATCTGATGTTGACGACCACGACACAAGTCTTACGTGGCGACGAGAGCGTCGCTGATCGGGCCGATGCCATTGAGTAGCTGCGCTAGTTCGTCACTTAGTTGGTAGCGGGCAGCCAAGGCGTCGGGGTTCGTATAGCTCACCTTGGTACTGCCATCGTCGTCCCAGATGAGCATCTTGAGCGGGAGGTCGAGCGCAACCAGCGGCACGGATTGCATCACCGGGGTTCCAGCAAGAGGACTGCCGAAGATTACGACTTTCGTGTCGCGTAACTCAAGCCCCGCCCTCCTTGCTTCACCACTGTGATCGACGATGGCGAAGAGTTTCAAGCCGCGTGATTCGATGAGTTCACAGAGCTTGGCGACGATGTCGACCACTAGACCTTTGACGGCCTTCGTCACTACCGTCTCGCGAGGGTCCATCTCATTGAAGTGACTCATGACGACTCCATTCCTAAACGATCGGAATTCTCCAGTTCATCTGGCCCGAGGACTCAGGACAGGTCCAGTTGGCTAAATCTAGAAGACCCAAACGGAATAACGAGGAATGGTTATCGCGACGAATTATGCTCACGCTGTGCCACCCGGGTCGCCAAGACGGTGCCCGTCATTTACCTAATAGGAGACCGCATGCGTACTCGGGCGCGTTCGAGTTTGAGTCGAAACTTCATCGTCGCATTCTGCGTCATCGGTTGTGCGGCACTCGGAGTCGGACCGGCGAATGCTGCGAGCAAGAACGTCCAGTTCCGTGGTACGTGGCATCTCTCAAATGGAGGGATCTTCCACGTCACCACTGAGAACTTGACGACCGGAGTGTGTGCGCTCTCCGCGGTGGGAGAGTTCTCGACTAGCAAGTGTCTCGTGACGGGTCACCACTACGCCCTCACCGTCGTCCAGAATGGTACGTCCTACCGTTCCTATAACAGTGGGACGATCGTGGGCAACAAACTGACCGGTAAGTTCCACGACACCAATGGCACAATCGAGACCTACACGGGCGTGAGGACCTAACCGCCGATCAAGAGTGCGTGACCGTCGCCCTGGCGACTAGGTCGCAGGGCCACCACCACGTGAAGGAAAATGCCGAATCGCGTTTTGGCGGAATTGTCGGATCAATTGTTCATTCGGGCGGTTCCTCGCGCGAACTTCACACGGGGCCGATCAGCAAGGATGTTGAGGCGCTTGAGTTGTAGTTGATCGAGTGAGATGACCCCTTTGAGTGATAGTCGTCTCACCTGGTAACAAAGGTCGTACAACCAAAGCCTCTCCGTCAGATTCTCTCCGCCGAAGAGTTCTGGGTATCCGACGCGAAGCCACACCAACATCGGCACATCAGAGTCACGAATCGGCCCCAAATCGGTCGCGCCTTCGATGTTCGGGTCATCGCGACAGGCGGCCTCCAGTTCCAAGTCTGACGGTCCAATACGCGCCCATTCGAAATCGAGGAGGGCGACCAGGCGACCTTCGAACCACAACGCGTTGGCGAAATGCGCATCGCCGTGCACTACGTGGCCGTCCCGAAATTCTGCGGCGACGACAACTGACCCGAGGCTATCGATACGCCTTCTCACTCTTCGAAGGAGCTCTTTACTCATTCCGGGCGTGCCTGCGAAACAGTCGAGCAGGACTCCGACTCGTTCTAGCGGTAAAGGCACGATCGTGGATCCCACGACCGCTTCTCGTGATCCCGGCACGGTCTGAGTTGACTGCAGCAACTTCTTTCGAATATCGAGCGGCGGCGCCCATTCGTGCAGATTGCGCAAGACGTGTCCGAGGGCCTCGACGGCGTCGCGGCGAGCCTCCATCGATAGTGTCGACCACACCAGATCGAGACGTTCACCAGGTATTCGTCGTAGCAACATCCACGCCAGGTTGGCAATCCGACCTGACGCCACAACGGACGCATGTGGAACTGAATCCGGAAGAGCGGCCAGAAGTTCATGCTCACGTAAGAGTCGTTCCCGATCGCCCTGCCAGCAGACCCGCAGCGCCAGTTCTTCGTTGACCCATACGTCGTTCGACCAACTCTCCACGAGATCAACGTCGCGGAACTCAACCGGCAACTCTTGACGAACGATGGCAAAACGCGCAGTGGCATCGTTCATGGTGAACTCATCGTACGACGCGACACTTGCGAGAACCTGAGACCAACCAACTACTGGGAGGTCATTCCTCCGTCGACTGCGAGAACGCTTCCAGTCATGAAGCTCGTCTCGTCCGAGGCGAGGAAGAGAACGACATTCGCGATCTCTCGCGGCTCCCCCGGCCTGCCGATCGGTTGGAAGGAATCGATGGTTTCATAGACGTGAGCGAGGCCGCCCAGCATCTCGGCGTGCGCGTAGTTGATTGGCGTGTCAACCCAACCCGGGCAGATCACGTTGCAACGAATTCCACGTTTCGCGTAATCGAGTGCGACTCCCTTCGTGAGCATGACCGAGGCGCCTTTCGACGCGGAGTAGACAGCGAGGAAGGGCTCCGAGACGAGGCCATTGACGCTCGAAATGTTCACTATCGAACCGCCGCCTCCCGCGAGCATGTGGGGAATCGCCGCCCGGCATCCGTAGATCTGCCCTTTGATGTTCACTGCCAAGGTTCGCTCGATCACCTCATCGCTGACCTCGTGCAGGACACCGGGAATATTCACCCCGGCGTTGTTCACCAGGACGTCGAGCCTTCCGTACCGTTCGACCGCGTCGTCAATCATCGCGTCAACGGCCGTTGAATCGCTCACGTCAACTTGTCGCGAACTGGCAACGCCCCCGGCGGATCGCGCCAGTTCGGCCGTCTCCTTCGCGGACGCGCCGTTCAGGTCAGTGCATAAGACGCGACCACCCTCTTCGGCGAGCCTGATGGCGGACGCCCGCCCGATCCCGGACCCGGCGCCCGTAACAACGCATACCTTGCCAACGATTCGATCGCCCATTCCCTCAACTCCCTCCGCATCAACTACTTTCGATGATCTTCTTCAACGTTGTTCGTCTATCGAGCATCCAGGCTGCACTTCGCGTCCGCCAGGTCACGGCCCAAAGAACGGGAAAGCCGCTGGGGCTCGGACTTACAGTATCGGGCACAACGTTGAATTCGATTGCTTCCGCGCGAGCGCTCCACACTGCCAGGTGAATCATTCGGTCGACGAAACCCACTCGGTCCGAGTAGTCAAGTCCGTAACCGTCCAGGATCAATCTCGCCTGCAACGCTCGTTTTGCTGCGTCGGGAAGGTCATTCATTCGAGCGACGTCTTCGTCGTAGAGTTGTGCGTTTTGCCA
>Ga0182030_10021169_pt1 | contig 12196 bp, 12 predicted proteins | sample 812S3MmetaG_FD_121299 | JGI IMG/M metagenome (GOLD analysis project Ga0182030, IMG submission 121299) | Permafrost microbial communities from Stordalen Mire, Sweden - 812S3M metaG (Illumina Assembly) | ecosystem: Environmental > Terrestrial > Soil > Wetlands > Permafrost | place: Sweden...
ACGGGAGTCTTGCCCAGGTCACGGGACAGCAGGGCCAGCGTCTCGGCGGTCTCCGGCGAGGTGAGCACCGTGGAAATCACTTCGACCAGCTTCATGACCGGAGCGGGATTGAAGAAATGCAGGCCCGCTACCCGGGCGGGATACCGCGTGCCGCCCGCGACTTCCGTGATCGACAGCGAGGAGGTATTGGTGCCCAGGATCGCATCGGCCCGGCAGGCCTCGTCCAGCTGGGCGAATAGGGTCCGCTTGAGTTCCATGCGTTCCGGTATGGCCTCGATCACCAGGTCGGCGCCGGCCACTCCGGCCGCGATGTCGTCCGTGGGCCGGATCCGGGCGAGTATCTCCTGCCGTGCGGCATCGGTGAGCTTGCCCCGGCTGACTGCCTTGTCCAGGGAGGCGTGCAGCCGGGCGATGCCCTGATCCAGGAAAGTCTGGTTGATCTCGATCGCGACGACCCGGCGGCCGCTGCGGGCGACTAGCTCGGCGATGCCCGAGCCCATGAGGCCGAGTCCGATCACTGCCACCTCGCGGATATCGGCTGGCTGGATCACGTTACTGGTCATGTTGTAGGGCCTTTCCCTGGAGCGGATACGTGGGCCGCCGCCGCGCTCGCGTCAATAGCTTGCCGTTAGCTCACCGGACGCGGTGCGCGCAAAGCGAGGGTCTTCGGTCCTTTACCGGCCGGACCAAAGACTGTGCCCTGAGCGCGCGGGGTGGCGCAGGCTAGCGGTCCATGGAGACATCAGCAGTACTGGCCAGCGCGGAGGACCGGGTGGTCGACGAGGCGGTTGCCGCGCTCGAGCGACGCTATCAGGCGGGCCACCATGGCCCGGAGCAGCGCCGTCGCGACCTGCGGCACCTGTTCGGGCTCGTCCTGCGGTGCGTGGACGAGGGCCACACCGAGTCGATCATCACGCCGTCTGAGCAGATCGCGGCGGACCGCTTCGTGGCCGGCGTCGACATTGCCGAGGTCCTGGGGGCATTCAACGTCCTGCAGGAGGCGCTCTGGCGCCAGGTGGCCGGCACCCTCGCCGGCCAGCAGCAGATCGAGGCGCTCGGGTTCGTGAACGCCATTGTCGGAGCGGGAAAGGATGCGCTGGCCCGAACCTACGTCGCCCTGGTCAGCCGGGAGGGCAATCGGCTCGGTGCGCAGCACGCGCCGCCGGGGGGCGATGGTAAGGCCGCCAGCGGCGGTGCCCTGGCCGGGACGGATGACCTCGCGGCCGCCCCGGTCCGGACGGGTGTGCACGGGCAAGTTGGCGTCATCACCCTTGACGATCGCCGTCACCGCAACGCTATCGGCCCCCAGCTAGCCGACGGCGTTGTGGCCGCGCTGGAGAGCCTGCGAGCCTGGCAGGTGCGCGTGGTGGTGCTGCGCGCCGCGGCGGGAATGGACGTGTGGTCCGCCGGGCATGACATCAGCGAACTTCCGCGGGGCCGACGCGACCCGCTCGGCTACAACGACTCTCTCGAAGGAATGCTCCGCGCCATCCGCATCTTCCCGATGCCAGTCGTCGCCATGGTGCACGGCACGGTGTGGGGCGGAGCACTGGACCTGGTGCTCAGCTGTGACCTGGTCACCGCCGACGAGACGGCGTCGTTCGCCATCACCGCCGCAAATCTGGGTCTGCCGTACAACACCACCGGCCTGCTCCACTTCCTCGGGCGGCTGCCGGTCAATCTCATCAAGGAGATGTTCTTCACCGCCGCGCCTCTCGACGCCAAGAAGGCGAGGGAATGCCTGCTGGTCAACCACTTGGTGGGCGCGGCCGAACTCGAGCCGTTCACCCTGGAGCTGGCTGCGACGATGGCGGCGAAGTCACCTATGGCGATCGCGGTGATCAAGGAACAGCTTCGTGTCCTCACGGACTACCAGCCCATCGCGGCGCAGGTGTACGAACGCATCCAGGGGCTGCGCCGGGAGGCTTACGACAGCAGCGACTATCTCGAGGGTCTCAACGCCTTCGCCGAGAAACGCCCGCCGGTCTTCCGGGGCACCTGAACGTTGCCCGGATCGAGACCCGCAGGCAGGGCTGACGGGTTAAAGGGCCATTGGTCCCGCGGCGCGGTGCCTATCGGCGCTATCCGCATGACGGCCGGCCGACGAGGCTACTGACGCAAAGTACCCGCAAGGAGGAGAAAGTACATGACGACCAGGGTAGGAATCAACGGTTTCGGCCGGATCGGACGCACCTTCACGCGCCTGGCGCTGGAACGCACCGACCTGGAGGTGGTGGCGGTCAACGACATCACCGACGCCCGGACGCTGGCGCACCTGCTGGCCTTCGACTCCACCTTCGGCCGGCTCGGCCGGACCGTGGAGCACACCGAGGACTCGCTGATCATCGACGGCGCCCCGGTCGCGGTGCTGGCCGAGCGGGATCCCGGGCAGATCGACTGGGGCAAGCTCGGCGCCGACGTGGTGATCGAGTCGACCGGGAAATTCCTCAAGCGGGACGCCGCGGCCCTGCACCTGAAGGGCGGCGCGCGCAAGGTGCTGCTCTCCGCGCCGGGCAAGGGCGCCGACATCACCATCGTGCTCGGGGTCAATACCGACGCCTACGACCCGCAGCGGCATGACGTGATCTCGAACGCGTCCTGCACGACCAACTGCGTGGCCCCGATGGCCAAGGTGCTGAACGACGCGTTCGGCGTGGTGCAGGGGTATATGACCACGATTCACGCCTATACCGGTGACCAGATGCTGCTCGACGGACCGCACAAGGACCTGCGCCGGGCCCGGTCCGCGGCGTGCAGCGTCGTGCCGACCACGACCGGCGCGGCCCGCGCGACCGGCGAGGTTATCCCCGCACTGGCCGGCAAGCTGGACGGGGTGGCCGTCCGCGTTCCGGTGGAGGATGGTTCGCTCACTGACCTCGCGGCCGTGCTCCGCCGCGACGTCACCGCCGCAGAGGTAAACGAGGCGTTCGCCGCGGCCGCCGGATCCGGGCCGCTGGCGGGCCTGCTGCGGTACAGCACCGATCCCCTGGTCTCCCGCGACATCATCGGCGATCCGGCATCCTGCGTGTTCGACTCGCCGCTGACCCAGGCGTCGGGGACGCTGGTGAAGGTGTTCGGCTGGTACGACAACGAATGGGGTTACACGTCCCGGCTGGCTGACCTGGCCGCGCTCGTCGGCAGCCAGCTGTAAATGCTCCTTCCCCGTTTCACCGATATCACGAGCGGGCCGCCCTCCGGGGCGGCCCGCTCGTGATCGGGTGCGCTTGTGGTTGCGTGCGCTCTCACCGGGTCTCGATGCGGCGGCCGGTGACCTTGACAGGCACAATGCGCAGGTAGACCTCGCGGGTACCGCCGGCCCACGGCCAGAGCGCGGCATTCTCCCGCACCCGCCATAGCTCGGTGGGATGGGTGACCCGGTGCGCCTCCCCGCGCACGAGCACGCTCCAGCCCTGGCAGAGCGCCTCGTCGAGGTAATCGACCTCAAGCGCCACCGGCCCATCGGCATGCCCCTCGAGCATGGTGCCCTCGCCGGTCCTGATCACGATGGTGTCCGCCACCACGGCGAAGTTAACCGGAAACACCACCGGACCGGCGGCGGTACTGAACGCGATCCGCCCGATCCCGCCCCGCGCGATCAGCTGACGGCATTCGGCCGGCGTGAGCTTGTCCAGCACCGGCGCCCCTCCGGGGCGCCCGCGCCCGGGAGGGACCTGCATGCCCGCTCCGAGCAGCGCGGCCGGCGTGGTCTGGAGCGCGGCGGCGAGGTGGCGCAGCGCGACAGCGCTGGGCCGGGCCGGATACCGCTCCAGGTACTCCAGGTACCGCCGGCTCACCCCGGCGCGGGCGGCCACCTGGGCCTGGCTCAGCCGCAATTCGGCCCGCCGCCGGGCGACTCGCTTGCTCAGGTCACCAGGGTCGGGCGGCGACGGCCAGGCCGGTGCCTCAGCTTCACCCTTGTCCGGTCCGTTGGTGCCTGGCCTGGATATGTACCTGACGGTCATAGGGATCGCGGCGTCACCGGTCCGGTCGCAGCCGGGCCGCGAACACCGCTTCACCTCCTCAGCTCTCTTGGGTTGTCGCGTGCCGGGCCTTCGGCCCCGCACATCGCCCAGCCTCGGGCCGCCGGAACCCGACGGCGAGTGGCCTTCGCCACGTCCGGCCGGGACGTCCGGCCGGGACGTTCGTCCGCCGCAGGCCGGCTGGCGGCACGGGCCATGGTCCTGGCCGCAGGCGATGGTCCCGACCACGGGTGACCTTCGGTACTGGCCGCCGGCTAGCGGCCAGCGGAGGCTGAGCCTACCTAGGAAGAAGCTGGCGGTGATGTTCATGATCGAGGTCACGGCGGAAACGCTGGCCACTCACCCGTTCCTGCACGGGATGTCCCACCACCAGCTGGCTGTCCTCGCGGAGTCCGGCTCGGACGTCGTGTTCCCGGCCCGGCACCGGCTGTTCGAGGACGGCGGCAGCGCCGGCCGCTTCTGGCTGATCCGGTCCGGCTACGTGCTCCTGGACCTGCACGTTCCCGGCCAAGGCCGGGTCAAGATCGAGACCATCGGCATGGGCGAGCTGGTCGGCTGGTCATGGCTGTTCCCGCCGTTCAGGTGGGCCTTCGGCGCGGTAACCGTCAGTCCGGTAGAGGCCTTCGAATTCGACGGGCGGGCGTTGCGGGCAAGCTGCGAGGCGGACCCCCGGCTCGGTTACGAGCTCACCCAGCGGCTCGCCCGGGTGATCGCGAAGCGGTTGGAGGCCACCAGGATCAGGCTGATCTCCGTGTCCGCCCAGTCGGAAAGCTTGCGTTGATGAGGAGGCTAGGTCATGGGAACCAAGCCGGTCGTCGGAACCAAGCCGGTCGTCGTCGGTGTGGACGGTTCGGAAGAGTCCTTGCTGGCGGTGGAATGGGCAGCCATGGAGGCCAGACGCCGTTCGTGCCCGCTGCGGATCGTGTCGGCGCCGGCGGCGATGCCCCGGGTACGCGCCTATCACGCCAGCCCGGAGACGGTCGCCACCGCGCTGCGCGGAATCTGTGCGCGGGCGCTCGAAGCGGGCGTGGCCCGGTCTGAGGAAGTGGCCCCGGGCCTGCGTGTCGCGACCGGCATCTTGTCCGGGCCGCCGGCCCTGGCCGTCGCCAGGAGCGGCGCGGACGCGTCCATGCTGGTCGTGGGAGCCCGCGGGACGGGCGGTTTCACCGCGATGATCCTTGGTTCGGTGAGCAGGTATGCCGCCACCCGCGCCCCCTGCCCGGTCGTCGTGGTCCGGCAGGAGACGATGGCGGTCCATCGCGAGATCGCCGTCGGCATCCGCGATCCGCACAACGCTGACGGCACGCTGGCTTTCGCCTTCGAGGAAGCGGCCCGGCGGGGCGCGGACCTGGTGGCCGTCCACGCCTGGTACTGGTTTCCCTCGGCGCTGCACACGGAGGGAAACGCCGTCGGCGCAGGCACGCAGCTGCCGCCAGCGGACCCGGCGCAAATTTCAGCCGAGGCCGTCAATACCCTGACCGCGACCCTGGACGGATGGCGGGACAAATACCCCGACGTGCGGGTCCGGCCGGACGTCATCCGCGGTCATCCAGGCCGGGTCCTGGCCAGCTACTCCGCTCGCGCCGACCTCGTGGTGCTCGGCAGGCACGGCAGTGTTAGCGGTCCCGGCAGTGCTGGCGTTCCCCGTGATCCTGGTGGTCCCGGGGTCGGCTCGATCGTGTACGCGGTACTCGATCACGCTCACGGTCCTGTCGCCATCGTCCCGGCAGGGGGCTGACGCCGGTGGCGGGCAGTGCCCCCCCGTCTCTGCCCGCACGGACGAAGGTCCTCCGGCTGAGCGGCAAAGGGCCCTGTCCGGTCGGCCCGCGCCGAGGACAGCCTGGTCCTGGAAGCGCAAGGACAGCCGTTCCTGGCTGGTGCATCAGGCTTTAGGAGATGCGATGAAGACGATAGATGACCTGGCGGTTGCGGGGAAACGGGTCCTCGTGCGCGCCGACCTCAATGTGCCGCTCGACGGCGGCCGCGTCGCGGACGACGGCCGCATCACGGCTAGCCTGGCTACCTTGACCACGCTGATGGCCAGCGACGCCAAGGTGATCGTCTGCGCTCACCTCGGCCGCCCGGGGGGAAAGCCTGACCCTAGATACTCACTGGCGCCGGTCGCGGACCGCCTCGGTGAGCTGCTCGGCCGCCAGGTGAAGCTGACCGCCGACACCGTCGGGCCGTCAGCGTACGCCGCGATCGCGGCCCTGCGCCCTGGTGGCCTGGTCATGCTGGAGAACCTGCGGTTCGACGAGGCTGAAACCAGCCACGACAACCTGGAGCGGGGGGTTTTCGCCGACCGGCTGGCCGGGCTAGCCGAGGAGTACGTGGCGGACGGCTTCGGCGCGATGCACAGGAAGCACGCCAGCGTTTACGACGTCGCCCTGCGGCTGCCCAGCGCGGCGGGCTACCTGGTCCAGGCAGAAGTTGCCGCCCTGAGCCGGCTGACCGCCGACATCCAGCGGCCGTACGTGGTGCTGCTAGGCGGAGCGAAGGTCACGGACAAGTTCGATGCCGTCGCCAGCCTGATCACCACGGCGGACAAGATCCTGGTCGGCGGGGCCATGGCCTTCCCCTTCCTGGCCGCCCAGGGTCACAAGGTCGGCACCTCGCTGCTGAACACCAGCCAGGTCGATATCGCCGCCACCTACCTGGATCAGGCGGCGCGGGCGGGCACCGAGATCATCCTGCCGTCCGATGTCATCGTGGCGACCGGACCTGCCGCGGACACGCCACCCGAGGTCGTAGCGGCCGACGCGATCCCGGCCGACAAGATGGGCCTGGACATCGGCCCGGAGACGGCCCGGTTGTTCACGTCCCGCCTCCGCACGGCCGGGACGGTCTTCTGGAACGGGCCGATGGGCGTCTTCGAGCTGTCCCCGTACGCCGGCGGTACCCGGGCGGTCGCCCAGACGCTGATCGACAGCGACGCGTTCACCGTCATCGGCGGCGGTGACACCGGAGCGGCGACACGCGCGCTCGGCTTCCCCGACGACATGTTCGGCTATGTCTCCACCGGCGGCGGCGCGAGCCTGGAGTTCATCCAGGGCGAGACGCTGCCGGGCCTGGCCGCGCTGGAAGAACCGTGAGCCGCCTGATCGTGCTCCGGCACGGGCAGAGCGAATGCAACGCCGCCGGAGTGTTCACCGGCTGGGCGAACGCCCACCTGACGGCCAACGGAGAGTACGAAGCCACCCGCGCCGGGGCCATGCTGGCTGAGCACGGCATGCTGCCCGCCTTCGTGCACACCTCCCTGCAGCGGCGGACGATCCGCACGGCCGAGCTGGCCCTGGCGGCCGCGGACCGCGACTGGATCCCGGTGCGCCGGTCGTGGCGGCTCAACGGGCGGCACTACGGAGCGCTGCAGGGCCGGTCAAAGGCCGAGGTGCTGCAGGAGTACGGCGAGCAGCAGGTCATGCTCTGGCGCCGCTCGTACGATGTCGCGCCGCCGCCGCTCAGCGCGGAGGCCGGGTACTCCCAGGCCGGCGATCCTCGCTACGAGGCTCTGCCGCCCGACGCGTGGCCCCGCGCCGAATCCCTGGCGGACGTCTCCGCCCGGCTGCTGCCCTACTGGTACGACGCGATCGTCCCTGACTTGCGGGCCGGCGGCTGCGTGCTGGTCGTCTCGCATGGCAACACCTTGCGGGCGCTGGTCAAGCATCTCGACTCCATCCCAGCCGACCAGATCGCCGAGCTGGACATCCCCACCGGCATCCCGATGATCTACGAGCTCGGGCCGGACATGCGCCCGGACGCCCTGGGCGGTCAGTACCTCGACCCGCGCGCCGCCCGCGCTGCCGTCGAGGCCGTCAGGAAGCAGGGACGCGCGGCCCGGCCGGCGGCCGTGCAGATACAGGATGCCGTGCTGACACGGCACGTCCTCAGGAGGATCAGATGAGCGCAGACCCGGACGGCCGGCCGCGCATCGTGGTCGGGGTAGACGGATTCGAGTCTTCCAGGGCGGCCCTGCGGTGGGCCATACACCAGGCGAAACTGACCGGGGCCGTGGTGGAGGCGGTGACGGCCTGGCAGGTCCCGGCCGGCACTGACATGGTACCGATAGCCGATATGCCCGATTACCAGGACGACGCCCGGACGGTCCTGGCCGAGGCGATCACCGAGATGTGCACCACCGACACCGAGGTCGAGGTCCGCCCGCGGGTGGTGGCCGGACGAGCCGCGCAGGTGCTGGTGGATGCGGCCGAAGGGGCCGAGCTGCTTGTGGTCGGCAGCCGCGGGCACGGCGGGCTCGCCGAGGCGCTGCTGGGATCGGTCGGCCAGTACTGCGTGCACCACGCGCCGTGCCCCGTGGTGATCATGCGCGGCAAGCACCAGTGAGCTCGGCCAGGCCGCGCTGGATGCCCTGGATCAGGACGTCCACGTCCGGGACGGAGTCATAGTCGGCGGTGACGCCGAAGGAGACGGTATCGACGTAGGAAAGGATCGCGATCGAGATCCGGACCGCGTTGCCGATCGGCACGTACGGGTGCAGCGCCGTCATGCGCCGGCCCAGGACGTACAGCGGGATGCGCGGGCCAGGGACGTTGGTGGTCACGGTCTGGACGAGCGGCTGCGGGGCCCGGAACACGGCCTGGGCGCCGAGCGCCAGCACCATCGGCGCGGACAGGCCAAGCATCGTCGTCAGGATCTCGGCGCTGACCTCCTGGTGCCGGTGCTTCAGGCTGTCCATCTGCTGCCGGATCATGGTGAGCCGCCGGAGCGGATCCGGCTCGCTGACCGGCAGGTTGGCCAGCACCGCGGACACCAGGTTGGTGATGACGCCGCTCTCGTCGGGGCCGCGGGTGGACACCGGAACCAGGCTCCGCACGACCAGGCCATCGGTCAGCTTGTGCCGTTCGGTCAGCAGGTCCCGGAACGCCCCGGTGATCACGGCGAGCACCACGTCGTTGATGGTGCCACCGTGGACCTTGCGGATCTGCTTCAGCTCATCCAGGCTCGTCGCGGTCCAGGCCCAGCGACGCCGCGGGCCGATGGGGCCGTTGAGAAAGCCCGCGGACGGCTCGATCAGCCGCCGGGCGCTCTCGCCCAGGCCGCGGCCGAAGTCCAGCAGGTCCTGCGGCTTAGCTCCGTGTAGCAGGCCCGAGGTCGCGGTCAGCTGGCGCAGCGGCCGGGTCACGGCGTCCCGCACTTCATCAGCCGCCCGCTCCGCGAGCGAGGGACCGGGCGCAGGCGCCCACTTCACCCGGACCGGCGGGCTGGCCTCGGGATCGGTGTCGAAGACCAGCGTCATCAGGTCGTTGCCGCCGATGCCGTCCGCCATGCAGTGATGAACCTTGGACAAGATGGCCCAGCGGCCGCCCTCCAGCCCCTCCAGGAACCACTCCTCCCACAGCGGCCGGCTCAGGTCCAGCCGCCGGGCGAAAAGCTTCGCCGCGACCGCGCGGAGCTGCTCGTCGCCTCCCGGCGCCGGAATCGTGGCGTGCCGGACCTGATGCCGGATGGTGAAATGCTCGTCATCCGCCCACACGGGACGCAGGATCTGCCCGGGCACGGTCCGCACCACCTGCCGGTACCGGGGCACCCGGGGCAGCTTGGACTCGAAGAGGCGGAGCACATCGGTGTAGGCCGGAGCCGGGCCGTCGAACACCGCCACCGATCCCATGTGCAGGGGCACATTGTCGTGGTCCGCGAAAAAGAACTCGGCGTCGAGCGTGCTCATCCGGTTCATCGTGTTCTGCGGCATCGCTGTCCTTCCTGATACCGGTCGTGAGAGGCGTGTCTCAGCGGGGGGCCAGCTCGTCCTTCAGCACCTTGCCGAGGGTGTTCTTCGGCAGTTCCGAACGGAACTGGTAAACGCGCGGGCATTTGTAGGCGGCCAGCCGCTGCCGGCAGTAGGCCACGAGTTCCGCCTCCGGCAGGTCCATCGCGGGCCGCCGGATCACCACCGCCATGACCTCTTCGCCGAGCCGCTCGTCGGGGATGCCGACCACGGAGCGGGCGACCGATTTCCACCATCGTCGGGCGGATTGTCCGCCGGGGCTACGGTCGTTCAACCCGGCTGGGCAGGACCTTCGGCCCGGCTTCGGCCGTGGTCAGGCCTTGTGCAGCGCGAGCCGGGTCCGCCCTGCTGGCTACCCGGGCTCGCCCGCGGCGAGATAGCCGTGGCGGCTCAGGTATCCGAGCAGCTCGTCGGCGGCCTGGGCTGGGGACAGCGGGCCGAGCACCGTGGGCGGGGTGCGCTCCGTGAGCGCTCCGGTTAGCTCCAGCAGCCGGCGCAACGCCGAACCGGACGGACCCGCGAGCTCGCGTGGCCGAGGCCGGTACGGGTGGGCGCCAACGACCCGGACGCGTTGCCCGGCGGTGATCTTCGGCGGGGACGCTACCGAAATGGCAGCCTGCCCGCTGGCCAGCGTGGCGGCCAGGCCGGCCCGTCGCAGGCGCACCCCGGCCGCCTCAACCGACACCACGGCGGGCCGCGACACCAGCAGCACCTCGCGGCGCCCCCCATCGAGGCGGCGGTGCACCCGCAGCTTGCCGTCATCGGTGGGTTCCAGCCGGACGACGCCAAGGGCTTGCGCCGTGTTAAGCGCCGCGGCGAGGAAAGCGGGGAACGAGCCGGTGCCCCGGTCGGGCGAGCGATCGCCGCACAGCACGAGATCCGGCACTCCATAACGCTGGACCAGGACGGCGGCGAGCGCGGCGGCGGTATCCGGCCCGCCGATCAGCAGGGCCGGCCGCGGACCCGGGGTCCGGCTGGCCGGCTCGACGCGCAGCGCTTCGGCGGCGCCAGCGGCCAGCGCGTCTCGCAGCATGACGTCGGCTTCGCCGGGGCCGACCGTCGCCGCGACCACCAGTGCCTCCCACCGCTCTCCCAGCCGCAGCGCATGCTCGAGGGCGGCGAGGTCTGGCCGGCCCGCCCCGCGGTCGCGCGGGTCGGCACTGACGCCCCCGGTGAGCGGATCGACGTAGGCATCGAGCCAGGACCAGCTGAGGGCGGCCACGATCACCGTCATGCTCCCTCACCCCCTCCGGAACACGACGCCGTCGCCGCCGCCGGGATAAGTCCAGGTGATGGCGCCCTCGCGGTTGCACACCTGATAGCAGGTGCCGCACTCGAAACATTGCTCGTAGTTGAACAGGATGCCGCCGTCGGTGGTGGGAACAAACAGCGCGGCCGGGCATGCGTGCACGCAGTCCTTGGTCGTGCAGGAGCGGCAGATATCGGAGTCCACGGTGATGTGCGCACGCTCACCGACCCGGAACTCCACGGTGGACATCCGCTGATCGAACGACACTGCCGGGTAACTCACGATTTCGCTCCCTCATCGGAAGGCCCGCCCCTCATCGGAAAGCCCGCAGGGCCTGCCAGCCGTCGCGGGCCAGATGCCGCAGCTTGACGTCGTTGAGGCGGACCGCGCGGAAGAACTCCTTGGCCATCCCGAGCTTGGGTTTCGGATTGGTGACGGTGAAGATCTGCTCGACGAAATCGCACGCGAGTCCGGGGTACTCCTGCTGCATCCGGTCGGCGAGGACGATCTCCGCCGCGTTGCGCAGCCGTTTATGGTCGGCGAGCACGAAACTACCCTTCAGCCGGCGCCGGTAGCCGGCCAGCCCGGCCGCGGAGGTATCGCCGGCCACAATCGCCTCGGCGGCAGTCCGCCCGGCCGCCAGCCCGGCGCCGATCGCGAAGTTGACGCCCTCCAGCCACAGCCCGGCCGCCAGGCACATGAACGCGGCATCCCCCGCCACGAGCATGCCGTCGATGGCCAGCCGCGGCATGGCGTTGTACCCGCCCTCGGGGATCAGGTGGGCGGAGTACTCCTTCAGCTCGGCGCCTCGCACGTAAGGCGCGATCGCCGGATGCGCTTTGAGCTGCCCGATCAGTTCCTCGGGCCGCGTCTTGGCGGCCGCTAGCCCGTCAAGTCCGACCACCACGCCGACGCTGACGGTGTCCAGACAGGTGTAGAGGAAGCCGCCGCCTGGGATCCCGCTGGTGCAGCCGACCATCTCGATGTCCAGGCCCTGGTCACCGGTCAGCCCGAACCGCTCTTCTATCACCTCGCGCGGCAGCGCGAGGGTCTCCTTGACTCCCAGCGTGGTGTGCGCCGAGTCCGTGCGCGGCAGCAGCCCGGCCTCCTTGGCCAGGAAGGAGTTCGCTCCGTCGCAGGCGATCACGATCCTGGCGTGAATGTCGCCGCCCGGCCGGTCGGTGCGCACGCCGGCGATCCGGCCGGCCGAATCCCGCAGCAGGC
>Ga0182030_10021171_pt1 | contig 12195 bp, 13 predicted proteins | sample 812S3MmetaG_FD_121299 | JGI IMG/M metagenome (GOLD analysis project Ga0182030, IMG submission 121299) | Permafrost microbial communities from Stordalen Mire, Sweden - 812S3M metaG (Illumina Assembly) | ecosystem: Environmental > Terrestrial > Soil > Wetlands > Permafrost | place: Sweden...
GTTGGGCAGCGGCGGCAGATCTTTGAACTTCATACCTTTTTCCTCGGGCCGCGTTTCGTACGGGCGGTCGGCAGTCTGCACCAACTCGTTGTCGAAACCCGTCCATCCGGAATTCCCGCGCTCGGTGTCGATTTCTTCGAAATACCCCTCCATGGCGCGATGCGCGTAGAAATTGTATTCGACCACCGGCAGCCCAACCTTGCCTGCGGCGACAATCGATTGCTTGATTTTTTCGGCATCGTCGTCGCGCTTAGAGCCTTCCTTTCCATAGAGGATGTCGTTCGACAAATTGATCATCAGGTTGCCGACCGTGATGCCGGCCGCCTTCCACGGCTCCATCGTCCTCGTGAGGACTTCTTCCGTCCACGGAAGTTGGTTCGGGCCTCCGCCCAACACCCAGTTCACGCCCAGTTGTTTGATACGACGCGGACCCGCGGTGGGATCGGGAGCGGGTTCGTTGGCCGCCCGGCCACGGCCACCGAATGCGATGCCGCTGTCCCCGGTGCTCAAGGCGATCTTAGGTGTGTCCGGTCCTTCTTTCGGCGGGGCAGGCACCTGGGCGGCATCCAGTTCCGCGGCGGCGAAAGGCGTGAGTGCGCCCGCGCCCGCAATCTGCATGGCTGTTCGGCGTGAGAATTTCATGCCCGCGAGTATACACCCGCGCGTGCTCGCACTGATCGGCAACTTACTCAGCGTGTGAGCACCAGCGGAAGGTGTGACGAAAGTCCCGCTTCTTCCGCTGCCGGGGTCGTCCGATTCGAGAGTGAGCAGGCAATCAGCCCCCTCACATGCACTACCCAACGCAGTTCCAGCATCCCGTTGCGAAAGAAGAAACGCCGATTGGCTGTGCCCTCCCCGGGACGAACATTCGGCGATCCTTCGCGCATGCCCGAATCGCACAAGCTCTCGTGCCTCCGGCGCCCCCGGGCCTGACGCAGATAAGGATTTGCTCCAGCTCGACGTTCACCTCCCAGGCACATAGCTATCCGGGAATGCCCAGCTTCCGAAGAATCGTCATCGCCGGACACCAATTCGTAAAGGCCGATTGAAACAGATTCAATCCGACGAAGGCGGTAAAAAGATACCAATACGGACTCGTCCAATATCCGAGCGCCAGGCTCACCACCACAAAGGCACCAGCGATCATACGCAGATATCTGTCAACGGTCATACAGACTTTCTCCTCCTTCGATTGAAGACATAAAACAACACCGGCACCGTCATGCGCGAGAGCATCAGCGAAGCGATCTCACCCGCCATCAACGCAATCGCCAACCCCTGAAAAATGGGATCGAAGAGAATCACCGAGGACCCCGCCACAACCGCCGCGGCGGTCAGCATCATCGGCCTGAATCGCACCGCCCCGGCATCGATCACCGCGTCATCGAGCGGCATCCCCTGCGCCAGACGCAATTCGATGAAATCCACCAGGATGATCGAATTCCGCACCACGATTCCGGCCCCCGCTATGAACCCGATCATCGAGGTCGCCGTGAAGAACGCGTGCAGCAATCCGTGCGCCGGCACAATCCCCACCAGCGAAAACGGGATTGCCGCCATAATGATCAACGGCGTAAGGAACGACTGGAACCACCCAACCACCAGGCCGTAAATCAAGACCAGCACCGCCGCAAACGCAATTCCCAGATCGCGAAATACCTCATAAGTGATGTGCCACTCCCCATCCCATTTCATCGAGTACCGCCCCGGGTCGGATGGCAGCGCCGCCATATGCTGCTCGATCCGGTAGCCTTCGGGAATCCCGATCTTGTCAATCTGCGGCCCCAGTTTCAGCACCGCATAAACCGGGCTCTCGATTTCGCCCGCAATATCGGCCGTTACGTACGTAACCGGCATCAGATTCTTGTGGTAAATGCTCTTGTCTCCGATCGCTTCCTCCACATGCACAAGTTCTCCAAGAGCAACCTCGTGTCCGTTGCGCCCGTTGATTTTCAAACCCATCATGCGCTCCATATCGGAACGCGTGGCCCGGTCGAGGCGCACCGTAAGCGCCACATCTTCCTTCTCCGCATCCTGATGCAGGAGCCCTGCCGTGGACCCCGCTGAAGCTACCTGCATGGTCCGCGCGATGTCGTCCTCGGAGATTCCGTCGATGGCAGCCTTCTCCTCGTCGACCAACAGGCGATACTTCGCCTGATCGTCCTCCACGTACCAATCGACATCCACCACGCCATTGGTCCGCCGGAATAAATCCCTGATCTGCCGCGCCAGCGCAATACGCCGGCCCATGTCCGGCCCGTAAACTTCCGCCACCAGCGTCTCGAGCACCGGAGGACCCGGGGCACCTCGGCCACTTTGATGCGCGCGCCATGGCGATCGGCGATCGGCTGAATCCGTATACGCACCCGTTTGGCGATCTCGTGACTCTGCAATTCGCGCGCGCTCTTCGCAAGCAGATTCACCTGAATATCCGCCACGTTGGGCCCACGCCGCAAATAGTAATGCCGCACGAGGCCGTTGAAGTTGTAAGGCGACGCCGTTCCCACATAGGTCTCCACATTCACCACCTCGCGCTGCTTCTCCGTCTCTTCCGCCAGCAGCCGCGTTACGCGGGCGGTTTCTTCGAGCGTGGTGCCGGTGGGCATATCGACAATCACCTGAAACTCGCTCTTGTTATCGAACGGCAGCATTTTGACCTTGACCAGGCCAAAATAAAACAGCGAGCAGGAGGCGAGCAACAGCACCACCACGCCACCAAGAAAGCACCAGCGCAGCATGCCCCGGTGCAACAAGCTGCCCATGAAGCGGCGGTACAGCCGCGTTACGAAATCCTCGCGCCCGCCCTCGCTATGCCCGCCGGGCTTGAGAATCCGTACCGCGGCCCACGGCGTCACGGTGAGCGCAACAAGAAGAGAGAACAACATCGCCGCGCTGGCGCCGATCGGGATCGGGCGCATATACGGCCCCATCAGCCCACCCACAAACGCCATGGGCAAAATCGCCGCTACCACGGTCAGTGTGGCGAGGATGGTGGGATTACCCACTTCGGCCACCGCCTCCACCGCGACCTCGAACGGCGCTCTGTTGCGGTTCGCCTGCATGCGCCAATGGCGCACGATATTCTCTACCACCACAATGGCGTCGTCCACCAGAATGCCGATAGAAAAGATCAACGCGAACAAAGTAATCCGGTTCAGGGTGTAACCGTAAAGGTAGAAAACCGTGAGGGTCGAAGCCAGCGTCACCGGAATCGCAATAAACACGATCAGGGATTCCCGCAGCCCCAGCGTAACGGCGATCAGCGCGCTTACCGAAATCACCGCAATCAGCATGTGCCAAAGCAGCTCGTTCGATTTCTCCTTCGCCGTGTCTCCATAATTCCGCGTGACGGTCATCTTTACGTCCGAGGGAATCACGCCGCCCCGCAACGGTTCCAGGCGATGCAGCACATCCTCGCCCACCGTCACCGCATTGGTCCCCTTGCGCTTCGAAATCGCAATCGTAACCGCCGGGTAAAAGCCCTTTCCCTCCGAGAAGCGCACGTATTGGGCGGGTTCCTCGCCGCCGTCGGTCACCTGGGCCACATCCCGTACGAAGATCGGTTTCTGATTGGCAACGCCCGCGACAACGTTGCGAACGTCATCCGCACTGGAGAGGAACTGGCCGGTCTCCAGAAGATACTGCCGGTTGCCGCGGGCGAATTCTCCCGGCCGCGTGCGTTTGTTCGAAAGCCCTAAAGCCTCGACCACCTGCAAAGGCGAGAGAGCGTAAGCGCTCAGCCGCGACGTGTCGACTGTAACCTGAATCTCGCGCCGCGCGCCGCCGATCAGAGCCATTGCCGAAACATCCGGAGTCTGCTTGATGCTGTCTTCCACCTGCGCCGCGATGCGCCGCAATTCGAAGTCGCCATACCGCGCGCTCCAGAATGTAAGCGCCAGAATCGGCACGTCGTCGATCGAGCGCGGCTTCACCAAAGGAAGCGACGCGCCCGGCGGAATCGAATCCAGATTTGCATTCAGCTTCTGGTTCAGCCGCACGATGCTCTTCTCCTCGTCCTGCCCCACCAGGAACCGCACGATTGCCGTAGACATCCCGGGGCTCGACGTCGAGTAGATATACTCCACCCCCGGGATCTCCCAGAGCAATTTCTCCATCGGTTTGGTGACCCGCTCTTCCACTTCCCGCGCCGACGCGCCCGGCATCTGGACAAACACGTCAGCCATCGGCACAACGATCTGCGGCTCTTCTTCGCGCGGCAGTTTCCACACCGAAAATGCCCCCAGCAATAAGGACCCGGCGATCGCCAGCGGCGTCAGCTTCGATCCAATCCAGGCTTTCGCCAGTTTCCCCGCCGGACCCAGTTGACCCTCCGTCACGGCAGAACCTCAATCCGCGCGCCATCCACCAGTTCACGCGGAACCGGAAAGATAACCTTCTCGCCGGAGCTCAGACCCGTCAGAACTTCCACCCGATCGTTGCACCTTCTGCCTGTGGTAATCAGACGCGTGCGGACGACGCCGGCATCCGCCACCAGCACCGATTGCAACTGGCCGCGGTCCGTGACGGCCCCAGCCGGAACCGCCAACAGCGCCGTGCTCCCGAATTGAAAAGCCGCGCGCCCGAACACGCCGGAGCGAATTGCCGCCAGCGCGGGCAAATCAATCCGTACCGCATACGCGCGCGACGCGGCATCCACCGCGGGAACGATTTCCGATACGCGTGCATCGATAGCGCGATCCACGTTGTCGAGCGTGACCGATACCGCCTGACCGACTCGAATCGCCGGCAGCCGCGATTCCTCCACCAATGCCTCAAACCGATAGGCGCCTGCGCGTTCCATCGTCATCAGTGGCACACCGGGCATGGCCAACCCGCCGGGATCGACCGACCGCGAGACCACAACCCCACCGAACGGCGCGCGAATCTCCGCATAACCGCGGGCGATCTCCGCCGCGCGCACTTCCTGATCCACTTCAGCGATCTTCGAGTTCAGTTGCACGCGCCGAGCCTGCGCCGCATCGAACGCCGCCTGCGCGCCTTTGAGCCGAGCCGAAGCCTCATCCAACTCCTGATCGGAAATCGATTTCTTCTGAAACAATTCCTGCATGCGGCCGAACGTCACGCGCGCCAAATCGAGATTGGCCTGCGCCGCCCGCACACCGCTGTCGGCTTCGGGCGCCGCCATCCGCAATACGTCACGGGCCGCCTCCGCGCGCCGCGAGCCGACATCCAGATCCGCCGTGTCGAGCCTCACCAGCAAGTCGCCCTCGCGCACGCTGTCGCCAGCCTGCGCTTTAACTTCGCGGACGTAACCGGTCAGTTTGGCGGCAATCGCAATCGAAGTCCGGGCGCGAACCGTCCCCGTCGCTTCATACTGCGCGGGCCAGTTCTCAATGGCCGCCGTCACCGTGGAAACCGCAACAGGCGCCGCGGATGCCACCGGCTTCTCCGCCACCTTCTCGCCGCACGCCGCCAGCCACAAGCCAAAACCAATCGGCACTATCGAAAGCGAGTTCATCTAATTCAGAACCTCCGATTCGGCGCTCAATGTCCCCGCCGCCAGTTCGAGCAGGGCCGCCGACACCCGTTGATCGCGAATTGCGGCCAGGTGTTGTGTGCGCGCCTCCAGCACCGCCGTCTCGGTGCGCAGCAAATCGGTCACGTTCCCGATCCCCGCCGCGTAGCGGTTCTGCGTAATGCGCAGACTCTCCTCCGCCTCGGCGACTGACGCCCGCGCTACTTCGATACGTTCGTCCGCCGCGCGCAGATCCGCAAATGCCCGCCGCACTTGCAACCGTATAGCGGAATCGGCGCGATCGCGTTCGGCCTCGCTCCGGCGCAGCGCGAACGTGCTTTCGGCGATGCGCGCCTTATCCCCGTCCCCGTTGAATAAGTTCCAGCGCAGTCCGATCGAGACCAGCCAGTTGGCGCCGCCGCGAGCGTAGAAATTTTGGCGGTCCGCCTCAAATGCCGCGTGAACGCCTACCTGAGGCAGATAGCCACCCCGCGCCGCAGCCACCCGATTCTCAGCCAGGGCCGCAGCCAACTTCGCTTGCCGAGCCTCGGGCCGATCGGTGAGCGCTTTCCCTTCGTACTCCGCCGGCATCTCCGCCGCAAGCTTCAAAGGCGTCAGCCCACCGGTCAAAATATGCGCGGTTTCGAGCGGCAATCCGAGCGCATCGTTTAACGCGGCACGGGCCACATCCAGGTCCGCCCCGCGCCGGATCTGCCGCTCATGAACGCCGGCCAGATGCACGCGGATCGAAAGGACGTCCGCGTCGGTGGACATTCCCGCCGACCGGATTGCCCGCGCGCGTTCGAGGTCCGCCTCCGCCGATCGCATAGCTTCGCCGGTCGCGTCAACCTGCTCCGCGCTCAGCAGAACGTCATACCAGCAGCGGATCACCGCCGCGATCGTTTCCATTTGAATACGCCGGCTTTCTTCGCCCGTCATGTTCTTAGTCAACTCTGCCGCGCGCACAGCGTGTTTCGTCTCGCCTGCGTCATACAGCGCCTGGTCAGCGGTGATCTGCGATTGGAAGTTATTCAGGAAGTCAGGCCGGTTGAGCCGTCCCAGCTGAAAGTTTTGCGCGGCGAATTGGTGCTGCGTCAATAAGGAAGAGAAAACAAACACCGGATTATCGCTGCGCGTCCACGATTCCGTATAGTCGACCCTCGGCAGTTTTCCTGCCCGCACCCGCGCGACCCCGCTTTCCGCAGCCTTGCCAGCCGCAGCCGACGCAGCCACCGATTTGTTATTATCGAGCGCCATGTGAACGGCGTCTTTCAGCGATATTGCGTCCTGTGCCACACACAGGTATGGCGCTAAAACCAGCAAGGGCAGCGTTTTCTTCATTGCGTCCGGAACTCAGGATGCAGTTATTGTTCGAGGGGTGACATGTCACCTTTCATCGAAGTTTGCATCCTGAAGAAATGGGAGCAAAAAGTTATGGAAGTTCTGGCCGATTATCTGGGAGGCACAAAGTTCGCCGCGGAGGCGCGAGGTCATCAGGTACTCTGCGATCAGCCGCGCGATAATGGCGGCTCCGACGAAGGCATGTCGCCGCCCGAGTTTCTGCTCACCGCGCTCGCGACGTGCGCGGCATACTATGCGGTTCAATACCTGAAGGTGCGCGCGCTGCCCACCGCCAACCTGCAGGTTCGGGTCAACGCCGAAAAGGCCCAGCAGCCCGCCCGCCTCGCCTCGTTTCAGATCGATGTCGGAGTGCCGAATCTCGACGAGCGTCATCAAGCGGGCCTTCTGCGCGCCGTGAAAGCTTGTCTGATTCACGCCACGCTGCTCAATGCGCCCACTATCGAAGTGTCGATCCACACCCCGCCCGTCTCCCTGGCGGTGACGGCCCCCCCCAGGAGCGGAGGCGATAATGACTATTGGACCGGCCTGACGAAACTGAACTCGCGCGTCAGCTGATTGCCGGAAAACCTGAGGCGTTTGACCGCTTTGTGGAACACTTCCGCAATAAAATCTTCCGCTACAGCTGGCTCATGTGCGGGCATCGTGAAGACGCCGAGGAAGTGGCGCAGGAGGCCCTGCTCAGCGTGTTCGAGAACTTCCACAATCTGCGCGAGCCCGAGCGCGTCCGTCCCTGGGTCTTTCAAATTGCCCGTAACGCCTGTCTGATGAAACGACGCAAAAGCGTGTTCGCGCCCGCTCACGAACTTTCGCTCGACGACTTTCTGCCCGCCAAATTCCAGATCGCGGATTGGTCGGAGCTGCCGGATCGCCAGGTCCTGCAATCGGAATTAAGGCAGGCGCTGGATCGGGCCATCGCCGGTCTTCCCGAAAACTACAAGTCCGTAATGCTGCTGCGGGACGTTGAGGAATTGTCCACGCAGGAAACCGCCCACATCCTGGATTTGACGGAAGATGTCGTCAAGACGCGTCTGCATCGCGCCCGTCTGGCCGTCCGCCACGAACTGGACAGTTATCTGCGCAAGCGCACGCCGGGAGAATCCCATGGAACCGCATGAACGCACGGAAAAATGCCTGGAGATCTTTTCCATGCTGTCGGAATATTTGAATCTCGATCTTCCGGCCGAGGCTTGCGCGGAGATCGAAACTCACCTGGCGGGTTGCCCGCCCTGCATCGAATTTGCCGAGAGCCTGCGCAAAACGGTCGAGCTCTGCCGCCGCTACCAACCCGCCGCGCTGCCAGAGCCGATGGGGAACGAAGCGCGCGCCCAGCTGCTCGAAGCCTGGCGAAGGATGCTCGATGCCCGCAAAGGCACATCCTGAAGAAATAAACGCGGAGCGTTCCGCCCCCGCGCCCACTGACCGGATTCCTCACCAGGGCCGGATATAATCGGGCTGAGGCGGCGGTTATGCGGCTGGTTTTAATTGCGCTGATGGCGACGTTTTTCGGTACTGCGGTGGCAGACACTGAGCATGTGATCTTCACCACGCGCACCACCTGGGGATCTCCTGTTGTCGTCTCAGAACCGGTGACTTCGAAAGAGTTTGGCTTTGAGTCGGTTACTCTGCACAACTACTCGACGCAGGATATCCAGGCGCTGAATCTGAAAGTGGTTTTGGTGACGGCCGATTCTCTCGAGCAGGAGGTGGACGGCGCGCGCATTCACGTTTCGCTCGCAGCCGGCACGTCCAAAAAAATCGATGTGTATCTTGCGCAGGTCAAGGCTTTGGAGCGGAAGGCGCACGCGATGCGGCTCGATCCCGCTGTGACGGTGATGACCGTGGAATCCGTCGATTTTGCGGATGGGACACTGTGGGAGGAACGCGATCAGAATAACGCTCCTATCGATGTTCCCGTCGACGATCAGATCAGGAAAAAGTGACTCGTGGTCCGATTACTGTCGCACTCATCGCCTGCAGCGCGCTGTGGGCGTGGCAGCGTCCTTTTCGCGAATATCCCGGCATCGAGTACAACAATTTCCCCCTTCCTTCGGACTGGCAGGAAAAGACCGAATGGGCGTTTGCGCGGCTCATGTATCCGCAGGCCTACGGTGGCTATGGTTACCGGCGCGGGAGCGGGGACTGGCGCGAGGGAAATTCCATGTGGACGCAGGATTATCCACGGGCGGACCGGCATTTTTCGCAGGCCATCCGTCGGCTTACTCGCCTGCATGTGCGCTCCACCGAACAGCCCGTAAATCTGGACGATGGCGATGACGTTTATAACTGGCCGTGGCTTTACGCGGTGCAGACCGGCCAGTGGAAACTGACCGAGGCGCAGGCGAAAAAGCTGCGCGAGTATCTGCTGCGCGGCGGGTTTTTCATGTGCGACGATTTCTGGGGCGAGGCCCAGTGGATGGTATTTCGCGAGAGCATGGATCGCGTGTTCCCCGACCGGCCGATTGTCGATATTCCCGAAGGCGATCCGATTCTGAAAACGGTTTACGATCTGAGCGATCGTTACCAGGTGCCCGGCGCGCGCTATCTTTCGACCGGCGTCACGTATAAGTGCGAGGGATGTCCGGCGCGCTGGCGGGGTATTTACGACGATGCGGGGCGCTTGATGGTGGCGATGAGCGTCAATTCGGATCTGGGCGATTCTTGGGAGTGGGCCGACGATCCGCACTATGACGAGAAGTTTTCGGCGCTGGGAATTCGCATTGGCGTGAACTACGTGGTGTATGCGATGTCGCACTGAGATAATGGCGCCTATGGCAGGTTTTCCCGAGTTTCTTCCGTTACCGAATGCCGTGATCGATATGGCGACTTCTACCGCTCTCGAAGAGAATGGACAGCCGCTGAAGATTTACTTCCATGGCCCGACCGATCAGTTGAAGGCGATGACGGTGGGCAATCTGTTACTGGATCCGGGCATGAGTCCGCACCCTCCGCACCAGCATCCGGAGGAGGAGTTCATGCTCATCGCCCAGGGCAGCGGGGAGATTCTGGTGGATGGCCAGACGTGCCAGGTGGGACCGGGATCGATGATGTATTGCGCGGGGAACCGCATGCACGGCATCACTAATACGGGCACGGAGAAGATGCTGTTTTATTTCTGGAAGTGGCTGGCGTAAGGCCGGAGCGTGCCTGGAAGAGCCGCGGGCAGATCGGAAATCTGCCCCACCTTGCGATAGAATCGTGCACTAATGCGGAGGCTCCGATGCGGCTTTTGATTGCCGGTATAGTTTGCGCGGTTTCGCTTTTGGCCCAGGGCGGCGGTGGCGTGCAGTTCCGCGATTGGACGCTTCCCCCTCCCACAGGCAAGCCTGCCATTGCGTGCGGTGAACTGCGCAGCCTGACGAGCTTCGATCTTTCGGTGATCGGCGCACGTGTGATTCCAGCCTCGGCCAATGCTCCCGAGCACTGCCGGGTGAGCCTGATGGTTCCTCCCGAGATCAACATTGAGGTGAACCTGCCGACAGCGTGGAATGGGCGGCTCTACGTGTTCGGCAATGGCGGCTGGGCCGGCGAATCGTTTGAGACGCCGGGGCGAATCGCCAATCGCGCGCATGGGCTGAAGGCCGGATTCGTGACTGCGGCCACCGACACGGGGCACTCGGCTGCTTCCGAGCCCGGGGCGAGCTTCGCGCTGAACCGGCAAAAGCTGCTGGATTTCGGTTTCCGTTCCCTGCACGTGACCGCCGAGGCCGCCAAGTTGATGGCGCGAACTTACTACGGGACCGGTCCTTCGAAATCGTATTACGACGGCTGTTCGCAGGGTGGCCGCGAGGGCCTGATCCTTGCACAGCGTTTTCCCAACGACTTCGACGGGATCATTGCGGGGTCGCCGCAAGTAAGTCTGACGCAGACCATGACGGCGCGCGCCTACTGGATGCAGGGGATGGCCGCCAATCCGTTTCCAGCCGCAAAGCTTGGGCTGCTGGCAAGCCGGGTTTACGACCAGTGCGATGCGAAGGATGGATTGAAGGACGGGCTGATCGAAGATCCGCGGCGCTGCGATTTCAAACCGGCGCGCGATCTGCCGCATTGCGCCGAAGGGTCGGACCAGCCTGATTGTTTCACCGGCAATCAGATTGCGGCGCTCGAGCGGATTTACGGCGATATATTGAGCCAGGGGAGGCGATATTTCCCGGGCTGGCCGGTGGGCGCGGAAAGCGCTTGGCTGGGACAAGAGGTCAATGGTCCGAACGGGCCGGGGACGTGGACCAATTACGCGCAGAATTTTCTGCGTTACCTCGCGCCATGGAACAAGGGGCTCGATTCGAATAAGGGCCCCGATAACGATCCGACGCAACTGATCGCGCAGTTCGATATCGACAAGGGCCCGCCGCAGATGGATGAGTTGCGGCAGATAGCGGACGCAACGGACACGGATCTTTCGGCTTTCACGCGGCATGGCGGCAAGCTGGTGATGTATTACGGCTGGGCCGATCCGCAATTGAATCCGCGCATGGGCGTCGAATACTACGAACATGTCACGGAGAAGATGGGCGCGTCGACCACGGATTTCTTCCGCTTATTTATGGTGCCGGGGATGTTCCATTGCGGCGGAGGCGTGGGGACGGGCGTGTTCGATACGGCGACGCCGCTGGTGAAGTGGGTGGAAGCGGGTACAGCGCCGGAGCGAATCGAGGCAAGCCGCGTGGTCGAGGGCAAGGTGGTACGGACACGACCGCTGTGCAATTATCCTTTGGTCGCTCGCTATAAGGGCAGCGGCAGTATCGACGAGGCGGCCAATTTTTCGTGTGTGAAGCCCTAGAATTTCGGGGCGTAGTAACCCTTGCGCGCCCGCACCACCAGGTCCTTGCGCGTCTTCACTTTTACGGTGACGGGATGATACAGCCCGTCCGCCTTCAGAGGCTCGGGACGATAGAAGATGTTGTACTGGTGGCGCAGTTCGTTGGCGATGTTCTCAAACGATTGATCGAGGTCCTCGACTTTGAACGGGAAGAAGGCCTGGCCGCCGGTTTCTTCAGCCAAGTAGCGCATCACCTGGTCCCCGTCGATGGAGTCGCGCGTGGTGTTGGTTGAAATCCCGTAGATCACGGTGTCGGCTTTCTGCACCATCTCGAGCGCCTGATCGCGGGTATAACGGCTTTCGGTATCCTGGCCGTCGCTGATCAGGATGATAGCGCGGCGGAATTTATCCCGCGGCCGATCCATCATGAGCTTCTCTTTGGCGGCAAAGTAGAGGGCGTCGTAGAGCGAAGTGCCGCCGCCCGGACGCATGCCTTTGATGCCCTTCTCAAGGTCTTTCAGGTTGTCCGTCAGATCGCAGACCAGTTCCGCCGCGCTGTCGAAACTCACCAGCATCATACGGTCTTCTTTGGGACGCATCA
>Ga0182030_10021172_pt1 | contig 12195 bp, 8 predicted proteins | sample 812S3MmetaG_FD_121299 | JGI IMG/M metagenome (GOLD analysis project Ga0182030, IMG submission 121299) | Permafrost microbial communities from Stordalen Mire, Sweden - 812S3M metaG (Illumina Assembly) | ecosystem: Environmental > Terrestrial > Soil > Wetlands > Permafrost | place: Sweden...
TATTCTATTTAAGCGCCTTGCACTGAATTTTTTTGACCCGACGTAGGGTGAAGTTATAGCCAATTCATTCGTCTGTTGTCAACAAAAAATCGCAGGAACACAGAGACCGCAGAATTTCCCCGTTTTCGCTACAGGGCTTGAACATGCCGGACGAGCTGCTCGGGAGGTGACATAAGGGCGATGGCGTGGGCCGAGCCGCTCAGGCACCCACGCTCGATGGAAAGGCTGCTGTAATAGTTGTTATAGCGAAACCCGTTTTCGCCACGCCACATGGGAAAAAGCGCACAGGCCTCAAGCCATCCGTCGAATACCGGCGTAATATCGAGGTAAGTATCCGGTACAAAGCCCGTCGCGTCTTCCCAGTTGTCGGCAAAGTAGAGCTTCGGGACATTGTGGGCCGCGCGCTCTCGGGCGATCGCCGGCAGCCCGGCATAGAAGATCGCGTCCTTCACGATTTCGTGGCAGGCCACGTGATCCTTGTGCCAGCTTCCGCGCCAATGGGTCAGGATAACGTTCGGCTTGTAGCGCCGGATGAGATCGCACACGGCAAACTTTACTTCCTCGCTGGCGCGAACCTCTCCATCAGGGGAGGTAAGGAATTCGGCCTGCGCCCCGAGCCGGCGGGCGGCGCTTTGCGCGGCTTCTCGCTGGAGGTCCCCGTATCGCGCCGGCGCAATAGTGGAGGAACCCCTCTCGCCAAGCGAAAGGCTTAGAAAAACGCCCTGACCTCCGAGCCGGACGGAGAGAGCCACCGCCGCGCCCATGGCGAAGAATGCGTCGCCCGGGTGGGCGGCAATCGCCATGATGTTCGCCGGCGTTGACGACGCGGCATCGACGTTGCCGGAACTCGGACGCCCCGGCATGGGGTTGGGCTTATCCTGATCTCCGGCCACTGAAAACGCGGCCGTCCCCAGGCTGAGATCCTTCAGGAAGCTTCGCCGCGTTGGACTGTCCATATTTTATCCTTTCGTGAATCGTGCCGCCGCGATCTTAGGCAAGAGCACGGTCAGGCCGGCACATTCGTTGGGATTTTATCACCGCTTCATGTTAATACCCTTTCAGCGGAGGTCAAGCACCCCTCTTCATGCCCTTAATCGAGGCAGAGGACGTTGCCCAGGGTTCCGCCAAAGTCGCGGGCGCCGCATACGTCCATGGCCATGAATGCGTCACCCGCAAAGAACCCCTCACCCCCCGCATTGCGGTCCCCCCACTCCCAGGAGAGAGGGTGCCCGACGGAGGAGGGCGGGGGAGGGGGCCCGTTCAACCCCGTTAGAGTTTGACGGTGTCCTGGGCGTTGCAAGTTTCGCTTGACACTCAACCGGACGGAAGTATATGAGTCCAGTGGTGTAGACAAACGGGGTAGAACTGGACTGTTTTCTTTTGCGATTAACCGCGATAACGTGATTGTGATCTACTCCCAAATCCAGCAGCGGCAATGGGAGCAGATTCAGACGGGCGCGCGCAAGGGGTGGTGACACGATTCCATCAAAGTTGGACGGCCGCCCCAGCGAATTTGTCATGTCCACCTCTCGCGCCGGCCGCTACAAGGCTGTGAACCGGTTAACACGCTTGACTCATGAGGTTTTGGCTCCTCCAAATGAGCTCATGTAGATTTAACCCAAATCATCCCATGGAAGGAAGTGCCAACATGCCGGAGCAGGATTATCTCAGTAGAATCACGGAAATCATCTCGACCATTCGTACCACTCAAAAGGAGAGTATTGACAAGGCCGCGGAGGCTTTTGGCCGCTCGATCACGAGCGGAGGCAGGGTATATCTCTTTGGCAGCGGACACTCGGTGATCCCGGTCTTAGACATTTTTCCGCGTTACGGAAGTTTCGTGGGGTTTTATCCCATCTACGATCCCCGCCTGATGTGGTTCAACATCGTGGGTCCCGGCGGCGCGCGCGAACTGCTGTGGCTCGAGCGCCAGGAAGGTTACGCGCCGGTCATCCTGAAAAGTTACGTGCTGGAACCGCGTGATTCCATACTCATTTTCTCGCACGGGGGATTGAACGCAGCGCCCATCGACATGGCGATCGAAAGCCGCAAGAAAGGGGTAACGGTTGTCTCTGTGTCTTCCCACCAGAATTTCCGCCAGGCTCGGGCCACCCATTCCAGTGGCAAGAAGCTCGCCGACGTCTCTGACATTGCCATTGACAACTGTGTGCCGCCGGAAGACGCTTTGGTGGCTGCGGAGGGGATTCCGGAAAAATTCGCGGCGGGTTCCACGATGGCGGCGATCTCGATCGCAATGGCTTTGGTAGCCGAGGTCGGCCTGCGTCTGGTGAAAAGCGGCGCGAAACCGCACACGTTCGTCTCACCCAATGTTGGCCTGCCGCCGGACCACAACGAACAGGTGTTTCAAGAGTACACCAAGCGAACGCAGGGCCCCAGATCGTGACAGGCTCCTAACTCTAGTTGGACGCCTGGGAGAGCGGGCGGACCTCCGCTCTCCCGGGACACAAACAAATACCAAAGGGCCGAAGCGAGAGGAGGGCGGATGAAAACCCGCAAATTAAAAGGCATAATTCTGCGCCGGGCGCCTTCTGTCTTGTTTTCCCTGCTGGCCGCAGCGGCGGCTGGACTCTGCGCGGGCGCGGCTGCCTCCCCCCCCGCCTCGCTTGGCCGGTTTCCGGTCGCCGTCTGGTATGGCGGCGGCAAAGCCCGCGCTCCGATGCTTGAGCCCTTGGACTCCACCAGCGCCGCCCGCTGGGGAAAAGATCTCGATAGCATCAGGTCGGTGGGCTTTAACACGGTTAAATGCTGGGTGGACTGGGCAACCGCAGAGCCCAAGCCAGGCGAGTTCCATTTTGAAAACCTGGATTTACTCATGCACCTTGCTGAACAGCGGAACCTGCGGGTGATCGTGCAAATCTACGCGGATTCGGCTCCGGATTGGGTGGGAAAGCAATACCCGGACGGCCGCTTTGTTGATCGCAGCGGGGCGGTCATCAATTCGCAAGCTGCTCCGGGCTACTGTATGGATCATGCGGGCGTGCGGCGTGAGCTCGTCCGGTTCATCGCGGCGCTTTCGCGGGAGGCCAACAGGTTTCCCGCACTGTACGGTTGGGATGTTTGGAGCGAGCCTCACGTGATCAATTGGGCGGATTTCCCCTACCTCGCCAACCCCGAGTTCTGCTTCTGTCAGCACACGCAGGCGCGCTTTCGCGATTGGCTGAGAGCAAAATACCAGACCCTCGCCGCGCTCAACACCGCCTGGTACCGGGGATTCGAAACCTGGGAGGAGGTTCAGCCACCTCGCTTTTCGACAATCCTCTCCTACACGGACTATCTCGATTGGCGCGCCTTTATCGACGACAAGCTGGCGGGTGATCTCAAGACCCGGGTGGATGCCGTCCGCACTGCGGACCACACTCACCCCGTCACCAGTCACGCCGCCGCGCCGGCCCTCTTCACCTCGCCCATGGATGGCTATGGGGAGCCGGATGATTGGAAGATGGCTTCCAGCGCAGATTTCTTTGGCACGTCGCTGTACCCTATGCATTCCGAATCCGCCAAATCCTGGTCTTACCCCATGCTCGCCGCCGCGCTCGATTTCGAGCGTTCGGCTGGGCTCTCGTGGGGAAAGGCCTTTTGGATCGGAGAGCTACAGGCCGGACAAGGCGCCACCGGGATGCGTATTCCGGAGCCGGTCACGGCGCACCATGTGGAATACTGGATGTGGCAGGCCATAGCCCATGGGGCGAAGGAGATTGCGGTTTACGCCTGGTATCCGATGAGCTCCGGGTTCGAGTCCAATGGCTACGGCCTGATCAATCTCGATGGAACTCTGACCGACCGCGCTCGCGGCGCCGGCCGGGTGGCGCAAATCCTTAGTCAATATGCTTCCGACCTCCTCGACGCCAAACCGGCCGCGGCGCAGGTGGCCATCTTCTATGACCGTCTATCGTATATGGTCGGCGGCACGGAGTCCTCTCTTTCCAAGCTCGGCAATGCCGAGCGCGACTCCCTCCTGGGACTGCACCGCGCCTTTCTTGAGCGCCAGATTCCAGTTGATTTCGTCAGTCCGCGCGATATCACTGGGAACGGGATCGATCAATATAAGATACTGTTTCTTCCCTATTCGGTTATGCTTTCGAGGGCAGTGGCGGCCGGTATAAAGCGCTACGTGGAAAACGGCGGGAATGCTGTGGCTGAGGCGCGCCTGGCGTGGAACGACGAGCGCGGCTTCGCCAGCGAGGTGATACCCGGCTTGGGCCTCAGCGAAGTCTTCGGTGCACGGGAGAAACTGATCCGGCCGGTTGACAAGCCGCAGATCTCTATGGAGGCGTCCAGCAAACTGCCAGGCATTGCGGCCGGCCAGCAGGCCGCCGGGGCCGCATTCGAAGAAGACCTCGATCCGTCGCCCGGAGCGCAAGTGCGGGGCCGGTTTCCCAGCGGCGAACCCGCCATCGTGGAAAATTCGTTCGGCAAGGGCACCGCCATTATCATCGGTTCGTTCACGGGCTTAGCTTATGACCGCGACCCTGAGGACTCAACCCGTCAAATGCTGCTTTCTTTCGCCCAAGCCGCCGGAGTGTCACCCGAGGTAGAGGTTTCAGGAAACGGGTCTGGCGAGGTCGAAGTGCGGCGATTGGTAACCGATCGCCGGCAGATTCTGTTTATCTTCAACCACGCTGACGCTCCAGCCGATGCCGTCATTTCGGTTCGCCTGCCCTGGAGCGTGCGTGAAGCGACGAATCTCGAAAGCGGTCGGACGACTCCCGTACGGCAAAGCGAGGGCACGGTCTCCCTTGAGCAAACAATCCCGGGGGAGCAGATACTCGTACTGCGCCTTGAGCGATAGCGTCCCAGGGCGTAATGGGGGGCCGCAACTTTCCGCCGGGGGCCTGTGCATGCAGAAACCTGAAGAAATCAAGTTGGCTGATTCCGTCACCACGCGCGGGTTCGTGCTGGCCGCGGACCTCGGAGGCACGAAAATTGCCGCCGCGCGGGTGTATCGCTCCGGAAAGCTTACTCACTACCGTGAAACACCCACTCCGCCTGAAGGGGGACGCCCGGTTGTGGAGGCCGTTGCCAATCTTCTTGGCAGCCTGGCGGGGACGGACGCGCGCGCCGTCGCGGTGGATGTGCCGGGCCTGGCCTATCCTGACGGGCGCGTGTGGGCGCCGAATATTGCCGGCTGGACGCGAATGCCGCTGCGCGCCGCGCTCGAAAAACGCCTCCATCTCCCCGTGCTGGTCGAAAGTGATCGCAACGCGTTCGTGATGGGCGAAGCGTGGTGCGGCGCCGCTCGCAACTGCCGTGATGTGGTTTATCTGGCGATTGGCACGGGCATTGGAGCGGGGATTTTAACGGCCGGAAGACTGCTTCGCGGCCACGGTGAAGTGGCTGGATCGGCAGGTTGGATGGCCGTGCGAGGCCATTTTCTTCCCCAGTATCAAGAGAAGGGTTGTTTGGAGACCCACGCCGCTGGCCCGGGGATTGAAGAGGCCGGAAGCCGTCGATTAAGGCGCGATACAACGGTGCGCGACCTCGTTCGAATGGCGAAGCAAGGCGACTCCGTGGCGCAAGAAATTCTTCAGGAGGCCGGTCATTATTTGGGGCTGGGCTTGGCGAACCTGGTCAGCATCCTCAACCCGGAAGTGATTGTGATCGGCGGCGGGGTGGCAGCCGCTGGTAACCTCCTACTTGGCGCCGCCCGCCAAACGATGAGACAGTGGGCGCAGCCGCTCGCCGTCCGGCAAGTGCGGATTGTACGCAGCCGGCTGGGGGCGCGCGCCGCCCTTCTGGGCGTGGCGAAACTGGCCTTTGAAGCTTATCCGGTGTCCGCCGCCAGGTATCGCGGGTCCGATAGATCAGCCCGTCATTCGGCGCCTTGAAACTGTGAGGAAATAGTGGATTCGCAAGTAGCCGGTCCCGGCGCAAGGGCAGAAGCCGCCGCCGCGCGCAGCCCGATTCGTCGTCGCCCGCTGGTCGTCGTGGCCAATGCCGGCATGTTCGTTTTCGGCGCGGTTTTGCTTCTCATGGGTTCTCTACTGCCCTCGCTACAATTGAGCTATGCGCGGGCTGGAAATCTGGGCTCTTTTCCCCTAGCCGGCATTTTGGCCGCCACCTTCCTGGTAGGCCCGCTCTTGGACAGGTTTGGCGTGAAGTCGGCCCTGGCCCTAGCGCTGATCCTCGTGGCGGCAGTGCTCGCCATAATGCCTTGGCTCCACAGTTATTCCGGGCTTGCCGCGGCGGCGCTGGCGTACGGTGTGGGCGGCGGCGTGCTCAACACGGCCACCAACACTCTGGTCTCCGACCTAAGCGCCTCCGATCGCGGCGCCGCGCTGAATTTGCTGGGATTTTCTTTCAGTCTCGGAGCCGTATCGGCCCCACTCCTGATGTCTTCGCTGGGAGGCAGCTTATCTCCCTGGGTCGCGGTGCGAGTGTTGGCGGCAGCGGCGGTGCTCATTGTGATTCCGGTTTTGCAGCTCCGATTTCCTCCTCCCGCGCAGGCGCAGGCTCGCGGCCGGGACGTTCTTCGGGTGTTGAACCATCCTCTTGTCTGGCTCTTTGGCGTCCTGCTGTTTTTCGAGTCGGGGAGCGAGAACTGCATGTTCGTGTGGTCCGGCAAGGTCACGGCCGATTTGTTGCAGATCGGCGCCCAGCGCGCGAACCTGGCCCTCGTGGCGCTGAGTTCTTCTCTCGGAGTGGGCCGTCTGCTGGCCGTATTGTGGCTTCGTTGGCTTGGCGGCCGCAACACGATCCTCGTTTCCGCAGCCACCGCGGTGGCGGGCGCTTCCCTGGTCTACGGGAGGTTCGGCTTGGTTTCGATGTTAGCGGGCTTTGTCCTGCTCGGCTTGGGAATGTCCGCCATTTTTCCGACGGCGCTGGGGCTCGCCGGAGACCGCTTCCGGGAAACGGGCACGGTGTTCGGGGCGATCATGACCGTAGCCTTGGTCGGCGGTACGGCGGGGCCGACGGTGGGCGCCTGGCTGGCCAAGGGCGGGCCCGAGAAAGTTCTCTACCTCCCGATCGTCGCCGCAGTGATGATCGCGGCGCTCGTACTGATCATCGCCCGCCGAGACCATGCGCCAGAGGAAACTGCCGTATGAAATGGCGCCCACGGCGGTCGATGGGCATGGTTGGAAAGCTCATGCCCACACGGTAGCACACGTTTTTCAACTTCGTCGTATGCCGCGAGGAGTCTCCCATGTTCCCGCGCTTGCGTGTCCTCTGCGCTTTTCAAGACTTAAAGTGCAGCGCGACGCTCTAGTACTTAATTGCAGAAATTAGCGCTATTGCAAGTCGGCGGATGGAAGGGCGGGGCTTCAGCCCCGCCGTAGAACTCGGGAGGGGTTTAGGGGCTTTAGCCCCTGGAGCAAGCTGGCTTCAGGGCCTAAAGGCCCATTCAACCCTCCACCCTGCGACGGCGGGGCTAAAGCCCCGCCCTTCCGCAGGCCATGATTAATATCGCTTTCTAATGCAAATTGGCACTAGCTTGGGGGCCGAAGACCTCGGATCCTCCCCGGGATTGGCCACAAGGGGCATCCCCGCAATATCGATCTCCCAGAGATTACAGTGTCGTTACCGAACCGATCTTGGCTGGCTTGCATCTCGAATATGGACTCGAGAGGCTCGTAGCTTGAAAGCCAGACACAAAAGCGGCGACACAGGTTTCTTGCGGATGACCGTTGTTTGACCCATGCTGGCCGGCGATCGCACCGCCCTTTCATGGACTCCCTTGCACGCTCATGCTTTCACGCGCCGGTACTACTGGCTTGTCAGCCGAAAGGAATAATCTCCCGACCCCACGTCAATTGCAATGCTATGGTTTTCTTGTATTGCCTGGGTAATTCCCGAAGCCCCGGATATGAAATGGTCCTTTTCCCAAATCACCCGGCCACTTTCCTCAACGACAATATCCGACATCCCCGGCAGCTTGGGAATGACCACGCGAGCGTCCGAGCCCACCGGAATAGCCACATGCAACGCGACGGCGCCGGGGAAATGGGTCCAGGAAGAGGTGACTGTGCCTCGGATCGTTTCCACCGTGGCGCTTGTCCAATCGAGGTCTTCCATGATGTGGGGTTGGATGCGGATGTGCCGATAGCCTGCGCCGCCAGCGCCCTGATTGATGCCCGCCAGCGCCTGGTAAAACCATGCGCCGACGCTTCCAAACATAATGTGATCGTGGGAGTTCATCGCCGGCCCGGACTTATCCTGCCAAAGCTCCCAGAGCGTCGTGGCTCCTTTCGAAACCATATACCCCCAACTGGGGAAAGTGGTTTGCACGGCAAGGTCATAGGCCAGATCGGAGTGTCCTGCGGCCGTGAGCGCGGGCATCAAGAACTTGACGCCGATGAAACCGGTTGTAACGTGGGTGTTATGATAATAGAGAATGTCATTGGTGAGGTGATCCGCCACGGCATTACGCCGGTCCTGGGGAACCAAATCCAGGCCAAGCGCCATGGCATTGGCGGCCTGCGTGCCGTTGGCGTACTCGCCGGTATCGGGGTGGAAGAAGCTACGGTTTAAAGCCTCGCGAATACCCTGCGCAAGCTGGCCGTAAGAGACCGCGTCCGGGGAGTTCCCCAGAACCTGCTCGATCCGGGCGAGGGTCTCCACATCATGGTAGTACCAGGCGTTTTGGATGTAATCATGGGGCGTGTGCTCGAGCTCCACCCAATCGCCTTCGTGGCCCAGGCGATTGTGGATAAGATTGCCGGTCGCCTGACTATTGAGGAACGCCGCATATTTCTTCAAGCCCGCCTCTTGTTGCTCCAAAATGCGGCGATCTCCATACTGCTCCCACATGTGCCAACACAGCGAAATATAGGCCGTCTCCCAGCCGAGGTCTCCGGGGAAGTCGCCGTACTTGCGAGGGACCGTGGAGGGCAGGGCCCCGTCCGCCCTTTGGGCGTCGGCGATGTCACGGATGTAATTGGTGTAGAACGCCGCCATATCAAAGTTCAGCATGGCTTCTTCCGCGGTCGCCTGCGCGTCACCCAGCCACCCTTGCCGCTCATTGCGTTGGTCGCAATCGGTGGGAACGCTAAAGAGGTTGGTGAGCTGGGACCAGCGAATAATCTTCTGAATGTCGTTGAGGATTTCCTTGGAGGCTAGAAAGCTGCCCACCGTATTCACGGCCGTGTGGACTACCCGCCCGCGCAGCGTATCCAGACTGGGCGTTCCCGGGAAACCCGTCACCTCAACGTAGCGGAATCCGTGGTAGGTAAACCGCGCCTCGTAGTTCTCCACGCCGTCGCCACGCAGGAAATAAATATCGCGGGATTTAGCCGAGCCCAGGGTATCCCGATTAATCATACCCTTCGCATCGAGTTCTTCTGCGTACCGCAGAGTTACCTTTGTCCCTGCCGCCCCCCGCACTCGCAAGCGGGCCCAGCCACTCATGTTCTGTCCCATGTCGAAAACGTACACCGCGGGGCTAGGACTGGTGAGACGCACGGGGACAAGGGTATCGACCACCCGGATTGGCGGCATCATCTGGGATGAGCGAATGCCGGCGGAGCCCTCGACCACCTGGGCCGCGCTCCATGGGGAGTCCGCGAACCCCGGTGTGTCCCACCCGGTCGTTTCGCGGCGCCCGTCGTAAACTTCGCCGTCGTAAATGCCATCCGCGATGACCGGCCCAAGAATCGTTTTCCAGGCGCCATCGCTTACCACGCTGACTTGCCGGCCGCCCTCCAGTTCGGCATTCATTTGCAGGAGAAAGGCGGGTGATGGGTAATAAGCGGGGAGGTTCGCAGCCTGGAGCGCCCAACCGCCACCGAGCATGACTGCAACCGCATTCGCCCCCTGCCGCAGGTTGGAAGTGATGTCGTAGGTGGAGTAGAGGACCCGCTGGGGGTAGGTTGTCCATCCCGGGTCCAACACGTTCTGACTTATCTTCCTCCCATTTATTCTTAACTCGTAATAACCCAAGGCAGTAATATATACGCGGGCAGCCGTTACCTTGCCGGTCACCGTAAATTCTTTGCGAAACTCATTGCCGTTGGCGCTTCCGCCGCCGATCCAAGAGCCCTTCCACTCTTCTCGAGACAAGAGTCCCATGCCAAATCGCCCCGGCCGGCTATAGTCGCTATTCTTCCCTTCGTTGTCCCAATAGCGCACCTTCCAGTAGTAGTTCCGGCCGCTTCCCAGCGCTTTGCCGCCATAGACCACCTGGCTGAATTCCTCGGAAGGCACCTTGCCGCTATCCCATTGGTCACCGCGATCGTGCGCCAGCCCGTCGGGCTCAGTGGCGACCAGTACCTGATACGCAGCCTGTTTCTCGCCGCGTTGCGAATGCGCGAGCACCCAGGAAAATCGGGGCTGTGGCGAATCAACCCCCAAAGGGTCGGTGAGGTATTCACAGCGCAAATTCGTGGGCGCTCCCGGCCCGCCAACCGTCTGGCCATAGGACAATGGGAGTCCGCAGCACACCAACATAAACCCAACCAGGATGCACTCTGTGAGAAACCGAACCATTCTGAGCATCGATTTTCCCTCCCCATGCGCAAATTGAAAGGTTCTGGCGCACTTTCGGTGCAAGCGAGCCCGAGCAAAACTTGGCATCCGTCAGACGCTATGGGCTTTGGCTGCTCTCGGGCATCATTAGGTTTGCTTTTCCACGTTGAGCTGGCCATGCTCCATCTGCCAGGTCAGCGACTCGCAGACGCCTTCCAGCGAGCTGTAACGTGGTTGATAGGCAAGCAGCTTTTGGGCCTTGGCGCTGCTGCAATTCGAGCTGTGAGCCAAGTGGTCCCAGGTATGCTGCGCTTCTTCGGCAGACACCGTGGCTTGGTACTCCTGCCAAGGGACAAATCGCAGCCGCGCGGGCTGCCCAAACCACGCGGCCAGGGATTCCGCAAAACCCCGCATGGTCATCGCCGCTGGCGAAACCGCATGGAAGCTTTCGCCCACGGAGGCATTCCGGTTGGTAATCGCCCTCATGAAGGCTTGCGCGACATCGTCGGCGTGAACGTGATGCAGCGTCTCCAAGCCCTGGTGCGGCATCGGCAATTCTTCTCCCCGGGCAAGCTTCCCGTAAACGTCCAGGCTCCACGTACCCAAAGGGTCCAGCGGCACCCAACCCGGTCCCACAATGTGACCGGGTAGTATTGAGGTCGCCGGAAAGCCGTGAACCTGGGCTTCTTCGATGAGATAGGCTTCGAGTTCTGCTTTCTTGATGCCGTACTCGCCAAATGGACGACGCGGCAAGTCTTCGGTCATGGGGGTGGTCACGGGGTAGCCATGGACCCAGATCGTCCCGCAACTGAGGAAATGGCGCACCTTCCCCCGCAAGGCTTCGACCAACTGCCGCGCTTCTGCCGGATCAAAACAGATCATGTCAATAACAATGTCAGGGTTGAGGCTGCTCACGCTCGATCCGAACGTACCGGCCGCATCTTCCGCCTTGCGGTCCATGATGACGTGCTGCACTTTCCTCCATGCTGGATCGGGCAGGTAGGGCTTGCGGCCTCCCCGGTGGATGCAAACTACCTCGTAGCTTTCGTGAACCAGTCGCGGAATGAGAAACGTGCCCACGTGACCCGTTCCACCAATCACTACAACACGCATCTATGTCCTCCCCTTTAATGCGGAATTCCCAGTTTGGTTTTCCGACCGCCAGGTAATATACAAGTGTCCACGCTCGCGTGCAATGCTGCTACCCAGTTGTCGCGCTGCACTTTAATCGGTTCGGGCGCACTCTCGGTGCATCATGGGGGTGAATGCCCAAGCTAAAGCAAATAAAGGCTGCGAGTTAGAGCATCTTCACCCCCGGCGATGGCCCGTTCTTTACCTTATGATACCCGAGAGTAGCCAAAGCCCATATCATCTGACGGAGGCGAAGGTTTGCTCGGTCTCGCGGGCACCGAAAGCGCGCCAGAACCTAATTAAGCAGAGAACAAGGAACTTGAGAGGGTCGGGAATCACTCCTGCTCCCGCCTTTCCCGGCAAGGCGGCGGATCGGGTTCTTCGGCCGCCAAGTGTATTGGGCGGACCCGGCGCGAGCACGAGTTTCCGCTTCCCCGGCGGTTTGCGCTAACACCCTGTCCTTTCATCAACATCCTGGCAAGGCTCGCATAAGGCATTTGCTTTCATCGACATCCTGGCAAGGTGGAAATGCGACATTTGTTCTACATGTGTTTTCAACAACATCGCGAAACTAGGTCGCATATTTTAATTCCCCCTTTTTCCCGCCCTCCGACTCGACCTCGAAGATAAACGCTTTTAATTGAA
>Ga0182030_10021173_pt1 | contig 12195 bp, 12 predicted proteins | sample 812S3MmetaG_FD_121299 | JGI IMG/M metagenome (GOLD analysis project Ga0182030, IMG submission 121299) | Permafrost microbial communities from Stordalen Mire, Sweden - 812S3M metaG (Illumina Assembly) | ecosystem: Environmental > Terrestrial > Soil > Wetlands > Permafrost | place: Sweden...
ACAGCACCAAGAGCAACGTCGCCAGGCCGAGCCTTCGGCGCATCGGCCGCAAACGGACCGCCACCTCCGCGAGGTCCAACTCGTTGTCGCTCGGCGACGAGGCGTTCTCGCCAGTTGCCGGTAAGGGTTCCATCCCCTCTCGGGTGCGCGCCACAACACGGGCGATCGGGCCAGTGCCGCTCGCCGACAAATGGAACATCAGGTGGACCAGCTCGGTACGTGCTCGAAAAGCCGTCGCTCCGCCACAGCGACCCCATACCTGGCCGGTTGCACACAGCCGATGGGCACAAGCTCCTTTCGAGAGTCAGCCCCGCCAAGTGTATGGTCGAACCCCGCATTGCCGTTCGGGCTTGTGACTCGGACGGTCAGGCCTCGGGGTCTCGGCCAACGTGGGCGCTGACTCGATCGTAGTTAATCGCCTGGTGAGTAGCTCGGGCCAGCCCCGTCTTGGAACGGTTCTGTAATCGAAGCGATCTGCTCTGCCGATTACCAGGGGCAGGCAGCGACGCTTTCGCCTCCAGTTTCTTCGGCCTCGGGCCCGGTCTCTTGGCTGAGGGGCACCCCGGCGGTGGTCAATCCGTGGCCGAAGCCCTCGAGATAGGTGTGGGCCTCGCCCTGGCGTGGGTAGCGGTTGGCGAATGCGTAGAACCGCGGCGTGTGGCCTGCCTCGAGCAGGTGGGTGAGCTCATGGACGATCACGCCGTCGAGGACCCACTCCGGCACCGTCTGGAGCCGGGCGGCGATACGGATCTCGCGCGTCTGGAGAGAGCAGGAGCCCCAGCGCCGCTGTTGGCGGGACGACCACCTGATGGAGGACGGGCGGACTCCATCGAGGTACCTGTCTGCGAGGAGGGCCGCCCGTGCCTCGAGGCCGGAGTCGGAGGCATGACGGCGACCGGTCCGCTGGAGGAGATGCTTGACAAGCTGGTCGGAGAAGACCTCGCGGGCAGAGCGGGACATGCGTTCAGGGACGACGACAACGATGCGGCCCCCTTCCCAGAAGGCGACACCTGTCTTGCGTCGCCGGGCACTGGGGCGGATCTCCACTTCCGGTGTAACCTTCGGGTCCATTGGACTCCCTTTTCTACTGAGCGTGGTCCGATGGTAACTAGGGGGTGTTCGTCGTCGGGGGATGGCTTCCGGATTGAAAGAGCCCGCTTCGGGTACCCCAAGCGCCGGTGGACGTGCTCATCGAAGCGGTGCAGCCGTGAGCGGCTTAAAGCGCATCATCGGCTCCCTCGATAGCGTCCAACGTCGCCACCGTATCCTGGCGGTCGCGTTTGGCGTCATGAAGAAGTACGGCGACGACTCGGCCGGAAACCTCGCTTCCCTGCTCGCTTTCTCAGGGTTCGTCACCTTGTTCCCCTTGTTGTTGCTGCTATTGACTGTGCTCGGTCTCGTGCTCAGCAGCGATCCACACCTGCGCGGCGACATCTTGCGCTCGACCTTCGGCCAGTTCCCTCTAATGGGCACGGAGCTACGCAGCAATGTCCACGCTCTGCACCGAAACAGCCTCATAGGCCTGGTCGTGTCTGTCGTACTTCTCTTCTGCGGCTCGTTCGGCCTGGCGGGCAATGGCATCTACGCCATGGAGCAGATCTGGAATCTTCCCGGTACCGTACGTGTGAACTTCTTGAAGCGGACAGGCCGCAGCGCAGAGTTCATCCTCCTGCTCGGAGCGGGCCTCATCGTTTCGACCTTTTTGAGCGGCGTTGCCACCAACACTGCCTCGAGACCGTTTCTCGCCGATGCCGGCGCCATCGTGGTCTCGCTTGTCGTCTCCTGCGCCCAGTTTGTCCTCGGCTATCGCGTCTTGACGCCGACACTTATCAGGACACGGAGCTTGTTGACAGGTGCCGTCATAGCAGGTGTTGGATGGACGGTCTTGCAAGCGCTCGGCACCTATCTCGTGGGACACCAGCTGAAGAACTCAGCGGTGTACGGAGTCTTCGCCTTCGTTCTCGGACTCGTGTTCTGGCTCTCGCTCGTCACGAGGCTTGTCGTCTACACCTCCGAGCTCAACGTCGTGCTGAGCCGCCAACTTTGGCCCCGCTCGTTGCTTGAGCCCCCGCTTACCCCGGCTGATCGCGAGGTGCTAGCGGCCCAAGCAGAGCAGAACCGCCGCCGGCCCGAAGAGCAGGTGCTCGTGACCTTCGACGCCCCAGGCGGCTCGGGAGAGAACCTTGAGGGCACAAGTCGGCAAGGTCATGATCTCAGTGGTGGAAGCCCTCCCGCTTCTTCGTCGGCGGCCGGTGAGTGATGCCCGAGGTCGCCAACCTCTGCATGACCATCCCCAGGTTTTCGACGAGCATCCTTGCCATATCTCGGCTGAAGCCGTTTCGGACCACGATGCGCAGTACCGACACGTCCTCGAGTGATGGGGGGAGGGTGTAGGCGGGAACCTGCCAGCCCCAGATGCGCAGTCCCTCGGAGATGTCGTAGACGCTGTAAGGCACGTCTTCTGCAAGGCGGAAGGCGAACACGGGGATGCTTTCGGCTCTCGACTGGAGAGAGAAGGGACCGAGGCGTTCGATCTCACCGGCGAGCCATTGCGCGGTGTCGCGGCACGCCGCCTGAACAGCTCGGTAGCCGTCTGCGCCGAGACGCAAGAAGTTGTAGTACTGGGCGACGACCTGGGCGCCCGGGCGGGAGAAGTTCAGGGCGAAGGTCGGCATCTCGCCGCCGAGGTAGTTGACCTTGAAGACGAGCTCTTCGGGCAGGGCCTTCGCGTCGCGCCAGAGGATCCAGCCGACACCGGGGTAGACGAGCCCGAACTTGTGACCGGAGACGTTGATCGACTGCACCCTTGCGATCTTGAAGTCCCAGTGCAGCTTCGGGTCGAGAAATGGGGCCACGAGACCGCCGGAGGCACCGTCGACGTGCATGGGCACATAGGGACCGCCGCTCGCCTCGAGAGCGTCAAGGCCCGCCGCAATATCGGCGACGGGCTCGTAGGCGCCGTCATAGGTGGAACCGAGGACCGCCACAACGCCGACCGTGTTCTCATCGCATGCCTTGACGGCGTTCTCGGCAGTGAGGTGGGCGAGGTCGGGACCGACCGGCACGAGCCGGGCTTCGACATCGAAATAGCGGCAGAACTTCTCCCAGCAGACCTGCACGTTCGCCCCCATGACGAGGTTCGGCCTGTCACTGGGTAGACCCGCCGAGGCACGTCGCTCCCGCCATCGCCATTTGAGGGCTAGGCCACCGAGCATGCACGCCTCGCTCGACCCGGTTGTCGAGCATCCCGTCGCGCTTTGACCTTGCGCGTGCCAAAGCCGCGCAAGGATGGCCACGCAGCGCCGCTCGATCTCGGCCGTTTGCGGGTACTCGTCCTTGTCGATCATGTTCCTCGAGGCACACTCGGCCATGAGCAGCTCGGCTTCTGGTTCCATCCAGGTGGTGACGAAGGTGGCGAGGTTGAGCCGGGCGTTGCCGTCCAACATCAGCTCGTCATGGATGATCTGATAGGCCGTGCGGGGCGGCATCCCTTTGTCGGCAAGACGCAGTCGAGGGATCTCGCCGACCTCGCCCTGCTGGGCGAACTGTGGCCGGAAACTGAGCTCGTCGTCATTTCCGGGCTCGATCGTGTGCTGATGAAGCGGCACTGTGCGACCTCCTTGATCGTTGCGAGAACAGTACGGGTCTGAGGAGACCTTGTGTGACTCGTCTCGCTCAGCTACAAGGGCGGCCCTTCAGTGCCACCTCGTCCCGGAGTACTGCGAGGACTTCCCCTGTCGACAACAGGCGAGCCATCTCCTGGCCGATCGTCCGCGCGGCGCTCGTGTAGGCAGCATCGCTGAGAACGGTGGTAGCTGCTTCGGCAATACGCGCAGCGGCGTTCATATCGATATTGCGTCCCTCGGTGTTGTCCGGACGTATCTCGACGCACAAGCCCGCTCCAGCTCCCTCGAGCCGGTGGGCGTTTCGAAGATGATCAGCGAAAAGCGGCACGATGACTTGAGGCAGGCCGGCAGCGAGAGCCCCGAAAACTGTTCCCGAGCCTCCGTGGTTGATCACCAGGCTGGCTTCCGCAAAGACGTCATCTTGTGGTACCCAAGCTTCCACCCGGACATTTGGGGGGATCAGTCCCAACCGGGTCATGTTGGTCCTGTGTCCAACTGTGAGAAGGACCCTCGAGGGGAGCACGCGCGCCACCTCGAGGGCGAGCTTGTACACCTCGGGCGCGATCGGCATGCCGCCTGCGACGCTGCCGAAGGTCATATAGGCGAGCGGACGAAGGTCGCCAGGCCACCAGTTCGCAAGTCGGGCGCGGCGATCGTGCGGTTCCCGGTAGCGACGGGTATCGGCGTACGACTCCGGGTCGAGAGAGGCGGGAAAGCGCGTCAGATACGGCGAGGACCGGATCTGGCCGGCGATCCCGCTCTCGAAGGCCTCGAGGACAGGGCTCGCCGTTTCCAGCGCGGAGGCTTCGACCTCGCTTTGCGAGATAGCGATTTGAGCCTGCGCAACGCCGTGGCGCGCGGCGAGGATGGCGGCTGCATACTCGCATGGCTCTCGGAGCACGAGCTCGGGCTGCCATTCGGCAAAGGCTGCCTCCATCGCGGGGAGCATGGCGGAGGTGCAAAGCCGTCCGAAGAGCTCACGCTCCGAAAAGACAGCGGCGATCGCCCGTGGTCGAGTGGCGATGGCATCTCGGACAGGTGCCAGCTCGTCTGCGGGCGGCTCTCCTCCGACCTTGAGCGGAAAGGCGCTGGCCATCGCTTTCAGCGAAGGCGGGACCACCACCAGTACCTTGTCTCCCTCGCTGACGAGGGTGTCGAGGAAAGGGCGCAGCGGGTTGAAGTGGCCGGCTCCTCCGAGCGAGCAGGATACGAGGACCCGCATGCTCAAAACCTACATAGCTCGGGGCCCAGTCGCTCAGTCGGCCGGGTCCAACTCTTTGTGCATCTGCAAGGAGGCGACCTCGTATCCGGCGGAGGCGTAAAGATTACGGGCGACGGTGTTTGGGCCGAACACGTTAAGCCCAATCGTCTTTATGCCACGGCGCGCCGTCTCGTGCTCGGCGGCGACAAGCAGGGATCGGCCGTAGCCATTGCCGCGTTGGTCCGGGTCAATCTCGATCGAGTAGATCCAGGCGCCGGGGAACCCCGGTCGACGCTCAAGGCCCACCCATACGTGGCCAACCACTGCGCCGTCGCTCGTTTCGGCCATGAGCAGCAGCATCCCCGGGGTGTCAACACCCTGGGCGAGGAGTTCGTCAGTCTGTTCGGCCGAACGCGTCTCTGCTTCTTGCTCTGTCCAGTTGCCGGCACGTACGTGTTCAGCGGCGTACTCGCGTACGAGCCGGGACCGAAAAGCACCGAATTCGTCCGAGGTCATGGGCCGCACTCGCAACTTGTCCATGCCGCATCATATGAACTGTCCAAGAGCCATAGGCAGCCGAGCGACGTCAGCGAATGCAGGTGGACGAAGTCGTGTCGCGTGCCGTGGTGTAGGAGCGTCCGGCGGCGATGCGCCTGGGCTTCGGAAATGTCTCGGTCACAACGGTGGTTATCAGGCATGTCGAATGAGCTCGATCCGCGTCGTCATGGTCTGGCACGGCCCTGTCCGATTTCCGCCAGACTTGTAGGTTGGAGAACTGGCACACTCGATACATGGCCGAGAACACGATGATGACGACTGGCCAGACGCGAGGCGCCGGATCCGCGCAGCTCGACGACGCGGCCCGCTACTTGGCCCTGCAAAGCCGTGACTCGCGTTTCGACGGCGTTTTCTTCGTGGCTGTCACCTCGACGGGTATCTACTGCCGGCCGAGCTGTCCGTCACCGCCCGCCGGGCCGACACGGGTTCGCTTCTACCCAACCGCCGCCGCCGCGCAAAGGGCGGGTTTCCGTGCTTGCAAGCGCTGCATTCCCGACGCCACACCCGGCTCGCCGGAGTGGGACCGCCGAGCCGACGTCGTCGGGCGCGCGATGCGTCTCATCGCAGATGGGGTCATGGACCGCGAAGGCGTGCCCGGGCTGGCTCGTCGCCTCGGTTACAGCGAGCGGCATCTCAACAGGCTGCTGATTGCCGAAGTCGGAGCCGGGCCGTTGGCGCTCGCTAGGGCCCAGCGAGCCCAGACGGCGCGGATCCTGCTCGAGACGACGCTGCTACGTGCCGCGGAAGTGGCATTCGCCGCGGGGTTCTCGAGCGTCCGACAGTTCAACGAGACGATCCAAGAGGTCTTTGCTCTCCCGCCCATGGCACTGCGGGCGCGAGCCGCAAGCCGTCATGGCAGGCGCGGCCCGTTCGCCTGCCCGGGCGCGATAGCTCTTCGGCTCGCCTACCGTTCCCCTTTCCAGCCGTCCCAGCTCTTCGGGTTCCTCGCCGCGCGGGCTGTTCCGGGAGTCGAGGAGGGCGATATCGGGCATTACCGCCGGGCGCTCTGCTTGCCCCATGGGACAGGGATAGCTGAGGTCAGCGTTGATTCGGGGATGGAGGGCTACCTTAAGTGTCAGCTGGCCCTCGAGGACGTTCGTGACCTGACCGCCGCCGTACGCCGACTTCGTCGCCTGTTCGATCTCGATGCCGACCCTGTCGCTGTCTCGGACGTCCTCGGTGTCGACCCCTTGTTGGGCCCGGCGGTGCTGGCCCTCCCTGGCCTTCGCACACCCGGGCACGTGGACGGAGACGAGCTGGCATTTCGGGCCGTCCTCGGCCAACAGGTCAGCGTCGCCGGCGCCAGGACGATCGCGGGGAGGCTGGCGGCAGAGCACGGGCGAAAGCTAAGTGAAGCCTCCGGCGCACTCACATGCCTGTTCCCCGGTGCGGAGGTGATAGCGGCGCTCGCTCCCAACGAGCTGCCGATGCCGGCCGGCCGCGCGAGGGCAGTCATCGCCCTGGCCACCGCATTGGCGTCCGGGGAAGTTGTACTGGATGCAGGTGCCGACCGGGATGCCGTCGCCGAACGGTTGTTGGGAATTCCCGGCATCGGGCCCTGGACAGTTTCCTACATCCGCCTGCGGGCTCTCGGCGATCCGGACGCATTCTTGCCTAGCGACCTAGGGGTCAAAAGAGCCCTCGAGGTTCGCGGGCTTCCCGGCGACGCGCGCAGTGCGGCGTCCCTGGCCGAGGCCTGGCGCCCTTGGCGCTCTTACGCCCTGCAGTACCTGTGGTCCGCCCCGACCAACTCGGGACGGCAGAAGACCGACCGCCGTCAAGCGGCAGGAAAGGAGCAAGCAGCATGACACTCGCAGCCAAGAAGCAGCCTGGATTTGGGCCGGCCGCAGCCAGCCGTCTTGTTGTCAGTTGGGCAAGTTGCCCTTCACCAATAGGCGACATCCTCATCGTTGCCGACGACTCAGGACTGCGGCAGTGTCAGCTCCCGGGTCTGTTTGCCGCTCGCGAGGACTGGTCGGGGACCGAGATCGCTTCTGCCATCCTTGCGAAGACCGCCGCGCAACTCGACGCCTATTTCGCCGGCGAGCTGACACGATTCGACTTGCCCCTTGCTCCGACCGGGACGGCTTTCCAGCTACGAGTCTGGTGGGCCCTGGCGGAGATCCCGTACGCGAGGACGGAGAGCTACGGCTCGGTTGCGACCCGCGTCGGCAACCCGAGGGCAAGCCGCGCCGTTGGGATGGCCAACAACAAGAACCCGCTTGCCATAGTGTTTCCGTGTCACCGCGTTATCGGCTCGAACGGGCGCCTCGTCGGCTATGGCGGGGGACTAGGGATGAAAGACTGGCTTCTCAAGCACGAGGCAAAGGTGGCCACGGGCGGGGGGAACGGCCAGATCTATCAGACTTGCCTTCCAACCACGAGTCCCTGAAGGCTCGTCTCTTCGTCCGGGGGACAAATGACCTTCGCGTCAGTTGTGCAGCCATGACGTGAGTGGAGAACACCGGGGACGTTCAAGACCGGGCCCGTTCCCTACTTGGACCTAGCCAGGACAGCTTGTGGTCTACTCCGAGTCCGGACGTGGTGAGTCTCCGCGGACGATCGAAGGCCGGTGCCCCGTTAGCTACCGGCCGTGGGTCTCTTCGGCGTGCTGGGCCCCGTCTGTGCATGTTCGCCGGCCAAGAGTCCACAAGCAACTGAGCGGCGACCGCTTGTGGCGAACGGTTGGCCCTCGATTGCGATCAGGGAAGATGGTCGCTCATGGCGGCGCTCGTCCTGTATCGAGGTCAACCTTGAGACCGCGGTCGCCGATCTGATCACGTGGGGTCGCAGCACCGACCGGGCACACTTCGGACACGCTCGGACTAGTACCTCCAAGACGCGGGACACAACGAACGTCTCTAGGGGCTGGCACTACTGGGCCGATTGCCGTCAGCAGCTCGCCGGAGAGGGAGTCGGACAGGGCCGGCCGCAAGGACATGGCCAGCAGGTGTCCATGCGAGCCGCGAGTTGCCTAAGCGGGGCCGGCCGCGGCCTGTTCGCGGGCGTAGGCGTTCAGCCGCTCCAGCTCATCGAGGTAGATGCCCCGCAGAACCCGCGGAGCGAACAGCTTCTCGAAGATCCCCGCGATACCTCCCGCCCCGTCCCAGGTCGTCGAGATGCTGACGCGGGAGGCACCGCCTTCCGGGATGACCGTGAATTTGGTGACAAGGCTCGAGGTCGTGTCGGACTCAGTAAGTACCCGACCGGGATCGGGTTCTTCCACCTTCATCCGGTACTCGCGGGTCCTGCCGCCGGCAGCGAGTGTGAAGTGGAGGACCGTACCAGATCCCACTCCTCCTTCGTCGACAGCGAAGTTGCTGAACGCTGGGGGGAGGAACAGCGGATGGTGCCCCCTTAGATCAGCAAGGTACTTGTAGACGACCTCGGCTGGAGCTTCGACGATACGTTCCGCGGAAACCTGAACCTTTCCCATGGAATGTGCTTACCACCTCCAAGCGAGAAGATGTCGACGTCGGCCGGGCTAAAGGGTGCGAGAATCAACCCGGTCGCTCATGTGTTCCGCCAGAAATCGCGAGGCGAGAACCGCATCTGATCGTGATCCCTCTAAGGGCTTGACCGACTGATGGCTACTCCGCGCGCCTCTGCCATCGGTGGCCATATCCAGCCGGAGCAACGCGACTCAAGGTCTTGAGGGCGAGCACGGTTGTCGCCTGTGTTTCCTCCGCACTTTGTTCGGTGCCCAGCAGATGAGCTTGGCATCCTTGTGCCTCGCCTTAGCGGGGGTCACCGGCCGGATTCGGAGATCTGCTTGCCGTCAGCCGAGCGTGGATACTCGGTCATAGATCTCCACTCGGCCGCATCGGTGCGTAAGCCCGTCCCCTAAGGTCGTCAAACATGACGGGCTACCCGTCAGGTGGTCGAAAGTTGTTCACGGCGGACTGTCGCGGTCCGGGTGCTTTTCCGGGTACGGTCACGAGCACGGCAAGGAAAGGAGGCCCGATGGCAACAAGTCATCTTGCCCGATCTGAACGGACAGCTCTATGTGACGTGTTGATCCAGTCCGGGCCAAGCGCGCCGACGCTTTGTGCGGGCTGGCTCACTCGGGACCTTGCCGCCCATATTTTTGTCCGCGAGCGCCGCCCGCTTGCCATGCCAGGCATCCTGCTCGGTGGCACTTTCGCGAAGCTCACCGACAAGGCGATGGCTGTCGCAGTGCGCACCTTCGGGTTCGTAGGCGTCGTCGCCAAGGTCCGTTCCGGGCCGCCGCTTTTGTTGAAGCCGCTCGACGAGCTCGTCAACCTCGTCGAGTTCTTCGTCCACACCGAGGACGTTCGGCGGGCGAGGAGCGATTGGGAGCCGAGGAGCGACCCGCAGCTTGACGCGGCTCTCTGGTCCGTCCTCGGCCGCATGTCCAAGCTGATGACCCGCAAGCTGAAAGGCATCGGCCTCGAGCTCGAGTCACCCTCAGGCGAGAGGATCGTCGCTCGTCGGGGCGAGTCCGTTGCAGTGCTGAGTGGGGGAGCTCAGGAGCTCGTTCTTTATCTCTACGGTCGCGCTCAGGCAGCAAAGGTCTCTCTCAGCGGTCCCGAGGCGGCACAGCAGGCGGTCCGGGGAGCAAGGTTCGGTATCTGAAACTGCGGGGAGGAATACCTGTCCCTCGTTACAGATGAATTCCATGCCGGCAAGCCGGTTCTGGCCTTTGCAGTTCATCGAGGGCGGCTGTCCGCTCGTGCTCTTCGTACTGCTCATCGCCGCAACCGTCTGGCTGGTCCGCCGCCGTGCGGCCTTAAGGACCGGCGTCTTGGACACGCGTAGGCAGAGCGTGCGCGGATAAGCCGGCGTTCTTGAGCCGTTTGATCTGCTCGCCCCGGCACACTTGCCCGGCGACCAATGCTCGCCAGAACATGATCGATTTGTGCGTCGTCAGCTACCCGCGTAACGAGCGAGTAGGGGCACGAGCACCTCGGCGTTCGGGCTGCCCCAGCCGGTGACCGGATTCCACCCGGGTCCGGCCCGGTACCCGGTAAATGTCTGACCCGGGAACAGCACCGTGTTGGTGCCCGTGGTGACCTCGTGGAATGCCCGGTGGTAGAGGGAACTGCGGCCGATCCGGTAGAGGGCGGGGTTGACGAAGCCCAGATGGCGGCCCGCGTACTGGTCAGCTAGCGCGATCACCGCGGCCCAAAACGGCGCGGCAGCGCTTGTCCCGTTGGCGCTCACGAGGACGTAGTTCTGGCCGCCGTCGGTGGTGGCAAGCGTCATCCCGGTATTGGCGGCAGCGTCGGCGGCCACGTCGGGCACGCCGCGGAAGGCTCCGATGCCGGGAACGCCGTCCTGGTAGGCGGGCCGACGGAACACTTTGCTGAAGCCACCGCCCGAGGCGCTCGAGCCGGGTCTGGCCGGTGGGTGGGGTGGGGAGCTCCAGGCGGACTCGCCGATGTAGGCCCCGGTGATGTGATTGGCCTGCAGGCTGGTGCCGCCCGCGGCGAGCGCGAGCGGGTCTGAGGCCAGCAGATTCACCCCGACGACCGGGGCCGCACCAGCCGCTGCGCCCGGGCACGGACGGCTGACCACTCCGGAATCTCCAGAGGAGATCACGACCGTCACGTGGCGGTCGCGGGCCGTCTGGAGCGTCGCGTTCTGGTCGGCGATCTCGGCCGGAGTGAAGCAGGACTCTCCCTTAGCGGAGCTCACGGAGATCACCGCGCCCTCGGTCACGCCAAGCCGCATTGCTGCCAATCCGTACTTCACCGTGGCAGCCGGGCTCTCGGCGTCCGAAGCGCTGACGAGGATCACGCGGATGTCGGCCTCCGGGGCAACCGCGTGCACGATCTCGGTGTCCTCCACCTCCTCTTCATCGGCTAGCCACGGCGACGGTGACCGGGCGAGGTTGTTCACCACCTGCAGTCGCGCCGTAGGCAGACCGAACAGGCCGTCGAACCGGGCCAGGTCTTGGCGGATGTCAGTTACTTTGGGTGGGGCCGCCAGCGTCTCTTCCTGCTCCAGCAACACCACGGTTTCACCACGGCCGTCGATCCCGCGATCCAGCAGCGGCTGGATGCCATACGCCACCCGGAACTGCTGTGGGGCGTAGCAGGTCAGCACCTTCAGGCAGTTGCGCACCGCGACACCGGAAGTCGGCTGATTTTGTAACTCGACGGTCAGCACCACCGCAGCGAGGGCGCTCGCCAGCGCCAAACCCAAAACCACCACCCGTGGCGACAGCCTGCGGGAACGCGATGCGGAGGGGCGTGAGCTCCCAGGGCGTTGCCGACGCGACGATGAGCGTGCTGAACCAGACTTGGGTCTACGAGATTTCCCAGGGCTTTTCTTACCTGGCGACGACCGCGATCGACCAGACATGGCACTCCTGCTCCCGCTCTTATTAGCTCGTCGAGCGGTCTGGGCACCTCCACCCCAACGCGCCACTCTTCAGGGGCAGGTTAGGTGCAAGGCAGTCGCGCCACCGAACTCGAACGTGTCGTCGAAGGAGAGCCCGGCAACCGCCTCGTCGGCGCGGCGCCATTGTTCTTTCAGCCGTGCGAAGTCGCTTTCGGCTCTCGTCGGACCAGTGCCGTCGAAGTCGGGCTCGGCCCCGCCTGAGATCGCGTACATCGCTTCGACAGGCTGGCCAGCTGCCCGCTCACGGAACCATATGCGCTCGAGGTTGGCCAGGGGTCGGACCAATCCGAATAAGGACAGGGAGGACCATGCGAGTGGGCGTCGTGCGAGTTCGAGGCCACTGAGGCCGGCGCAGACCTTGACCAAGGCCGCGCGCTGGAAGCCGAACTAGGTGGATGGTGTGAATTGAGGGGCCGTTGTTGATGGTGTGGCTGTCATCGCGCC
>Ga0182030_10021174_pt1 | contig 12195 bp, 11 predicted proteins | sample 812S3MmetaG_FD_121299 | JGI IMG/M metagenome (GOLD analysis project Ga0182030, IMG submission 121299) | Permafrost microbial communities from Stordalen Mire, Sweden - 812S3M metaG (Illumina Assembly) | ecosystem: Environmental > Terrestrial > Soil > Wetlands > Permafrost | place: Sweden...
CTCCGGCGTCCATCAAGCAGCAGAACCTTCGAGTGGCCATCGTGCGCCAGAACTATCAGTTCCTGGAAGAGCTGCGCGGCGGCGAATTAGTCGAGATCAAGAGCGGCTTTCTTGCCGTCGGCGAAAAGTATTTTCGCTTCCTGCATCAGATGTACGACGACGAATCCGGCAGAATGGTCGCCACCTGCGACAGCGTTGCCGTTCAGGCCAGCCTTGAATCGGGAAAGAGCGTGCCGTTAACCGCGCTGCTGCAGGAGAAGGCGAAGCGCTATCTTGTGACCTCCAACGTAACGGCCGACGAAGCCATCGGGTGAGCGAATTATTTCCGACGGCCTGGACCTTCATCAAATGACATATAATGAAGGTATGGCAATGACCTCTCTTAACATTTCTCTGCCCAATGCGCTGAAAGCCTATGTGGAAGGCCAGGTAGCTTCCGGGGACTGGAGTACTCCCAGCGAATACGTTCGCGAGCTGATACGGCGCGACAAACAGCGCCGGCTTGCAGAACTCGAGCAGGGATTGTTGCAAGCTGCCCGGGGAAAGAGGGTCGAAGTGCCGGTGGCGGAGATCAAGAAAAAGGGGCTGGTCGCCGCTCTTCGGGACCGCACCCGCCGCGGGTGAGAAAGCTACGAGTTATTTTTAGTGACTTGGCCGTTGCCGATATCCTGGCGCAGGCAGATTGGTACGAACTTCAATCCGATCGGAAGCTTGCCGAACGTCGGGAGCGGGCGGTAACGTCGAGCATATTGCTGCTCATCAGAACGCCGCGTGCAGGTGCGCTCTGCGGGTTCAAGGCGGAGGCCCTCCGCGCGACTCGAAGATTGCCGGTCACCGGGTTCTCAGCCCATCTGATCTTTTATAACTTTGTTGGGAGCCAGATTCACATATTGCGCGTGATCCATGGCGCGCGCGACCTGGAAAATCTGTTTTCCGAATAGTCTGCCGAATCGTTACGGCTTGAACCCGACGCTCTCCCACAGCGGTGCCGGATCGTACAGCACGCCGTTAGCAAGCACAGACTTCACGCTGCGGAGATTGTGGATGTCTTCTAGCGGGTTGGCATCGAGCACATCGAGGTCGGCGCGCTTGCCCACTTCCACACTGCCGCTATCGCCCTCCACCTTCATCGCCCGCGCGGGAACGATGGTCGCCGATTGCAGCGCTTCCATGGGCGTGAAGCCAGCCTCCACGTACAGCTCGATTTCGCGATAGAGAGAAAATCCCGGTACCGTCTGGTCCGTTCCGGCGACGATGGGCACACCTGCGCGATGCAGCGCGCCGATGATCGCCAGGTCGTTGGCCCTCATTTTTTCGCCGTAAGCAGCCACCTCCGGAGGCAGTCCGCCGTTGACCAGTTGCTCGCGCAACTCGGGCGCAACCCGCGCAATGCCGGGCTCGGTCTTCGTGGCCGGCTCGCTGGCCGCACGCAACGTCATCTCCATCAGGGCCATCGTCGGATCGATCACCGTGTGGTGCTGGGCGAAGAACGCGACCGCCTTCTTGCCCGCCTCGGAATTGACATCGATGGAAGCCATCACCTTGAGGCGCTCAATGCCCTTGACTTTCTTCGGGTCGAAGTCTTTGGGCAGCAGCAGGTCGGCAATGTAATGGATGTGGTTGATCATGTCCATGCCATCTTCGACGCCCTCATACGCGTTCATGCCGATGGGGATGTGGCCGGTGACGGTCATGCCGACTTTGTGCGCGTCGGTGCAAATGGCCTTCACGTTCTCGGGCTTCACTGAGCTGTAGATCTTCATCTGCTGGAATCCGGAGTCGTGATAACGCGTCACCCACGCCTGCGCATCTGCGGGCGAGTTCACGCGCGTGATGCCAATCGCGTAAGGGCTGTCGCCGTCGACGATGCCGGCCAGCAGCATGTGCGGGCCCAGCGCCTTGCCGCTATTGACAGCGTCCCGCACCTGCGTGATGAAGTCGTACTCATTACCCACATCACGCACCGTCGTGACACCGGCAGCGAGATAGATCGGTCCCCATTCCACCTGCTCGTAATGCGCGTGCATGTCCCACAGGCCCGGGATAATGTACTTTCCGGCGACATCGATGCGCTGCGCCCCGGCGGGAATCTTGACGTCTTTGCTCGCCCCGGCGGCGACGATCTTACCGTCGCTGGTGACAACGGTTGCATCCGGAATCGGCGGCTTGCCGGTGCCGTCAATCAAGGTTGCGCCGACGAAAGCGAACGTTCCGGTGCGGCGTCCCGGCATCTTCTGGCTCATCTCGCTGAGCGCGGCCATCTCATCGTGCGCAGCACTCGCCACGAAAGCCGAAAGTGCCGAATCGTAGTCATCGCGTACCGCTTCAAAGTGATCGAACTCCGCGTCGGTCGAGACCAGCGCGGCAAGATTGTTCGCGCTGTCCATCCACAGCGTCTCCATGCCCCAGATCAACCCTTGCACGGTGTAACGCTCCACCCGCACGTCGCTGCCTTTGATCTGGATCGTCTCCGAGCCGCGGTCCTGAATGCGGACCGCTCCGATGGGCAACGTGGCCATCTGCGCTGGCGAGCCATGCGTGCGCCAGTAGCGCATCATCTCCATTTGCACCGCAACCGGCGCGTAGCCGGAGATGGTGAAGAACGGCGGCGGGGCTGGGATCGACCGCGTTTCTTTGCCCTGGCGGATGTTGGCGTTCGCGCCGTCGATAGTGACTTCCGTGTCGATCCCCGACATGCGCGAGGTCTGGCCCTTGATGACGAAGCTCTGCGGCACATAGCGGTCGGAAGTGCGCAGCGTCGCCGTCAGCGGGACTGCGGTGCCGCGATCGGTGAACTTGAAGTCGGTCTTCAGCGTCAGCGCACTGCCTTCGGCAGTAATGGTGTAGTTCTCCTCGCCGATGGGCTGCTCGAACTTGTGCAGGCGAAATTTGCCGGACTCGTTTTGCGGCGCGGTTTGGGCAAGGACAACTGCGGGCGAGAGGACGAGAAGAAAGATGCACAGACGAAGACGAATCACGCGGACGGCTCCTTTTCGACCCGTCAAGCGCCAAAGCTGGCGTTTGCCGGGCCCCTGACAGCAACGAAAGATTACAACACAGTTAAACGCAAAGGAGCGAGCAGGAGTTCCCGAGGTCCACTTTTCCCGCGGGCGCATAACAGCACCCGCTCAGGCATCAGGCTTTCTTCTTTGTTGGCTTCGGTTTCAGTGTCTTGACGTATTCATAGCTGAGGTCAAGATACTTGGCGAGTTCCTTCGTCTTAGGCAGCAGGCTATCGGGTACGGCCACGAACTCCTCCATGATGGCTCCGTAAGCCTCGAAGAGCGTGGTCTTGTACTTCTTTAGGAACTTGTCGCGCTCCGCTGTGGACAACCGGATCGCCAGTCTGCCGGGTGGATTCAAGAGCGTGAACATGTGACCGTTGAGTGAGGTGTAGGGATGGGTCGCGCCCTTGCGCTCGATCTGGGGATTGGTGGCGATGAGCCGGTTGTACAACTCAACCTTTTCGCTCGGGATGGTGCTCTTCTTCGCGGTGGCCATGATTGCTTCCCCTGCTGACGGATCGTCATAGAGGATACACCCGAACCATCACCCAAGCCGTCACTTCTGGGCTTGCAAGATGGACCGCACTTTCCCGCCGTCCTCAAAACGAACGTCCCGCCCTATTCGCCGTTGGTCGCGAGCAGGGCGGGACGATTCTGACTTAGTACGTTGGCCTATGGGGCAAAGTAGCCGGAGATGTCCAGGATCAGTTGCGTCAGAGCAGCAGCGTAAGCGTCGATCGAACCGTTGTTGGTCGGCACGATCGCCATGTTCGACGTGATGAAGCCATCCTCTGCATTCAGCGTCGACACCGTGGGCTGTTGCTCCCCGTCTGGCCACAAGCTCAGGTAAAGCATGGGGCCGGGTGGCACCACCGTCGCGTTGAAGATGTAGCCACTAGCGTTACTGGCTGGAGCACAGACGCTGCCGACCACATTCACCGTGAGCTCACCGCTAAACTGCCCGCTGCTCTGGCGCGTGTCCAGCACCCGGCAAGGCGCTTGCGGATACATGGACAGCCCACCCGTTCCCGCCGGCGCGAAGTAGCCATTGACATCAAGTAACAGGTTGGTGCTGTTGTTGTGGGCATAGAACGCGGTTGTGTTTGCGCTGCCTGCCGGCACGATCGCCGCATTGGCCACGATCGTCCCGGTATTGTCGTTCAGGGTGGAGACCACAGGCTGCGTCTCACCCTCGGGCCACACGGTCAGGTAATCCAGGCCGCCGGCCGAGGGAAGGACAGTGACATTGAACGAATACGCCGTCGCGCTGCTGGGAACACCGCACTTTCCCGCAATCGCGTAATCGCGCTCCACTCCCGGCTGCAGCAGCCCTCCATCCTGGTTGTTGCGGGTGTCCACGATGCGGCACGGCGTCAGCGGATAGAACTGGAAGTTTTGCGGGGTAGCCGGTGCGAAGTAGGCATCGATGTCGAGAAGGACGTTGGAGGTGTTGCTGGCATACACGCTGACCGCGCCGCCCACGCCCGCCGGCACAATGGCGGCGTTGGCCTTGATCCGGCCATCAGTCGAATTCAGCGTGGAAACCACGGGCTGAATTTCCGGTGTTGGCCAGATGGTCAAGTATCCCAGCGGACCTTCAGGCACAGCCGTGACATTCAAGGAATAGGCTACCGCCGTCGTTGGAATGTTACAGGCGCCCTGCGGAATGGGGAAGCTGCGGAACGTTCCGCCGGTAATGGCAGGGCCGCCAAAGGGACCCATTGCCTGGCGCGTGTCCACCACCCGGCAGGGAGTCACGTTCACCAGTTGCAACTTAGTATTACCGCCAATCACCGAGACCGTGTTGTCGCCTTGATTGGGAACATAGATCTGGTTGGTAGTGGAGTTGACCACGGCGGCGTTGGGATAATCACCCACGGCGACGGGGGTAGTCGTGTTGGTGGCCCCGTCCAGCACGGTGAGACTGAGTCCGGTTGTCATCTGGCTGGTACGTCCCTGACACGGAAAGTAAACCTTGTTGTTAGTCAGGTCGATTTCGCTGTCGTCAGCAGGATAGTTTTCCATCCTGCAAATAGGGACCGTCGCACTTACCGCCATGGTGCTGCCGTTGATCACGCTCACCGACGGCGGCTGGATACATGTGGATTCGCTGCAGTTATTGCCGACATAGACCAGGTTGGTATTGGGATTAAAGACGACTGGCGAGGGGTAGTCTCCCACAGTGATGGTCGTCTGGACCGTGTTGGTCGCGCCGTTGATCACACTGACGGTCCCCGGAAGCCCGCTGCCATCATTCCCTCCATTGTTGACTACGTAAATCAGGTTGTGGACTTCGTCCACCGCGGCAAACTGAGGGAAGTAGCCAACGAACACCGTAGCCGTCACCGAATTGTTATTGCCGTTGATGACGGTCACGCTCCCCGGGAATTCGCCATTGCAAAGAAAGTAGTTTCCGCAACGGTTGATCGCGTAGATCGTGTTGGTCACGCTGTTCACAACCGCGCTCCAGGAGCCACCTTGGGCATTAACGGTCTGGGGAGGGGCACTGAGGTTGCTTCCGCTGAAGACGGTTACGGTCCCATCGCTAAAACATTGCGTGTCATTGCACTGGTTGACGGCGTAGACGTTGTGCGTCACCGGGTTAACCGTCACCCAGTCGGTGTAATATCCGCTGGCGACGTTGGAGGTAGCCAGCGTCCCGCCGTTGACGACCGTGACCGTTCCCGGGCTTCCGCACGTCGGGTCGGCCCCGCAGGTGGCCGTGTAGGCCTGGTTCAGGCCGGTGTCGACTGCCACGCTATAGGGATAGTAATCCGTTGCGACGTTCTGCGTGGCAAGAGTTGCACCGTCGATCACCGTCATGCTGCCGGGGCTCGAGCACGTGCCATCGTTTCCGCAGTTGTTGGCCACGTATACCTTGTTTCTCGTAGTGTCGACCGCCGCACTGACCGGGTTCACCTGCGTTCCAATCGTCGAAGTGACTACCTGAGCGCCGGCCGGCAGAACTGCCCAAGCCGCAGCGGCAACGAACACAAACCAATAAAAACGTCTCATGCTTTTGGACTCCTTGGTAAAAATCTTCCCGCAGATCGTGCGTTAGTTGGAGGTCGTGTGGAGGTCGCGCTCACTCGAGACAGCTGTTTGGCTAAGTCACCTTCATGCACACAAGGCCCCACTGACGAGCCTCAGGCGGCCAACACGGAGGTGATTCGCCCCTTAGTTTGCCCCAAGAACTAAGGGCACTACACTGTGGCGAAGCCGTTGCAAAGTGGCTTATACTTGACCACCTCTAATCCATCCGGGCAAGGGACAACAGGGGACATTTAGGGACATTGCGCGCCATGCCAATTGTTCATGACGTGAAAACCGCGAATCGCCGGCTCGATTCGTGGAAAGAGATTGCCGCCTTCTTCGACCGGGATGAACGTACGGTCAAACGCTGGGAGAAGGAAAGATCTCTGCCCGTGCATCGGCTGCCCGGAGGTTCCCGAGCCAGGGTCTTCGCGTTCACCAGCGAGCTTTCCCGCTGGATGCATTCTCTGGATTTATCCTCGAGGACGGAGAACCCGGACAATTCGGATTCACCTGATCTGAGCCTGGGCCAGCTCAATCCCCAAATACCCGATCCCGTCGTCCAGAATCCCACTCACGATGCCGCTGCCGCCACTCCCGGCAACTCTCGAAAATCATGGCCGGCAGTCGTCGCTGCGGTCCTCCTGCTGGCGGCTGTAGGGACGGGGCTGCTTCTTGTCGGCGCCCATCGTCGTCATGTTCTGGCGGCGGTGAATGAAGCACCGCCTTCAGCCGGATTGCCGCCGAAAACCTTGACCGCTTCCCCGGTGGATCCCGCGGCGCAGGCTCTTTACTTAAAGGGTCGATACTTCTGGAACAGGAGAACTCCGGCCGATCTATCCAAGGCCCTCGACTTTTTCACTCAGGCCATCGTCCGCGATCCCAATTACGCTCAGCCTTATGTCGGCTTGGCCGATTGCTACAACCTTCTGCGCGAGTTTTCGGCCATGCCGTCTGAGGAGGCTTTCCCTCGCGCCCTGGCCGCCGCCAGGAAAGCGGTGGAGATTGATGACTCTTCCGCCGAAGCTCACGCCTCGCTGGCCTTCGTTATGTTTTATTGGAATTGGGACATTGTGGGAGCGGAGCGTGAGTTCCGTCGCGCCATCGAACTCAATCCCAGCTATGTCGCAGCCCATCACTGGTACGCAACCTACCTGATGGTTCTTGGACGCCTCCCAGAGGCGATGAAAGAGATCGAGCGCGCACAGGAGTTGGATCCGGCCTCGACTGCGATCCTGGCCGACAAAGCTCTGGTTCTCTTCCACATGGGTCGGCCGGATGAAGCCGCCGCTCTCCTGAAGCAGCTCGAAGCCAGCCAACCGGCCTTCTTTTCCACTCACAAGTATCTTTCCCACATCTATCTCAGTCAGCGCGAATATGCCAATTACTTGACGGAGGCGGCCGAGGCCGCCAGGTTGTCACAGGACAAACGCGAAGTCGCCATCGTGCGGTCGGCGGAGCAAGGCTTCAAGGCGGGCGGCGAACGGGGAATGCTGGAAAACATTCTCCAGCTACAGAAAAAATTCTACGCCGAAGGACAACTGTCACCTTACCTCGTCGCCAGGACTTCTGCTCTATTAGGGCGAAAAGAAGACGCGCTGCGGTTTCTTCAGGATTCTTACCGGAAGCATGATTCCCTTCTCTTGTCGTTACGTGCCGACGAAGCCCTGCTTTCTCTCCACAACGACCCGTCCTTCCAGAAGCTGGTGGCGCAGATCGGATTGCCGCCGCTGCCATAAGACCCGGGTTACTGGTTAAGCGTCAGCTGTCGGGATTCGGTTGTTCTGCCCGCCACTTCGTGCTACAAGGTTTCAGACCGCGTAAACTGGGTGTTTCGCTCGAAACCTGAAACTCGAAACTACGGTTGAATGGCTGACAAGAAAACACGCCGCGAGAAAAGCCCCGCCTCCGACCCGGTGATTCCGGACAAGCTCTACTTTCGCATCGGAGAGGTTTCGCGTCTTTGCAAACTGCCAGCTTACGTGCTGCGCTTCTGGGAGACCGAGTTCCCCCAGCTCAAGCCGGTCAAGAGCAGCACCGGGCAACGCATGTATCGCCAGCGTGACGTGGAGAGCGTCCTTCGGATCAAGAAGCTGCTCTACGAAGAGGGCTACACTATCGCTGGTGCGCGCCAGCAATTAAAGGACGAATCCCGGACGGCGCGTCAGCAGTCGGGCCTGCCGTTTCCCAAACAGAATCCCGCCGACAAGCTGAGGAAAGTCCGGCAAGGACTACAAGAGATTCTGGGCATGCTCTCGGCGCCCCGGCGAAAATTGTCCCCGCGCGATCGCAAGGCCTAAAGCTCTTCACAATCGCGCGAGCCGGACTACTTCACCACCGTGACTTGGAATTGAACGGGAATGCTCCGTGGAGGATAGCAGGCGCTATGGTCGCATGCCTGAAAGCGCAGTTCGCCTTTCACGGCATAGGTCCCCGGCGGGACGTTAGCCGGCGTCTTCAACACCGCACTGATACTGAAGTCGCCGCTATAGACGCTAAGCTTCTCGTCCGGGGAGAAAGGGAAGGTCACGTCCTGGCCGGCGGGATACTTCACGTCAGCCACGGTCACCTGCTCCGGCGCGGTCAGCTTCAGCGCTGTAGGTATCAGCAAGGGAGACTTGGGGATGTGCGAATTGATGTGGAACTCGGAGCCAATTCTGAAGTCCAGGCTAACATCCTTGCTGGCGCCAGCCTTTACTTGCACGTTGCCCACAGGAGCTAGAACGACTGGGGGCTTATCGCCGAAACCTTGCGCCAGCGCCCAGCTAGCCAGCAAAAGTGCGGCAGCAAAAACCGTCATCCGCCTCATCGCGTTGCATCCTTCGCGGCAGGTTCTTTGGCCGCTACCGCTTTCACTTCGGCTTTGGCCTGGCTTTGCGGGACGCTGCTGGACCTGTCTCCGGTATTCAAGGTTTTCTTGACTGCCTGCTCGGTGTCCTTGCGATCAAGCAGCCCTGTCATCTTGTCCACCATGGCCCCGTCACGCCCGATATAGAAGGTCGTCCGCAGGTACTGCACGTCGCCATAGTCGTCGGAGACCTTGTCGGTCCCCAACAGCACCTGGTAGTTCACTCCCAGCTCGTTGGCAAACTTCGCGATCGTGGCCGGCTCGGAGTCGTCCATCGCCACGCCTAGCACAACCAATCCATCCTTGCCATACTGGTTCTGCAAGTCCTCGAACCAGGGCATCTCAACCTTGCAAGGCGGACACCATGTCGCCCAGAAGTTCAGCAGAACCGCTTTGCCGCGAAAATCCGAGAGCTTCACCTGGCTCCCGTCCAGCGCCTGGAGAGTGAACTCCGGCGCCGGCACACCCTGTACATTGCCCACCAGCCTGATAACGCCGTGCTTGCGCGTGCGATCCAGGTATTTCCCGCTGGCCAGCATCGCCAGGATCGCCACAAACAGGGCAACAAACACCAACGCATTTCGTTTCACAACTACACCCCTACAATGCGAACCGGTTCAGGAAGGACAGGTATCCGGAGAGCAATCGCAAGTTGTTTAAGAAGATCAGCACTCCGATGGCGATTAGCAGTATACCGCTACACACCTCGACCGTGTGCAAGTGCTTGCGGAAGCGGCTGTAGAACGCCAAAAATCTGTCGACTCCCAGGGAAGTCAGCAGAAACGGCACCGCCAGGCCCAGCGAATATACCGCCAGCAGAATGATGCCCTTCAGCACGGTCTGTTGTGCGCCCGCCAGCACCAGAATGGTCGCCAGGATAGGACCGATGCAGGGCGTCCATCCGAAGGCGAAGGCAAACCCCACGGCGAACGAGCCTACCGCACTGGAGCCGCCTTTGACGTCATGCATCCGCTTGTCGGCATATAACGCTTTGATTTTCAGAATGCCCGTCAAGTGCAGACCAAACACAATCACGATGATGCCGGCGATCTTCGACAGCAGTACGTGATACTCATTGACCAGTTGCCCCACGCCGGTCGCTACCGCCCCCAGCGCGATGAAGACCACGCTGAATCCCAGGACAAACGTCACGGAATGCAGCATCACCGTGCCCAACATGCGGCGCTCCTGCGTTTGCAGGTCCTCCACCGTGGCTCCCGAGATCAACGAAACATAGCCCGGCACCAGCGGAAGCACGCACGGAGAAAGGAAAGACAAGATTCCCGCCAAAAATGCAGCGAGGGGAAGGGGCAGATTGTGCATAGTCTATTGTAACAACCCCGTTGTCAGGCGTTTGTTACGAATTTGTCAAGGATGAGACGATTGCGGGCCGTAAAGGTACGCTAAGGTTGACGGGCTTTTCTAGCGTACGCTGGGGCAAGACTATTGTCGGTTTCCGCAATCCGGACCACGTTTCAGAAATAACGATCGAGTCGCCGGGGTTGTGGGGATCGTACTTGACCGAAGCCGGCAGGCCCAGGCGGCAGGAGTAAAGATCGATGAACTGCCGCAAGTGGGTCACGTCCTGCGACGCTTCGTAGGTCACGCCTGCCACATCGTAGGTGTAGACCAGCAGGACCATCTCCCGCCCGCTGACATCATCCTGCAACTCCAGAACGTCGATGACGTTGCCATCAATGATGCGGCCGCCGCGGGCCAGATCGCTCCGCCGCTCCCGCTCCAGTTCCTCGACCGGCGTCTTGTTCTTGCGTGACAGCAAGGCATAGCCGACAATGGCTGCCGTGGCGCCGAAGGCGAGAATTGGATACAGCCGGAAGGAGTTCATGGGAATCCGCTGTGAGGTTTGATACGAAGATAGTGGGATCGGATGCGGAAAGGAACTATAAAAATCTTGCCGCTGTGATCGCCGTCCACTGTTCTATTCCCGATCAACCACCGGATTGCGCAGCGTTCCCACTCCTTCCACCGTTACCTCAACTACATCCCCGGCATTGACCGGCCCTACGCCTGCGGGGGTTCCGGTAGCGATGACATCTCCCGGCTCCAGCGTCATCACCTGGCTGATGAAGCGAATCAGCACATCGAGCGGAAAGAGAAAGTCGGCGGTGGTCCCATTCTGCCGAAGCTCGCCATTGACCCGACTTTGGACGCCAATGCCTTTCCACGGATCCAGATCGTCAGCGACTACAGGGCCTATAGGGCAGAACGTGTCGAAGCCCTTGGCGCGCGTCCACTGACCATCTTTGTTTTGCAGATCGCGAGCGGTAACATCGTTCACGCACGTATATCCCACAATGTACGGCTTAACGTCGTCGCTCGGGCGCAAGTTGTAACAGCGCCTGCGGATCACCACCCCCAACTCTCCTTCATAATCGACGCGCTGCGACAGTTCTGCGGGCCGGCGAATCTCGTCTTCGGGCCCGATCAACGACGACGGCGGTTTCAGAAAGATCAGCGGCTCAGTGGGGATGGGATGATCGAGTTCCTTGGCGTGTTCGCGATAATTGCGGCCGATGCACACAATCTTCCCCGGCTCGGCGGGCGCCAGCAGGCGAACGGCGCTCAACTGCAACCCGCTCTTTTCCCCCAGCTCGAACTCGGAAAACGATTGCGGCGCTTTGGTTAGCGTTCGAGTGATCGTCTGCCTGCCGCCGACATCTTCAATCAGCCCGTAGAGCTTCGCACCTTGATACTGAAACCGGCAATAGGACACAGTGGAATCCTCTCTAATACTCGCGGCCCAAGTCCGTACCAGACGCAAGAACCCTACCACGGAGACACCGAGAGAACGGGGCCGATTTCCTTTTTCTCTTCTCCGTGTCCTGCGTGCTTCCGTGGTGAAAAATCACTACTTCGGCACCGTCTCATGTGCCTCGGCGGAACGCGGGCTCTCGTTGCCGCGCAGGTCTACCGCCGAAACAGTATAGAAATATGTCTTGCCCGCCTCAACCGCTTCGTCGCGGTAGGACGAAACCTGCACCAACTGCGTATTCAGTTTCCGCGGCTGCCCCCCCTGCACCCATCGGAAAATGTTGTAGCCTGCCATGTCACCTTCCAGGTTCGGCGCCCACGTCAGGTCGATGAACGGCTTTTGTCCGACGCTGGAGAAAACCGCCTGTAGTCCCACCGGTTGCGTCGGCGGATAAATGTCGCGGGTGAAGACTTCGGCTGACGGGGAATCGCCGCCCTCGACCGCAGCGCTCATGCGGTTGGCATTGACCTGACTCAATGTCGTAATGCGATATTCGTATTTCTGCTCCCAGGCAAAGGTTTTGTCGAGATACGAAC
>Ga0182030_10021175_pt1 | contig 12195 bp, 10 predicted proteins | sample 812S3MmetaG_FD_121299 | JGI IMG/M metagenome (GOLD analysis project Ga0182030, IMG submission 121299) | Permafrost microbial communities from Stordalen Mire, Sweden - 812S3M metaG (Illumina Assembly) | ecosystem: Environmental > Terrestrial > Soil > Wetlands > Permafrost | place: Sweden...
CGGCGCCGAGGTCGCCGTCTTGATTGTTGAGGGACTGCGCGTCGGCCGGAATGAAGAAATCGACCGGACGGAGGATGGGGCCGGAGGTACTCAGTTCGACGACCGCTTCACCGTAGGTATCTGCGGTGGCGTCGTTACCTGGCTCTGGTCCGCTCGGGATGTCCCCGTTGCCGGTCGCGACGTAAATGTTCCCTTGGCTGTCGACGACCGGCGGCGAACCAGACTGCCAGATGCCCGCACCCGGCTCGCCCGAACAGACGCTGGGCGAGCACTCTTCGGTCGACCACATGGTGGTGATGCTCGCGTTCGATTCGCTCACGCCGACGAGCCAACCTTCCCAGTTGCCGTAGTCACACTGGGAACCGAAGGCCGCGTAGACGACTCCTTTGACCAACACGAGACCGGGGCGCTGAGTTTCGTACTGTCCGTTGAAGACAGTGTCGGGGTTGTTATCGGCCGATCCCACAATGGGGACCCCGCCCGCTGGCCAATTCGTCGGTGTTCTTCCAGTTTGGACGTTCACGGCCTCCATGAACCACTGCGTCAAATGACCCACCGCGGATTCCTTCGCGGCCGTGAAGTAGGCAGTTCCCGTAGAAGGGTCGATAACCGGCGTACCGGTGATACCCAACGAGCTCCCGACATCGGCACAGCCGATGTTGAGGACAGGGTTGGCCTGGGGGCCGAAGTAGTCCGTCCACTGGATTGCGCCAGTCGTTGAATTGAGCCCGTAGGCGTAATCGTTCTCGGTCACGGCCAATACCGTTGGTTGGCTCACGAGCGGCTGTGCGTAGACCTGTCCGTTCAACTGAGTGTCGAAGACCTCGCCGAATTTGCCACCAGTCACATTCGAAGGAGAGAGAAGTGGCTCGTTCGGGTACCAACCGGTCGATGAATTGTCCGATGACATTTGCAAGGTGTCCGCCTTGGCACTCGACGTCGTGATCACCGAAGTAATCGGAGTGGTGACGGCACTCGCCACGACGAGCGCACTGATGAACAGCCCGGTGCGCGTTGAAAGAGCCCTCCGAGACGATGTGGGCTTGACCTTCCGCCGGTGCGCTTCACGAGACATAGCCGACAAAGTACTCCCGAAACTTCGCCCTGTGCCGTTGCCAGCCCTGGATTCCGGTCACCCGCGGCCGGCCGCAACCGTCTAGGGCCACAAAGACATGGCCGACGTTGGGACTTATGGCCCTTCAAGCTCGGACCTACTCTGGAGTGGTACCCGTCGTGGCGCTTGTCCGGCGGCACTCTGAGGTGGCCAATGTCTGAGACGAGTTCCGCGAATCGAGCCGTTCCTTGGCTCATCCAGGGAGGTATGGGCATCGCCATTTCCGGCTGGCCGCTCGCGAGGGCCGTCTCGAGCATGGGGCAATTGGGCGTGGTGTCCGGGACGGCTATTGACAACGTCTTCGTGCGTCGACTCCAAGACCACGGCGTTGACGATGATTTGCAACGCGCTCTCGACGGCTTCCCCGCACAAAATGTTGTCAACGACATCGTAGGTAAATACGGCTCCGTACGGCGAAGCGGTTCGACGCCGTATCGAAACCTCCCGGCGCTGACGCACCAAAGTTCGGGTCGCTCGATTGACGCGATCGTACTGGCGTCGTACGCCGAAGTGAAGCTCGCCAAGATGGGACATGACGGCGTGGTGGGCATCAATCTCTTGACCAAGGTCCAACTCCCGACAGCCGCCGCCTTATGCGGCGCGATTCTCGCCGGAGTCGATTACGTGATGATGGGAGCCGGCGTCCCGACACACATTCCCGGCGTCCTCGGGCAGCTCACGCTCGGCGAAGCGGTCGATCTTCCAATCGACGTGACGGGGGCCTCGAGTGACAATCCGGCGACGTCACTCCACTTCGACCCCAGTGCCTATTTGGGGTCGTACCCACTTCGGCGGCCTCGATTCATAGGTATCGTCTCATCCCACGTCCTCGCGGCGGCGCTCGCCAAGCGAAGCAACGGTCCCGTCGATGGTTTCGTTGTCGAGCGTCCGAGCGCCGGTGGGCACAACGCGCCACCTCGCGGTGCCTTCGACGTAGATGACGAGGGCAACCCGCACTACGGCGAGCGCGACGTGGTCGACTTCGAAGCGCTCGCGAAACTCGGCCTGCCATTTTGGATCGGCGGCGGCATCACGTCGAGTGAAGACGTGCGCGACGCGTTCGCCCTCGGCGCGAGCGGCGTCCAGGTAGGGACCCTCTTCGCCTACTGCGACGAGTCGGGGATGGATCCCGATATACGACGTGAAGTCCTGCGAGAGGTCAAGGCCGGAACGGTGAAGGTAAAGACATCGCTCCGGGCCTCGTCGACGGGCTACCCGTTCAAGGTCGCGTCCGTGAACGACACGATCTCCGATCCCGGCGTCTACGAGCAGCGTGAGCGACGATGCGACCTCGGCTATTTGCGCGAGGCCTATCTCACACCGTCGGGCGCGACGGGCTATCGCTGCGCCGCGGAACCGGTCGACGCCTTCATACGAAAAGGTGGCGCGATCGAAGCGACCGAGGGTTCGACGTGTCTCTGCAACGGGCTTATGGCGACGTGCGGACTCGGTCAGTACCGCAGCGACGGGCACCGCGAGCCGCCGATCGTGACGAGCGGTGACTACTTAAATGACATTCGTCAACTGCTCGTCGATCGAGAGCACTACAGCGCCAGCGACGTGATCGAACACCTGCGCGTCGTTGTCGACGTGACGCCGGCGAGCGACGACTCGTCCTCTCGGTAGGTTCGCGCGATGATCGTCGAGATGTCATCGAGTGAGATTGATGAGTTCGTGCTCTCCCAGAAGGTCGGACGCGTCGGCTGTCACGTCGATGGTGAGACCTACGTGGTGCCCGTCATCTTTGGCTGGGATGAGGATTGCATCTACGTCTACTCCACTGAAGGTAAGAAGGTCGACATGATGCGAGAGAATCAGCGCGTCTGCTTTGAAATCGACGAGTACCTCACGAGTGGTGGGTGGCGAAGCGTCATCGCCCAGGGGGTGTTCGAGGAGTTGGAAGGAGACGACGCGGCGCGGGCTCTTCACATCATCGCCGAGCGAGTGTCCTCTAGTCGAGACGGCGGAAACTCGCGCCCGCGAGGTGAAGGTCGAACGCCGGTGGCGTTTCGAATCCGAACGAGCGAGGTCACCGGACGAAAGGTCGAGGTGACCTCGTAGTCCGCGATCAGATCGCGCCTACAGCGAGTTCGAGAGAAGCGTGCCGACGCGAACACAGCCGGGATCAGACGCCAGGGGATTGCCGTAGGCGGCGAAGGCTCGTGAACGTGAGCCCCCGCACAGATCCGAATGTTCACAGCACCCGCACGCCCCCGCGAAGTGGGCCGAGCGTATCGAGCGCAGGAGATCGTGGTCCCGATAGACGTCGATCAGTGAGCTTTCTCGAAGGTTGCCGAGAGTGATCGGGAGGAATCCCGAGGGAAAGATGTCGCCGTTCGCCCCGACGAAGATGATCCCCTTGCCGTCACGAGTGGCGGCGCTCGGCGCTCGCACGGGCGCCGCACTTGGACCGAGCAACGTGAGCAGTCGGTCCCGAAGGAACGCGTACGTGGCGCCCGCAACTGCGCCCGACGGTGAGTCGACGTCGTCGGCGCGTTCGCGCGCGACGCGTCGAAAGAAAGGGGCCTCGACCGTGCGCACCGTGAACCCGTATCGAGAGGCGTCGACGAGGAAGTTGCATACCTCTTCGTTCTCACGTGCCGAGGTCGCCGTGACCTCAGAGCCTCGTCCGGTCGTGATGAGAAAGAAGACCTCCCATACGTTCACCTGCAGATCGTGCAGCAACTTGGCGACGTCGGCCAACTCGCGAACGTTGGTGGGCATGACGGTGGTATTGATCTGCGTCGTGAATCCGTGCTCGCGAAGTCGGGTGATGGCCTCGATCGTGGAGTTGAAGTGTCCGTCGATTCCCCGGACCGCATCGTGCGTCATCGGCGTCGCTCCATCAAGGCTGAGCGAGGCGCTCTTCACGCCAGCCTCGCGCAACGATTGGAGCGTCGAATCAGCGAGCCGGGGCGTCACGGACGGGGCGATCGCCACGGGCACGTGAACCGATTGGGCGTACGAAGCGAGTTCGACGATGTCCTCGCGCATCAGACAGTCGCCGCCCGTGAGGATGAGAATCGGTCGCGGACTTCCGATCGAGGCCAGTGAATCGATCAGTCCCCGGCCCTCAGTGGTGGTCAACTCATCAGGTTCGCCCTCGAGCTGCGCGTTCGCGCGACAGTGGAAACATGCCAACTGACAAGCCTTGGTCATCTCCCAGAAGACGAGTAGCGGCCGTTCGTTGAACTGCCCTCTCGCGGAGCCGTGAACCGCCGCTTTCGTCACTTCACGTCCTTCGCTCACCGAGCACTGCTCGCCCACCGTAAATCAATCTTACGAATGAACCAACCAATGACCTAAGGACAAAGGTCACATCATCATGAACGGTCACAAGCTCTTAGGTACTTGGGACGCCCCGCCTGAACTTCATCGAGCGTCGACGCGCGTCGGTCTGTAGGACAGAGCGACACGAGACGCACCCCACAGGGCGCTCAACGTGCCGAGCACCAAGACGGACATCGTCACGACGAGGTTCGCGGACCATGCCGAAGTAGTGATGCCGGGCGCGGTTCCCTGGAGAAACCAGGGCGCGTGTAGACCCATTTCAATCCACCATATGGTCGCACTCACCACGACCAGGATCGACGACAGGCTGACTGCGATGGCGAGGCCGGACGCCCAACGAAGCTCTCGAGGAGAAAAGTTGATCCTTGATGCCACGGCCACACTCGCTCGGGTCCAAAGACCGATCGTCACCACGGCCAACAAGACGAACACCACAAAGGCACCGGAGTACGCGTCGTCGGCACCGTTTCGCTGCGCCGTCGTCAAGTGATGGGCCCACGTACTCAATCCCATCGTCGTGACGATCATCGCCGCGGACGCGACCAGGGGAGCCACGAATACTCTGCGTACCGCCGGCCACTTCTTCGCGCGAAGAAATCGCACGAAGCCTGGAAGCGCGACGAATGCGCCGGCTATCACTAAGAGTGCTCCCGCCACGCCCGCGACTGCCGTCGCCGTGTACGCAAACTGGGCAACCGTCCGCGACTGCGCCGGCAGCGCCGCTTTGAAATGCTCCGCGGTCTTTACGAGACCGGCTCCACCGACGATCATGATTGACCAGGCGACCAGCACCGTCAACGAGCCCGTCCGGCGTTGCGTCGACGGTGAGCTTCGCGCTCCGACCAATCCGGACCCGTAGCAGCGTTCTCGTAAACCGGCAACGGCCACTGACATCCGGAAGCGCGACGTGAGCGCTGAATCTTCTAGACGATCTTCCAAGAACACGAGAAACTCGTCCTCATATCGTGCGCGCCAACTCGACGGATACCACCGAAGCAATCGCCGGACGTCACTTCGACGCTTCATCGCGCACCACCGGTCGCGAGACGAAGTCGTGCGGTGCCCACGTCGGCCAGTCGGCGCATTTCGTTCGTCACCTCACGCAGAACTTGCGCACCGTTGGTCGTGAGACGATAAGGACGACGACGATCGACCTCTTCCAACGGTGCAATGAGTCCCAGCTCTTCGAGCCTCGTGATCGCACCGTAGAGAGTACCGGGACTCAGGGTGACGCCGGCAAAGTCCTCCACGTCTTTCGACAGTGCGTAGCCGTGCTTGGGACCCGACGCGAGACTCGTCAGTAAGAGCATGAGCGGATCGTTCGGACGGCGTAAAAGTTGAGAAGTCTTTTTGTTCATGCGCCGAGACTACTACGTTCCACGTAGTACCCACGCCACTGCACTACTGAGGGTGAACACGTTGCAACGCCTGGCTCCGGGACCTCGACGCTGTCGTTCGTGCACTTCGGACCGAAAGCCCGAGGAGTCAATTACTTCACGATCCAACCATCGCGAAGGTGCCGACGGCGCTCGACGCGACGCGATGAACAGTCGACATCCGCAAACCATGCCGCTGTTCTCGCTACACAAAAACCTACGACGGCATCTTCGCTTCAGTGGAGAAACTCACGATTGGATAAGGAGACTCTAAGAAATCATCCGAGAATCGCGCAATGCATGACACGCTCGAGCGAATTGAATTCGTTGTCACCGTCTTAATGGAGACAAATAAGGTGACGTATCAAGTTGTGCGCTCGTCACACTTGCTGGGAGACCCACAATGCACTCTGCACTTCGCCAACGAATGAGTCGCGTCTTCCAACGGCTCGACGCAATGATGTCGCACGTCGTAACGCCGGCGGTCGTGTCATTCGTCTTGATTGTGTTCATAATCTCGCTGGCCTTCGAAGGATTCCCATCGCGCTGGCAGATGGGATTTTCGACGGTGTCGAACGCGATCGTCATTATGTTGCTCTTCGCGCTCAAGCACACACAAGATCGCCAGCAGAAGGCCCTGCAACTGAAGCTGGACGAACTGATCCGATCGTCGCCAGCGGCGGACGATCATCTGGTTCAGATCGAACGAGCAGAAGAGAAGGAACTCGGCGAGCGAGTGCGCGACAAGATTGAGGTGCACGAGTCATTGCGGAGCGACGGCAACGAGGACAAGCGGTGATCGAGCGTGACGAGGGACAATCGACGACGGACTACTTTCCGAGTGGACACCGGTGACGCGCCGAAAAATATTCTTGCGGACGAAGATAGGCTTCACGGCCAATAGTGAATCGGGGTAGTCGATGTCGATCCAAGTAGACCTAACCGGTCAAACCGCTGTCGTCACGGGCGCTTCGAGCGGCATCGGGCGCGCCGTCGCTGAACGCTTCGGTGCGAGTGGCGCGCACGTTGTTCTCAGTGGGCGTACCGAGGCACCGATGCTGGAAAGCGCGGAACGAATTGTCGCCGCCGGAGGACAAGCCACGATTGACGTCGGTGACGTACGTGACCCGGACGTAGTGCGAACGTTGGTTGATCGCGCCGTCGCGGCCAACGGGCGCCTCGACATCTTCGAACGCCGGCACCAGCGTCCTCGGCTCGGTGCTCGAGGGCGACGTCGACGCGTGGCGCGCCATGTTGGAGACCAATGTGCTCGCCTTACTCGTCGGTTGCCAGGCCGCGGTCGAGGCCATGCGCGCGACGGGCAACCCCGGCCACATCATCAATACGTCCTCCGTCGCCGCGTTGAGTCCTGACTCGGGTGTGTATGGCGCGACCAAGCACGCCGTCAACGTGATCACGAACTCACTGCGGAGTGAACTAGAGAACGATCCGATTCAGATCACTTCGGTGATGCCCGGTCTCGTCGCGACGAACCTCGGACGGGAGAATCCGGAGATTCTCGAGGGCATCGTCGCGATGTCCGGCATTGCGCACGAGATCAAAAAAGGCGAGCGACTGCCGGATGAGATCCTCGAAAGAGGGCGTGAGGTCCTGAGTGACTTCATTATCAAGCCCGACGACATCGCCGACGCGGTCATGTATTTACTCAGTGTGCCACGCACGGTCAACGTGACCGAGATCGTCGTGCGACCTCACAAGCAATTCGACCTCGGCTGAACCGCTCACGCGGATTGGTGCAAATCGAACCGGTCGAGGTTCATGACCTTGTGCCACGCCGCGACGAAGTCCTGCACGAACTTCTCTTGGGCGTCATCGCTCGCGTAGACCTCGGCGAGCGCGCGCAACTGTGAGTTCGAACCGAAGACGACGTCGACACGCGTGCCGGTCCACTTGAGTTCATTGGTCCGTCGGTCGCGGCCCTCGAACGTAGCCTCGGCCGACGAAGTCGCCTCCCATTTCGTACTCATGTCGAGCAGATTCACGAAGAAGTCCGTTGTCAGTGCATCGGCTCGCTTCGTGAAGACGCCAAAATCAGAGCCTCGGAAATTCGCGTTCAGTACGCGAAGTCCCCCCACGAGTACCGTCATCTCCGGCGCGGTCAGCGTCAATCTCTGGGCGCGCTCGATGAGCAGTTCCTCCGCCGAGCGCACGTGACCGTCACGGTAGTAGTTACGGAACCCGTCGTACGTCGGTTCCAACACGGCGAAGGACTCAATGTCGGTGTCCTCTTGCAGAGCGTCGGTACGTCCCGGCGAGAACGGAACCGCCGCGCTCTGTCCGGCGTTCGTCGCCGCTCGCTCAACGGCGGCACAGCCACCGAGGACGATGAGGTCCGCCAACGAGACGGGCGAGGAAGCATTGGACGCGTTGAAGTCGCTCTGGATGCCCTCGAGGGTCCGCAGCACCATCGAAATCTCGGCCGAATCATTGACCTCCCAATCCTTCTGCGGGGCCAGGCGGATTCGAGCGCCGTTCGCTCCCCCGCGCTTGTCGGTTCCGCGGAACGTCGCGGCCGAGGCCCAGGCAGTCGCGACCAGTTGCGATATCGAGAGGCCGGAGCCGAGAATCCGTTCCTTCAACTCATTAATCTGCGCCGAACCGATCGGCTCGTGCGTCATTTCGGGCACGGGGTCTTGCCACAGTTGCGCCTCTTCGGGGACCCACGGACCGAGGCTCCGAGAATGCGGACCCATGTCACGATGCGTCAGTTTGTACCAGGCTTTCGCAAACGCGAGTTCGAACTGATCGGGGTTCTCGTGGAAACGCTTGGAGATCGGTCCATAGATTGGATCCAAGCGAAGCGCGAGGTCGGTCGTGAACATTACCGGGGCGTGGGATTTCGTGGGGTCGTGCGCGTCCCGCACCGAGGCGGCACCGCCGCCCTCCTTCGGAGCCCACTGTGTCGCGCCGGCGGGACTCTGGGACTGCTCCCATTCGTAGCCGAAGAGGGTGTCGAAATACGAGTTATCCCATTTGGTCGGACTCGGTGTCCAGGCACCCTCGAGCCCACTCGAGATGGTGTCACCGGCGTTGCCCGTGCCATAGCTGCCCTTCCAACCCAGTCCCTGCTCGGCGAGACCGGCGCCCTCCGGCTCGGCGCCCACGTACTTCACGGCGTCGGCCGCGCCGTGCGCCTTACCGAACGTGTGACCACCGGCGATCAGCGCCACGGTCTCTTCGTCGTCCATCGCCATGCGAGCGAACGTCTCACGGATGTCCCGGGCCGACGCGAACGGATCGGGGGTTCCGTTCGGACCTTCGGGGTTCACGTAGATGAGCCCCATTTGCACCGCGCCCAACGGCTTTTGGAGTTCCCGATCGCCGCTGTATCGTTCGTCGCCCAGCCAGACGTCCTCGGGACCCCAGTACATGTCCTCGTCGCCTTCGAAGACGTCCTCGCGTCCGCCGGCGAAGCCGTAGGTCTTCATGCCCATCGACTCGAGGGCGAGGGTCCCGGTAAGGATCATCAAGTCGGCCCACGAGATCTTTCGTCCGTACTTCTGCTTGATCGGCCACAACAGCCTCCGGGCCTTGTCCAGGCTCACGTTGTCGGGCCAGCTGTCGAGCGGCGCGAAGCGCTGCGCGCCGGAACCGCCGCCGCCGCGACCATCGTAAATTCGGTACGTACCCGCGCTGTGCCACGCCATCCGGATGAAGAACGGACCGTAGTGGCCGTAGTCGGCGGGCCACCACTCTTGTGAGGACGTCATGAGCGCCATGATGTCCTTTTTCACGGCGTCGAAATCGAGGCTCTTGAACTCCTCGGCGTAGTTGAACGTCGCGCCGAGTGGATTGCCCAACGGTGGATTTCGCTCGAGCGGGTCGAGCCTCAGTTGATTGGGCCACCAGTCTTGGTGGTGGTGTCGCCCCGACGGCGTCGCGTCAAATCCATCTGAGACCGGGCACTTGTTTTCGCTGTCCATGTTCACTCCTGTTGTTGGCGCAGAATATGCATCAGCGTAACGAATTCATTCGCCGCTACGACAGACCGACGCCACTGCCGGCGCCCCATACCGATCACGAAGCGACGGGTCGTGGGTCCTCCGGGATGTGTCGCGCCAGTCCCAGGGCGAGGTCGGTGGCGGCGTTCACTGTCAGCGTGGCGCCCAACGCGTACTCGCGCGCGAAACCGTCGTCACCGAGCGCCGAGCGCAACGTCGTCTCGAGCGATCGTTCCAGTTCGTTCTCCCACTCGGTATTGGGGTTCAAAGAACCGATGTCGAGTCCGTGCTCGTTGAGAGCCTGTCCGGCCCCGAACAGTTGAGCGCCTCGAATCGCGTCGCCCTGGAACGCCGCCTGGGCACCGACGAGTTCGAGTAACGGGCCTACGTCCACCCGAAATCCGGAGCGGCGCGCTTCACGAAGACCTTGGCGTAGCAGGGGCGCCGCCTCATCGAACTGCCCCGAACCCCCCAACACGATCGCCAGGTTGACCCTCGATGAGCGCGCCCACCACACCGCCCCATTGTCCTCGAGCACCTTCGTGGCGTCACGCCACTCATTCGCCGCGAGTTCGAGGTCGCCGCGCACGAACGCGTCGTGCGCGGCGAGCGAACCAATCGCCGCCATACCCGAGCTGTAGCCGTTCGCGGACCAGATCGCTCGAATCTCCTCGACGACCGCCGCACTTTCTTCTTCGGAAAACATGGTGTCACCGACTCTGCCGCCGATCGACGAGAACAGAGCAATGGCAATCTCACTACTTTCATTGGATCGGCGAGCGGCGGCGATTGATTCGCGCGAGAGTTCCACGGCGAGATCGACGTCGTGGCGGCGCGCGGCGTAGTAGGCGAGGATGCCCAACGCCCGAGATTCCAGCGCCTCCTCTCCTAACTCTCGGGCGATGACAAGACCGCGCTCCACGAGCGTCGCGGCCTCGGCGACGCGGGCGTCGTCCAACATCGAGAACGCAACCTCGAGGTGACCTTGGGCGATGAGAGCACCGGCGAACAGTGGCGTTGACGAGACGCCCACCGCTTGCGTGGCCTTGGCGAGGTACGGAAGGAGGTCCCAGGACGATCGCGATACGAAGTACCACACGAGGGCCACGAACAAGCGAAGCACGTCATCAGTGCGTGCCGGCGTGACGGCACAGTGCGACAGGGTCGCGCGTATGTTCTCACCTTCGACGTCGAGCTTCCTCGACCACTCGTGGTGTTGGGGGCTGTTGAGACCGCTCCCGGCCGCGACGGCGAGCGCCACGTAGAAATCGGCGTGACGCTCGCGCACGTCGAGCGTGACCTCGTCGCCCTCGGTGTCGAGCAGTTTCTGGGCGCTGTACTGGCGGATCGTCTCGAGCAGGCGAAAGCGCACCGTTCCGAAACCTTTGTCGGCGACGACGAGGCTCTTCGCGACCAGCGAGTGCAGCACGTTCGCCACGTCGAACTCATCCACCTGATCGTTCGCGCCGAGTGACTCCGCCGCTTCCAGCGTGAAGCCGCCGCCGAAGACCGAGAGTCGGCGAAGGACGCTCTGTTCGGCGGGGCTGAGGAGTCCGTAGGACCAGTCGACGAGGGCCTGGAGTGTTTGCTGACGCGCCATGACGTTGCGACTCCCACCCGTGAGGAGCCGGAATCGCTGATCGAGTCGCTCGTGGAGCTGCGTCAACGACATTGACGAAAGACGAGCGGCGGCCAACTCCAAGGCGAGGGGGATGCCGTCCAGTCGTACGCAGATGGACGAGACGAGCGCCACGTCACCGTCGTGGGGTACGAAGTCCACCTCTCGAGCCCGGCCGAGGAACAGCGCGACCGCGTCCGACGCACTGACGTCGTCCAGGGTGTCAGCCTCGCCGCCCGGCAATGACATTGAGGGGACTCGGTAGACGCGCTCCCCCTCAATCCCCAGTGGCTCCCTCGAGGTGGCGAGGATGTGCACGCGTGCGCAGTTGTGCAGCACCTCGTCGGCGAATTTCGAGCACGCGCCGATCAGGTGCTCGCAGTTGTCGAGGATCAGCAGCACGTTCTGGTTGCTCAACGCGCCGATCAGGGTCTCGAGTGGCGAAACCTCCATGATCTCTTGGATGCCGAGAACCGACGCCACGGCGAGGGGCACCAACTCCTCGTCCGTGACCGACGCCAGTTCAATCAGCCAGACCCCTTCACCTTGACCGTCGAGCTGTTCGGCGGCGGCCTGCATGGCGAGTCGCGTCTTGCCCGATCCGCCAGCCCCCGTCATGGTCACCAGGCGGTTCGCCTCGATCAATGTACGCACCTCGCTCAACTCCGCGTTACGCCCGACGAACGAAGAGAGCAGTTCCGGAAGGTTGTTCGGAAGCTCTGGGTTGTCGAGGGACCGCAGCGGCGGGAATTCCGATGGTATTGACGACGACGCCAGTTGCCAGACGTGTTCGGGTCGACCCAGGTCACGGAGGCGGTGCTCTCCCAGGTCACG
>Ga0182030_10021176_pt1 | contig 12195 bp, 3 predicted proteins | sample 812S3MmetaG_FD_121299 | JGI IMG/M metagenome (GOLD analysis project Ga0182030, IMG submission 121299) | Permafrost microbial communities from Stordalen Mire, Sweden - 812S3M metaG (Illumina Assembly) | ecosystem: Environmental > Terrestrial > Soil > Wetlands > Permafrost | place: Sweden...
GGCAATCGGCGGTCATTACGGTCGAGCCGCCCATCCGCTAATAGGAATCGAGCAGACTAAATGGAGCCCGGCCTGGTCGCAGTCTTTGCTGAAACTGATCGACCGCCTACAGGTCACGCTACAGCAGGTGCGCGTCGCGGCGGACGCGCTTTTTACCTCGCTAGGGCTCAACGAAGTCGCGGACGACAGTCTGTTGCCACAACTGGTCAAACTCGTCGCTTTGATGCTGAACGCGGACGCCGCCGACGGAGCGCTGTTGCTCGGCGACGACGCCCCTGAACACATCAGCACCCTCACGGCGCTCGCCGATACGGTTATCCGACTCAAGGAAAGGGCATCCGAACTATCGGCCGACTACGACATCAAGGCGGCGCGGCTCGACCTTCCTACCCTGCAACGCGAATGGACAGAAGCCTGCGCTTCGAACATCGTGCTGCGCAGCGGCCGCAAGAAGAAAGTCCGCCTACACCTGAAGCCCTATTGTCCCGGCGATGTACCCGACGAGATCGGCCGCGACCTCATCGTGCTGCAGGACCTTGCCGCCCTGTTGAGCGAGCTCGAAGCGCTCAGGCCGCATTTCCAAGGCATAGAGCGCCTGTGGCGTGGCCTAGACAGCGATCCGTTGCATATCGCAGCCGTGATCAAGTGGGCCGAGGACATGCAGTCCGCAGTCGACGCTTTCCAGGTCGATGGCCTGCCGCCGGAGAACTTGCTCGCCCATGTCGCCGGACTTCTCACCGGCGATATCCAGCGCTTCCGGGCCGGAGGTCAGGTGCGAAGCGCCTTCGAAACCATGCATCAGGCCTTCCCGGCGATGCATCAGGCAGCCAAAGAACTTGGCGCCTGCATCGGCCTCGATCATCCCGAAGAGATCATCAGGCTCGAACCCGGCTGGATCAAAGCCCTGCTGGAGCAGACGGCCCGCTGGAAGGCCAATCTCAGTAAGGCGCCGCAGTGGACGACCTGGCGGGCGGCCTCAAGGGCGGCGTGTGACATCGGTTTGTATCCGCTGGCCGATGCGATCGAGGACGGCATCGTCGGCGACAAGGAAATTGCTGATACCTTCGAGTATGCCTATGCCAGGTGGGTCGCCGAGACCATCGTCAACGAGGACGAGGTGCTGAGCGGCTTTCTCGCCGAGAAGCACGAGGCTGCCATCGAGGCCTTCGTCGCCGCAGATCGCAAGGTCGCCGAACTCGCCAAACAGATCGTGAAAGCGCGGATCGGCGCCGCGGTGCCGACCCAGACCAATTTTGGCAAGGACCCCGAATGGGGGACACTGGCGCGCGAGATCAACAAGAAGGCCCGGCATATGCCGTTGCGCCAACTGTTCGGGCGCATCCCGAACGTGATGACCCAGCTTTCGCCTTGCGTCATGATGAGCCCGCTGTCGATCGCACAATACCTGCCAGCGGAAGCCAAGCCTTTCGATGTCGTAATCTTCGACGAAGCATCCCAGATCCCGGTCTGGGATGCGATCGGCGCCATCGCCCGCGGAAGCCAGGTCATCATCGTCGGCGATCCCGAACAGCTTCCGCCGACCAGCGTCGGCCAGCGCGGTGTCGACGACGAGGACGACGATGGCTCCACCGTGCAGAGCCAGCAGAGCATCCTCGACGAATGCCTCGCCTCGAACATCCCGAGCATGCGGCTGTCCTGGCACTACCGCAGCCGCCACGAGAGTCTGATCGCCTTCTCCAACGCAAAATACTATCGCGGCGAACTGATGACCTTCCCGTCCCCTGTGACCCGCGACACGGCCGTGCGCTACGTCCACATTGAGGGCGGCGTCTACGAGCGCGGCGGTGCCAAGGTGAACCGCAAAGAAGCCGAAGCGGTGGTCGCTGAAGTCGTAAGGCGCCTGAAGACGTCGACCCAATCGATCGGCGTCGTCACCTTCAACGGCGACCAGCAGCGGCTGATAGAGAATATGCTCGACCAAGCTCGCCGCAGCGATCCAGCGATGGAGGCGCATTTCGACCGCAACCAGACGAGAGAGCCGGTTCTCGTCAAGAATATCGAGAACGTGCAGGGCGACGAGCGAGACGTTATTATATTCTCTGTCGCGGTCGGCCCCGACAAAACCGGCCGCATTACCGCGCAGATATCTTCGCTCAACTGCGAGGGCGGCCATCGCCGGCTCAACGTCGCGGTCACCCGTGCGCGCAGCGAGCTTCTGGTCTTCGCGACGCTTCGTCCCGAGCAGATCGACCTCGGACGCACCAGCGCCAAGGGCGTTGTCGACTTCAAGCACTTCCTGGAATTTGCCGAGCACGGCGCGCGCGCCATCGCCGAGGCCTTCTCGCCGACCGGCCGCGCAACAGAATCGCCGTTCGAGGATGCCGTGATGCGGGCGCTGGAGGACAAGGGCTGGGAAATCCATCCCCAGGTCGGCGTGTCGTTCTTCCGGGTCGATCTCGGCATTGTGCATCCGGATTTCCCGGGACGATACCTTGCTGGCGTCGAATGCGACGGCGCCACCTACCACCGCTCGGCGACCGCGCGCGATCGCGACCGCCTGCGCGAGATGGTGCTGAATGGTCTCGGCTGGAAGATCAGAAGGATCTGGAGCACAGATTGGTGGATGGACGCTTCATCGGCGGCCGAAAAGATTCACGCGCGGCTCACCGCCGACCTCGACTTCGACCGCGCCTCGCGACCTCCCGCCGAAACAGCGAAGGAGGCCCTCGATACCGAAACGCCGGTAGCCGCTGAGACAGCCGCAGCGGCTGTGGATGATGCCCCCCAGGGTGGAGAGGTTGCGCCTTCCGGCCAGGCAGCGAAACCCGATCCGGCGGACACGACCCGAGCGATCGAGCTGGAGATGCAACAGCCCCAGCAGTTTCATCCGGTGCCGGCGAACGACCGCGAACCTGTCGAGGAACCGAAGATCTACGCGCGCGGTCCGACGCCGACAGTCCCAGACCCGGCAGCAGTGTCTGTGAACTATGTGAAGGCCGACCCGAGCACCGTCGCCGCGCTCGATCGCGAGCGCTTCTACGACGTCACCTACCGCGGCGATCTTCGCAACATGATCGACCATGTTGTCGAGATCGAGGGACCGATCTATTTCGACGTCCTGGTTGACCGCATTGCCCGCGCGCACGGCTTCCAGCGATCGGGTGAGACCGTGCAGCGGATCATCCGTGCAGCTCTCGGTCGCTCCCGCCTCCCCGCGACCCGCGACGACGACCGCGAAATCATCTGGCCGCAGAATGCCAAGCCTGCCGCCAAGGCACCCTATCGCGGCGCTGGAGGCCGAGAGCACGGCGACGTGCCATTGCCTGAACTAGCGGGCCTCGCCGATCTCTTGCGCACCCAGGGACTGGAGGACAATGAGGAACTGATCCGCGGCATGCAGGAGCATTTTGGTCTAGGCCGGCTCGCGATCTCCACACGGCAGCGATTCGAGGCGGCGATTACCTCCGGTTAACGAAGAAGATGAACCGCGCCCAGGCTATCATCTCCGGCCACAGGGTCGACGGCGGATTCTACGTCGACATCCCCTTTACCGTTGAAACGATGCCGGACGGCAATTAGCGCCCGGATCGCGCCGCTTCATGCCACGGGAATGTTCAGTTCGTCCGCGAATTGTTCGATATCCTCTGGCCGGGGAAAGCGCTCATTCAGGTGCCGCAACACACGCTCGGCGATATTTTCCAAGGACTCTGAGCGTTTTCGTCGCGGAAAGAATTGGAGCGGGTGAAGGGAATCGAACCCTCGTATTCAGCTTGGAAGTCTCAAAATACTGTAGTGTTTTCAGGGACCGTTCTGACATTTCTCAGCTTTCTGGGCGATTGAGATCACTACAGAATTTCTCTTTGTCAGAATGGAGATTGCCACCCCGCGTGCGTACGTCCACCAATTGACCGGCTATTTGCCGGTGTCTACGAGCGAGCCGACGCTCCTATGAAACCTAGTGCACTGGTTTTCGGGGAGACACTCAAAAATTGGCGTCGAAAGCAATAAAGCTAAATCGATGCTATGCCGTGCATTCATCGCCATAATTTAGTTTGTGATCACCGAATTAGACGACGCGCATTTTTAGGCTAGTGATCATCCCGACATTACGCCCATCCAACAAACCAATCCGATGTCGCCGATTTCAATCGGCGGAAGTAGTTTTGGCTGGTTGAACGGCTCCAAGCCGGTTTCAAGGATGCGCGCCACTAGTAATCGCGCCTTATCAGTCCCAGATACATCGTTCATTTGAAACCACTCGCGCAGCAGAATTTCTTCACGTCGCGGCCAAGGAGCTTCGAGTATATCGAGCGAACTGTTGACCTGCCGTCCGTCCTCGTCAGGCGGACGATTAGCGCGTATGAACTCGGCAACTCGCTGATTGAGCGGACGAACTTTTGGCTGCAGATTGGCAGGATCCGTCTCCCGCATCCAAGCGGTCCAGACGTCTTTCTGCGCCACCTCCCAAATTTCAAACGCCGCTTCTTGTAGAAGATCGGGAACAAAACGCGGCGTATCTTCCTCGCATTCGATCAAGCGTAAACAGGTGCCTATCTCACGAACGATTGCCCCTTCGTCGTCCGTTGGCCGCCAATCGTTGGCGGTAGGCACAAAGCGGAGGTACGTTCGATCGCCCACGGCCGCGCAAAAAAAGACACCTTGCGCTCTTCCCTTGACCATGCCCGAACCGATGCCCCACGGTGTACGCGGAATCTTGTGGGAATTTTGTTGCAGAGAGCGTCGAAGCGTTTGACGATATTCCTCGCCGGTCTGCCCGGCCGCTCCCGATCCGCCACGCTCGAAGAGCGATGGATCTTCATTTAGAAGCCGTTCTATTTCTTCCCGCGTCTCACTGAATACCTGGCGGCCGGCTGCACCGCCTTGCACTGGTGACGAGACTCCAATGCTAGCGGCCGCCATAGCGATCTTTTGCATGATCCGTTGTTCCAGATTAAGCAATTGATCTAGCCGTTGCGCAGGAAAGATGGTTCGCAGAAAAACGCGGGCGTGCGGGCTACCAATTCTGTCGATACGCCCATGCCGCTGGACTAGACGCATAGGATTCCAAGGTACGTCATAGTTTATGATATTACGACACTGCTGGAGGTTGACACCTTCGGCCAAGACATCGGTAGTGACCAAAATATCGAAGCGATCCTCTGGCGCGGTTGCTTCGGTCGAAATCGGCGCAAACCCGCTAACGGCTCTTTGGCGCCCAATTTCCTCCGGTTCAACGTCCTCACTCCCGCTAACAGCGACAAGCCGATCTCGATACACGCCAAGCTTAGGGTTACGAAGGATTTCGGCGTCCAACTGTTGTCGTAGATAACCCACCGTGTCCGAAAAGAACGAGAACACAATAACTTTACGCTTCTGGCGCGCATCGTCCTCGCTGATTGCTTCGTTCTCGGCGTCTGCTGCAATTTTCTCTAATGCCTCAATCAAAGCAGCAAGTTTGGGATCGCGGGCTGGCGTCACGCCTCTCGCCGCACCGCATAAACCTTCCAGTTTTGAAAGGTCACTTGCCACAACCGACCGCAGCGCCCTTAAATCGTAATCGCCTGCGGAGGAGACATTATCACTCAGCGACAGCAATTCATCCAGCGATCCTTCGTCCGAGGCCGCAAGCTCGTGCATAAATTTGGTGGTGACGACATGACCGCGATCGAGAGCCTCTATAAATGCGCGGTGCTCACGAATGAGCTTATCGAGCGTTCGACAGAATGCGAACGCGGACGATTCAAATCGCTTCAATAGTCCCGATCGAAGTAAGCCGACCGTTGCCGCGGCCCTCGCATCCTCCTCGCCATCTTGCGCGTCTTCCGCTCCTGATCGCAGATAGGTGTCGGGAGTGTACCTCGCGAATGTAATGGACTTGCGGCCTTGATCCGGGTCGAGGGCCTCTTCCAGCAGATCAAACAAATCTGCCATGAAATCTGGAAGCTGGTACCGAACCGAGATCGCTTGCGGCGTCGGGAACACGATCGTCGCCACGCGGCCGTCGGGAAGTGTTATCGCGTCACCGCTATAATGCTTTTTTACAAACTGGCGAGTGCGCTTTACCGTAGTCGCATCAATTATCGGATACAGCATGTCGGGTGACAACGCCTCGGGATCGATCCTTGCGGCTTGTTCAAATCGTTCACGGATGGAAAGGATGCCGCGATTAGCAAGAAAGGCATCCTGTCGAACGAAAAATCTCAGCAAATGGAAGAGGTCCCAAAGTGAATTGTTCACTGGCGTCGCAGTGAGCAACAGAACGTCCCGACGCTGACCCCAAAGAAGCTTGCGCAGTACGGCAGCGCGCGTTGGCGTGTCCGGATTGCGATAGTTGTGCGCTTCGTCCACGACAATAAACTGATACTCCTTCAGGGGCCGTTGGAGTTTGTCTTGGAATTGATTGGGATTCGCCATCGCGATTTGGCGATCAATTGCAAGCTCCTCATAAGAGAGGCATTCCACATCTTGAAGATAGTGCGCGCTGCGAAATTTCAGCCAGGTTGAGTCTCGGAGTTGCGCTGGGCAAACCAGCAAGCATCGTTGCCGCCGCTTAAGGTAGAGGTCCAGTATTTCGCCAGCGATGAACGTTTTTCCAAGGCCGACCTCGTCAGCGACGATCGCTCCTCCGTTCTCACCAATTAAGCGCAACGCACGTGCTGCGCCGTGCTTTTGAAAGCTGGTCAGGGGAAGGCCCAGATCTTCCTTTGCAAGCTGTTCGACTTCCCCGCCATAGAGCTGATATAACGTGCGCAAGAATATCTCAAAGGGCGTCCAATCAGCAAAGACCTCCTCCAGGAGGTCGATTAGGTCAAATGGAACGGCTTCGTCCCAGAGCCTCTCAAACCAATCCTGAGCCTGGCGAACTACCGGATCGTCATACCGCCCAAGATTCAATTCGAGATTCTTGGTGGTCCCCGCGCGCGTAAGATTTGAGGATCCCGCTATAACGCCGGCCCCTCCGCCGAGGTTTTCAGGGCGCGGCGCGAAAATGTATGCTTTGGCGTGCATGAAAGCTCGCTCGTAGCGCCGCACATCCATACGCCCTGACTTCAACACGTCGATCAGGCCCTGCAACGTCCGCCGACTGCCTTGCGTGAATGGAAAGTGATTGCGTTCATCTCGCAATCCTTCGTCGAGCTCATGGAGTCCATCGCGGAGGAGACGGCGTTCAAATTGTGCGGGAGTCTCTTCGATCCGTCGTTTTGGCGGAAGTGCCTCACGGGGCGGTTCCGCGCCAATGATCAAGCGTATCTGTTCCACATCCTTTAGACTTTCCGCGATTGACGCGAATCCGGAGGGACTAAAGAAGGCAGAAGCAATGTCAAGCTGACTAGGCCTTGGCGCGACCTCACTCAAGCCGCCGTCGACGCTAATCCCCGTAAGGACGCGCGCGAGCGCGGCGACTAACGTATTGCCGTCAAGATTGTCGATAAACTCGGGACCATGCATTTGGTGCAGTTTCTCGTTGTTTCTGGATGTTAAGGCTTGATCATCTGCATGATATCAAGACCCGATGTCATCGCCTTGTGCCCGGTCGGACTCTCTCCTGACTCAAAGATTTCCTGCCAGAACGCGTAGGTCTGTTTTCCGCCAAAAATCGTGACAGACGCTTCGCGATCAATCCACATCGGGAGCCGCGCAAGATTTTCAATGAAGTGCCCAATATTTGCCCAGAGCTGATCCGGAAAGGGGTATTGAAACAAACGTTCGTTATCGACCATCTTTCCCATGTGAAGGAAATGGTGTTCGATGATCTTGCCTATGTAACCGATCCAGCAATGAAGAATTTCCTCCTTGGCCATACGAAAGGCGCGCAGGTGCCGTTCCGGCACATCCTCTTTCTTCTGAATCTTGTTTTCCAGACGCCGCGTACCAATTTCATCATCATACTTGCCGATATAGAGTTTCTCAGCTATCGCGCTCATAAGACGGCTAATCTGCGCCACCTCCAACGCACGAGGGTTTTCGCCAATGTCGGCGCGATGGTTCCAAGATGTTTCAAGCATCTTTGAATAGATAAATTTGCTGTAGAAGGTCTTTTCAATCGCGCTATATGAAAACGGCTTTTCATATCCCTTGCCGGCATATTCGACGAAATCGCTGAGCTTGTTATCCGGCGAGTACGTGATGGCGTTTCGCACTCCATCCAAGACATAACGCGCAACGGCCCGTTGCTCGCCTTTGAAATGATCTACAAGTGATCTTTCCGAAAACGAGTCGTCATCTTCCGTGAGTCCTTTGTCTTCCCGATACCGGTTCACCCTGTCCAGTAGGATTGACGAGCCCAATCGCCGTTGCACTGATTTATCAAACGCCACTTGTCGAAGTGTTGTGCCAGCATTCGTGTTTGCGGTGAGCAAAACCTCGAACGCGGGATCAACGAAGATCCGAATTGGCAGCTCGCGAACTCCGAGAAGAATTTGAGCCGCAGCTTTGTGTTGACCATCGAATACGCGCACGCGCGCATCCGGAAAATCGGCGGTACCGATCCACCCCAAGGCCACGTGAAGCTGCGGCCTTCCTTTGTGAAACTCCTCGATCAGACCACGTACATTGGGCCCGATGGATCGCGGATTTATACGTTCGTCGTGATACACCTTTTCTATTGGAATGACCCCGAAGAAGTACCGCATCCCGGAGAGCTTGTCAGTGTGGAGAGGCACAGAGATTTTGCTTTCAGCACCATTCGTGCCCTGCGCAATATAAGTGACGGTCAATTCATCGATCTTGGTTCGGAGGGTTGCGGACGCGCCGCCGTAAGCTTTCAGAACATCATTGAGATTGGCACCGCGATCGTCGCTGTCGGCGGTTTCTCGTATCTCCTCGAATCGCGCAAGAACTCGTGCCACTCGCAGATCGGCGGCTTGTTTCGAGCGATTATAATGTAGCAATGTCAAAGCAAAATTGGACGGATCGTCTTTGCCGTTATCTCGCGTTGGGATGATGTGGTCGATATCGATTTCATCCAGCTTGAGATCGATCGGCTTTCCGGAAATAAAACATTTGCCACTTTGTTGTGACCAAAGCTGCTGTTCCAAGGCTACTCGCGCTTCTTTGGTGAGCTGACCCAAATAAAATGAACTCATCTCATCCCCCGCCGCCTAGAGTTTTGCCGCGTCCGGCGCAACACCATATTGTTTCAACCGCGCTCGGGCAGCATCAACCACCGTGGCCTCAAACTCTGTCCGATACTTTAGAATCAAAGATTCGGCCGACATGTCCGCCATACCGAATTCGATTAACTTGAGAAATCCAACTGATGGCTGCGGCTTGAGCGCAAGATCCGCCAGCGTTTGTCGCACGCCCGCACGTTTGAGCTTTTGGCGAGTCCGACTCAGGCGTTTTGTCTTCTCGGCCTCTTCCGTCAGTGCCTCCTCCAACGCCCGCATAACGCCGGCAAACTCGGCCGCCAATGGATCGTCGAGATCGTGTCCTTCGATGCGACATAGCTGACGAAACGCCTCTTGATAAACATCGTTTCGTTTCAATCGCTTCGCGTTAGCCATCCAAGCCCGAAGCTTGCCTTGGTCCCACTCGGACGAAAGATCGGGCGTTACGTTTGCTATCAAATGATCCTCCAAAAAGAAGCCGTTCTATGAATGTCGGTCAATCAGCGCGCTTCCGCAACCCGAGCAATGACTAACTCGGGTCGGCCGCGGGACGCCGACCTTCGTTCGCTTCAAAGTGTGTAACGTATGCTTTCTGCAAATGTGACATATTCGCCCTTGCCACCCTCCGGCTTGGGCGCTGCCTTGTTCGACCACCCGATTTCTCGACCGGTGGAGCAGCGAAAAATCCTTCCGCTAGGTTGAAACGTTGGATTTCCGCAGCGCGCACACTTCTTGCCTTTTCCGCTTGACACGGACGCCTCCTAAAACTTGCCATCGATTTAGTTGGCCAATCTGTTAAAATGTTTGAGGACTGCCCTCAATCGCGGCTCGTAATCCCAGCCCTCGTGAAACGTTTCGAAAAGATGAACCAATTGTGACTCGCTGAGTCCATACAATTTAGCCACCACGGCATCGAGTTCATCGATCATGTTCTGTTTCTCTTCGGCCATCAGAGGGCCATGCTCAACGTCGACCTTTTTTGCCCAGTCTGCAAAACGGTCGTCTGGCGCGGCCAACCTACCTGCCAATGCTACGATACGAATCCAAAGCGGGTCAGCACGTTTCGGGCGCGGGATCGGCATCGGATTAAAAATAAAATAGTTGAGACCGACTTCGACAAACCGTCTTGCATACCAATCCAATGACCGAGAAGATAATACGCCTAGAAGATAAGCTTGGTCCTTCTCGTCACCTCGCGGCCAAAGCAGATAGGGTCCCTTGTTTGTAATGAACACCTTCGGTGGTATCAGCGCGGCTCGAACGGTTCTCGTGTCAGTCGAGCGAGAAATGTCCCGAAACGCAATACGCGGTGCGTTAGAAGGTAACGTCTTCTTATCCTGCCGAAAGGCGAGCGTGAACTCGCCATGAGCGCTGTCGCGAGCGCTGCCGCCGCTCTTCAATCGCTTGCCATACAGCCATTCGTTGACTTCCTTGGGATCGGCCCACGCATAATAAGTCTCTTTTCCCTGGTCCGGCTCCCAAATATCGAACGACTCCCCTTTGAAAATTGGCCAGTAGCCGCGTGGTCGCGTCTCCGAAAAATCCATAAGCTCCTTTTGATTCGTTGCATCCAGCTCTCGGTCTGGACGTGCTCTCCAGCTTTTGCCCTCGCTGAGGTCGAGTCTAGGCGATTTGCGTAGCTGAGCAAAAACCGACAGCGATTGCTCTGTCGGAAGCAGCGGCAGGGAAACGGTGTCGTTCCAAGACATCACTTCGTCTGACGAGAACCGCGCAGGCTCTCCGTTGTGCCCGATTTCGAAGGTTGCGAGATTCGGAAATGGTCCCCGCAGTGAAATAGTCTTCCCCTCTGGCTGACCGCGCTCGATGATTGTCAATCCGATGGTGTATTGCGGGTGAACTTCGTCGAAAACCCACTGCCTGTTATTTAGAAGCATCGTAAGATCTATAGATGCAGCATCGGCGATTGCCCTCTTGCGGAAGAGTTCGGACCCTTTCGCTGCGAATGCACTGCGAGGTAACAAAACGCCAATTCGTCCCCCATCTGAGGTGGCTAGATTCCAAAAACGCCACGCAAATGCTTTATAGAGATCCGGATCACCAGTTCCCATGCCCGGATAAGCGCCCGAGGTTAGTGCTTTGCGAACCCGAGCCATCTCTTCGACTTCGGCCTCCAGGAGGGCCGTAAGATCCGGGCGCGCTCTTCGCAAACGGTTACGCTCACGCTCCATCTCTGTTGAGGCTAGTCCCCGCAATCCAGGAAAATGCCGCGCCCAGAACGCATGATCCTCGATTGTTGCTTCTTGCCAGGGCGGGTTCCCAAGCAATACGTCGAAGCCGGCGCGCCGCCGCAAGAACACTTCAGGGAATGCAATCGGGAAATGGAATGCTTTCAACCCAGCGAGCGTCTTGAGCGCACGGTGACGTGCAGGATGTCGCTGAACTCTGGTACGTTCGATTTCCCAGTTTTCGAATTGATACTTTATTTCCGGATCGAGTCTCTGTGCTGTAATGATATCGCAAAGCGCATTGGTGTCGCCCACTGCAATACGCGCTTCTTCCATCGCGTCACGCGCCTTGGCGACATCCGACAAGGTCGCGTCGGAAAGATTCGCAAGCCGTTTCAGTGGGCGCTCAGCCTGCCCTAGCATATTGTCTGCATCAACTGGGAAGAGATGAGTGCTCGCCGCTTCGAACTTCGCTTTGACTTCGTCGATCGTTCCAATACCGACCAGGGCGTTGCCGTTGACCAGATTGTGATCAAGGACGCTAAGCGGAAGTCCCGGGACGAAAGTGTGTATCCAGATTGAAAGCCGGGCGAGCTCAACCGACAGAGGATTGAGATCGACGCCGTAGATACAGCGACGTGCGATGAGCCGGCGCAACAATTGACTATCCTCGAATGTCATCTGGTCGGGTAGGTCGCCGAGTTGAGCCCTCGCCGCTTCTTTAAGCTTGAGAAGCTCGGCGCGGATGCCGGCGGCGCCCTTGGCGGCGGGCTGAGCAAGATAGTCGGTGAACGCCTTTTCGATTCGATCTATCGCAGCGACCAAGAAGTGACCTGAACCCATGGCAATGTCGGCTACGCGAAAATCGAAGAAGGCTTGGGTTGCGCCTGCCTCGTCCATGGCTGAAACGCGGGTCAAGTGGTCGGCAAGAGCGGGAA
>Ga0182030_10021178_pt1 | contig 12194 bp, 2 predicted proteins | sample 812S3MmetaG_FD_121299 | JGI IMG/M metagenome (GOLD analysis project Ga0182030, IMG submission 121299) | Permafrost microbial communities from Stordalen Mire, Sweden - 812S3M metaG (Illumina Assembly) | ecosystem: Environmental > Terrestrial > Soil > Wetlands > Permafrost | place: Sweden...
TCAGCACCTGTTCCGCAAGTCCGGCAGTCCATCTTCCACGTTTCAATATCAATATGATTTGCGGTGGCTTGAAATTGCAAGTCAGAATTCTAATGCGTCAGGTCTTCAAGCCCGGCGATTAAATGTGGCCACTTTATGCCACATGACGCCGGCGGCATTCATGCTAATATTTAATTATCGCAACCCATTTATCACCATTCCGATTGCAGGTGACATCCAAGCCTGAAGCCTGTGGCGTAATCGGGCGTGCCGGCGTATGCAAGCATTGAAAAACAATTTGATCCTTTAATGAGACAACCTAAACCCAGAAAACAAATCATGAAAAACCTCATTCGTCAAACCATTGGTTCCAGCTGTTTGGCCATCGGTGTAGCGCTGCTGTCCGGGTTGGCAACCAGCACCCGCGCTGACAGCTACTATACAAACAACGCCTCGGCCACCTACAATGTCGCGACGTATTGGAACCCCAATGGCGTGCCGACTTCCAGCATCAATGCCGATTGTGACAATGGCGCCAACCTTTGTGAGATTCTCGCCGCCGACCCGACTTGGACCACTTTCGACCTGCGGGCAGGAAATGGCGCCGGTGCCACTGGCGCTTACTGGCAGCAAGGCTCGACCGTGAACTGCACCTCCTGGTTCCGCATGGGAGTTGGGTCTTCCACTTCGGTGGGAACCTATTCCATTTCTGGTGGAACTTTGAACATCAACGGCACCTCCACCTATATGCGCATTGGCGAGTTAGGCTTCGGCACGCTTAACATCACCAACGGCGCGGTTAATCATACCGGCACAACGCCCAACCCGTGTATTATTGGCAGCCGCGATACGGGGAATTATGGCAACAGTTCCTCGCCGGGCGGCGTGATCAATCAATTTGGCGGCACGTTCACGAACAATGGTGAACTTTGGATCGGTGAGGGCATTACGGCTGTCACTCCTGGCGTTGTTGGCACCTACAACTTAAGTGGCGGTATCCTGGCGGCAAACAGTTGGCTGGCCATCGGCCGGAGTTGGGCCAACGGCACGTTAAACATGACCGGCGGCACGCTGATCAAGAGTGCCAACAACAATTTCACCATGGCGGGAATTGGCACAACTCAAACCGGAACTTTCAACATGAGCGGTGGTGCCTTTACCAATCTGGCGGGAACTTGGATTGGCGAAACGGCTAATGCCATTTTTAACCTGTCCGGCACCGGCAACGTCAATGCGTTGGCTGCCTCCGTGGGTTACAATGGCGGCACGGGATACCTGAACATCAGCGGCGGAACCTTCAAGTCATCGCAATTCAATGTCGGCGGCAATCAGACTGCCACGTCCACTTCCAAAGGCTATGTGGTGCAGACGGGCGGCACGCTTACCATGTCGGGGGGAGATAATCGCATCGGCGGTCCGTATGGAGCTGGTGACGTTAATAATATTGGTATTTACTCAATGTCCGGCGGCACCATGACCACCGCCAACAACTACCAAGTCGGCGCCTACGGCCAAGGCGAGGTGAACCTTAGCGGCGGAACGGTTACTGCCACCGGCGGTTATCCCGATGTCGGCCGCTATGGCGGCGCGTTCGGCGTGCTGGACATCAGCGGTGGCACCTTCAACAACACCACCACCGGCACCAAGTTCATCATTGGCGAACAGGGGGCCGGCATCTTGAATATCCGCGGCAGTGGGTCGCTAACCAATGGCAGCACCAGCACAGCGGGTGCGTTGTTGATTGGCGGTTCCGAAAACACCGCCGGTTCGGTGGGCATTGTCAATCTTCTGGGCGGCACGCTTAACACCTTGAGCGTCGGCACGGGCACCAGCGGTTCGGCCAACGTCTATAGCGCGCTTAATTTCAATGGCGGCACGCTTCAAGCGCGCGGCAACGACGCAACTTTCCTGCAAGGTCTCAACGGCACCTATGTCTATCCCAGCGGCGGTGCCATTGATTCCCAGGGTAACAACCTCACCATTGCCCAAAACATTGTTGCTCCTACCGGCAACGGCGTCACCAGCATTCCGATCAACGCAGTTGGCGCGGGCTATGTCACGCCGCCCATCGTTAAAATCACCGGCGGCGGCGGCACCAATGCGACGGCCATTGCGGTTACGAACGGCGCCGGCCAGGTGGCCAGTATTCTGATCACCAGTCCCGGTGTCAATTACACGACCGTTCCCACGGTTACGTTGGTTGGCGGTGGATTTACGAGCACCGCCAGCATTGGCACGGTGACCATCGGAGCCAATGGCACGGGTGGTCTTACCAAGATGGGCAGTGGCACCCTGACCTTGACGGGAAACAGCACCTATGGCGTGACAACCATCAGCAATGGCACGGTCATAGTCAGTGGCAGCCTTAGTGGCGGGGCCACGGTTGTAAATGGCACTTTGGGCGGCGGCGGCACGATTGGCGGCACCACCACGATGGGCACCAACACCACCTTGTCTCCGGGAATCACGACTCCGGCAACTACATTGACGGCCACCAACCTGACCTTGAACAACGCCAATCTGGCGATGAATCTGAATCCCAACACGACCACCCCCGGCACCGGCAATAACGATTTGATTGCCGCCAACGGCGCGCTGGTTTTCACGGGAACCAACACCGTGATTCCCACCATCATCGGTGGCAGCGGCTCGTTGTCCGGCGTCTATACGCTGATCTCCGGCGGCACCTCGGTGAGCGGGGGCGCAACTAATTTTGCCTTCCTCGGCGGCAGCCGCTCGACCGCGACGTTTGACACCACCAGCACACCCGGCTCGGTGCTGATGACGGTGGTTGGCAACGCGGCCAGCCTGGTCTGGGTCGGCACCAACGGTAACAATTGGGATACGGCAACCATCAACTGGAACAATGGCGGGACGGCGGACAAGTTTTATGCCTTGGACAATGTCACCTTTGACGACACCTCGTCAAATGGCAACGTGAGCCTGGTTGGTTCGCTTCTGCCTACCACGGTGGTCTTCAACAATAATGCCACGAATTATGTTTTAAGCGGCACCGGTTTCATCAAAGGCGCCGCCACGTTGACAATGAGTGGCAGCGGCAGCGTGGTTTTGGCCAATTCAAACAGTTACACCGGCGGCACGACCATCAATTCCGGCACCGTTCAGGTGGGCAACGGCGGCAGCACCGGCAGCTTGGGCTCCGGGCCGGTCGTGGATAACAGTTTGCTGATCTATGATCTTGGCAATGCGCTCACCAACACCGCCGCAATTTCCGGTTCTGGAAGCGTGATTCAGGCGGGCGCTGGCACGGTATATCTCACCGTGTCCAATACCTACACCGGCTTTACGGTCATCAGTAGCGGCATCATCAAAAACGGCTTGGCCAATGCGTTGCCTAGCGGCAGCGGCTTCAACGATGTCACCAACAACGGCAAGCTGGATTTGAACACCTACAGCCAGTCGCTGGACAGCTTGAGCGGTTCCGGGATTGTGGATACGGTTGCGGGCGGGGCTCCGGTTCTAACTGTGGGCGGAGATAATGCCAGCACCACCTTCAGCGGTGTGCTGGCCAACACCACCGGCACGCTGGGACTGACCAAAGTTGGCGCTGGCACTCTTACCTTGACCGGGACAAATACTTTCTTGAATAACACGTTTGTCCGAGCCGGCACCTTGTTGCTGGATACGGGCGGCGTCATCAGCAACACAGCCTTTGGCGACGTCGGGCAAACAACCGGTGATAACGCCCTGATGATACTGCAAGGCACCGGCTCCTTCACCACGACCAGCGATTTCAATGTGGGTGACATCAACAACTGCATCGGCGTGGTGAACATTACCGGGGCGGCAACCTTGACCGCCCAGAATATGTATGTCTCTTCCGCCAACGGCACCAGCTCCAGCGCCCAGGGCACAATCAATCAGACTAACGGAACGGTGACGACGCGCACCTCCGGCGACAACGCCTTGGTGATTGGTGGCCGCAGTGCCGCCAGCACTTATGGCATCGGCATCTATAACCTTTATGGCGGCACGGTCAACGTCCTCAACGGCGGCAACCTCTGGTGCGGCGGTTATGGCACTGGCACGATGAATGTCTCTGGCGGCTCCGCCAATCTTTCCGGCTATGTTTCGGTCGGCCGGCAAACGAATGGCGTGGGCTATCTGAACATTTCCGGCGGCGTCGTGTTACAAACCAACGCCGGCCGATACACGCTGATTGGCGAGTCGGGCACCGGCACGCTAACTCTTTCCGGCGGTTTGCTCGGCGTCACCAAATTGAGGCTGGGCAGCAACGGCAGCGGGTCCGGCACGGTGAACCTCAACGGCGGCACGCTCGCCGCGCAGCAGATTTTACAGGTGGCCGGCAGCGGCACCTTCAATTTCAACGGCGGCATTTTGCAGGCCAGCGCCAGCAACGCCACCTTCATGCAGGGATTGAATTCAGCCGCAGTTCAGTCCGGCGGCGCGGTGATTGACACCCAGACCAATTCAATAACCATTCTTCAGGGGCTTACGGATGGCGGCGGCGGTGGCGGGCTAACCAAAAATGGCAATGGCTTATTGGTATTGGCTGGAACGAACAGCTACACGGGCACGACGACCGTCAACGCGGGTGAGCTCGACGGCGTTCCGGGCGCTTCCGTGAGCGGTGCCGTCACCGTGGCCAATGGCACGACCAACGGCGTGCAGGTGCTTAATGTTACCAGTCCGTGGACCTGCGGCACTTTGACTTACGCCGCCAGCGGCACGGAATATCTGAACTTCGCGTTTGGCACAAATGCTCCCAGCCTTACGGTGGCACCACTCCAGGTCAATGGCGACCTCGACATCTACGGCACCTTGGACGTCATTGTTTCAGGCATTGCCGTGGCTCCCAATACTTATCCGTTGATCACCTTTACTGGCAGCCTCAACGGCACTTTGCCCAGTGTGCCTTATTCTCTCCCCAACCGGACTCATGGCACGTTGAGCCAGTCCGGCAACACCATTTATCTGACCGTCAGCTCGACCGAACCCATTACCTGGCAGCCGGGCACTGGCAATTGGGACACAACGTCTCTCAACTGGAAGGATACAGCTGCAACGGTGACCGCCTATCTGGACGGCAATCCCGGTGACACGGTGGTCTTCAACGACACGCCGGGCAGCGGTTCGTTCACCGTGACTTTGACCACTAACATTACTCCATTGTCAGTCAACTTCAGCAATAACATCGCCAACTATGCGATTGCCGGCAGCGGCAGTATCAACGGCAGCACCACCGCACTGATTAAAAATGGTTCCGGCACCGTGTCCCTGGCCACCACCAACACCTATGCCGGCGGCACCATCATCAATGCCGGCACACTCCAGCTTGGGGATCGCGTGGCTAACAATGGTGTCGTGCCAGGTTCAATCGTTGACAATGCGCTGCTCGTGTTTGCCAATCCGGGGAACCAGACCAATGCCGGAGTTATCAGCGGAACCGGTGCTTTGGGCAAGACTGGGGCAGGCATCCTGAATCTTGCAGCCGTCAATACTTACGGGGGAATAACCGTGGTCAGCAATGGCGTGTTGCAAGTGGGCGTGCCTAATGCCATCCCCAGCGGCAGCGGCAGCAACGACGTCGTCGTTAATGGCACCGTGGACTTGAATACCAACAGCCAGTCCTTCGACAGCCTGAGCGGTTCCGGTTTCGTGGACACGATTGCGGGTGGCACACCGACCTTGACCGTCGGCGGCGATAATAACAATACCACGTTTGGCGGCATGCTGACCAACACGGCCGGTCAGCTCAATCTAACCAAAGTAGGCACGGGCACGTTGACCATGAGCGGGAACAGCGCCTTTGGCGGCCATACCTACATCCGCTTCGGCACGGTGGTTTTGAGCGATGTTATTTCCAATACCACCTCGGGAATCTGGTCTGATGTGGGCGACCTTGCAGGAGACACCGCCACGTTGTGGGTTCAAGGCAACGGGGTTTTAAGTGTGAATGGTGACTTAAATTTAGGCGACGTTGGCACGCTGGCGAATCCTTCCAGCGGAACTGTGAACCTCTCTGACAATGCCAGAGTAACCGCGCTAAACATGTATGTTGGTTCCGCCAACGGCACCAGTGACGGCGCGATTGGCGTGGTGAACCAGACCAACGGCTCTGTAGTGCTGCTCAATGGCGGTGATCATGTGCTGTGCGTCGGCGGTCGCGCCGCCGGCACCACGGGCGGCCTTGGCACTTACAACCTGATGAATGGCAGCCTGAACATCGCCGCCGGAAATTCTTGGATTGGTGGCTATGGCACCGGCACATTTAATCAGACCGGCGGCGCGGTGACTTCCACCAACTGGTTTTCGATTGGCCGGCAGATTGGCTCCACAGGCATATACAACTTGAGCGGCGGCAGTCTTACCGACTCGGCCACTAATAACATATTTGTCGGCGAGGGTGGCGACGGCACCTTGAACGTCAGTGGCACCGGCCAGGTCGTCACGGTCGGCGGCTTGGTGCTATGCCATACCGACGGCGATGCGACAACGACCGGCACCGTCAGTCTGAATGGTGGTGGCATTACCACGCCATCGGTCAAGACCACCCTGCCGCTGGGCGCGTCTGTCTTCAACTTCAATGGCGGAACTTTGCGGGCCAGCACGAACAACGCAACCTTTATGCAAGGTTTGAACACGGCCAGGGTAATGACGGGTGCGGCGGTAATTGATGATGGTGGCTATGCGATCACCATTGGCCAGTCCCTGTTGACCGGCGTTTCGCCCGATGGTGGCCTGCTCAAGCTGGGCGCGGGCGTGCTGACTTTGAGCGGTGCCAACACCTATAACGGCAACACGGTGGTCAGCAATGGCACCCTGCTGGTGAATGGTTCCTCTGGCAGCGGCACGGTGGTCGCGGCCGGCACTCTCGGTGGCTCTGGCACCATCAACGGTGTGTTGACCATCCAATCCGGCAGCACTCTGGCACCCAGCATAACCTTCAACACTCAGAAGTCGCTGACCGTTAACAGCAATGTCACCTTGAATGCCGGCAGTTTCACCTCCATGAAGCTCTACAAAGGTAGTTCACCGGCCCAAGACCAGGTTGTATCCAGCGGGACAAATTATTATAACGGCACGCTGGCTGTGACCAATCTGGGAACGGCACTGGCACCGGGCGACAGCTTCCAACTATTCACTGGCGCCGGCGCCAGCGGGAATTTCTCCAGCGTCGTGGGCAACCCAGGCACGGGCAATCTGTTCAGCTTCAATCCGACCAATGGTGTTCTGACCGTGATCGCCGCCATGGCCGGCAATCCCACCAACATCCTGTTCAATGTGAGCGGCAGCACGATGGCAATCTCCTGGCCGGCGGATCATCTTGGTTGGATATTGCAGGAACAGACAAACAGCCTGAACGTAGGCTTGGTCGCGGGCACCAATGCGTGGTTTGACCTGGTCGGGAGTAGCTCCGTGACCTCAACCAACATCGTGATAGATCCGAATCAACAAACCGTATTCTTCCGCCTGCGCCATCCATAAAGGCTGGTGGTTCGTTGGATGGGTAAATAAGTAGGAGCCAGATGAAAGTCTGGCTCCTTCTATGTTTAGAGATTGACGGGAAAAGGCCGGTCGCTCGGCCAGTATGAGGTGTATGGAGACAAAGCTTGGCACTTATTGCGAATGATCATTACAAGCCCTCTGCAAAAGTCGCAACGCCGAACATAGTCTCGGCTCGCCCCGTTTGTTTTGCAACGCGCCGAGACCGTGCTTGGCGCTCCGATCATGGGCACGTCGAAGAATTCCTTATGGCCGGGCGCTGCTGCGCCGGCTTGGGAAGGCCGAGCGGCAGCACGGCTTGGTCAGTTCTGCGTCAAAGTTGTTGCGATCCGCTCTAAATCTTCGGCGGACGGTCAGCCGGAGAAGTTCCGAAATTTTTATTTGGCACCGGCCCCATTGTCAGCACGAGCTTGCCGCCGGCGGCGATTTCAGCCTGGGAAATCCAACTGCGCGTGATCGGCTTGCCGTTAAGCGTGGCGGACTGGATGAAAGGATTGGTGGCCGAATTGTTTTTTGCAATGACCGTGAACGAACCGCCCGGGTAAAACTTGGAATTGAGTTTGAGCGTAACTTTGTCCATCAGCGGGCTGCCCAAAACATAAATGCCGCTGGCCGGGTCAACCGGATAAAAGCCGAGCGCGGTAAAGACATACCAGGCCGACATCTGGCCGCAGTCGTCGTTGCCGCAGATGCCGGCGGGCGTGTTGGTGTAAAGCACGCTGGCCACCTGCCGGACCCGCGTCTGCGTTTTCCAAGGCTGCCCGGCATAGTTATAGAGATAGGCGACGTGGTGGACCGGCTCATTGCCATGCGCATACATGCCAATGACGCCGGTCACGTCGGGGATTGAGGCCAGGTTCGGAATCGTTTCCGTGGTGTCAAACATCTCGTCCAGCCGGGCGACGAACTTATCGTCGCCGCCCAGTTTGGCGATCAAGCTTGGCACATCCTGCAGCACAAAAAAATTGTATTGCCAGGCATTGGCCTCGGTGTATTCGTTGAAATTGATGCTGTTGATTTCTTTTTTGCCAAAAGGTGTCACCCAGCTTCCGTCGGCATTTTTGCCGCGCATGAAACCGGTGGCCGGATCAAAGACATTTTCCCAGTTATGGGAACGTTGGGCATATTTTTCGGCCAGCTCCGTTTTGCCCAGCGCCTTGGCCAACCGCGCAATGCAGGCGTCGTCATAGGCATATTCCAAAACCTTGGAGACGCTTTGCACGCCGTTGCCGGTGGGAATGAAGCCGTGGTTACGGTAAGCCTCAAGCTGCTCGCGGTTTTTGTCGGTGGAAGCGACCATGTCGTTTAATGCTTCATTGGCGTCCCAATTGTGTAGGCCTTTCAGGTAGGCATCCGTGATGACCGGAATGGCATGGTTGCCGATCATGCACCAAGTTTCCTTGCCGCCTTCCGGCCAGACCGGCAGCGTGTTCTGGCCAAAAATGGTGAAGTGCGCCAGCATCGTGTCCACCAAGTCGTTGACGCGCGCCGGTTGAATCAGCGTCAGCAGGGGGCTTTCCGCGCGAAAAATATCCCACAAGGAAATTTCGGTGTAATAATCATAACCTTTGGCTTGGTGGACATTTCCATCCGGCCCGCGAAACTGGCCGTCCACATCACTCAACAACGTGGGCGCGACCAGCGAATGATAGACTGCCGTGTAAAAAGTTTCCTTGAGATTATTGTCCGGAGTTTCTGCGGCGAATACGCTCAAGGCGGCTTCCCATTTTTCACGGGCAGCCTTGGTCACGGCGGCAAAATTCCAGTTCGGAATTTCCGAGTGCAGATTGTTTCGCGCCCCTTCCACGCTGACCGTGGACAAACCGACCCGGACCAGAATCTGCTCGCCCGCCTTGGTTTTGAAATCGAAATGACCTTTGGTTTCCTTCCCGGTGGTTTGCTGGCCGGGCACATCTTTGTCCGCTTGGGCGACGCCGGCCGAATCAAACGGCCGCGAAAATTCCATCACGAAGTAATACGCCTTGTCGCCGCCCCAGCCATTGCTCTTGCGATAGCCGCTCGCCGTATGATTGTTTTCGAGGGTTAGTTGCGCCTCGATCACTTTGTTGCCAATGCCGTGCTGCAAGTCCACCACGATGTGACCTTGCGTCGTGGCGGGAAAAGTGTAGCGATGAAGCCCCGCGCGCGCGGTCGCCGTCAGCTCCACTTTCACCTGATAATCCGGCAGCAACACCGAATAATAACCGGGGCGGGAAATTTCCTGGTCATGCGAAAAGTTTGCGCGATAACCCTCGCCCGGATGGTTGCCGGGTGTGAGTTTCAATTCACCCACCGTCGGCATCAGCAGGATATTTCCCAAATCCGGGCAGCCGGTTCCGGTGAGATGGTTATGGGAAAACCCCAGAATGCTCGTGTCGGAATAATGATAGCCGGAAGATCCGTCCCAAGTATTGTCGCGTGTGTCCGGCGAAAGCTGCACCAGGCCAAACGGCACCGTCGCCCCCGGATAAACATGGCCATGCGCATCCGTGCCGATCATGGGATTGACATAATCCACGGGCGATTTGGCCGAAGCCACCGCAGTGGACAGCAGGCATATCAGGGTGAAACAAGTCAGTTGCGTGCGGGTAAGAAGTGTTTTGTAGTTTTTCATGGCTGGTTCGCGAGTATTATACCGATTTGACGATGTTATTAATGTGGCCAGTTTATGCCACACAAAATTTCAAAGTGTCGCCGGCCGGAACAACTCGGTTCGCCCGGATACGGCGGATTGACGCTGCATCTGCTCTCTGACTTGGGCTGGGCTAAGAATTTGCACACTGGCTGGCGTCAGTTACACTGTTCAACTCCGATATGAAGGACGCCCGCGTTGAAGAAATCCGCCGACTCCTGCCCCAAGCCATGTTGCCCGATTGGGTGCGGCTCGGCGGCCGGATGGTCCGGCTTTTGCGCGACCAGCTTCATCCGCAGCAGCATGATGCCGTCTTGAACCGGCTCTTGGCGCAGGTGCGCGCATCCGTGACGCTGCGCGAGGAACGGCGATTGCATTCTCCGCAAATCAGCTATCCGCCCGACCTGCCAATCACCGTGCGAAAAGACGACATCGTGGCGGCCATTCGCGCCAACCAAGTCGTCGTCATCGCCGGCGAAACCGGTTCGGGCAAGACCACGCAAATTCCCAAGATGTGCCTCGAAGCCGGCTTGGGCATCGAGGCGAAAATTGGCTGCACGCAGCCGCGCCGGGTGGCGGCGCTGTCCATTTCACGGCGCATCGCGGAGGAACTGAATGTGAACTGGGGCCGCGAAGTCGGCTGCACCATCCGGTTCGACGACCGCAGCAGCGCGCAGACTTACATCAAGCTGATGACCGACGGCATCCTGCTGGCCGAGACGCAGGGCGATCCGCTGCTGTCGGAATACAACTGCATCATTATTGACGAGGCGCACGAGCGCAGCCTGAACATTGATTTTCTGCTCGGCTACTTGAAGACGCTGCTCGTCAAGCGCAACGATCTTAAGCTCATCATCACGTCGGCGACGATTGATACGCAGACTTTTTCGCGCGCGTTCAACGACGCTCCGATCATTGAAGTCTCCGGTCGGCTGTTTCCGGTGGAAGTGATTTACGCGCCGTTCGACGCCGAATCGGAGGAGCGCGGCGACATCACTTACGTTGACGCCGCTGTGCGCGCGGCGGAAACGGCTTTGTGCGAACCGGGCAATGGCGACATTTTGATTTTCATGCCCGGCGAACGCGACATCCGCGAGACGAGCGATCTGCTCGACGGACGGTTCGGACGCGAGGTGGAAATTATTCCGCTCTTCGGCTTGTTGAGCGCGGCGGATCAGCAACGCGTCTTCGCCCCGCTGAACCGGCGGAAAATCGTCGTTGCCACGAACATCGCGGAAACGTCGCTGACCATTCCCGGCATCCGCTACGTCATTGATGCAGGGCTGGCGCGCATCAGCCGCTACAATCCGCGCACACGCACCAAGCGGCTGCCGGTCGAAGCCATTTCGCAGAGCAGCGCCAACCAGCGCAAAGGCCGCAGCGGTCGCGTGCAGGATGGCGTGTGCATCCGGCTGTATTCGGAAGAAGATTTCAACGAGCGCCCGCAATACACGCAGCCGGAAATCCAGCGCGCCAATCTGGCCGAAGTCATTTTGCGAATGAAGGCGTATCGGCTGGGTGACATCGAGACGTTTCCGTTCGTGAATCCGCCGCCGCCGTCGGCGATTCAGGGCGGATATTTGTTGTTGCAAGAACTCGGCGCGCTGGACGAGAAACGCGAACTCACGCAGCTCGGGCACGATCTTTCGCGGCTGCCGATTGATCCGACGCTCGGCCGGATGCTGCTGCAATCGCAACACGAACACGCCATGCGCGAACTGCTCATCATCGCCGCCGGCTTGAGTATTCAAGATCCGCGCGAACGCCCGCTCGATAAAAAAGAGGCCGCCGCCGCCGCCCACAAACGTTTTGCCGATCCGGCGTCGGATTTTCTCACGCTGCTGAAAATCTGGGACGCCGTTCACGATCAATGGGAGCGGCTGCGCTCGCAGGGCCAGCGGCGGAAATTCTGCAAGGCGAACTTTCTTTCCTATTTGCGGATGCGCGAGTGGCAGGATTTGCACGCGCAGCTTCACGGTGCGCTGGAAGATTTGGGCCGGTTCAAATTGAACGAGAGCAATGCCGATTACGCGGCGATTCACCGCTCGATTCTCACCGGCTTGCTCGGCCACGTGGCGCTGCGCAAGGAGCGGAA
>Ga0182030_10021179_pt1 | contig 12194 bp, 12 predicted proteins | sample 812S3MmetaG_FD_121299 | JGI IMG/M metagenome (GOLD analysis project Ga0182030, IMG submission 121299) | Permafrost microbial communities from Stordalen Mire, Sweden - 812S3M metaG (Illumina Assembly) | ecosystem: Environmental > Terrestrial > Soil > Wetlands > Permafrost | place: Sweden...
AAGATACTGACCGAAAAGCGCGCCGACCTCGACACGCTGGCCAAGGGCCTGCTGGAGTTCGAGACGCTGAGCGGCGAGGAGATCGTCAACCTGCTCAACGGCGTGCAGCCGGTGCGCGAGGACGTGCCCCCCTCGACCCCGCAACCGCCGCGCGCTTCGCCAGTGCCCTCCACCGGTCGCAAGCCCGAGCCCGATGTGGGCGGGTTGGAGCCGCATCCGGTCTGACGCAAATCACTCGCCAAAAGATGTAAAGCCCGGCGTAAGCGCCGGGCTTTATTTTTGGTTCCGCGAGCGCTCGTCCCGACGGCTAGAGCCTCGCCCGAACCGCCGGTAAAGTTGCGTTATTCCTAGGATTTTGCGTCGAACGCCTCGTTCGTGCTAACCAATCCAGCGGTTTCGCATGCGCAAGCGCGACCAAAATGCGATAAATTCGTTCACGGCGCGGGCGTCGCCGCGCTTTTTCGATGGCTTGAGGGATCGCAATCGAATGACCCGCTCATATTTTGGCACGGACGGCATCCGCGGCAAGGCGAACGACAAGATCACGCCCGAACTGGCGCTCAAGATCGGACAGGCCGCCGGCCTTATCTTTCAGCGCGGAGAAGGCCGACATCGCGTCGTGATCGGCAAAGACACCCGCCTCTCCGGCTATATGATCGAATATGCGCTGGTCGCCGGCTTCTCGTCGGTGGGCATGGACCCGCTGGTGCTCGGCCCCATGCCCACGCCCGCCGTCGCCATGCTGACACGCTCGATGCGCGCCGATGTCGGCGTGATGATCTCGGCCTCGCATAATGCTTACGAGGACAACGGCATCAAGCTGTTTGGTCCCGACGGCCACAAATTATCCGACGAAATCGAGCTTGAGATCGAACAATTGCTGGACAGCGATCTCTCGCACAAGCTGGCCGCGCCGCACGAGCTTGGCCGCGCCCGTCGTATCGACGACGTGCGCGCCCGCTACATAGAATTCGCCAAGCGCACATTGTCGCGCAACATGAGTTTCGAGGGCCTGCGGGTCGTTCTGGATTGCGCCAATGGCGCGGCCTATCGCGTCGCTCCGGAAGCCCTGTGGGAACTTGGCGCCGAAGTGATCGCGATCGGCGTGGAGCCGGACGGGTTCAACATTAATCGGGACTGCGGCTCGACAGCCCCCCAGGCGCTGCGTCAAAAGGTGCGGGAGCTGCGCGCCGATGTCGGCATCGCGCTCGACGGCGACGCCGACCGCGTCATTATGGTGGACGAACAAAGCCATGTGATCGACGGCGATCAATTGATGGCCGTCGTCGCGGAAAGCTGGCGCGAGCAAGGCCTGCTCAGCAGGCCGGGCATTGTCGCGACCATCATGTCGAACCTGGGCCTGGAGCGTTACCTCGCCTCGCTAAACCTCTCGCTCGAACGCACGGCGGTCGGCGACCGCTATGTGCTGGAGCGGATGCGCGAGGGCGGATTTAACGTTGGCGGCGAGCAATCCGGCCATGTCATTCTCTCGGACTATTCCACCACCGGCGATGGCCTCGTGACCGCCATGCAGGTGCTTTCCGTGGTGAAGCGCCGCAACCTGCCGGTCAGCGAAGTTTGCCGGCGCTTCGAACCGCTGCCGCAAATATTGAAAAATGTGCGCGCGCCGCGCCCTCGCCTCGAGGCGGACACCGTCGTCAGCGCTATCGACAAGGCGCGCACCCGACTTGGCGACAAAGGTCGCCTGGTGATTCGCCCGTCCGGAACGGAGCCGGTCATTCGCGTGATGGGCGAAGGCGACAACCGTGCGTTGATCGAAGAGATCGTCGGCGATGTCTGCGACGCGCTCAAGGTTCCCGCCGAGGCGGCGTAACAACTGCCGAGTTCAGCAAAGACGCAAAGCCGGAACTTGGGATCGCGCGCAAAAAGGGCGCGCGCGGTCCATTTCTCGCCGTTTCCGTAAATGATTCTTTTCCTTAAACGGTAAGGTTAACCTCGATTTAAGCTTTTCGCGCCACGCTCCCTTCCATCGGCATCGTGCCGCGGGTCCGCACTGCGACCCCTTTTTTGAGCGAAGGGAAGACACATCATGGGCAGATCCAAAGCCCTCATTTTGGCGACGCTCGTCGCCGCCGGCGCGAGTTCCGCCGCATATGGCGCGGACCTGCTTCCTCCCCCTCCACTACTTGAGGCCCCGCCGCCCATGGACGTCGGCGGCGGCTGGTATCTGCGCGGCGACGTCGGCGTCGGCGCGCTGCAGATGAGCGACTGGCGGCAGACGTTGCAGCCTTTCGACGAAACCGGACAATCCTTCGCGAATTCGGGCAATTATTTCGTGCCAGCTTTTGCGACCTTGGGCGATCAGGCCTTCGCCGGCGTGGGCGCCGGCTATCAGTTCAACCGCTGGTTTCGCGCGGACATCACCGGCGAGTATCGCACGGAGGCGAACTATCGGGCCGGCGTAGCCGGCGTCAACGCCTACAGCGGCTGGAACGCCTTGGACACTTACAGCGCGGGCCTCAGCACCGCCGTGTTCATGGCCAACGCCTATGTCGACCTCGGCACATGGCGCGGCGTCACGCCCTTCATCGGCGGCGGCGTCGGCATCGCTTCCCACAGGCTATCGGGACTATACGACGCGGGGGGCGGGGTCGCTCAAGACATGACTCAAGCCAACTTCGCCTGGGCGGTGATGGCCGGATTGGCGCTCAATGTGACTCCCAATCTCAAGCTTGAACTTGGCTACCGCTATTTGGACATGGGCAATATCACCAGCAACCCGATCCAGTGCCTGCAACCGCAGGGATGCTGGCAGGAGCAGCACTCCTTCCATGTCGCCTCCCAAGACGTGCGCCTAGGCTTCCGTTACGCGTTCGGCGGCGCGCCTGTCTATATGTCCCCGCCCCCGCTGGTGACCAAATACTAAACCCTCGCGAACGAGCCCGAATAAACGGCGCGCGGCCAACAGCCCGCGCCGTTTTCTTTTGGCCTTTCGCGGCTTTCGCACGTCGCGGCCTCGCCGCGAGGGGAAAAATCCGGCATATCTGGCGTCATGTCGCCACGCCGAAGCCCCATCGCCAATCAAGAATCCCTGCCGCCCGGCGGCAACGCGCCCGAGCTTAGCGTCTCGGAACTCGCCAATGCGTTGAAGCGCACGGTCGAGGATCGTTTCGGCCTGGTGCGCGTGCGCGGCGAGGTCAGCAATTATCGCGGCCCTCACTCCTCCGGCCATGTCTATTTTTCGTTGAAGGACGCGACAGCAAGGCTTGACGCGGTGATCTGGAAGGGCGCTTTCGCGCGCATCAAGATCAAACCCGAGGAGGGCATGGAGGTCGTGGCGACCGGCAAGCTGACGACCTTTCCCGGCAAATCTTCCTATCAAATCGTCATAGAGGCGATCGAACCGGCGGGCGTCGGCGCGCTGATGGCGCTGCTCGACGAGCGCCGCAGGCGCCTCGCCGCCGAGGGCCTGTTCGACGCCGGGCGCAAGCGTCCTTTGCCGTTTTTACCGCAGGTGATCGGCGTGATCACTTCGCCGACCGGCGCGGTGATCCGAGACATTTTGCATCGTCTGAACGATCGTTTCCCGCGCCGCGTGCTGGTCTGGCCAGTGCGTGTTCAGGGCGAGACCAGCGCCGCGGAGATCGCCGCCGCGATCGCCGGGTTCAACGCGCTTGAGGCGGATGGAGCCGTCCCGCGACCCGATGTGCTGATCGTCGCGCGCGGCGGCGGTTCGCTCGAAGATCTTTGGGGCTTCAACGAGGAGATCGTCGCGCGCGCGGCCGCCGCGAGCGCCATCCCGCTCATTTCCGCGATCGGCCACGAAACCGACACCACCTTGATCGACTTCGCCGCCGATCTGCGCGCTCCGACGCCCACTGCGGCGGCCGAAAAAGCCGTGCCCGTGCGCGCCGAACTGATCGAACAGACCGCCACGCTGGCGCGCCGGCTCGCGGGGGCGGCGCGGCGGTTTTTGGACAGCCGCGCCGCGCGCCTCGCCACGTTCAAGCGTCTGCTCGCCTCGCCGGATCAGGCCCTGGCGACGCCGCGCCAGCGCCGGGATCTCGCACAGGAGAGGTTGCGCGCGGCGTCGCGCGGCGGTCTCGACCGACGGCGCCTGCGCCTGTCGCGCGCGGCGCAAGTGCTGGCGCGCCATTCGCCGCGGGCGGAACTTGCGCGCACCGGCGAGAAACTCAAGGGTTTAGCGGCCCGCTTGCGCCAGGGCCTTGTCGCGCGGGTCGCGTTGGCGAAACAGCAGCGCGCCGGCGCCAAACAACGGCTGAACGCCGCCGGCGAACGGCTGGCGCGGGCTGTTTTGGCGAAAATGCAGGAAAGACGCGCGAGGCTGGCGCAACTGGAGCAATTGCGCCAGTCGCTCGGCCATGCATCGGTGCTGGCGCGCGGCTTCGCGCTGGTTCGAGACGAGGAGAACCGGTTGATCCGGGCCGCCGCCGCCGTCGCGGCGGGGCAAAGGCTGCGACTGCAATTCGCCGATGGCGAGATTCCCGCCGAGGCTCTCGCCGAAGGCGAAGGGCCGCTCGGCTCGCCGGCGCCCGAAAAACCCCGCGCCGCGCCCGCGCGCAAACGCAAGAACGACGGTCAGGGTTCGCTGTTTTGAGATTTGCGCTCGCTCAATTAGCGAGGCCGACAGCCTTGCCGATCGAGTCGATCGGGTTCGACCACCAGGACGGCTTAACGCTGGGGTCTTTCCAGGTCGACATGTCCTTGGTGGGGCGACGGAATCCTTCCGGCGGCTCGGTCAAGACCTTACGCGCCGGCTCATCCGCGTTGGCGCCGCTGCTGTTGGCGACGCGAGCGCCGTGACGGTGGGCGCCTTCTTGATCGACCGGCCAGGAAGCGGGTCGATCCGCGCCCGATCGCGGCTCCGGCAGAGCCTGCCGGTTAGGAGGGACCACGATTTTCGGGCGCTCGCGGTAATCGATCTTTTCGCTGCTCGAGTTTGTGTCCACGCCGAACAGGCCGAGCACGGCGGCCATTGGAGAAGTGTCGTCGCTCGCGCGCGCCGGCGTCGCGCCCAGCGCGCCAAGGGCCGCACTCGCCGCGAAAATCGCGGTCAATGTCGGCCGTCCCAAATTGCGCACCAATTTCATTGCTCAAAACTCCCTACGATCGACGAGCTCGGATGATCGACGGAGCGAGGCCGAACGCCGACGACGCCTCGCACGCCATCCACTAAGCACGATTTCTTGGCGATATAGAGGCGACTGCGGCTTTTAGCGCAAAGTGGCGAAACTTGCGAGTCGGCGCGCCAATCTAACCCGTCCGCGCGTCGGGCGGCGACGCGGGGGCAAAGAAAGTTTCGATCAGCAACAGCGCCACGCCCAAAGTAATCGCCACATCGGCGAGATTGAATACGTAATTGGCCAACGGCCCCACCGGCAGGCTGGTGTGGAGGAAAAAGAAATCCGCCACCGCCCCGCGCAGCCAGCGGTCCGTCACATTGCCGAGAGCGCCGCCGATAATCAGCCCAAGCCCGAGCGCGACGATGCGCGCGCGCGATCCCCAAAGCCAGAAAAACAGCCCGCCCACGATCAGCAGTTGAGCGCCCAGGAGCAAGCCCCGCGCCATGTCGTCGTGAACGGAAAACAGCGAATAGGAAACGCCATGATTCCAACTCAGCATCACGTCGAGAAAAGGCGCCAGGCGGATCGGCTGCCGCTCGCCGATGTCGAAGACCTTGAGCATCCAATATTTATGCGTCTGATCAACCGCCAGCGCGGCGGCGGCGGCGGCGAGCCCGAGCCAACGGGGCGCGGGGAGACGGTCGATTGCGTTCAAAATGCCCTCGCTTTGGCGCGAAGCCGCCAAAGGCGGCGGTTTCCCTTGGCGCAGGGGAGCGTCGGGGTCAAGCGCTTGGTCACCGGCCGGAGCCTCGTGCGAAATCGCCTCGAACATCGTCCGCAATTTCGCCCCGCGCACGGGATTGACCGGCTCCACCCAATTCACGCGGCCATTTATATGCGCGGCGAAGTCCGACAAGCCGCCCCACCGACACGGCGCACAGCTTTATCCCGAACTTGTCCTTGATCAGCGCAGCTGCCATCTCGCGCGTCCACAGCGCGAACGCGAATCGCCATGCGTTTGGTGAATTCTGGGCTCGCGCCCCCGCCGACGCGCTCGGCGTCAAGCAGGAGTTTGAAAAAGCTGTGAACAAGGGTGCGTAATGAATTAATTAAGACCGTTAACGAAACGCAAGCAAAGCAGATGAGTTTGCCCGCCTCGCGTCGGAACGCGCTGGTGAGGCGCTCTGCCGTTCTAAAGGCTTTGCCGGGCGCGACAGGCACATCGGTGAGCTGGTGCATTCGTTCGCACGGTTCGGCGTTCGCGCCCGAGTTGTCGACGCAGCAGGCGATCGAGACGCCGGCGCGAGGGCGTCAGCCCGGGCGCAGTTGGCGCAAGGCTTCGCCCAGCACCATCGCCGCCGATACGGCGACATTGAGCGAGCGCATTCCCGGCCGCATCGGGACGGCGACGGCTATATCGGCTGTTGCGGCGACTTCCAGCGGGACGCCGGCGGATTCGCGTCCGACCATCAGAATGTCGCCGCTTTCGAAACGGGCGTCGAAATAGCAAGCGGTCGCCTTGGTGGTGAGCAGCACGAGGCGGCGCGGGCGCGGCTGTGAGGCTCGCCAGTCCTCGAAATCGGCGAAGGAGGCGTGTCGTGCGAGCTTCACATGATCCAGATAGTCCATGCCGGCGCGGCGCAAATGCCGGTCGCCGGTCGCAAAGCCCGCGGGTCCGATAATGGCCGCATCCACGCCGAGACAGGCGCACATGCGCAGCATGGTTCCTGCGTTTTGCGGAATGTCGGGCTCGAAGAGCGCGAGCGTCAGCGGCGTGAAAAGCGCGGTCATCTGTCCAGGTTAAGCCTCCCGCGACGAATGGTCTCGCCATCTCGCGTCGTGGGGCGCCGAAAGGGCGCCGCGCGTTGCAAACAAGGGTTTCGCCGCAGCGCAAACTTGTGTCAAGCTCTTGAAAAGCTCGGCTCCAAGCCGCCAAAATCGAGGCTTGCCCAATTTTCCCTTTGGCGCCTTGTGGACAAGGCGGAGGTTTGGCGCCACAAACTGGCGGACTCGCCGATTTGTGGCGGCGGCGGCCGGGATGACAGACCGCGCGGCGCACTAGATTTACGGGAGGGTCCAGAGTGAACGACGAGACAATTGCCGAGCCCAAGCGCCGCGACATCCTCTTTATCGCCACGGGCGCTATGGCTGCCGTGGCGGCAGGCGCGGCGGTTTGGCCGCTGCTTGAACAAATGAACCCCGACGCGTCGACGCTGGCGCTCGCCTCGACCGAGGTCGATCTCTCGGCGATCGTGCCGGGACAAATCGTCACCGTGAAATGGCGCGGCAAGCCGGTCTTCGTGCGTCATCGGACGGCTTCGGAAATCGCCGCCGCGGAAAACACGCCGCTAGCGGATCTGCCCGATCCCCAGCCCGACTCCAAGCGGGTCAAGAAGCCGGAATGGCTGATCGTCGTCGGCGTCTGCACGCATCTCGGTTGCATTCCACTGGGCCACGAAGGCGACTTCGACGGCTGGTTCTGCCCCTGCCACGGCTCCACCTACGACACTTCGGGCCGTATCCGCAGCGGCCCCGCCCCCACAAATCTCGTAGTGCCGGACTATGTTTTCGTCACCGACGCCAAGATCAAAATCGGCTGACCGGCTTCCGCCCGCCTGCACCCTCAAGCGCCAGAGACGAGCCTCATGAGCGGACCCTCCAAATATACGCCCCAGAGCCCTTTCGCCCGCTGGCTTGAGCGCCGGTTGCCGATCCTGAGTTTCATGTATGATTCCTTCGTCGCCTATCCGACGCCGAAGAATCTCAATTACATGTGGACCTTCGGCGCGATCCTGTCGTTCATGCTGGTCGCCCAGATCGTCACCGGCATCGTGCTGGCCATGCACTATACGGCGGAGACGACGCTAGCCTTCGACTCGATCGAGCACATCATGCGCGATGTGAACTGGGGCATGTTCCTGCGCTACGCGCACGCCAACGGCGCCTCGATGTTCTTTCTCGCCGTCTATCTCCACATTTTTCGCGGCATGTATTACGGCTCCTATAAGGAGCCGCGCGAGCTGTTGTGGATTTTGGGCATCTTCATTTTCCTCGCGATGATGGCGACGGGGTTCCTTGGCTATGTGCTGCCCTGGGGACAGATGTCGTTCTGGGCCGCGACGGTCATCACCAATCTGTTCACCGCCATTCCCGTGGTCGGCAATTCGATCACCACCTGGCTGCTCGGCGGCTATTCGGTCGATAATCCGACGCTGAACCGCTTCTATGCGCTGCATTACCTGCTGCCGTTTATTCTGATAGCGATTGTCGCGCTGCATGTCTGGGCGCTGCATGTCACCGGGCAGAACAACCCGACCGGCGTCGAGGTGAAGGACGAAGAAAAGGAGACCGTGCCCTTCACGCCTTACGCCACCTCCAAGGACGCGTTCGGCATGGGGGCCTTTTTGATCCTCTACGCCTGGCTGACCTTTTTCGCGCCCAATTACCTTGGCCATCCCGACAACTATATCGAAGCCAATCCGCTGGCGACGCCGGCGCACATCGTGCCCGAGTGGTATTTCCTGCCCTTTTACGCGATCCTTCGCGCGGTCCCGAACAAGTTGCTCGGCGTCATCGCGCTGTTCTCGGCGGTGATTATACCGGCGGCCTTGCCCTGGCTCGACTTTTCGAAGGTGAAGTCGGCGCGCTATCGGCCCTGGTTCGCCAAGGCGTTTTGGGTCTTCGTCGCGGTCGGCGCCGGCCTTGGATACCTCGGCTCGCAGCCGGCGGAAGGCGGGTTTCTGATCGCCGCGCAGGTGCTGACGGCCTATTATTTCTTCCACTTCCTGGTGCTGCTGCCCTTGCTCGCCAAATATGAAAAGCCCCGGCCCGAGCCCGCGTCCGTCGCCGCGTCGATCACCGCGGCTCACGCCATCATCGAGGATTCCGCCCATGTTTAACTGGCGGCGCGGAGCGCGAAGCGGACACAACGTCGAGAGGCGGATTTTGCCGATGAGAAGCATGCGTTTTGGCTTGATCGCGCTGGCGGCGTCGACATTGATCGCGCCCTCCTTGTCGCTCGCCAACGAGGGCGTCAAACACGAGGAGCGGCCGCGCCGCTTCAACTGGAGTTTCGCCGGGTTCCTCGGGCGTTACGATCAGGCGCAGCTACGGCGCGGCTTCAAGATCTATCGAGAAGTCTGTTCGAGCTGCCATTCGATCAAGCTGCTCGCGTTCCGCAACCTCGGCGAACCGGGCGGCACGGCTTTTTCGCAACATGAAGTTGTCGAGATCGCCGCCAGTTACAAGATCAAGGACGGCCCCAACGTCGGCGGCGATATGTTCGAACGTCCGGGGCGGCCCAGCGACCGTTTTCCGCCGCCATTCGCCAACGAGCAGGCGGCGCGCGCAGCGCTGGGCGGCGGCTATCCGCCGGATATGTCGGTGCTGGCCAAGGCGCGCGGCTATTCGCGCGGCTTTCCGACCTTCCTGCTCGACGGGCTTCCGGGCCTTGTCTACCAGGAGGCCGGCGCGGACTATATCGCCTCGCTATTGCAGGGTTATCAGGACGCGCCCAAGGGGATGACGCTCTCCGACGGGCAATATTACAATATCTACATGCCCGGCCGACGCCTTGGAATGATCCCGCCCCTGTCCGATGGCGCGGTGACCTATGACGACAAGACGCCGCAAACGGTCGAGCAATACGCCCAGGATATTTCGGCTTTCCTGATGTGGTCGGCGGAGCCGCATCTCGACCAGCGCAAGAGCATCGGCCGGGGCGTCGTGGGCTTCCTCATCGTGTTTGCGGGCTTGCTCTATTTCGTGAAGCGCCGCATCTGGGCTTCGGTTCGCCACTAACGGCTGGCCTGCCTGCTGTCGGGAGGCCGAACCGCAAGTCTAGGGAGCCGCGATGCGCGTGCTGATTGTCGACGATCACCCGATCATCGTCGCCGGCTGCGCCGCCATGCTCGCGCTTGAGGGCGACATCGAGGTCTTCGACGCGCGCGACGCCGAGGCGGGGCTCGCCGCTTATGTCGCGCATGGCCCAGACGCCGCCGTGGTCGACATCGCTCTGCCTGGCGCCTCCGGCTTCGAGCTGACGCGCCGCATCCTGCGCCACGATCCACAGGCGCGCGTCGTCGTGTTCAGCATGAACGACGACGCCATCTTCGCCGCCCGCGCCATCGAGGCGGGCGCCAAGGCCTATGTCACCAAGAACGACGATCCATACCTCTTGCTGCGCGCGCTGCGCGAGGTGATGGCTGGCGGGACTTTCATCATGCCGAAAATCGCCGGCCGCCTCGGCGCGGACGACAGCGGCGCGAAAAATCCGCTCGACGCGCTAAGCCCGCGCGAACTGGAGATTTTACGGATGCTCGGCGAAGGCCTCGGCCTCGCCGAGATCGCCGACGCGACGCGCCTCTCATACAAAACCATCGCCAATTCCTGCGCGCTAATGAAAAGCAAGCTGCGCGCGCGAACGTCGCTGGAGCTGGTTCGCATCGCCATGGAGCAAAGGCTGGTGTGAGAGGACGTCCCGGCTAGAGTCTTGGTCTTGTCGTGCTTTCCAAGGCAACGGCTGCTTTTGCCGAAAGCACTCTAAAACGGGCTGATCGGAAAATATTTGAAATAAAGCTCGGAATAGACGCCGCGCTCGGCGAGGCGGGCCAGCGCGTAATCAAGCGCGCGGCGCAGGGGCGTCGCGCCTTTTTTGACCGCGACGCCGACACCCTCGCCGAAAAACTTCGCGTCGACATAGGCGTTGTTGGAAAAGACGCAGCAGCCCTCCGCCTCCGCCCCGTTAAGCCAGAACGACAGCGACACGGCGTCGCCGAACAGCGCATTGACGCGCCCGTTTTTGAGCGCGAGGCGCGCCAGCGCCGCGGTCTCGAAAGGGGCGAACTGCGCTTTGGGGAAGAAGGTCTTGACATAGGCCTCGTGCGCCGAGCCGGCGACCACGGCGATGAACCGATCGTTCAAGGTCTCCGGCGTCGCCGGGGCGTGCGCCGAACCGGCGGCCGTCGCGAAGCGCCCCGGCATGATGAAATAAGGCGCGGTGAAATCCACCAGCGCGCGGTTCTCGACGTTCATCGCCAGCGCGGCGATGATCGCGTCGGCGCTGTTGTCGCCCAGCGCCGGAATAAGCAAATCCCACCGGCGGCGCTGGATCGTGCAGGTCAGCTCCAGCTCTTCGCAAATCGCGCGCGCAAGATCGACGTTGAAGCCCGCGAGTTGGCCGTCGGCGAGCGCAAAGTTGAAAGGCGGATAATCGTCCTCGGTGACAAAGCGAATCTGCCGCAAGCCGCTTAGATCGGGCTTCTCCAACCGATGGGCGGGGTCCCAAAGGGATGGCGCGACGCTCTCCGCCGCGCGCGCGGCAAAGGACAGAGCAAGGCTCAGGGCGACAGCCGCGAGCGCGAGCGCAGCCCTCACTTACACTCCTGCGCGACGCGGGCCAGCGCATCGGAGAGCCCCTTGAGCGAATAACTGTCGACCGACGCCGTGCCCTTGGCGGAGGAGGCCTTGACGACGAGTTTGGAGCCCTCCTTCATCGCCCTCACCAGTTTTTCCTCGTCCTTGGCGGGATTCTTCACCCAGGCGTTCACGCCCTTGGTGACGAGTTCGAATGTGTCGTCGTCGACCTCGGCGCTGGCCTTGCCGCCATCCTTGGTCGCGTATCCGAGATTGATCGCCACCTCGTTGTGCACGCCTTCGCCGGTGTGCGTCGAGATGAACACGAAGGCCGGCGTGTCCTTCATTTTTGCTTTGGGCTGGCGCTCCTTGGGCGAACCGAGCGCATAGCAAGACTTGTCCTTGCCGGTTGCCGCATAGGCGCCCCAGTCGCCGTAACTCCCGAGCTGTTCAGGCTTGCCGGCGCCCTTCTTTTTATCGGCGGCGCTCGCCGAATCAGCTTTGGCTTTGGTCTTGGCCAGCGCGGGCGCGCCGGCGCAGAGCAGCGCGGCGCCCGCAAAGGCCAGCAGCATGGCCCGCAAGGCGGCGGGGCGAACGGGTTTCGTCGAGTCGTTGCGCATCATGGGCGAAGTCTACCGCTCGACGATGGCGCGAACAAGAGCCGAGCCGTTGTTTGTCGGTAGCACACGATATGTCCGGTTTAGGTAGCGCACGATCTGTCCGGTAGCATTTTTCCCTTGATGGAGGGGTTGGATGCGCCGGACGGAAGCCCATCAGGGTGTGCGGATGATCAAG
>Ga0182030_10021181_pt1 | contig 12194 bp, 11 predicted proteins | sample 812S3MmetaG_FD_121299 | JGI IMG/M metagenome (GOLD analysis project Ga0182030, IMG submission 121299) | Permafrost microbial communities from Stordalen Mire, Sweden - 812S3M metaG (Illumina Assembly) | ecosystem: Environmental > Terrestrial > Soil > Wetlands > Permafrost | place: Sweden...
GATGAACAGCACAATCCCCGGATCGATGTCGCCGGTACGCGTGCCGCTGATGATGCCGCCGGTCGGCGTCAAACCCATCGACGTATCGAGGCACTTGCCATCGCGAATCGCCGAGATCGACGCACCGTTCCCCAGATGCGCCACAATCAGTTTCTCGGGTACGTTCGGCTGCAACTGGTACACGATCGACTCGTATGAAATCCCGTGATACCCATACCGCCGCACGCCCATCGCCGAGTACTCGGCCGGAATCGGCATGTGCGTTACCACTTCCGGCATGGTGCGATGGAAGTAAGTGTCGAGAATCGCGAAGTTGGGAACACCGGGAAAAAGCTGCAGCGCCTCGCGCATGATATAGACGGCGATGGGCGTATGCAGCGGCGCAAAATCCGTGTAGCGCTCGATCTCATCGATCAATTCAGGAGTGATGCGCTGATTCTCCTGCACCGTCGGGCCGCCGCAGACCACGCGATGGCCAATGGCAGCCGGGGCAGGGAAGTCGCCGGAGTGAAGCGCGTCGGCGACCAGCTTGAAAGCCACCGACCGATTGGGCAGCGCCGGCGTTTGATCCACCAGCTTCTTGCCCTCCGCATCTTTGATCCAGAACTTGCCCAGATCGGTGCCGATGCCGTCCACCGCGCCCTCGTGGAGCTTGCGCCGCTCGCCGTTGCCGGCTTCGTAAACTGAGAATTTGATGGAAGAAGAACCGCTGTTCAAAACCAGCACAGGCAAAGACGGCATGAATAAGTACCTTTCATAGTTAGGGTCCGCCGCGGCGGACAAGTTAATAAGTTAAATCATTCTTCAAAATTGAATTAGCGTCAGGGCACGACTTCAGTCGTGCCGAAAAAGTCCGTTCCGGAGGGAGGCGGGGGTTTTAACCCCCGTAAAATTCAATCAAGATACCGGCGCGTGCCCCATCCATCGCGTTTTTTGCGATGGGTGGGATACCATGCATTTCTTCTCGCAAATGCTCACAAGACTTCATCGCGTTAAACTCCCGCCCGCTCCACCGGCCAGCGCCAATTCTTGATCTCCGGCAGGTCGTCGCCGTTCTCCGCCACATAAAGCTTATGCCGCTGAATCGCTTCCGAATACCATTGATCCGCCTGACTAGCCAACGGCTTCAGCCGGGCCACGCGGTGAATCGCGTCAAGCGCCAATTGAAACCTGTCGATATTGTTCAGCACGCACATATCGAAAGGAGTCGTAGTCGTCCCTTCCTCCTTGTATCCGCGCACGTGAATGTTATCGTGATTGTGCCGCCGGTACGTCAGCCGGTGAATCAGCCACGGATAGCCGTGGAACGCAAAGACAACCGGCGTCGCCGGAGGAAAGATCTGGTCGTATTCCTCGTCCGGCAGTCCATGCGGATGTTCGGATGTCGGCTGCAAGGTCATGATGTCCACCACGTTCACCACGCGAATGCGCAGGTCGGGAACCCTCTTGAGCAGCAGGCAAACCGCGGCCAGCGCCTCGAGCGTCGGCACATCGCCGCAGCACGCCATCACAACCTCGGGATCGCCGCCGTCGTTCGAAGCCCATGGCCACTCGCCCAATCCCGTCGTGCAATGAGCCACCGCCTCATCCGTTGTCAGCCACTGTGGAGCGGGCTGCTTTCCCGCCACGATCAAGTTGATGTAGTGGCGGCTGCGCAAGCAGTGGTCGGCCACCGATAGCAGCGTGTTCGCGTCCGGCGGAAGATAAATCCGCACCACATCGGCCTTCTTGTTCAGCAGGTGATCGATGAACCCTGGGTCCTGGTGCGAAAATCCATTGTGATCCTGACGCCACACCAGTGAACTCAACAGATAGTTGAGCGACGCAATCGGCTTTCGCCACGGAATCTCAAGCGTCGTCTTCAGCCACTTCGCGTGCTGGTTCACCATCGAGTCAATGATGTGGATGAACGCCTCATAGCAGGAGAAGAACCCATGCCGCCCGGTCAGCAGATAGCCCTCCAGCCACCCCTGGCACATGTGTTCGCTCAGCACTTCCACCACGCGGCCGGTCTCGCTCAGGTCCTCGTCCACCGGCAACGTCTCCGCCATCCACTCCTTGCCAGTCCCTGTAATCACGTCGCCGAGGCGATTCGACGCCGTCTCATCCGGCCCAAACACGCGGAAGTTCTTCTCCGCCATGTTCGCTTGCATCACCGCATGAAGCAGGCGTCCCAGCACCCGCGTCGATTCCACATCCTTCTGTCCGCGGCCCTCGATCTTTACGGCATAATCGCGGAAGTTTGGCACCTTCAGCGGCTTCAGCAGCAACCCGCCATTCGAATGCGGATTCATGCCCATGCGCAGCCGTCCCTTTGGCGCAATCTCAGCCAGGTCCGCGCGGAAGTGTCCCTTCTCGTCGAAAAGCTCTTCCGGCTTGTAGCTCCGCATCCACTCTTCAAGCATGCGAAGATGATCCGGCTTCTCGAAGATCTCCGACAGCGGAACCTGGTGCGCTCGCCACGTTCCTTCCACCGGCTTGCCGTCCACAAACTTCGGCCCCGTCCATCCCTTCGGCGTGCGCATGATCAGCATCGGCCACGCCGGCCGCTTCGTCTCTCCGTTCTCGCGCGCCGCCTTCTGGATGGCCGCGATCCGGTCCAGCATCGTATCGAAGAGCGCCGCCGCCTGCTGGTGCATCACCGCCGGATCGTCGCCTTCCAGCGTGAACGGCTCGTATCCATAGCCGCGCATCAGGTCTTCCAGTTCGGCATGAGGAATGCGCGCCAGAATTGTCGGATTCGCAATCTTGTATCCGTTCAAATGCAGAATCGGCAGCACCGCGCCGTCGGTCGCCGGATTCAAGAACTTGTTCGAGTGCCAGCTCGTCGCCAGCGGTCCCGTCTCGGCCTCGCCGTCGCCCACAACGCAGGCCACAATCAGGTCGGGATTATCGAAGGCCGCGCCGTAAGCGTGCACCAGCGAGTAGCCCAGTTCGCCGCCCTCGTGGATCGATCCCGGCGTCTCCGGCGCCACATGGCTCGGAATGCCATACGGCCAGCTGAACTGCCGGAACAGCCGCTTGAGGCCGTCCTTGTTCTGCTCGATGTGCGGATAGATCTCGGAGTACGATCCCTCGAGATAAGTGTTCGCCACCAGCCCCGGGCCGCCGTGCCCCGGCCCGATGACGTAGAGCATACTCAACCCGCGTTCGCGAATCAGCCGGTTCCAGTGCACATAGAGAAAGTTGAGTCCCGGCGTCGTGCCCCAGTGCCCAAGCAGCCGCGGCTTCACGTCGTCCAGCGTCAGAGGACGCTCAAGCAGGGGGTTGTCTTTCAGGTAGATCTGTCCCACGGAAAGGTAGTTGGCGGCTCGCCAGTAGGCGTTCATCCGGTCCAGCAGCTCTTGGCTGAGTGGACCCTGGATTGTTGTTGCTTCGTTCATCGTGCACCTCGCAAGGGGGTTAGGTGACTTAAAAAGCCTATCAGCAGCGGGCCGGTGCCTGGGGTGACTGAAGTCACAGGGAAATGGAGTAGAAGTCCGCTTTGTGGGACGTGGCCCGCATTCGACATTCTCGTCCGGAATTGTTGACAGGTGATGTATTCAAGGCCGTTTCCAACTCTCGGTCTCTTGACACGTACGGCAAATCCGCGCTTCAATCGGTTGCAACTCAAATCACTGCTCGGTGCGAGGGTTTCGCAGCGAAAGGCAAGGGGAGCGATGAACAGCCTGGCTTGGATTGCCCAGATCATTCTGGCGGCTGCATTCCTGTTTACCGGGGCCGGCAAGCTGTTTGCCTACAAGCGCGTGATGGGCGCAGTGGAAGCCCGCTTTAAAGGACGTCCCGCGGGCGTCCCGCGCGGGCTGGCTGCTTTCATCGGCATCGCCGAGATTGCCGGAGCGCTGGGAGTGGTCATGCCTCCCGCCTTCTTGCCTCCGGAACTCGCAGCCGGGCATCTGTTGGTGCGGATCGCCGCCGCCGGCCTGGCTCTCATCATGGTGCTGGCCGGCATCTACCATCTGCGCCGCAACGAGGAGGCGGCGCCCGCCGTTACTCTGTTTCTGCTCGCCCTCTTTGTGATCCTGGAGCGATGGCCGCGGTAAACCTTCCAGGCGCCCTTCCAGCATCGTGACAACCGCAAGATCCTCAAATCGTCCGGGGCGTTTGGAACCTGCGCCCGCTGCCGTCTCTGTCTTTTCCGCGCTTGCGGCGCAATCTCGACCATCCCCGCTTCATACTTCCGAAATAAGAAGACGCAGCCAATCTTCATGCCAAAATGATATTGACTTTATATAAACCTTATGATCTGCTCATTTCAGGGGCAGTTTTCTTGATCGCACAGCCCACTCACATCCTTTGCAGAGAAAGCGGGAGGGCATAATGAATAATCTTGATCGCTTCATGGATTTCCTGGTGGCCGGCGCGTTCGTGTACGCCGGGCTCTACAACATATATAGCTACAGGCGCCGGCCAAAAGCGCTCGGAGCCAGACACAGGCGCCTCCCGCTGGGGATACCGTATGCGACCTTCGTCGCCGTCGGTCTCTTTGAGATTGTCGCGGCACTCGCCCTCATCACGCCATTCAGCCCCATTCCGCCGGCCACCCTTGCACTTGTGGCCGCAACAGCCCTTGCGCTCGTGTCGGTGGCTTCAGGCATCTTTCGGATCAGCCGCAGGCTATCGGCAGCACCGGCCGCGGCTCTCTTTCTCCTGGCGCTCTTCGTGATCGTCGGCTGCACCGTGTAGTCAAGCGCCCGCCGCAATCAAAACCCGGGTGCCCCACCTGGGTGCCCCCAGGCCAGCGCGGCTCCGCTTTTGCGCCCAGTGGTCTCCGCCACACAGATGGTCGTTTTTGTTTTGAAAGGGCACGATTCGCCGCGGCGGATCGTGCCGCAGACCTGAAATGAGCGGGGCTTCACAGGCTGCGGAAAAACTCCATTCGCCGGAAGCTCCAGTGGGCTTTGTAACAAGGGCACGGCTTCAGCCGGGCCGCAAAACGCTCACAAAAAGAAGCCGGGCTTTTCAGGCTGCGGAAAAACTCCTTGGCTGAGGTGGTTTGTATCAGGGCACGAGTTTACTCGTGCCGTAAGTGCAGCATTTACAACGTCGGGCTTTAGCCCCTGTACATTCTCACCCACCGAAAGCCCTTTTTCCGCAGCCCCTGCCACATATCGAGCCGACTGTAGTGCCCTTTTCGACCTTTTCCCTGCCTCGCAGGCAGTCCTTCGTCCAAATCCCAACGCCAGCTCTTTCAAATACGATTGCCCTGCGGGTGCGCCACATGGGCGCCGGAAAGCCTTCTGGACCGGGCAGCGCGTCACTGTCATTGCGCCTTGGTCGGAATCGCATGGACCACGCCTCGCAGAAAACCCGAAAGCGCCCTGAAAGTATCGCTTCAGCTTCAGAATCGGCAACCCAGACCCATCCCGCAAGCCCGTCCTCTTTTACGGGAGTTCCGTCCGCCACTGAGTATCTATTGTGGAATAAGTAGTCAACTTCCGAGTTGGCGACAATCCAGGGAGAGCTAGAATGGTCGCGGCAAGGCGCAATCTCCGAACCTACAACTCTGAAGATGCGTATTTCAGGGAAGAGGGCTGTGAACCAAATGGGACATCTCTATACCTCGCTGCGGTTTTCTCAATGGGCGTTGGAGGCCGTGGTTATGCTCCCGCCGCTTGCATTCACATTCACACTCGTCGGAATTAGCTTTGTATGGGCAGGAATCAAGCAACGACCATTTAAGGCAGGGCTCTGGAAGCCACACCACTGGCTTGCTTTTTCGCATCTACTTTTCTTCGTAGCAGCAATCGCCGTAGCAGTGTTCTACGCGAATCCTGTGACCAATCCCACAATTCCACATCCCAGTAATCCGTCAGGAGCGCATTGCCTCGATGCAATAACCTATGGGTCTCTTGCCTCTTGCGGGTTCTGGATTTGGCGCATGAAGGGCTTTCGTTGGTACGCGGCCAGTCTGATGGCAATGGTTGAGGTAATCACGTACAGCGCTTTAATTATCGCGGGAATGGCTGTGACAGGGGACTGGCTATAGTCGCAGACTTTTCAGCTTCTGTTGTATTACCGCCCACCCGGACAGAACTCAAAAATTGAGACGGTCAGCATTTGTTCAGTCGCTCGGGGTGACACCGAGACTCGTCGCCTCTAAAAATGTTTCTTCAACTTCAATATCTGCGACTCAAACCCGTACCATAGCGCCGCTGCAACCGCCGTCGATGCAGCCAGGCGGAAGGCCACCACGGCCAAGTTGCCCGCAGTGCCGTAAGGGTCCATGCGTAAATCGAACCACCCAAAGTAAATGAAGACCGAAATGTGGGCCATGTAGAGTCCGTAGCTGATGCGGCCATAAAACGCCAGCGGCCCGCTGCGCAGCACCGCATTGATTGGATTCCGCGCGCCGGTTGAAGCGATCAGCGCCACGATTCCGCCGGTAAAGCCAATCGCCAGCGCGGAATCGAGGTAGGCCGTGCCGCCGGCGACGGTGGCCGCGGCCCAGATGCCGGCAACAAAGCTGCCAAGACCGATCCAAAGCCAGGTGCGGCGGCTCAGCGGGAGCGTGTGCATCCCCAACGCCACAAGGCTCCCCAGGGCAATGGCGTCCAGGTGAATCAGCGTATGCGTCGGCGTCAACCAGGCGGGATGCCCATGACGCAGCCACGGCGAAACCACAAGAGCGCAGACCAGCGGCGCGGCAAGCATCCACGGCCGGCGCAGACCCTTCACCATCGGAGCCCAGAAGAAGTAGTACTGCTCCTCGATGCACAGCGCCCAGGTGGGGCCGATCGAAGGAGGCAGCGTGAGATGAAAGAGATTTTGCACCAGAAAGAGGTAAGCCAGCCATGGCGCGGTCTTGATCGCTTGACCCACCGTGGGCCCGATGAACCACGGCGCGTTGAGGTAGACCATCACCAGCAACAGAATGTAGAGCGGCCAGATGCGCAGCGCCCGGCGCGCATGGAAATTATGGAAGTAGCGCGGCTTGTCCCGCGTCGTCAGCAGAATGGATGTAATCAGGAATCCGGAGAGGGAGAAGAACAGAATCACCCCCGCCCATCCCCAGATCGAGGCGTAGTAGATCCACGTGCCCTTCAGCCGCGGATTGCAGTGGTAGAGCACCACCCAAAGAATCGCAAGCCCGCGCACTCCGTCGAGCTCCGGCAGGTAAGTAGGAAGCCAGCTTGGACGTTGTATCGGATTTGCGGTATATAGTGTTGGAGATTTTGGCATGGGATTTGGAATGGCCAATCAGGGGTTAAGCCATTCTCTGTCCGGTCGCGTTATCAATCGCGCATTGAAGTACGCCTGGTCCATATCCAAAATCGTTTTAATTGAGTAGCATCGATTTGCGTCGTCACGCTCGACTAGGAAACAGGAGATGTCAGTCCCATTCGAAGAATGGAAGGGCAACAGCAATTGCATACGCCCCTCGGCGACATAGTAAACGGGAATTGCGGTCTTGTAATTGCGGCGAATCTTCGGGATCAGGTTTTCTATTGCGCCACGGAGATAGTTCCTGACCGACTCGTCCGTGGCGTCAGGCGGAAAGCCAGAGCGTTCCTTAGCCCTGTCGAACATATGCTCAAAAATGTCCGTATCGAGTGCATACTCTGTGTTGAACACATAATCTCGACTATCGTTTGAGTACCATGCGAGCTTCGGGAATCTAAGTCCAAAATGCAAGCGGAAGACGGGAGACCTGGCTGTTTCTGTCCCTTTATAGACCCAATCGGAAGATGTGTCTGGGCTTGCGCCACAATACCGCTCAAAAACGCAGAAAAGATCCGCGGAATGCTTGTCTTGTAAACCGGAATTGAAGCACGCCCAGTTTTGATCGGCACTTTCGACAATGTAGTTGCCAGGTTCCCCTTGTTCCAATTCCCTTAGGTGCGAAAAGGTGTATTGGAGATAATTCCGGAGTTTAGGTGGCTTGCTTCGATACCTATTTTCAAATTTAAGCTGAGTGAAGTACCAGGCATCCTTCCCCTCAAACGTCTTTTCGGCAATGGCGAGAAAAGGAGCATCGAAATCATACGCCCCTGTTAGGGGATCTCTTGACGGGTGAAAGTGACCGAAGGCCGTTTTGCGATCCTGGTCTTTGCCTCTCGTGAATAGGGATTCGTATCGAGAAACGTCCATATAGTTTTGGCCCCCGCCATTAGCGGGGGCCTTCTAGGATCAAAAGCACCTTTTGTAGAGAATCCGAAAAGCTGTGTTTTGTGAAATACGTGCCCGAAGGCTTCTCACGTACAGTAACGCTTCTTTAAGCAATACTATACCAAAATATAGGAAAAATCCAGCCAATGAATGGAGGAAAAATGCCAATATCGCCTGGTACTTTGGTGTTAAGTGCGCTTGAAGCTGAGATCCGGGATTCCGAAGTCCTCAACCAAGGAATTGAACGAGTCCCAATTCCCTCAGTCCCTGCCTTTATCCCGCCGCCAACTGCCGCGCCCTTTCCGTCGCCCGCATCACCGCCTTGATCAGCGTCACCCGCAGTCCGCCTTCTTCCAACTCGAGAATGCCGTCGATCGTGCACCCGGCAGGCGTCGTCACCGCGTCCTTCAGCAGCGCCGGATGGTATCCGGTCTCGAGCACCATCTTCGCCGCGCCGTAAGCCGTTTGCGCCGCCAGTTGCGTGGCCGTGTCGCGCGGCAGCCCCACCTTGACGCCCGCCTCGGCCAGCGCCTCGATGATGATGTAGATATACGCAGGCCCCGATCCGGAGAGCCCGGTCACCGCGTCCATGTGTTTCTCGTCCACAATCACCGTGCGTCCCACGGTCTCAAAGATCCGCTGCGCCAGCTCCATCTTCTCGTTGGAGACAAACCGCCCGCGGCACAGAGCCGCAGCTCCGGCGCCCAGGGCCGAAGGAGTATTCGGCATGGCGCGAATCACGGCAAGCTCCACCCCCGCCGCATCCTCAATGGCGCTGGTCTTTACCGAGGCGGCGAACGAGACCACCGTCTTTTGGGCCGTAAGCGCGGGCTTGATCTCCTCGATCAAGCCCGCCACCTGGAACGGCTTCACGCCGATCAGGATCAGGTCCGCCTGGCTCGCGGCCCTCAGGTTGTCCGTGCCCACATCCACGCCCCACTGCGTGCTCAGCGCCAGCGCCCGTTCCGGATGCTGCACCGTGCCATGGATCAGCTCGGGAGAAAACAGATTCTCCTTCAAAAATGCTTGCAGCAGAATGCCACCCATCTTGCCCGCTCCAAGAACGGCCACGCGGACATTCGGCAACTTCGCGGGTACTTCGGTAGCCTCAACGGCGATCTCTGCCATCTTCTCTTCTCTCCTTGGGGAACACGAGGTTCGCAGCGAATGACTCTCGCTGCGATCCTTTGGCTTACCTGCTTAGAGCCGCCTCGTTGGCGAGAAAGTCCTTCATCGCCTGGTCCATGGTTGCATTGCGGTCACCGGCCGGCCACTGATAGTTCCACAAGGAATATCCACCGGGCATGGTCAGGAATTTCTGCCCGCTGAATGCCGCGACTGCCACCGTCATGCTCCAGGCGTTGTACTCCTGAATGTACAGCGGTGCATCTTCATTGCCCGCTACGGGGTTGCGCAAATCCACAACATGCTGGCCCAGGTGAATGATGGCCCGCGACAGCGGGAACCCTAGCAGGCGATTCTGGTTGACGATGCAATTGAACAGTACCCCGTCCGGGGAGTCCTTCGCGCCGTGCTCTTCGTCCTTCGGCGCCGCTTCGTTTGTGGCCGCATAGATGATGCTCACGCCGTTGTGCTCGTTGGACTTGGCAAAAACCTCAACATCCTTCGCGACTTGAGTGCCCGCCGGGCTCCCTGCCAGTCGTAAAGTGGATTTCTGCGCGGCGTCGACCGGGTCGAAGCCTCCGGGAGGGGTTGGAATCGTCGCATTGGGGTCCTTCTGCAGCGCGTCGATCTTCGAATAGTCCTCTTCTTTCCCCGTGACCTCCGAGACCGATTGCAGGACCAGACGCGCTGGATAGGCATTCATATTGCCGAAGCCGCCGAATCCGATGATCTTTCCGTCTTTATCACGCTTCAGGGAGGCACTTTCCACCCCATCCAGACGGCCTACAAGCGTAGCGTTTACCATGTAGCGCACGCATCCCAGGCACATATCCAACCCCTTGCTGTGGGGCTGCGACAGCATGTTATCGAAGTCTTTGAAGTCCTTGTTTTTTTCCAGCGTCACCGGGGTCCGCGCGGGAGGGGTGTCGGTCCCCATAAAGTTGTGCGCCGGCTGCAGTTGCACAATCATCGCCGCGCCGGCCTTGCCCTTCGTCCCCTGCGGATACGAGATCCAGATGCCGTCCACCGGGTACCCGCATGGGCTGCTGTCTTTCACGATGAACTCATCGAGGCCGGCCACAACAGTGCCCTTGATGCGAACAATCTTCCCATCGAACGACTTGGGGTTCTTCACAATTGCGCAGACGGTTGTATCCACGGTCTGGGCCAGAGCTCCGCAAGCACCGGCACAAGCCAAAAGAGCAAAAACAAAAAAGCGCTTCATAGCAATCTCTCCAGCCGCTGTAGGTGCACCGGCAAATAGAATATAGGGTCCATCGGACCATCGCTGACAGGAACTGGTAAGAATATCACGCAAGGGGTTGTCCCATCCCTCGGGGAACGGGGCCGGTTTGAAGGTTGATGGCTTTGGCTGAGGGGTATGGGCTCTAGCCGAAAGGTACCGCCTTTAGCCCGTACAAGGACTGAGCTAATCCACTTAGGGCTTTAAAACTTATCCGTGAGTTGAGATAGGAATTCAGCGCCGAGTAGGACAGTCTCCAGACCGGCTGTCATGGCGGCGTCCAAGCCGTCAGACGTCACCTGTGGGTCTGGAGGCCCACAGGACAGCCGACCTGGAGGTCGGCGTTACCAATTTACGGATAAGCTCTTAGCTCCTGAGGCATGCTCCTCGGGCGTTTCCCTTAAGAGCGAACCTTTGACCGCAGCCCGTTTGGCTCCCGAGGGAATGTCCGCCGGGAAAATGGGCATGTTCAGAGATTCCCTGACCTAAGTTGTCCCATTTCGCTCAAGGCGCGGTGGGCAGCTTGCAGCAGTCTCCGGCCGCTGCGGGCTCGTTCGCGCCCGCGTCCAGAACCACCTTCCAATTGCCGTCGGACTCTTTGCGCCACATGGTGATGTACCGGCCGCTGGTGGAAACAGGGTTGCCGTTGGCGTCCTTGCTGCGGCCCTCGAAGTGACCCCAGGTATAGCCCATATCGCCGGACGGGCCCATCGTGGCGTCTGTCGGGGTCCAGGTAAGTTGATAGTCTTTGGGCGACCAGGTGGCCGACTTGGCGATGGCCACCTTGCCGATCAGCGGCGCGGTGCCGTTGCCGAGAGCGACCCCATCCCCGGCAAACCAGTCGGCGAACCCCGCTCCGCCGCGCGCGGCCACATCTTTGGCAAAGCGCGCTTCCAGATCGAACAGCAGCACCTTGCCGGGCTTGACCGTGGTGTCGGTGAGGGGGTTGGGCAGGTCCGGTTTCGCTCCCGGCTCCGGCAACTGGCACCAGCCCGCGCAGGGAGCCACCCCGGTAAGTAAACCGGTCAGCACCGCCCCCCAAAGACGCACTCTCCACTTTCCCGCCACGTTCTTAATCCTCCTCAAAGGTGTGAATGATCTATGGGCTCATCGTACATCGGCGGATTGGTGGGGCGTGAATTCACGGTTTCACTGTTTCACGGATTCACAGGGTTTTCTCTCTTTTGGAGTAAGCTCTTTTGTTTTTAGGTAGATGGGTTGGATTTCACGGTTTCACAGGAGGGAATGGGGTGTTTTTTGGTAGCTCTGCTTGGGGAAGATCTATGTAAGTTGTTTTATTTAAATAAGTTGCATGGGAGGAAGCGGCCCGGAACGTCGCTGTATAACCGGAACATTTCTGCGGGAATGTGGGTTTTTGGGTGTAGCTCGAGGTGTTTCGCGGCGTTGACAGGATGGAAGCGGCCTGGAATCTGTCCTGCCTGGGATCCCGGAGCAGGGCGGGAAAAGTTGACGGGATTTCAGAGGCGGTCTTCATGGGGTCTCCGGGCTTTGGTTCTGTATTTATTGTGCGCCGGGAGGGGGAAATTTTCGGCAAAGGGTGGATTGAGGGTTTGGGGGAATAGGTATCATGTCCCACTACTGTCCGGTTAGATGTCGAATAGGATCAGTTGGTTAGAGTGGCGATTCAGGTCAGGTTGGGAGATGGGTTGCTGCAAGGCGCATGATATCTGGGTTTTCTCGAAGACCGAGACGGACA
>Ga0182030_10021182_pt1 | contig 12194 bp, 15 predicted proteins | sample 812S3MmetaG_FD_121299 | JGI IMG/M metagenome (GOLD analysis project Ga0182030, IMG submission 121299) | Permafrost microbial communities from Stordalen Mire, Sweden - 812S3M metaG (Illumina Assembly) | ecosystem: Environmental > Terrestrial > Soil > Wetlands > Permafrost | place: Sweden...
CCCTCCGGCCCCAGCCGGTCGAGCTTGTCCACGGCGCGCAGCACGGTGAGGCGCCGTCCGGCGTTCGCCTCGCCGTCGAGCCCGATGGACTGCATGACGCCGTCCAGAACCTTACGGCTGTTGATCTTGATGACGTAATCGCCACGCTTGACGCCGAGCCGCTCCAGCGTGTCGGCGGCCATCATGCAGATTTCGGCGTCGGCGGCGGGCGAGGCCGCCCCCACCGTGTCGGCGTCGAACTGCATGAACTGGCGGAAACGCCCCGGCCCCGGCTTTTCGTTACGATAGACCGCGCCGACCCGGTAGGAGCGATAGGGCTTGGGCAGTGCGTCGAAATTCTGCGCCACGAAGCGGGCGAGCGGCGCCGTGAGGTCATAGCGCAGCGACAGCCATTGCTCGTCGTCGTCCTGAAAGGAGAACACGCCTTCATTGGGCCGGTCCTGATCGGGCAGGAATTTGCCGAGCGCGTCGGTATATTCAATCGCCGGGGTCTCCAGCGCCTCGAAGCCGTAAAGCTCGTAAACGGAGCGGATCGCCTCCAGCATTTTCCCGGTCGCGGCGAGTTCGCCGGCGTCGCGGTCGGTCAGGCCGCGCGGACTGCGGGCTTCGACTCTTTGTTGTTTGGCGTCGGACATTTTTAATCCAGAACAATATGACGATTGCGGGCGCTCAGTCGGGCTCGCCGGCTGAGTTGGCGCTCTTCCTAGCATTTTCCCAGTGGGAAGGAAGCGCCACGTCGCCGGGCCAGAAGCGCAAATGGCTTTTGCAGCGCGGACAATCACTGCTGCCGAAGCCCTCAAAAGGAGTGGGCAAGCCGGCCAGCTCCGAGTTGAGCCGGCATTCGTCGCCGCCGGGAGCAACCCAGGCGCCCGAAGTCCGGCCCGCGCCGGTGAGCTGGTCGGCATGCCAGTGGGCTCGTTTTTCCTGCCGCATGTGGCGGGCGAGCCGCGCCGCGATCCCGCCCGGCCCCTTGGCCGACCCGCAGTAGATGTAACGGCCGGGCTCCAGCGCTGCACTGCGTCCGCGCGCCCTGGCGAGCAGAGGCGCATCGAGCAGGATCAACAGCGCATAGGCGCCGGGAACGCTCGGCGCGTCATCGGATTTTGCGACAAATCGCATTGGTGGTGGAACGGTCACTCTGGCTCACGGACAGCTGTGGGGAAGCGCCCCTGTTCACCTTGTCTCCAGGCCAGCCTCGACGCGGCGTGGCGAGAGAATACAATCGCGCAATGTCTTGCGCCAATCATGCAAATTCATGCAAATTTTTGCACCCGACGCGGCGCGGGCTCTTAACCCTCGCCGCGGGGTTTTTGGCGACGCCTTTCCCCGCCCATGCGCGGGACGAGACCGAGGCGCTGGCGACGCAACTGCGCGAAGCCGCCCGCCTCGGCCGCGCCGTCCAACTCCCGCCCGGCGTCACCGCGATCCGCTCGCTGGAGCTGCCCTCCGGCGTCATTCTGACCGGCGCGCGGGGCGGCTCAACCCTGAGGCTTATCGGCCCGGGGCCCCTGCTCTATTCGAACGGCGCTGCGAGCCTCACGCTCGAATCCGTCGCCTTCGACGGCGCCGGCAATGGGCTGGAACCCAAGCGCGGGCTGCTCGACTTCGCCGATGTGGCGCGCCTCTCCATTTCCGGCTGCGCGATTCGAAACTCATCGGCCCATGGCGTCAATCTCGCCCGTTGTGGCGGCGTCTTCAGGCAAAACACGATCGAGCATGTCCGCGACGCCGGCTACCATTCGCTCGACGGACTGGGCGTCGACATAGACGGCAATAATCTGCGTGACTGCGGCGACAATGGCCTCATGGTCTGGACGACGCAGGCGGGTCGTTACGAGGGCTCGCGCGTCCGCAACAACATGATCTCCGACATTCACAATTTCTCCGGCGGCGACGGGCCATACGGCAATGGCGTCAGCATCTGGGGCTCGGGCTCGATCCGGGTCGAGAACAACAGGATTTTCCGCTGCGCTTATACCGCCGTGCGCAACAACTCCGGCCATGACATTCTGGTCATGGGCAATCATTGCAAAGGCTTTGGCGAAAAGGCCATGTATGCGGAATTCGGCGCCAAGCGGGCGACTTTCCGCGACAATAGAATCGAGGACGCCGGCGGCGGCATCGCCCTCGCCAACGCCGACCAGGGCACGGACATAGGCTTAGTCTTCGGCAACACCATAATCGGATTGCGCGAAACCCACCCCGACAAGGAATTCGGCCCCGAGATGTTCTGGATGACGGGCATATTGGGCGAAAAGAATTGCGAGATTAGCGGCAACAATATTATCGGGCCGGCCTGGATCGGCGTCATGCTCGGCGGCTACCGCGAAAATCTTCGCGCCGAGGACAACCAGATCACGCGCGCTGATTACGGGATCGGCTTCGCGACCGGCCTTCGCGTCGGAGAAGGGCTGATCGCACGCAACAAGATCATCGGCTCACGCAAGGCCGCGATCTCGGCCATGGCCGGTCCCGCCTTTATCGGTGGCGATCTCCTCGGCGCGGCGGGCGCGGAGAAGAAATACCCAAGGCTGCTGCTACGGGAAAATCAGACCGGCTGATCTCTGGCGGCACGGCATTTGCGTTTTTCCCGTGAGAGCCTCTGCGACTGTCGCATTTGTCGCAAAGACCGCAATTCAAACCCGCAGGATGAACCCGATGAGAGTAAGCGAGACCTACGCTTCCGCGACACTGGATGAAATCAAAGCCGCGCTTGATGGCGGCAAGCTGGTGCTCTACGCGGTAGGTCGGCCGCCGAGCGCCGATCACGCGATCACGCGCAGCACGGCGCTTGCGACTTTCACTTTCGCCACGCCAGCCTTTGGTCCCGACGACGCCGATGGCGCGCTGAAACCGTTGTTCGAGGCTCCGGTTCTCGCCGAGACAGTCGGCACGGCGGGCTGGGCGCGCGCTTCCGGGGCTGACGGATCGACCGTCGCGGATTTCTCGGTTGGCCCGGGCGCCGCCGAGGTGAAGCTCAGCAGCAACTCCGCGACACCCGGCTTCCCCCTCGAAGTCATAGCGATCAAGACGTCCCTTCCCGCCGAAACGGTGGAATGGTCAAAGACCGAGTTCGGCCACGTGTTCGTCACCAATTCGGACAACGCCTATCGAAAGCTGTCCGTACGCGGCTGATCAACTCCGACGGGAAAAAACGCCCTGCGCCTCGCGGCGCGCCCGAAGGCTTTTGTTTCTCTTCGAGCGCGCGGATTTCGGTTGGAGTGAACTCCGGCGAATCACTTCGCCATTTCGAGATGTTTGAGAGCCTCTTCCGCGTGGGTCGTTCCGACATCCGCATGGCCCATCTCACCATGTTCTATCGCGGCCTTGAGATGGGTGACGCCTTCCGCGACATGAGGATTGGCTTTCAATTTCTCGGCCGCTTCGGCATGGGTCAGCGCAGCCTTGGCATGCACTACTAACTGATCGGCATGGCCCGCCTTGCCATGGGTGATGGCTTCCTTGGTATGGCTGACGGCTTCAGCCACATGGTCCTCGGCGGCCACGCCAAAGCGCGGAGCCAAAAGCAACGCGACGCCAAGACCCAAAGCCGCGATAACTGATCTGCGATGCATGATTTCTCTCCCTTACGCGGACGCGCATCGGCTTAAGGCTATTATTCTCGCGCGCGGCGCATCCATTTAAGCCTCCACGCAGGGCATAAGCGCCAATTCGCGTGGAAAGGCTAAAAGTTTAACGCGCCAGGAAGCATGAAGTTGCCTCGCCGGCGCCACGCCATTTCCCGCGCTATTTGCGAGAGCCGACGCTCAGCACCCTCAGTATGAACCAGGCCGGCACGACAATCACCGCCCCGGCGAGCAGATAGTTGAACAGCTCCCGCACCGCGCCGAAGCCGAGCGCATAGATGCGATTCACGAAATCCTGCACGCCACGCAAAATGTCGGCAGGGCGTATGTCCAGCCACATCAGCAGCGCGCCCACGACCAGCGATACGAACAGCAACTTCACGAAAACGGTCGCGGGCGAGCCGCCGAGAAAATTTTCGAACGCATTATTGCCGGTCATTTGATCGCCTTCCTGCAGAAACACGCCTTGCGGAGCTTTGCGTTCGGTAGCGGGGCTCCACGCCTGCCCGCCGCCCGAGGGCTTGGGCGCGTCGATATGCGGCCAATTTGCGAATGGGTTTTCGTCGCTCATTATCGTCCCGGGTTTAAGTGAAACAGCCTCGCGATTTTGCTTTATCGCATTTTTGCGGGAAAAATTCCCGCCCGCACGCACAGGCGGCGTTCAGGACTTGTCGCCGTTCGCCTCATCCTTGAAAACGCGCATCATGCGCCGGATAAAACGTTCGGTGAAGGACAGCGCGCGTTCGAACTCTTCTTCCTTGGGCAGCGTCGAAGGCGGATTCGTGGCTCCGCCTGCGCGGCCGGATTTCAATTCGGCGTTTTCGCGGCGCAATCGTGCGATTTCATTCTCCAGCGCCGAGCGCTCGTCCGCGCTGACCCGGCAAAGCGAGAGGCCGCCTTCTACCGTGCAAAAGGAAACCGCCCCCGTGTCCTTGTCGAGGCGCAAAAAACCGCCTTGAGTCGGGGTCATGGAAAAACGTCCCTCCTGCGCAGCTGGCGCCGACGGGGAAGGCGGCGGGCTCAAGGGCGCTTCCGCTTTCGCCGCACGCTGCCCGCTCGCACAGGCGGCAAGCGCGAACATAATAATCAATCCGTTTCGCATCGCGGCGGCCCTCCGCGCCCCGAAAGAGCCGAAACGCGCTCCGCAGAAATGGGGAGCGCCGACGCTGGCGTCAATCCTCGGACCGGGAGCGCCCGGATCGTCCGTCGAGATCCATGAGCCTATTCCGCCGGCGCGCTGACAGGCGCATGGGGGCGGCGAGCGGGCGCCGCGAGTTTCGTCGCCAGAATGATCGTCGCGATGGTGGCGGCGTAGGCGAGACCCTGCATCAGGGACGGCTGATCGGAGTAGCCGATCAGGGTGTGCAGGACGCGGCCAAACAGGCTGTTGTCCGGCAGGATCGTGGAGGTGTCCCACAGCGTCTGCGAGAAGGCGGTGACTATCCCGGCCTGCTGCAGAAAGGCGACGCTTTGCGCCGCGAGGCCACCCGCAAGCAGAGTCACCAGCACGGAGGTGACGGCGAACAGCCGTCGCGGCGGAATGATCACCAGCCCATAGAAGGTCAGGACGCTGACCAATGCGCCGAGCGCCAGCCCGGCGAGACCGCCGGCGATCAGATTGAACCCGGATTCGCCCGAGATCAGAATGCCGTAAAGAAACAGCGCCACTTCGGCGCCTTCGCGCAGCACGGCGACCCCGACCACCACGGCCAGCGCGACAAAAGTCTTGTCGCCGCTCGCAACGGCGCGGCCAACATCCGACAGTTCGCGCGAGAGCTCGCGCCCGTGCCGCGCCATCCAGATATTATGCCAGGCGAGCATCACGACGGCGACCCCCAGCACGCTCGCATTGAACAGCTCCTGCCCGCGCCCCGCCATCGCCGATGAGAGCTGCTCCGCGAAGGCGGCGACCAATATCGCGCCGGTCACGCCAGCGAGAACGCCGCCGGCGATCCATGGTCGCGAGCCCTGAACGCCGCGCGTGACGGCCAGCGCGATGCCGACGATCAGGCCGGCCTCGATAACCTCGCGAAAAACGATGATGAGCGCGCCGAGCATTAGCGATCCTGTTGCAGCCGGGTTCTATTCGACAATGAGGAAACCTTCCGCCGTAGCTTCGTGGTAGTCGCCGAAGAACCGATATTTGCCAGGCGTGAGCGGGCGCACGTGAATGGTCGTCGCTCCGCCGCCGGCGATTATCTTTTCGAACCGCAGCGGCTTGCTCTCGAATTCCTCGGGCGTCGGATCGAGGTTCTTGACGTTGAGCGTGATCGCCGTATTGGCCGGCGCGTGAATTTCGGCCGGCGTAAAACGATGATCCTTGATCGACACACTCAAGCTCGCCTCTTCCGCGACAGCGGGACCCGCGAGACTGGCCGCCGCCAAGCCGACGACGCCAATCAGATGCTTAAGCGACATAGTCATTTCTTCGCCTTTCCCAAGTCTCAGCTAGACGCAGGCCTATCATCCGGCCAACCCATGCGAGAAATTGTTAAGATCGAAAACATGCCGCCAAGTCACGCGACCCACCGACCGAAGATTCCGGAAGACCCCGCTCCGGCATGTTGCGATCACAGCGGGAGGGTAGCAGCCTCCAAAAGCCGGTCAACAAATATAGTCTGGACAAATTCCAACCTAATCAACAAATTGCCGCACCCAGGACTGTCTCAACATTAACAAGCAGCTCGCAAATTGCTTCGGCGTCACAAAACGGCGAGATTTTGCGGCGGCGAAGCGTTCAATTCCGCGCGGGGAAATTCTCTAGCCAGGATAACCGTGCCGGGCTTTGCTCGCATGCACCAGCGACAAGGCGCGCGCCTCCTGTCCGGACGAGCAGGCGGAATCCGCCTCGCCGATCTCCTGCTGAACCTGGTTGTAAACACTCTGGTTCACATGGCCCATCGAAAGGTCGTTGTTCGTGACGGCGCGATAGCGTGCGATCGCGCCCGAGCAGCCGGAACCCTCTGGCAGCCTGAAGCCGGCCGGCGTGAGCGGACGGTCGCCGGGCGTTTGCGCGACTGGCGGCGGGGAGGCGCTGTTGCAGCTGGCGGCAAGGGCGGCGACAGTCACGACGATGGAAAGTCTTTTGAAGCTGCTCATAACGGCGTTCCCGAATTGCGGCGTCGCGCGAATTGAACGTGGCCCTCGGCGAAGATCAAGACACGGCTCAAAGCGCCCGCATGAACCGCATCGTGCCGCCGCCCTTGAAACCCTTGATGATCAGTTCGTCGCCCTTGGTGTCCCAGTAGGGGCCGCCAAGCAGGATGGCCCAAAATTCGTGTTCATAGGCCAGTGACGCCGGATCGCAGGTCTGTTCGGTGAAGGCGGGCATCGCGCGTGGTCCGAGGCGATTGGGGCCGATCACGAAAATGCCGGAGAAGTTCTTGCAGCCCGAGGAGCCGTTGGCGCGGCCTGTCGTGTCGATGCGCAGCCATATTTCCCTGGAGGGCGCTTTGCCGTTGAGTTCGACAAGGTTGAATATTTGATTATGCGGAAAGGGCTGATAGCGCGGAATGGCGTTGTCCGCGTTTTCATCCTTCTGCTGGTCGTCCTGCTGTGCGGGCTTGGGCTTCTTTGCGTCGGCGGGGACGGCGAAGGCCAGGGCGCCAGCCAGGAAAGCGAGCGCAATCGGCGTTTTTTTCATACTGATATCCTCATGGTCGATCAAAGGCGGGGCGGAGCCCGCCAGGGTCGCGCCTTACAGCATGCTTGGAAGCACCCGGTCCGGCGGCCGGTGTCCATCCATGAAAGTCTTGATGTTGATAATGACTTTCTCGCCCATGTCGACACGACCCTCGATGGTCGCGGACCCCATGTGCGGCAGCAGCGTGACTTTTCCGGCCTTCGCCAGCTTTAGCAGTTTCGGCGAGACCGCGGGCTCATGCTCGAAAACGTCGAGACCGGCTCCGGCGAGTTCGTCCGCCTCAAGCATGCGCACCAGGGCGTTCTCGTCGACAATTTCGCCGCGCGCGGTGTTCACCACAATGGCGTGGGGGCGCAGATGCTTGAGCCGGCGGGCGGACAGAAGGTGATAGGTGCCGGGCGTATGCGGGCAGTTGATCGAGACGACATCGACGCGCGCCAGCATCTGGTCGAGCGACTCCCAGTAGGTCGCTTCGAGTTGCTCCTCGATTTCAGCGGGAACGCGGCGGCGATTGTGGTAGTGGATCGAGAGGCCGAAGGCGTTGGCGCGACGCGCGAGAGCCTGGCCGATGCGGCCCATGCCGACGATGCCGAGGCGCTTGCCGGTGATGCGCCGGCCAAGCATCCAGGTCGGCGCCCAACCGGACCAACTGCCCTCGTTGATGGCGTTGGCGCCTTCCACCACGCGGCGCGCGACGGCCAGGATCAGCGCCATGGTCATGTCCGCCGTGTCCTCCGTCAATACGCCGGGCGTATTGGTGACGGTGATGGAGCGGCGCAACGCCGAGGCGACGTCGATGTGATCGACGCCATTGCCGAAATTGGCGATCAGCTTCATCTGCTCGCCGGCCTGGGCGATGAGCCCGGAATCAATGCGATCGGTGATGGTCGGCACGAGCACGTCGGCGGTCCGCATGGCCTCGACGAGTTCTTCGTGGGTCGCGGGCTTGTCGCTCACATTGAGGCGCGTATCGAACAACTCGCACATGCGGGTTTCGATGACCTCGGGGAGCCGACGTGTCACCACGACGAGCGGCTTCTTTTTCGCCATCTTCGCGTTCGTCTCCCAGATCAGATCCGTTATTCTCGTATCAGGAAACGGAAGTTTCCGATACGCCGAATTTTCAGGCGCCGGCGCCGCGCCTTTGGCGCTCCTGCGCCGCAAGACCGGCTCTTCTCAACGCCGTTTTAACGACGATGAGCGAAAAGGAACAGCTACGGCGTCGCCTCGTTCGGACTTCCTAGCAGATGGCGGGCCAAAGACAAGACGAGCGTCACCGGCGCCAAAAGCGACCCGGAAACCAGATCGGGACGAATCCTGGTGCATCTGATAGCTTTCGGCGCGAAATCGCCATCGGAACAGAAAGGAACGGACTTCATGCTCCCGCGCTCACGGCATCCCGGCAAAGCCCTCCTCCAGACGCTTGCCCTGGCTTTGGCGCTGGCGCTGTCCCTGCTGGATGATTCGTCAGCGGCTCTGGCTCAGCAGGCGCAAATAGGGCAGGTCAGCAAATTGCCGTTGCCGCGCTTCGTCAGCCTGAAATCGGACCGCGTGAATCTGCATGAAGGCCCCAGCAAGGATCACCGCACGCTCTGGCTGTATGAGCGGGCCGGGCTACCCGTTGAAATCACGGCTGAATTCGAAATCTGGCGCAAGATCCGGGATTCCGAAGGGTCCGAAGGCTGGGTGCTGCATTCTCTTTTGTCCGGTCGGCGCACCGGGCTGGTGGCGCCGTGGAAAAAGGAGCCGCAACTGCTCACTTCCAGCGATCATGCGACCCCGGTCGCCAAACTGGCGCCTGGCGTCATCGCGATGCTCAAGAAATGCGACGGCGAGTGGTGCCGCGTCCAAGGGCCCGGCTTCGACGGCTATATGAAACAGGAAAACCTCTGGGGCGCCTATCCCGGCGAAAAAATCGACTAGAGCGCCTATCGTTCGAATGGAATCATTCGAACGATAAGAAATCACTCAAAATCAGAACTTTGAAGCATGTTCTTTTCGCAAAAGTCACTCAACTTTTGCGGAACATGCTCTAAGGCTCAGGCGTCGTCGCGCCGCAGCCGCACAATAACGTCGACGCGGGAGATTTTCAGCCCACCTGGGGGAGCCGGCAGATTTGCCACGGTCACGTTGGATCCGGGGATGTCGTAAAGCTCCTCGCCGTCCTCAAGCAAAAAATGGTGATGCTCGGAGGTGTTGGTGTCGAAATAGACCCGCGTTCCGTCCACGGCGATCTCGCGGAGCAGGCCAGCCGCAGTAAACTGGTGCAAGGTGTTGTAGACCGTCGCCAGAGAGACAGGCATCCGCGCCGCCGTCGCCTCGTCGAAGAGCCGCTCGGCCGTCACATGCCGGTCGCCCTTGCCGAAAAGCAATTCGCCCAAGGCCACCCTCTGCCGCGTCGGCCGCAAACCCGCCGCCGCCAGACGGGCCGGGAAAGCCCGTTCATTCGAGTCGGGCGTTTCGACCACGGCTTCGACCGGGGCGGCGCTCGTCACGGGTATGAAAAGCTCGCGGTTCATAACAACCATGATATGTCCCACTCAACTGGGTGACAATATCTCATTTCTTATTATTAGACGTTTATCGACAAGGACCACGACGCAGGGTTGCACAAGAATGAACGCGCCCGGCTAAAATCCGCTACTCCACGTCCTCGACCTTTTCCGGTCCGCCGCCATAGACCCGCTGCGCCAGCGAGGCCTGCATGAAATCGTCAAGCTCGCCGTCAAGCACTTCAGCGGGCGTGCCCGAGGTGAAGCCCGTCCGCAAATCCTTCACCAGCTGATAGGGCTGCAGGACATATGAGCGGATCTGGTGGCCCCAGCCGATCTCGGTCCTGGAGGCGATGGCCGCATTGGCCTCGGCCTCGCGGCGCTCCAATTCCTTTTCATAGAGGCGGGCGCGCAGCATGTTCCAGGCGGTCGCGCGGTTCTTGTGCTGCGAGCGCTCGGCCTGACACGCCACAACGATGCCTGACGGGATATGGGTGATGCGGATCGCCGAATCGGTCGTGTTGATGTGCTGGCCGCCGGCGCCCTGCGAGCGATAGGTGTCGATGCGGCAGTCGGCCTCGTTGATCTCGATATTGATGCGGTCGTCGACCACCGGATAGACCCAGACCGAGGCGAAGCTGGTGTGCCGGCGGGCGTTGGAGTCAAAGGGCGAGATGCGCACCAGACGATGCACGCCCGATTCCGTCTTGGCCCAGCCATGGGCGTTATGGCCCTTGACCAGCAGCGTCGCGGATTTGAGCCCCGCCTCGTCCCCCCCCGTCTCTTCGATCACCTCGACCTTGAACTTCTTGCGCTCGGCCCAGCGCGCGTACATGCGAAACAGCATGCGCGTCCAGTCGCAGCTCTCGGTGCCGCCGGCGCCGGAATGCACCTCGATATAGGTGTCGTTGGCGTCGGCCTCGCCCGAGAACAAAGCCTCGATCTGACGCCGCTGCGCTTCCTTCAGAAGCGCCTTCATGGCGTCGACGCCTTCCTTTTCCGTGGCGGCGTCATCTTCCATCTCGCCGAGTTCGACGAGGGTTACGGCGTCTTCCAATTCGCGTTCGAGCTTACCGATGGAGCCGAGCCGGTCCTCCAGCTCGGTGCGCTCGCGCATGATTTTTTGCGCCTCTTCGGCGTTATTCCACAGGTCGGGGTCTTCGACCTTGGCGTTCAGTTCGGCGAGGCGACGCGTGGCGGTCTCGACGTCAAAGATGCCTCCTCAGCAGTCCCATGGACTGCTCGATGTCGTCTTTGAGCGCTTGCGGTTCGGCGCGCATGGGGTTTGGCTTTCGCGGTGGCGGGCGGCGCGACGCCGCCGAGAGGATTCGAGGCGGAAACTAGGCATGGGCGGCCGGGATGTAAAGGGCGCGCGGCTATGACGACTTGGTCCGTTTGAATCTTCGCGACGAGCTAAGACTTGACAGCCCAACTTTTCGGACCTCAGCATTGCGTTCGCCGGCCGGAGCCCCGTCCTTCCGTTCGGCTGACCCGGCGCGCTCGCTAAAACCCGACAGTCGGGGCGGGGTCGACGCCAACACGCAAGCCATCTGGCGAATGGGGGTTCATGCGATGCGTCACAAAGTTAGAGCCTGCCGAATTCTGCTTGGATTGTCAGTTCTTGTTGTGAGCGCGGGAGCCCACTCGCAATCAAGGACGCCCCAGGAGATACGTGAGTCTATCAAGGATGCTGGTGGTCCCGAGCGTTACTTGGAGGCTGCAGGCGCTGCTGCGTCAAAAAAGGTCGGTCAAATGGTGGACGCGGAAAGCGAGTTGATGTCGGTCAGCGTAACGGGAATGTCTATAGGGGCCGCGTATCGGCTCCCCAATGTCACCAAGGCCGAATTCCCAAATCTTACCGAATTACGCGCGGCGATCGCGCAGCACAGCGCCGCGAAAGTCTGCGGAGCCACCTACGCATCGGTGCTCATAGGCGATTATGGCGCCATCTACAAATACGACTATTATTCAAAAAATCGAGAATACCTATTCGAGTTCCAATTGGATCGATCAACCTGCGCCCCAGGCTATCACTGGCAATGACTTGCGCCTCTCGGCTGCGAAGCCCGCATACCACACGGTGAGGCGGAGCATCGCTTTCGTCGATCGCCATTGCTGGAATATTCCCTGGCGTCGCTATTTTCCAGCCCGTGCAGAAATGAGTTTCGGCGTTCCGTCGCAATAACCACGACGAGTGTTTTGGGGTCGGAGCCGGAACTTCAACCCCAACCGCGCCGATATTTCATCTCCTGGCCGGCCATCGCGCTAGCGCTTCCCGATCAGTTTAAGACGGCGCGCGGAGAAGTGCTCTTCCCCGGGGACTCGCGGCCGGAGGCGCGCCGCCCGGCGTGGCGGCTTACTGAAACTCCACGCCGATCTGATTCTGCGACCGCCAGACCACCCTGGCCGCGCGCCGCGCGCTCCCCACATGGAGGATGAAATTGTCGGGTAGAGCGTTTTCGTCCGCGAGGG
>Ga0182030_10021183_pt1 | contig 12193 bp, 3 predicted proteins | sample 812S3MmetaG_FD_121299 | JGI IMG/M metagenome (GOLD analysis project Ga0182030, IMG submission 121299) | Permafrost microbial communities from Stordalen Mire, Sweden - 812S3M metaG (Illumina Assembly) | ecosystem: Environmental > Terrestrial > Soil > Wetlands > Permafrost | place: Sweden...
AAGCCGTAACAAAATGGCAGCCTTCCTTTCTCATTTTTTCGTAAATCAAGAAAAAGAGAAAAGCGATCGCAGAGCAGACAAACACCGCCAGAAGTTCGGTCCCTCCGATGTTTGCAAGAAACGCCATGATCGTGTCGGATAACCATTCATAAGCTACCCACGGGTGATCGGCTGGTACAGACCATGAGAGGAAGTCCAGTTTGGGCGGGCTTCCATGTTTCAGGACATAATCTCCAACTGCCAGATGCCAGCCGGTAGAACCGTCTCCGAATACAAAATTCGGACGCATGAAAAGCGTTAGAAAAATCATTGCCAGAAAGATGATGTCGCCAACGTCTGGTAATGGTGTCTGTTTTAATGGTGCGCCAGGAACTGCAAGCGCTGGTTGATTTTCAGGTTGTGCCGATGTCATTGATACCAAGCTTTACTAAGAAGAAGGAGGACGTCCGTGGAGCAAAGGCTCCCTTTCTTCTAGCTTAGCCTGTCCGACCGTTTTTTTTTCCAAGTCCTGTGAAATTGCAGCAGCTTTATAGAATCCCATAATGGAACTGGCTTTGATTTTCAGGACGTCCAAAAACATTTTGGATGAATCCAGCACGAGGTTGACCTTGGACCCATCGACGTTCGCCCAATTTATCGGAACTTCGGCAATCTTATAATTGCGCAAACGAGCGATATGCAGAAGTTCAACGTCGAATGCAAAGCCATCTTCGCGGGCTACGTTAAATACAGAACGGGCTGCGCTCTGAGTAAACATCTTGAAGCCGCATTGTGAGTCGAGTATCCCTTTCAAAAGCAAGCTTTGCACAATTAAATTGAAAAAGTTGCCCATAAATTTGCGATACGCGAGGGCCTCTACTTTGCGTGTTTCATCGGGTTTTGCTCGAGAACCGATGGCTACATCGAATCCTTTGTTTAAGGCGCTCTCCAGCTTCTCAATTTCTTCGATCGGGGAGCTGCCGTCAGCATCATTGAAGAGTATTCTGAACCCCTCTGATTTCTTCACGCCTTCACGTACAGCGCGCCCTTTGCCACAGTTTGGACTGTACGAAAGAAGCCGAACACCAGCATGGTGCTTGCCAAACTCCTTAACGACATCAACTGTGCCATCAGTGCTCCCATCATCTACGATGATCAGCTCGAAGTTGACACGTCTATTCGACAGATACGTATGAACCGACTCCAAAGTGCTCGGAAGCCGCTTCTCTTCGTTGTATGCGGGGATAACAACTGATAATTCGATCATTTTACCAGTATATGACATGGGGAACGGTTCAGACCCGACGCCAAACTGTTTAAAGGCTTTAAAGCTTAGCTATTTCCGTTGGCACGGCTGTTGTACCCTGAAGAAGTTTTTAATATGGGCGCCCGTCGAGTACTTGAAACCTGGTCTCCCCTCGTCTACTGGTTCGGGTCGATAATCATTGTGAGTCAGGAGTTTCTGGCGACACTTGATCGTAACCGTTTTGGTTGACGTAGGCATTCGTTATTTTGTTAGCATCTTTAGTGGGATCGAGCGGTATCGACGTATAGGCCGTGTAACCGTCTCCGATTGCTTCTGTCGTAGCGTAGGGGATAGCAGACTGAACAACACCGGACACCAGTGCGCGCGTATTGAGAGCGCCTGCTGTCGTGATCAATTTCTCTGCTGTGAGGTATTTGCTCATAGCGCTGCTGGTCATACCGAAGTTAAATGATGCCATTGAACCGCCCGCCAATGTGCCCTGAATGGTCTGATCGAGTGTCTGATTCCCATTGTAATAGTTTTGCACCTCTGGAACAGCGGCGAACGAATAGCCGCCAATAGTTGATCCGATTCTCATTCCGGAAGCTGACATCCCTGAATTGAAGAATGATAGAGCAGGTGTTGCTTCACTTAATGCCGCTCCACCTCTGATTGCTAGAGCCGTATATAAAGCGTCTCTTCCGAGATGGCTGTACATTTGGCTCGCACTTTCATGTTTGATGCCCATGCTATAGACGCCTTCATAACCACCTAACAAAGTGGCCCCAACTCCGATCTGAGTTGATGCTGCATTGAATGTTGATACTGCCACTGCCTTCAGTGCTTCTGGAGTTTTAGCCGCTGCAATTTCTTTGACGGTGTTGTATCCAACGAAGTTTTTAATGGTGTTCAGACTGAAAATATCCTTGCCGGCTTGCAATGTATTGGCGGGTAGATTCTTTCCAGCTTCCACGAGATCCGATGGAATCGTCTTGACGCTAGTCCAGAGTTTGTCACCAAAATTAGCAGCGTTCGAGACAAAAGTGCTACCTGCCTGTTGTTCGGCCGTAGTCTTGGCTGCTTCGGTAACCACTACTTTGCCTGTTTCGACTGCGGCCTGGTTGGCAACGACAGCTTTGCCAGTTTCGGCAAGTGCTACTTTGCCAGTTTCAGTGAGGGCTGCTTTTCCGCCTTCACCAACTACCGTGGTCACTCCTGCATTCGTAACTTCGTTCGCTGTCAGTTTTGCAGCTTCTTCCAGTCCTTCTTTTGCGACGTTGGCGACTGCGACGCTGGCAGCTCCCTCGCCAGTAGTAACCGCCGCTTGGGCGAACGGGAGGAATTTGGTCGCTGCGCTCACAAGTGTGCCGACTGGTACGAATTTAAGGGCTACGTTTACAGCCGTGGTGGCACAACCTACTCCGAAGTTGATGCCGACTTCTTTGAGACTGGTTTCACCTGCGGTCGCGCCTGCTCCTGCGTAGACTGCGCCACCACCAGCAATAACTACCCCTGCGCTTGCGGCTATTCCGAGGGCGCCGTCACCGAGAGCCAGTGCCACGAATGGCAGTGCGGCACCGCCGGTGCCTATTACAATAGCTGTTGCTGCGATGCCTACTCCTATGCCAGCCACCATTTTCCAGTGAGACTGCCACCATGAGGGGTCTTTGGTTGCTTTGATCAGATCGTCGAGTTTTGGCTGTCCACCAGGTGGATTGTCATTCAGGCTCTTCGCCATCGATGGGTCTATTCCTGCTACTTTTTTAAAATCTTCGTTTGCTTCGGCATTCTTGCCTTCAGCGTGATGCAAGAGACCTTGCCGGTAGGAAAGATATGCAAGGTTGCTTGTGTCAGTCTGATTTTGCAAATCAAAGTTGACGTCTTGCGATTTCAATGTGTTGATTTGAGCGGTTAGCGTGTCTTTTTCAGCTTGCGTTTTTGCAGTTGCCATTTTTTCTTGCAGTTGAGTCTGCTGCTGATCGAGCAATGCTTTGCCCGTGTCAGTCTGCTTTATGCGAGCATTCGTTGCGTCTTGTATCTGCTTTGCTGCGGCGTCTGCTTGATCCCATTTGCGTTGACCTACAAGCGTGTCATAATTTTGTCGCAAGCCTGTAATTGAATTACCAACTAGATTTTCCTGCACTTGCGTTTTGTCAACGAGCTGCGTGCAACTAGGATCACTCGCACATTGGGTCGGAGTTTCTGCTTGCGCTTGCGCGAGCTTTGCTTTCGATTCGCCCAGGCGGCCATTTTCATAAAGAAAACTTGCATACTCGACGCGTGTCGAGTTAGCTATTTTGAGTACGTCAGTCAACTGCTGAGTGATCTGAGGATTGTTTTTATTCGCATTTAACTGTTCTTGAATTTGTGGAATATTAAGCGAATCAGTAGCGTAGTTTGCGCTTCTCAACAGGCTCTCGGCTCCTGCTGGATTTGTGTGCCATTCCGCAGAAGCCTTGTTGAGGTCCTGTAGGGTCGATTTGCCGGTCGCACTCAATTGCTCGGCATATTTGGAGACGATTGTGGTGTAGTCGTCTTTGAAGCTGCCTGGCTCACGCGACTCACCATTGAGTCTGTGAGCTATCCCCATTTTCGTAAATGCTTCGGCGACTTCAGCTTTAGAAGGTGTGGCCATGCCCTTGGAGTCACGATGGCTCAGATCCCCAATCAAACCTTGAGCAACCGCAGAGCCATACATAGCGTTCGAAACCGAAGCAGACTCTTTCGCGCGTGTTAGCGCTTCTTTCATCGTGAGTGTTTCGACGTAGTCTTTCTCAGTAGGATTGAGGGTTGACGAATCTTTCGAGAGGAGCGCTTTGATAGTGGAAGGCTGATTTGCTGGCGTCAGTTTTAAAGTCTTTTCCAGGTCTGCCTGGTGTCTTTCGGTTGCAGCCAGGCTGCTATTGATTCGATCTATGGGACGACTTCCGTGGTCACCTTTCGATAGATCATTCGACGTCGAGATGGCATCGTTTACTTGCTTTTTGAAATTGTCTTGTGTTGCCTGTAGTGTCTTGGCGTCTGTACCGGGTTTTTTAAGTTGATCCAGCAGCTGCTCACGAGCTACTTTCATGCTCTGTTCTTGCGCGACTACTTTGAGGTCGTCTGGTTGAATCGTTAGCTTCAGCCTGTCCGCCACTTTGCTGGCGTCGACTTCCGGAGGCTTAGCTTTTGCATCGGTCGGCTTTTGTCCTGCCTGTCTCAAGTCATTGGCATGGTGCTGCAAAGCATCATGGGCTGAATCGGCAGACTTGGCTGGCGTCGCGCTGCGATCGGCAGTCTTAGGCACTATCGGATTGTCTGTCTGAGCCACTTTCGAATACCCTCTTAGAACCAGGTCGAATTTAATCCCCTCGACTTTGGAATCTATACATTTCCTGCCCATTTTTGGACATTAATAATCCGCTTGACTATTGATTGGCAGGGCAGATGTAGTCGGTGGAATCTTAGCCATGCTGTAAGAGCATCGCCATGCCACGACCCCAGCCATGTCATGACCCCAGCCATGCGGCGACCCTAGCCATGCCGTGGAGTCACAAGCATGCCAGACCCCAGCCATACCGCTGCGGACCTAGCGATCGATCCCGCCAGATTTCTGCGCAGATATCTGGCGCGTCTAAATGGCGCTTCTAGCAGGTTAATTAGGCGTGGGCACCAGATCGTCGGCAGGCGCTGCTTTAGGAGCTGCAGTTGAGTCGGGCGGTGGAGCCTGAGCTGGTTGTGGCGCCTCCGGCACGACGAGATCCGGATTATCTACGAGAGGTTGGTTGTTAAGGTCCAATTGTTGCTTGAGAATATCATTGGTTCCCTTTAATTGTTTGCTAGCACCGGACACTGCGTCTGCCGCGAGTGGAAGCGCTGCAGTGAAGCCTACGGCGGCCCATGGGAATTTACCAACGTCCTGGAAGGCACTATAGAACTGAGGCATCCACATGTTGTGATAGGCTAAATTTCCTATCTGTTTGCTTGGATCTGTTGAGTGACCGACTCCGAGCATTTTGTTCTCGAATGCGTCGGAAGTACTGATGCGGTTGCCGTTAAGATCGAAATTGTCACCAAATCCAGTTTGCAAACCCTGATAAAGCGTGTAGCTTCCCAGCACGCCTGCTGTGCCGCTTGCCCAGTTCTGCAGACCGTAGCGTGCGCCTTGCACTGAAAATTTGCCGAGCAGCGGATCCACAGGTCCTAACGCTTTGGTTCCACCCCAGGTATCGATCACAGTCGAACCAAAAGACTTCACATTGTCACGCACCGCACTTGACGCTGTGACTCCAATCTTACCAACTAATTTATCTGGACGAACGGCATATTTCTTCCAATTTTGAGCCAGATTAATTCCGGGGCTTACTTCGCCATCGGTCGCTTCGCCTAGAAGGATGGCGCGCTGTCCTTGACTTGTGCCGAGGGAGATAGGTTTAGTGAGTGCTAGCGTAAATTTGTTTGCTGTTGGACTGAGTTGTGCTCTAACCAACTTTCCATCAAGGACGATAGGAGCGTCGGGACTCATTTTGGAAAGCGTCTCTAACTTCGAGGGATCAAGCTTTGCCTCTTTCATGAATGCAAGCAGCTGCCCTGCGTTAAGGTTCGCCTTCTCATTCGCCATCAAGAATTTGCCGCCGGATTGACTTAACCCGATTCCTTTAGCACTGCCAATGTCGACTGTTTGCTCGTTTATGAGTGCATTTGCTTCTTTTGAAGGCACGCGGAACGCGAAACGATTAAATTGCCATTTTCCATCTTTCATAATCGTAGCGTCGTCGCTGACAGTTTTCAGCGCGCGATTCCATGGGCTAGCTGCCAGTTGTGCAGGATCCCTTAAATCGACACCGGTCTTCTTTAGATATAAGTCTTTGAACTGACCGGCCGTCATGTTTTCAGGCAGGTCACGCTGTTCAATTTTGGGCTGATATTTTCCATTTTTGACGATCAGATCATTGTCGTTTATTTTGGAAAGATTTGGATATTTTTTCGCGATTGCTTCAGGAGTTTCGCCGGCGTCAACCATTCTTTGAACGTATTGCGCTTTGGTTATGTTGCCTGCACCATCACCGACAACTTCTTGACTTTGCCGCTGAGCCAGCCGCACTAATACTGATTTTTCACTCTCCCCATTCTTAGCCAGTTTTGAAAACAACTGTGTGTTTTGCAAGTGATCAAGGTTCATTACACCCTTGAAGTTCGGCGTGTCAATGGCTCTTGTTACCACACCAGTTTTGGCATCTTGAATCAACAGATTCGGGTTCCACTGTCCGTTACGGATTAAGACTGGATCTTGTTTCAGGACACTCTCGAATTTAGAAAGAGGTATTTTGTTTGTGTTCGCGTAATTGACCAATTGCTCTGAGGTCAAATTACCTGCTTTTCCACTCGTCTTAGCAATGGTCCTCAATTCTGCTTGCAAATCACGATCGACGGTGCCTAAATCCTTGCTGAATTTTCCGGCTTGAAGAATTGGTGCATCTTCCCCTACGACGGAGCTGAGTTTCCCAAGCTGTTTGGTTGGGACATTGCGCGCTTTCGCATAGTCGAGTAACTGTTGACGCGTAAGCGAACTTTCTCCCACTTTGTCAGTTGCTGAAACTTCCATGGCAACGCGCTGCAGCACTCCTTTCTCGGTTGCCCTGGCTGCCGTGCCTGTCCCGAGAAGTCCTGCAGCTTTAGTGCGCAGGGCCAGTTGTCGATTGATTACATTGGCGTCACCATTTGTGATATCAATGGGCGTGCCTTTCAACATTCCTGTTACTTCGGATCTCGTAGGTACGAAGGCACCAGTTTTCGGCAGAGCTTCGCTGGACATTTTGGCGAGTTCGCGTTGCGATGTGCCCAGGAATGCTTCGTTCACTTTCGGATTGATCACACCACCTTTGCTGAATACAGGCACGTCTTGTGGCAATGCTTTCAACTTCTCGAGGTTCGCCGCCGAAAGTTTACCGTTTAGATTTTCAGCGAGCTTACCGACCGTGACCTCGGATTCTGCCAGAGGTTTCCCGGATATATCGGTAACCATTCTGCCAAAGACTTTGGTGGCATTCAGTTCGCCTCCCACCTTGGCTGCGCCGAATAAATTTTCGGCGGCTTCTGGAGCAAAGCCGTTCACTCCTATGCGGCTTAAATATTTGCCGCCCTTTACGAGCGCCACTATTGAAAGACCTTTTGCTGCATCTGAAAGAACACTTCCATGAGTCGTTCCAAATCGGTCGATACCATAAGAAGTTGCCACGGCGGCTGTGGTGCCAGCTATGGTTGGCGCATACTTTGCAGTGGCTGCGAGCCAGGTTCCCTTCTCCATTCCAGCAGCCGCATCTTCCAGTAACGCCGTGCTCTTATAACGCTCTGCTAAATACACGCCAGCTGCGAAGGCGGCAGCGCCTCCAAAAGCTTGCCAGGGAGTTTTGTTTTGAGCTTCGTTGGCAGTTAGTTGGTCCAGAAGATGTTTTGGGTCGACCGTTTTCGCTTGGTCCACCACTCTACCTAGATTAGAATCTTTAAGTGCGACATCTTTCAGGTCCCAACCTGTAATTGCGGCTTCTCTTTGTGCTGATTCCTTAACGGCCGCGATAGCATCGGCGCCACGACCTTGCGTAATCAGATACGCAGCGAGAGTTCTCGGGGAGGTATATGGTAGCTCGGCTGAACCAGCTATATTCTGGCCAGGAGTAGTGGTGCCGTTTGTATTTTTGGTGTCCGGTAGTGTACCACCGATAAGCAATGCTGCTTCTATCTTCACACTATTACGAGTGTCTTGTTGCCCTGCTGCCTTTAAAGATGGGTCGTCTGAATACGCTGATTGAAGGGCTTTGCCAATTGCTTTTATTGTAGTGGTATCGACATCTTTACTCAGTGCAGTCGAGTCGTTGAGCCACGTTGCTATCTGAGCTTGATATTTCTGTCCACCGGGTCCAACCACATACTGGCCCTTATCGTTGTGGTCTAATCCAGAAAGTGCAACGGCTGCACTATTTCTGGCTTCGATAGGAAGTGTCAATACACGAGCGTAGGGAAATGCCTTACTCGCTATGGCTAATTTGTCGTCTGGGCTTAAACTTGCGCCGTTGGCTAATTTTTGTTGCGCATCAGAGACTGCTTTTTTTGCGTCCGCTATATTTGCCTTATAAAAGATGTCTGCTGCCTGCACGGAATCGTTCAACAATTTGGCAGCGGATTTGTAGTCGCCGCCTTTTGCCGCTGCTTTACCCATTGCGAGCAGATCATCTGAGTCACCAGTATATTTGGCATCCATGCGAATTACGTCTGGATCCTGCACAAATGCAGACGCGAAAGTTGATTCAAGTGGATATTTTTGAGCGCTGTGCCAGTAGGCGTTAGCTTGATCGAGCTTTCCAGCATTGTCTGCTGCAATAGCTTTTTGGTAGGAGGCACTGCAAGCGGCATCGGCGTGGCTCTCTTCGTTGTACCAATTTGCTACCGTTGAAACTTTGTTTCCGGCCAATTGCAAAATGTCGCTGGCTGCAGCATGCAACGTTGGATCCTTGGCAGCAACCGTATCGATGTAATGTTGCTTGTCCTGGACGGAATTGCCAGTACCGAACACTTTTACTTGGAAATCGTCACGCTGTTGTTGTGTATAACCTGTCATCCCATTCAAAATGTAAAAGATGTCTTTTTTCGCAGTCAGGTACTTGGCGGAATTTGCAGGCACGTTGGGGTCGCCCCATAGTTGTTGTTCAAGAGCCTTTTTAGCTGGATCGTGATTCTGGGCGTCTTTCGCCAACGCTGCCAGATCTTGATCTGTTAGCGGTTTGTCCAGTTGACCTTGTGGTGCATCGTGGCGTTTATCTGGTTGTGCGGCCGGATTCGGTAGCTTCTCCACCGGAGCTGGCGCAGCTGCTGGTGGCTGCTTCTCTGCAGGAGCTGGTGCAGCTGCTGGTGGCTGCTTCTCCGCAGGAGCTGGTCCGGGTGCCAGTTGTGGTGCACTGTCGGTAGGAGCTGTACCGATTGCAGGAGCATAGTGATACGCGACGACACGTCCTTCGTATGCCTGATACCGACTGGCGAACTGCTGCGCCACAGCTTTATCTTGTGATGCATCAGCCATTGATTGTCTGGCTATTTCTATGAGCTGTTTTCGATTTGGCGTGCCGCTGTCAGCGTTCGGTTTAAAGGCAGCATCATATGCCACCATCGCTTTGTTGGCTAAAATTACACCTGGTGCATGCAACAACTCTGCTTCATTGGCAGCATCAGCTTTTTTGCTCGGATCGTTTTTAATCGTATTGAAGTCCGCATAAACACCAGCCAAATTTATTTGCGTAACATGTTGGGCGAGACTATCGAAATTTTTCAGAACGTCGCCAATCGCGAAGGCGCCGCTCTGAGAAATCTGAATGTTGTGCTTGAGTCTGGCTGCAATAGTTTGGTCTTCAGTAGCTACTGCCTGACGGAAGGAATCCTGATGTGCGTCAGCGAGCTGAAGCGGCAATCTGCCTGCTGTTGCTGAGGCAACTTCGACTTTTGCATCTTTTGGCTGTGGTGCTGTTTTGGGTGCTACCGCTGCAGTGGCTTCTGGCGCGCTTGCAGGCGCTGCTGCAGTAGTTGTCTTCAAGTCTTTTGCAGTCAGCCAGCTCTCTGCCAGCAGGTGGGGTTCGCTTTTGGCAATAGCCTTTGCGATCTTTTCCGCTGCAGTTTCTTTAGGTGAGTGATCTGCCTCTGTGGAACCCATGGACTTGACCTCGAAGTGACTGAGAGCATCTGATAAGACTTTATATTCATTCCCATTACTGGCAACGGGAAACCCTGGTCTGGCTTACAGCGTAACTTAATCGGGCAATTGCTCTGGCAATTAACCAGGTAAACGACTATATCCAGACAATGGATTCTTTGGACACAGAAATTGAATCTCTCAAGGGAGCGCAGGTTAGGTTGGATGCCAAGAGGTCAACTAGTTCCTTAATAGGTGAACTTTCAGCTCGGAATTACGCTAGATTAAATCTCGCCGCACCCGTTGCCAAGAGGGGCTCGTCTGAACGTTCCATCGTACAGTCGCTCCTTGTTGAGTTTCTAATTGATTCGTTTCGTCAGCTTTTGTTCGGTCAGCTTTTGTTCGGTCAGCTTTTGTTCGGTCAGCTTTTCTCACAGCTCGACTATTGTTACGCCATCTCCACCTTCGTGGTTTTCTCCCGGGCGATACTGCTCCAGGGCGTTATTTGAAGCGAGTGCGTCTCTCACGGCGCTTTTCAGCGCTCCAGTTCCATGTCCGTGAATTACCATCACTGGGGATGTTTCGTGAACCATTGCCTGATTCAAAAACTGGTCGAGGTTTGCCAGTCCCTCATCTACTCGTTGTCCGCGAATATCCAGAGTATTGCTGCTGGTACGAACAAACACCCTTATTTGATTCGACTGTCGATTTTCGGTTCCTGGTTCTGAAGATGATCCGACACCTCTACGCCTTATATCAGTGGCCATCTTTTGTAATCTTGATTTTCCTGTTTTCTGCTCGTACGGTATTTCGTTTCCAGCGGGTTCAAGATCTGAGAGTGGTACTTTCAGATTGAGGCTGCCGGCTTTAACTGTCGCTATTGCATCGGAGCCATCGTTTTTTTTATCTGCGATCGAAACTAGAACTCCTCGCTGGTTCAACGACCGCACTTTTACCAACTGTCCTGAGCTAAATCTGGGCTTTGAGCCATTTGTCTGCGTGCTTGCTTTATCGAGCCAGCCAAGCTCCTTGCGCAATGAATCCAGCTCTTTTTGGACTTTTTGCGCTTTCGCTATTCCAGGTTCTTTCTGTAGATCTGCTATCAGGTGGCGCACATACTCTTTGGACGTTTGAAATTCATCGTTCAATTGAGCTGCCAGCGTGCTGCGAGTTTTTTCAGAGGCGACGGTCAACTCCTTCTTCTTTCGTTCGTACTCAAGACGCTCATTTTCTGCGGCTTCTGTGGCTTCAGTCAGTCGCAGCTCACGTTTTTCCATCTCGAGCATTCGTTTTTCTAGTTGATCAATTGTTGCTTGAAAGTCTTTGTCATCTGTCATTACCAGCTCATTCGCTCTATCTACAATTTCATTTTTCAATCCGAGCCTGTGTGCAATGGTCATGGCTTTTGAACTACCAGGCACGCCAAGCTTCAGTCTGTAGGAAGGACTTAGAGTGATTTCGTTGAATTCCAGACTGCCGTTCAAGAAGGCATGATTGGAGTAAGCCATCGTTTTAAGCTCACTGAAATGCGTGGTGGCAATTGTCATGGCGCCAGTATGGTCTAAAAACTCCAGAAGCGATTTGGCAAGAGCGGCACCTTCTCGAGGGTCTGTGCCTGCGCCTACTTCGTCGAGTAAGACAAGTGTTCCGCGCGATGCTCTGTCGACTATATTTACGATGTTCTGCACATGCGATGAGAATGTGGACAAACTCTGTTCGAGAGATTGTTCGTCACCAATATCAGCATATACATTTTTAAATATGCATGTAATCGAGTGCTCGCCGACAGGCAGTAGAAGCCCCGATCGCACCATAAGCGCAAATATGCCTATCGTTTTAAGCAGTACTGTTTTGCCACCGGTATTCGGTCCGGTAATGATCAGCGTTCGTTCATGCTCCTGGTTGTCACCAATGGTAATATCATTCGGTACAATGGAATCCGTATTGGTCTGCAGCACAAGAAGCGGATGCCTGGCTTGTTTATAGTCGATCAAAATTTGCGATGAAAGTGCTGGCTTTCGTCCATCATATTTGAGTGCCAGTCGCGCTCTAGCTGATACTGCATCGAGTTTTCCTATCGTCTCGTAATTTTCTTTCAGTTCCTGGGCATGAGCCTGCAACGAGCGCCCTAATTGATCGAGTATCCGAATTATTTCTCGCTCAATTTCAGATTCTTTCAATCGCTTCTTATTAGATAACTCAAGAACACTGAGCGGTTCTACATAAATAGTCAGTCCAGAGGCCGAGCTATCATGCACGATGCCTGGAACAGCAGCTCTCTGGTTAGCATTAACAGGCAAGACGAATCT
>Ga0182030_10021184_pt1 | contig 12193 bp, 10 predicted proteins | sample 812S3MmetaG_FD_121299 | JGI IMG/M metagenome (GOLD analysis project Ga0182030, IMG submission 121299) | Permafrost microbial communities from Stordalen Mire, Sweden - 812S3M metaG (Illumina Assembly) | ecosystem: Environmental > Terrestrial > Soil > Wetlands > Permafrost | place: Sweden...
ACGCTATCTACGTCGGCACGCGCCTCGACACCATCTGCGGCATTGTGACCGCCACCCTGGACGGCGGCGCGCCGGTGACGCTCGATTGCTACTATCCCACCGCGACAACTTCCCAGACTCGACGCCTGCTCTTCTCCGGCGTGGCAGCAGGGCAGCACAAGGTGGTGATCACGCTTTCGGGCACCAAAAACGCGTCGAGCCAAGGCTGGTACTTCTATTTCGATTTCCTGGAATGCGCGGTCCCGAGCGACGTCCCCGATCCGGTGGCGACGACCACCGCCGTGGCGGTGGCCACCGACTTCGACACGGACAACACCTACAAGCTGTCGCCGCAGAGGCTGGTGTGGAACATCCAGAAACTCGGGCTGCTGGGCGAGATCGATCACTACTGCGGCGTCTTCTGGTGGAAGCAATCGGTGGCGTCCAATCCCGCGTACCCCACATGCACGGTCACGTTCTCCGGCAACTGGAACGATCAGGATGTCGTCTGGCTACACATCGGCGCCTCGGCTATCGGCAAGACGGTGTTCGGGGGACAGGACAGCAGCAATACCATCGCGCGGCATTTCGCCAATTTCATCAACGGGATCTTCGACGGCGTCTGGGCCTCCGCCACCGCCAACGTCCTGAAGATCACGTCGCATTCGTTCGGGAAGGTGTGGCAGTACCACTTGTACACACAGTTAGCCACCTCGAACACCGGATCGGGCACCGCGACCGTCGCCGGCGACCTGAAGGGTGGCGCGTACGGCACGACGTGGGTCATTGATCCCACGCAGACGCCCGTCCTCAACCGCGCCTTCCGCGACTGGAACACGGACTTCTTCTCGTTGCTCCAGGGGAGCGGCATCGGCGTGGTCTGCTCGTTCTCGCAGGAGCTCGTCAATCCGCCCGACAGCCCGCCCGGCGACGTGTGGGTGCAGCGGTTTCCCGATGGCACGGCGGTAGCGACCGCCACCGGCTTCGGCACGCTGAACAGCTCGCAGATCGCGTTCGGCGCCAACCCGCAGGCCTACATGGCGCAGGCTTATGTGGCGATGGCCGAGATGATGCTGGTGGCAGGCCTCACGCCGAAACTGCAGATTGGGGAGGTTGGCTGGTGGTTTCAGGCCAATGCCTCCGGCATGGCGTTCTATGACGCCGACACGCAGGCCGCGGCGCAGACGGCGCTTGGCCGCCCTCTTGCGACCTTCCACGCGCCGAACGAAGATCCCTCCATCAGCGGCTACGCCGACGCGAACTTCCTGCGGACAAGGCTCTACAACTATGTGGCGGGGATTCAGAGCGCCGTCGTGGCCCAGTGCCCGTCCGCCGTCTTCGAGCTGCTCTGGCCGATGGACGTGAACGATCCGGACTCCTGCAAGCTGCTGCGCTACATCAACTTGCCGCCGGAATGGACGGCACGTGCGGGCTCGGGCTTCGACTCGTTTCTGATCGAGGGTTACCAGTACCCCGGCATCAACCACAATCTCGACCAGGCGACCCGCTGCGCGCAGTACCCCTGGAAGGAGCTCGCCTGGGACCAGGCCCACTGCCGGTACCTGATGGGAATCTACTACGGCACGTGGCCGTGGCAGCGCGAGTTCACAAACGTGACCGGCCTTGGTCTTCCTCTCATCAAGCTCTGGGCCTACGACCACGTCTGCCTGTTCGCATGGCCGGTCCCGCTGCCAACCGCCGCCGATCGCTCCTTCCTTTGCTGACCGCCTGATCCACGCCGGCGGCGTCGCCTGCCGCCCATTTGGGCCCCACAACCAAGAGGAGAAACCAACCAAGATGCACATGTTGTGTGCGTTGCTCTGGTGCGCGTCCTGCCTGGCGCAGCCCGCGATCATCCGCATCACCGGCCCATGGGGCACCGCTGTCGGCGGCAACTGGTCGGGGAAGATCGTCGTCACGAATCCGGGTCTGGTCTGCGGCGGCATCCCCATCCCCGCAAACACAATCACGGTCACTGTCAGTGGCGGGGTTGTAACGAGCGTGAACGACGGCTTCACGACGTCAGCCGCGTTGAGTCTATACGCCCTCGGGTCGTGCCCGACGAGCCCCCCAGGCGGCTACAGCTACACGGTTCGGTATGCCGGCAATCCACCGGCAGTCCGCTACTGGACCATCCCCGCCACGCCCGCCTCCAACACCGTGGCGACCGTCGAGAGCTTGACGACCGCCGCGCCCACCGGCCAGGTGGCGCTGACGCAATTGGCGCAGGGTAACGCCTCGACCGGCCAGGTTCTGAGCTGGCTCGGCGCGTCGTGGGGACCGTCGTCGAGCGGAACATCGGGCGGCGGAACTTACTTAGCGCCTTTCACGGCGGTCAGCTATAGCGTTGGCGCCATCGCCGTGACGAACGGGTCGACGGCGGTGACGGGCGTCGGGACCGCCTGGGACCTGACGATGTCAGGGCGGCAGTTGCTGGTCGACACCTGCGGCTACAGCTACACCTTCACGGTGCTGTCACCGACATCGGGGCGGTTGAACGCACCTTGGGGCTGCGACACGGCCGGACCGGCGCCGGCGGCTTTCCATTCGGTGGTCTTCGATCCGACGCCGCTCTCAATCGTGACGGGCGTGAACGACGCGCTGACCGTCGCGGTGAACGGCGCAGCGCCCGTGACGGTCACCCTGTCACTAAGCGACGTGAATTCAGCCTCTTTGGCGGCGAACATCCAGGCGCAGCTTACGGCGGCGTGCATTCCAGCTTCCGCCACGGCAGCGGGAGGGGTCGTGACGATTGCGACAATGGCGATCGGCTCCGGCGCAACGCTCCAACTCGGGGGCGACGCCGCTCTGCTTCTTGGCCTGGCCCCGAACGTCGTTGGCCAAGGCACGGACGGCGCAACGTACCAGCTGATGGCGCCGGTCGTCGTGCCCGGCACGGTGCATAGTCTCGGAACCAGCGCGCTACGCGTGTCCTGCTTCTACAGCTTCGGCAACACGCTCGTGGCCACCGTACCAGCAAGTGTTGCCGTCGATCCAACTACATACGACGTAACGATTCTGTTCTGGGTGCCAGGCAGTGGGATGTGCGCCCTGTACCGGTAGGAGCGACCATGCGACCTGAAAAGCGTGAAGAAGCCCTGGCACGGATGCGCCAGCGGCACGCCGAGGACGCCCGACTGGAGAAGCGCGCCAAGGCCATGCGGCTTCGAAGGCCAGCGTCAGCCGTGCCGCTGGACGTAGCGATGCGTTCATGCGGCGTGGGTGAGCTGTCCCAGAACACCGTGGGATTGGCCCTCGCCCGGCTCAATCAAAACGTGGCCTGCGCTTTGGACCAGCGGGTCTGTGTTGGCGGAAGGCAGAGTCCGAGGTTAGTGCGGAGCCAAGAAGAGCGAACCAACAGTGGCTAGCCCCATTGGGCCATGGGCCCTTGAAATCGGGCGTCGAACGCCTACGGCTCCGCCAGCAAGAGCCTCACCGTAGTGATTTCTCCGCCGCCTTCGTCGGGTGGCGGCGCCACGTTTTTCTAAGAGTGATCCATCGCGCGACGCTGCGCTCTGGCCCGTGAGGGCGGTGGCAGTTCGCCGCTTGCGCCCTCTTCGGAGAGCATGATCGTCGGCACGGTGCCGGACGATCCGCCGTCACAGGCTTAGTCGCCGTCCGGTCCTCGCCCACGATTCCACACCCTCTTGCTCGGCCCCGACGGGCTGGGCCGCACCGAGTAGTCATCACTTCCGATTCATTCCGTGTCCGCAAATCCAAACAGGAGAAGCTCTATGAGCACCACCACCACTGTCCCCAGTCCGTCTTTGTCCGACGCCGTAACGGCGGCGGAAAACGCAGTCACCGCCTACAACAACGCCGCCGCGCAGACGGCGGCCGACCAGGCGAAGCTCGCCGCGCTGCAACAGACCATCGCGAGCGATCAGTCCTCCCAGACCAGTAGCGCGCAGTCTGCCGTCACCGCACTGCAGGCGGCCGACGCCGTGATTCAGGCGTTGCTCGCGCCGCTGCAGGCGTCGCTGGCGCCGCCGGCCGCGCCGGCTGCCCAGTAGCATTCACGCGGGGGCTGCCCGCGCCGCCCCCTTTCACCCCCTTCAATCCCACTACATGCTTACCCGTCGCAACTGCAGGGGCTCGCCGCTGCTGCCAAGTCAGCCTACCTCTGCGAGCCGTGCACCGGCCTTCCCCGCGGAGATCACCGTCGCCCAATTGGCGGTCGAATAGGCGTGGGGCGCAATGCCCGACGGTCATACAAGTTGTTCGGAATCAAGAAGGCTGCCCAAGGAGGGTATGGGTTGGGAGGCCGAGGGTGAAATGCGAAGGAGGCCGAGCACGCTTGGGCCCGGCCTCCTCATGTAGCGCCATTCATAGAGGAACTATCGCCCAATGCCATGCCAGAAGGTCGGAGTCGCCTCCGGAGCTAGAACGGCGCGGGAACCCTGGAAGCTGTGTTCTAGAGCGCTGAGCCGGTCGAGCAGCAGGTTGGCGCCGTCGGCGCCCTGCACCATGCCGGGCGGGACCACCAGGAAGAGCAGGTTCCCGTCGGCAGGAATACGCGTGGCGGTCGCGGGCGGCGTGCAGGTTGGGATGCCGTCGGTGATCGCGATGACGTGCTGCGAGCGCTTAAGGGCCCGCTGGACAGCCTGCGGCAGGGCTGTGCAGGGGCCGCGCGGCTGCAAATCGCCGGTGGCGCGCAGCCTCTCGGCCGCAGCCGCGGTGGCGGCGCGCCGCTTGGCGACCATTTCTTCGCGGGCTTGCTGGATCTGAGTCGTGCAGGCGTCGGTGGCTTGTTGCTGGTGGGCAGCGGCGACACTGGGGTAGAGCAGGCCCAGCGCCTTGGCGCGTGCCGACGTGGTGTTCGGCTGCTCCGCCTGGCAGCGGGCGGCCGCATTTTCCACCGCGGGGATGAGGATTTCATCGATGGAGACGAACAGGTCGCCGGCAAAGGGCGTCACCCTGACGACGGCGCAGTTGAATCGGTCGATAATCATCGTCATCATGTCGGCGGTTTGCGAGAGGGTGGATTTGAGCGGCAGGCGATCAACGGAGCTGGTGATGTCGGGCAGGAATTCGCAGCCATTGAGGCGAGCGAAAGAAGGGGTGGATGCCCGTGCGGGGGCCTCCGCCGTGATCGCAGCAACTGCCGACTGCGGATTTGCCAATTGCGCCCGCACCAGGCCGGGCATGCCGATCAGGCAGATCAGCATCAGGGCGGTGGGGATGATGCCGACCGGCACGGCGGGAGCGGCGGCCGGCGATTTGTTAGGGGGCTCGGGCGCCGGGGCCTTGGTAGCCTGGCCTTCGGGGCCGGACGATTCTAGCAGACGCGCCAGGTCTTTTTCGATCAGATCGATGTGGTTCGTGTACTGATCGCGCAGAGCGACCAGCCGGGCGCGCTCCCGTTCATGATGCTGTGCCTCCAGCAGCGTGGTCGCAACCAGGCTGCAGAAGGCGGCGCACACCGACACGAGGCCGGCCAGAATCATCAAGCCGGCGCCGGCCATCTGTTCAATGACGGCGGTGTCGGTCAGGTTGCGGCCGGACAGCGTCAGCCAGGCGCCGATGATAACGGCGCCACCACACAGACCGGCGCCCACCTTGGCGCGCCGGATCGTCCGGGCCGGGCGATGCTTGTCGGCGACGGCCCAACCGAGCAACACGTGCATGAGGACGATCCAGGCGGCGGCAAAGGGCGGGGCAGCGAATCCCCACGCCTCGGAGGATAGGCTCAGGAATCTCACCGGACCGCTGAGCAGCCACACCAGCCCGGCTTCGGCTTCCGCCAGGATGCCGGCAACCAAGCCGTAGGCGGCGACTGTGGAGGGCGGATCGTCGAGCGGGAGCGCATCGGCGATCTTGGCGTCTGCGCGGGCGATGCGCTTGTCGAGGGCGGCGGCTTCGGCCTTAGACGTTACCAGCTCAGCCTGGGCCGCCTCGATGCGCATGGGCCGCGAATTCAGCTCGAAAATGGCCTCGCGCCGCGCAAGCAGATTCGGCTGGCGGTGCAATAACCGGATGAATAGGGTTGCGACCACCGCGACGAGCAGGTGGCCGACCCCGAAGAGCCCCAGCGTCAACATCTCTATTGTCCTTTCCTACAGGCCTGAATCTTACCTTCGCCCGGCCCGGCGCCCGCTGCTCCGTTCCAGGTCAAGCTCAGGTTATTGCAGGTCCCAAGGAATGTCACTACCCCTTTGATATCAATAGCTTCCGGAAATCGCGTCACGAACGCGGTGCCGGAGCCTCCTTCCGGAATTCTGTTCCGGAACTGCTTTCCGGCCCCGTGTCTTCGTTTGCGGGACGATGGCTGGTAGTCTGCTGGTGTGAGCTCAACGCATGCTACGTCCGCAACTGCGCAGACGCTGTACCGTGAAATCCCGTATATCGCCTTCGGCATCCTGCTGAACCTCGTGCCGGCGGCCGTGATTTCCGCACTGAGGCTGCCAGTCTTCGTCGATGCCTCGGGCACGATCGTGATCACGCTGGCGCTCGGCGTGCGCGCCGGCATATTGACCGGCGTGCTGAGTTTTCTGATTGGCGGCATCACGCAAAACCCGGTGATGCCGGCCTTCAGCGGGACGCAATTCGCGATCGCGGTCTACGTGCATTTCATGGCGCGCCGGGGCTGGTTTCGCGGGGTTGGCCGCATTATTCCGACCGGCGTCGGGCTCGGCATATTGGCGGCCATCGTATCGGCGCCGGTAATCGTCGGCCTGTTCGGCGGCCTGACGGGCAACGGCGCATCGCTGGTCGTCGCCTTTCTGCTCGCGACTGGCAAGAGCGTTATGAAGAGCGTGATCCTGGCAGGCCTCGCGGCAGAGCCCTTGGATAAAACGCTTCAGTGCCTGATTGCGTACTGGCTGCTGAAAGGGATGCCGAAGACCGTACTGGCCGGACTCAAGAAGGGTTCGCTCCGCCAGAATGGATTCGTCGCGTGAGCCGCATGTTAGAGCCGTCTCCCGCGGCGCGCTGGCTATGCGCCGTCGGGATCATCGTCGCAGTCATTTTCACGCGCGACCTGCGCATTCTCATCGCCGTCTTCGGCGTTGCGGCCATGACCTGCCTCTATGTGCACCAGGTGCGCGGCCTATTCATAAAGTTCCTGCTCTGGGTCTGGCTGCCGCTGGTGGCGTGGGGCATCACGGTATGGGGAGGGATCGTAGGATCGCCACCCGGGTTTCCGCTTCACAGCGATGCTGCCGGCGGCGTGCTATACGCCTTCCGGATCAGCGTACGGCTGGGCGCGGCCGTCAGCGTATTGCAGGCGTTCCTGCTCTCGGTCGACCTGGAAGATCTCGCGCGGGGCCTATTTTCATTGCGGGTTCCGCGCGGAATCGTGCTGGTCGTGCTGAGCGTTGTTGCTCTCGGGCCGGAGTTGCGCAAACGATCCGAGCAGGTCTTAACCGCCCGCGCGGCGCGTGGATTGCTCAATCGCGGGGGCAGGTTGCGGGCGGGCCGCGAGGCCGCGAATACCTTGGTGCCGCTGGTGACGTGGGGCTTCCGGTCTGCCGCCATGCGGTTCGAGTACTGGAATCAAAGAGGGTTGCTGGAATCGCCGTGGCTGGACGAGGGCGCGCCGTTCCGGATGATCGATGCGGCATATGTTACGTTTTCCGCCGTATGGTGCGTGGCCGCCTTGTGGGCCTACGGGAACCCGCATTGATTATGGTGAACCCACACGAAGCCTTGCTTTCCGCCCTGTCGTCGCATCGCCATGCTTATGTGTCGGGGCCGAACTTCAGCGCGCGTTCTGAGGCACTGCAACACATTACCCGGCTGCCGAGCGCGTCCGAAACGCCCGGCAGCGATTCTTACGGAAACAAGTTGCCGGACTCGGCGAATAGCCGCGCAGACGAGCGCTTCGCCTATGTCGGTCCTGAGATCTATCACTCTCTATCCGGACTGGCGACGAGCGTGAAATCCGAGCTGATGCTTCATTCGTTCGGAAATCAAAGAGAGATCACGCGTCTGGCTATGGAAGCCGACCTGGATGACGTGCTTGACCGGAGTTGCTTCGAGCTATCAGGAGGTCAGCAGGCGATCCTCGCCACGGTTGCCGCGACGGCTCTACGCCCGCGTGTTCTGGCTCTGGATTGCTGCCTAGAACAGGTGGACGCTGATCGGCGCGATTCCCTCCTTCGTGCGGTCGCCGGGTTTAACAGCGAGACGTCAATGGTGATCGCGGATAACGAGCTGAAGGGTCTGCCTTTCCTCGATGGCGCGACCGAGCTTAGGATGGAGCCGGCGGGCGATTTGCCGCCGATGTCGGCGGAAAGATGCCGCGAAGCGTTCCAGCCGCGTTATCCGGCCCCAGTGCTCAGGCTGGAGGGATTGTGTTTTTCGTACCCGCGGTCCGGCCCGGTCTTGCGGGATGCGGAGGCGACGCTCGCCCCCGGGGCCATCTACTGGTTGCGGGGCGCCAACGGTTCGGGCAAGTCGACGGTCTCCAAGCTGCTAGCGGGCGTGTTAACGCCGCAGCGGGGATTGATATTCGCAGACGGGAAGCCCATTAGGCCCGCGTTGAAGCCGGGTGCTCTAGTTTCTTACCATTTTCAAAACCCGGATTTGCAGTTGTTCTCGACGACCGCATGGGATGAGGTGAATGCCGGCCCGCTGGCACAAGGATGCAGTGAGGCGGAGGCGGCATGGCGCGCGCGGCACGTCCTGGATCAGGTGGCGATTGCGCCGACCTTCGACCGGGATCATCCTCTTGACCTGCCGTTCACGCTCCGCAAGCGGCTGGCACTGGCCGCTGCCGTGGCGTGCGGGTGTCCTTGGCTGATTCTGGATGAACCCAGCCTCGGGCAGGATGCGGAAAACACGAGCGCCATCGGTGATCTCATTCGCGGTCTCGCTGAATCCGGAGCCGGAGTTCTTGTGATTTCGCATGCGCAACGGTTGATGGACCAGCTGCCCGTGGTCGAACTGGAAATGGCAGATGGCAAGATCATCGCGCGCGCGGTGGGGAACGCGGCCGGGCGCAGGCCGCTATAATAGTTCCTCGATCATGTTCGGCGGATGCAGGCATATCGTTCCCACCAAGTTCAACGATGCGTTGGCTGACCTCCGGCGCGTTGAAGCGGGAGCTGGAACGTACAACGCCTATCCACTTTCAGAGCTCTTGGGAGATTCCGCCGCCGAGCTTGAAGGCGAAACACTTTGGAAGATCATATATTCGTACGGCGATCTGGTGATCAACAGGGGAGCATTTGCGCTTCCCGGTACTGATGAAGGCTGCCGCGCTTGCCGGGAATTGCAGGAACACTACTCGAAGCTACGGACGGTGCCGCTGCTGCTGAACCTGTCGAAGAATCTTGAAGTCTTCCTGATCTGCACCGATATTCATGCCAGCACCAAAAGTGATAAGCCGGACGTGCGCGCGCGGCGGACCGTGCCGGTCAGTCATCGAAGGGCAGGCGAACTTATCGGCTTGTTTGAGACGCTTCGTCCTTTGGCGGGCGCCGATCCCCGGTACGGTGACTTCTATGTCAGCGCCGGTTCGAGAAATATTCATCTGGTGCTTCCGCTTCAGGATGAAAGCCACGTCATTGAGTCCATGCGGGGACAGGCCCAACACGCAGATCCCCTGGAGGGGGTTCAGGCCAAGGACCGCGAACAGTATGGCCTGAAACCCACAAAGTCGAGCCGCGTGGCGAGCGACTGGCGCCTGATCAAAATGGCACCTCACAGCGCGCGGTGGAAGGCGGATCTGTTGCTGCTGCCGCCGAAGATCATTGAAGTACTGGACGAAGGCCGCAGGACTCAGTTCAGAAACAATGAATGGACGCGCAAGCTTGTGCTGAATCTGCTGCTGGAAGGCTGGCAGCAGGTGCAGGATGCGTTGGAGTCCTTCGTGGCAGAAGACGAACCACATCTTCGTGGCGCGCCCTACTTCCTGAACATCGATCCCGTATCTGCACCAATGGTGCTTCGATATTTGACGGATTGCGTCGATGGCAAAGCGCTCTTGCATTGTCCGACGCGGGAGAAGGATGACAATGGACCGTTCCCGGAGTTCCTGCGATGGGCATCGACAATCACCGATTACGAACAGGAGCTCTATGTGCCTTTTGTGCTGGAGCCGCGGCGGCTCGATGTCAAGGTGCCGGGAGACTTCGGGCTCGTGAGCATGATTCACCCGTTGATACCGAAATCACTCCGCTTTAAGGAGCGCGAACCAGGGAAATGGGGTGAGAAGAAACTGACCGCTGATCTCAGATCAGAGTTGATCACGCGGGGCATGGCAAGCCTGATCGATATCTATGCGACGGATGACGAGGAGGATATCCGAAACCTGGGTTTCGAAAGGATTTTCGAATTCCTGGAAGAACAGCGCGTCAGAGCAAAAGGGAAGAAGGTGGCGCGAAACCGGTGCCTACAGATTTTCATGAAGATCAACCAGCGGAACGACCCGAAATTGCATCGAACCGCCGTCGACGAAGGAGCTTCGTGAGCGAATTCCCAAGCCTCTCCGTGCTTGAAGACCTGATAGGACGTGTTCAGCGGAGACATCTAAGGCCGCTGGCCAGCGTCCGGGTGGTCTGCGTCCAGCACCTGCTGGAGACGACCGGTTCGCTGCTGGAGTCGTTCGTCCGGCTGGGCTGCCGCGCGGCTGATATTCATGTGCTGGGCAAATTCTATTCTTCGAGTCCGGCCATAGAGGCTGAGCTGAAAGCGGCTGGCTTTGACATAGTTGATTGGCAGGGCGGGGTTTTTCCGGGAAGATTCGGCGAGGCCATTGAGAGGAATATCGTGGGGTTATGGGGCCACGTGTATTCCCGCGCCGAGCGCGATGATCGCGCGGTGCTGGTGCTCGACGATGGGGGGAGATGCCGTCAGTACTGCCCCGACATATTCAGATCGCGGCCGATCATCGGCATCGAGCAGACAACGAGCGGATTGAACAAGCACGCGAACGGTCATTGGATTCCAACCGTTGAAGTCGCGGGAAGTGCCGCCAAACGGACCCTGGAGCCGCCGGCGGTGACAGCATCGATTCTGAAGTTCGTCATACCCCAGCTTCCAGCGGAGCGAGGCGACGGCGCCGACATCGGCGTCGTGGGGCTAGGGACGGTTGGCGAGGACCTCGCCCGCCAACTGGCGCGGAGCGGGTACAAAGTCAATGTCCACGACAAGAACTCCGAGCTGCGCAACAGAGTTCCCGAAGCGCGTTGGCGTTCTTCTTTGCGGGAGCTGTTCGAATGTTCACGCTGTATCCTGGGTTGTACTGGAGAAGACCTGTGCGCAGATGCCGACTGGGTCGATGAGATCAGAGGTGAAAAGGTACTGGCGAGCTGCTCGTCTGAGGACGCAGAATTCCGAAGTCTGCTGCGTAGAAGTAGCCGCGTTTCCTCGACATCCTGGGCGCTGGCGGACGTGGAGCTGCGCTCTGCAAACGGATCCTTGAAGATATTGCGGGGTGGCTTCCCCGCGAATTTTACTGGGACACGGAATTCCGGTCCTATCCCGTTGATCCAGGTAACAAGGGCGCTTCTGCTTGCCGGCGTTGTTCAGGCAGCGGTCCTTGCACAAGCTGGGTCATTGCCTTTGCCCGAGCGTATAATGCTCGATCCGCTGTTGCAGTCGATGGTTGCGAGTGCGTTTCTCGCTGAGCAGGGTGAGAACTTCACCCCGGAAATCCGTAAGTGCGTACGGAATGAAAACTGGCTGGCAGGGCATTCCACTGGCGCTCTCACAAAGCGGACTATCCCCTTCGCGGGATGAGCACGTAGTTACAGCACTTTTTCGATGACTGCAGACCCCGTTCTTGGTCGCTGCGCCTTTTCCGCGATCCCACAAGTATTAATTGCCAGGGCAGGTAACTGCCCTCCAGTTTTCCAGACAGCGATGCCACAACCGCTAACAGACTGGGCAAGTGTGCGCGAAGACAGCGTCTCTCTTCGCGGCGCTCAGCGCGTCTGGGCTTCGAGCATGAATCTGGCGGTCATGCCTGACGGTCTCAAAACAGAGATGGTGGCAACCGCCCACTTTGCTCATTCTGAGTAAGCCACTCCGGATGAGCTAGTTTGCCAGTGTCACTCCACCGAGGAATTCGTCTTCTTTCATTTGGGGAACCAAAGCCGCCCGGCGCTGCGGCATTCGAGGTTCATTGTCTAGTAGCAGTTGAAACCTGCACGGGTGTCCGTGTGGATACTTTAGCGATCCTACCCACGAATGCCGTTGCACCGGCGGCATCATTCAGCGTTACCTCGGCAAAATCAGCGGGCCGCTGCTCGATCGGATCGACCTGCAC
>Ga0182030_10021185_pt1 | contig 12193 bp, 7 predicted proteins | sample 812S3MmetaG_FD_121299 | JGI IMG/M metagenome (GOLD analysis project Ga0182030, IMG submission 121299) | Permafrost microbial communities from Stordalen Mire, Sweden - 812S3M metaG (Illumina Assembly) | ecosystem: Environmental > Terrestrial > Soil > Wetlands > Permafrost | place: Sweden...
AAATGACACCACCAGAGGTGAACGCTTTGATAGTGACGTTGCGCAAAGAATAAAAGACCTTGGCTTGCCAGCTGGTTGGCAATATCAGGAAGGTCAAGATAAAGCAGCCTGGCGGCAGGCTGCTTCGCAAATGATTGACTTGACCGAACACATTGGTCGTATGGCGAATCTCGTCAACAAAAAGAATTTACCAGTAGGTCAGCCACCCGGCTCGTCAGTCACAACCGGAAAAGATGGCACTCAAATAAAGCTAGACCTGCCTCAGAATCTACGCCTTGACGATCCGCAGACTCTAGAAAAAGTGCGCGCACTGCAAGAGTGGGAAAACAAAGTCACGCCCAGCCTAGAAACCGTACGCACGCAGCTCGACGCCGTCGCCAAGGATCCAAAAACGGCGCTTGCCTGGGGCGATACGGTTATTCAGAAAGTAAAAGACGCCAAGGGCAATGAAGTCAGCGCGACAGTCCAGCTTGATAAAGATGAAAAGCTAATCAATATCGTCGACCCCACAAAGCCCGACCTCAAACCAGGCTCTCACACAAAAGAGGCAAATCTTCTCGCCGAAAGATTTACTACAAAAACTGATCCCAAAACTGGCGAAATCGTTGTCACTCAAGATGTGCAGGCGCAAAAAGCACCCTGGTACAGCTATGAAAATATGATTTATTCAAACGTCGGTAAAGCGGCTGATCTGCCAGAAAAGCGCTACAAGCCCGATGATCTGGTTGCCGTCAACAAGGGCAGCGGCACAGAATTTATGCTGGCAAAAGATCTGGAGTCTTACGAGAAAACTACAGCCGCTCTGCATTACGGCGAAAAAGCACTGATGGCGACAATGGATATAGCAATGGTGGCAACTGGTACAATCGAAGTCGGCGCAGCGCTCAAAGGCGCAAGATTGCTTGTTGCAGCCGGTGAACTCGCGGCTAATGTGGGTGCAGCAGATGTGCTGAAAGCCGGCGCCAAGGGTACGTGGGACTTAGCGCTCGGTGCTGGTGGTATTACATCCAGTGCTGGAATGCAGTCATCGTCGTTTGGACGCGAACTGGCCGAAGTACGCAACACGGCTTTTATGGGAACTCTTGGCGTAGGAGTAATCAAGCCAGGTCTCAAGGCCTTCCGTTTCATCACAAAAGGCAGCGGAGCTGCGAAAACGTTCGAGGCCGTAAGCGAAGAGAGTGGTCAAGCAAAGGTTGCATCTCAGGCAACAGAAATAGGTAAGACAACGGAGTCTGGCCGGTCCACTGAAGGAAGTGTAGAAAACGCCACCAAATTGGAAGATGCTCCAAAAGCCACAGCAAAAGCTGATGAAACAGCCGATATTACGCATAAAACCGCAGAAGGAAAACCGGTCGAGGCAAACACCAAACCAGCAGAAATCATAAAAAATGCGGACGGATCGATTAAAAGCACCACAGAAGCACAAACGGCCAGTGCCGACGGCGTCGACCAGAACGCTTCTAAACCCAGCGGAGGAAAGTTAGGAACTACTGACCTTCAACACGCAGTGTCAGATGGAACAGTAGACACTCTCAAAGGAGCAGTGAGCAAAACAGTCGAAGACATTGCCGGCAAAGCGATGGCCTACACGACCTACCCAATCATTGCGCAACAGTTAGGTGACATAGCTGCGCAAGGCAAACAAGTAACCGGTCAGGCCCTGCAAAGTATGGGCTTTCAGCTCAATCAAATGTGGGCACCCACTAATGACTACGCTTCCGCGTCAGCGGCAATGGATTACGCTAAAGGACAGGAAGCCAATTTGCCGGAGCCAGCCGCGCTCAGCAAGCCTAAAAATACCTGGCATCTTGCCGATCCCATTCAAAGCGATAAAGCGGTAGCAGACACTATTGCTGAATATAAAAAGGCAATCATTCAAAACATTCCCGAAACCTGGTGGGGCGGCAATCCTGCTAAAAATCATGTCGACCAAATTTTCGACAAGCTAGGGCATGCTGTTTCACCAGCAGGCACAGATGTTGAACGGGACAATCTCAAAAAAGAATTAGTCACCAATATTGCCTTCAACAGTCAAGAAATTTCTTTACTGGATAGCATTAATGGCAGACCAATCACATCACAGGAAGCGCAAGATTTACTGGATCCAGCTAAACGAGATACTTTCAGTAATAAAAATGTCGCCAAAATAGCAAAAAGAATGATGGCCAGTCGTGATCAAACTGTAATCGAGGCAAGTTCCGCGGCTCTTATATTCATGGCCGATCAATCCAAGAGCCAGGACTCTAATTCTCTTGCTAAGACAATTGTGACAGTTTACCCTCAACTGGGAATGAGCCGTATCGAGAAGGGCCAATCTGTCGGCCAACGAGATTTCGAACTGAATCTAAGTGCCGATTATCTGGCTGGAAATTTAAAACATGCGCTTGCTCAAACAAGCAATGATGCTCGCAGCATGGCTTACGGCGACCTACTTGTCAAGAATGGCGCAATTGCTCCCCAGGAATTCGGTGCCATTCTGCAAAATGTGTTGAGCAATCCAAAGTCTACTACTGAAGAAAAAATGCACGCCCTCAGCGATGCTAATGGGCCCAGAATGGGAGCATTGATTGGCGGTCTGGCAATGCAGTCGTCTGGTGCTGCAACTGCTAATGCAAATAATTTTGGTTCGACATTACAAGATTTTGAAAGCACTTTAAAGAATGCAGCGCAAAACGACAGCGATGCTTCAATTAGAGCTATGTCGGCAGCGATGGTGCTTTCAATCAGTCGTTTTAAAACTGATCCCGTTGCAGGCGCCAAAATAATGGATCAATTAAGCGCGATGCGAAGCGCCTGCGAAAATGCTCCGCCTGGACAAAGCAATACGCTTGCCAATGATACTCGCGCTTTAATATCTTCGGAGCTGGCCAAAACACCAGCGACTGACGTGCAGGGCAGTCTGGACGCCACTCAAGCCTATGCTCTGCTCGAAGCACAGGTAAGTCCAGCCGACAAAAAACAAATGGAATCTCAAATTGGCAAGACTCTAGCTGGAGCGCTTTCACACGCTGATATGCAGCAATCTGATAGCATTGCCGCCGCTTTGCTGCCGGATCGTTTGCGGCAACTGAGTCAAAGTGATCCTGAATTGGCTGATGCTGCACGTCAACAAATAATAGCCAAACTGACAGTTCCAGGTAGCGATGCCTCGCCAGAGACAGAGAATTTGATGGTGACAACACTTTCGAAAATGCCCCAGCTACTAGATGGTGCCAGTCAATCAACGCGCAATCAATTATTCGATGTAGCCAAAAACCTTGTCGAACAGGCTGATCCGTCCTACACGAAACTTCGCTCAGCAGCGGTTAATGCCATTAAAGACGCGGCCACATCTGGCTCAGCATCGACCTTACACGAAATGGCTGAAACCGAACAATCTCCAGCCGTTCGGCTTACCGTTTTGCAGGCTCTTGAAGCGATCAAAGATCCACAGCTTCTAAAAATAGTCTCGGACCGCTTAGGCAATGGTAAGAAAGGCTCAGCAGATGGTGGCATTGAAACTGACCCGGACATTGTGGCGCATCTACAAGACTTGCAATATCGCCTGAAAGAATCTCAAGTTGTGCCTGAAAGCAGCGAAAAAGGCATCGGCACTCCAGCTCAATCAAACCCCGTTCTCTCGAACTTTCAAAATTCAATATCACAACGTTACCCTGCGCTAAATAATTTTGATGCCGAAAAACAAAGAGCCTGGGTCTCCGACAACTTTCCTCTGCTGGTCAAAGACAATTTCAAAACCGCGGTGCAAAAGGCCACCGACGGGCTGCAAGGCTCCTGGTTTGGTGCAGCGGATAAAGCCGCTGACAAAGTAGACGACCAGCGCCAGGCCCAGTTCGATCTACTGGTAAAAACAGCTGGTGGCAATGCTGATGCCGAAAGCACTCAGCAAGCACGTCGCGTACTCGCTTCTATCGTCGCTCAAAACGGTGGTCTTGCCGGACACTCAGAAGCGATATCAACAGGTAGCTATTCGGTGCCCTATGGAGAAGGCATGACCCCAACCGAAAGACCAACAGAGTATCAGGAAAGGGCTCACGATTGGGCAGCTGCCGCCGCCACTGCTCTCGCCAAAACAGCAGATGTTGGTCACACGGGCAGAGATTTGACCGCCGGGCTAATCGGCTCGATTCTCGCCGATAATCCACCACAGGCGGTGCGCGAGTCGTTAACGAGAGCTTGGGATTTATTAGCCTATAGTGGCAATGGTGTTCTCATTCCGCGTCCCGTCTATGATTACGTCAGAAGACTGCCGCACACCTAAGACTCTATCAGTGCTCGTATTTTTTCACGACATCAACAAGAGCCTGCGATAAACCGATATTTTTCAGTTTTTTAAATAAAATTGTATGAACGATGCGAAATTTGCCACCATCGCGCACGAGATTTTTGCCCAGTGCTTCTAAATAAACTTCGCCTTGCTCTTCATGTTGACCGATTTGAAAAAACACAATTGTCACTTCATGGCGCCTTTGCATCAGCCTGGTGGCACGAATCAATTCGTGTTCCACAAAATCTGGCTCAGGAGGCGGATAGGGCACACCATCTGTAATCACTACAACGAGCAGTGGCTTTGTATCAGTCTTCCTTGAGTCAAAATATTCGTACAAACGATCTCTCAGTGGTGCGGCCAATCTGGTGCCATGATCAAAATTGGGGTGCTGAAAAATGTCAGCAACAATTTGCGGTGACGCAAGTTTATGCACTTCGTATTTGCCAGAAAATGTTGTCACAGTCAATCCAGGCATCAAAGAGGCAAGAGCGTTTGCCAGTTCTTGAGATTGCATGCCGCACCACTGCCATCGTGATAAGCCATTGGGACAATCGCGTCTTGTCATTGAAGTTGAACAATCTACGATCAATTCAATTTGAAAATTCGCCAGCAGATGGGCCTGCTCTGGATCGATTACTGTTAACACCGGCAAGTCAGCGTTGTTTTCGATAGAGTAAGCCCGCTGTGCTTGCAATGGAAGCGGAGCAACAGTTGGTCGCTGCAGACGCAACCCCGAATTTTCCTGAGCGAAAGTCGGCGCTGTCGGCATCAGATAGCACAAACAGAGTGCAAGGGTGCCGACAAATCCAGGAAAATTTGATTGCGTGTGATTACCTTTGGACTGAACCGATGTGGCTTTAAATATTGTTTTCGGACAGCCAGAGCTTGACTTGTTTATTCGCTTTTTGACTTTGAGCAATGCGCTTGCCGCTCTTATCATAAATGATGAACATCGGCACTGAATAGGCTTCAAACTGATTGCCTGCTGCCGACGTAAAACCAATTCCGCTGTCAGATGGGGCATCGAGCAAAACATCAACAATTTTTAAATCAGTCTTCTTGTCTGAAAGTTTTTCGATTCTTGGCTCCATTGCGCGACAGGGTGGGCAGTGAGGACTGTGAATGAAGAGTAAAGTGTCCTTGTCTTTGGCCAGAAAATTGTCGAGCGCTATAGCCGAACCGGGCTTGTCGGCGTTTGCATGAACAACATTGTCGGCTTGCACAGCCAGCGGACTAACCAGAGACACCATGGCTATAAGCGATAAAACCGCAGCAATTTTCAATTGAATTCTCCACAAACGTTAAATCTGCCCAGAAGGCAAACGCCAGTATATCACTGCCCAATTCAGACAAACTACCGTGATCAATCACACAAAGTCTCATCCTGTCAGCCAATTGCCACTTGCCTTCCCTCCTTATTCCATGTCGGCTTTAGAAATTAAGCGGACTGAGTTTATTAGATAGTGCCGCAAGATTGGCAAGACGATAAAACAGGCGCGCGCCCACGCACGCATCCCACTCATCGTCAGCTCCTGGCGCCACTTCATTGAGATCGAAACCAATGATTGTACGCCCGGAAGACACCACTTCTTTAACGAGAAAAATTGCTTGCTCAAATTCAAGACCACCAGGCACTGGAGTGCCTGTATTAGGACAGAGTTTAGGGTCCAGACCGTCCACATCGAAGCTGACATAAACTTGTTGAGGCAATTTCGCAACGATGTCCTGACAAATTTCGCGCCATGAACTACCTACAAATTGCTTTGCTTTTAAGTCTCTATCAGTGAACATGACGATTCGTTCTTGAGAGTTCGCAACGAGATTGACTTCGTCCTCACAATAATCGCGGATGCCCACCTGCACCAATTTAGTCACATTGGGCAACTTCATCACATTGAACATAATTGAAGCATGCGAAAATTCAAAGCCCTCATAGGCGTCTCTTAAATCGGCGTGAGCATCGAAGTGCAAGATGCCAAAGCTGGTGCGTTTCGCCAGTTCCTGCAACAGTCCAAGGGGCGTGCTGTGATCACCGCCCATTGCGTAGACAAGTTTGCCCCTATCGAGAAAATGACTGGCTCTTTGACGAACATAGGTGTTCATCCGTTGGCAATTGTTGTTGATACGTTTGAGCAATTCTGGCTGCTGCACACCATTGACTAAATTTTCCAGATGCAATTCAACGTCCTGACGAGTCAGCTCGTTTAGTTCAACCAGCTCAGTTGAAATTACATCAAGAGCAAGCCCTAATTTCCAGGCATCATGAACATCAGCGTCAAAAAGATCTACCTGTTTTGAAGCCTGCAAAATAGCGGCAGGTCCACCAGCTGTGCCCTGGCGATAAGATACAGTTGCCTCCCAGGGCACTGGAATAATCACTTGTGCCGCATTTTCAGTCGTAAAGGGCAAGCCGTAGATACCATCGCCACAAGCGAAATCGTTAGGATTAAATGCTTCGGTTTGCAATTGCGTACTCATGCCATTTCCTTCTCGGACAGTAATCTTTTGACTAGGCTGAGGTTAGATCATGGCATGTGCTGCAAAAAAGGCCAAGACTACAAGACTTAGCTGTAGTAAAAGTCAACTATTACTAAAATTCTGCAACGATCAAATGTGCCACTATAAGCGATACCAAAATGACTCGGATGAAAAAACGAGCCTCAATCAAAATTGAGACTCGCTATAAATGCACTGTATTTGATACCAATCACCACGGTAAGAGCAGCCGGCTATTTTTTCTCAACAGACTTTTCCCAAATGTTGCTCACTTCGAGAGTTTCTGGGTAGTTACTATCAACTGTTCCAGCCGCCCCCACAGGTTTGATGGCCATTCGACTCTCTTTAGATAATAGATTGTAGACTGCTTGCGCTCCGGCCATGTCCCTTGGACTCTGTCTGTTCACTTCGGACAAAATGCTGCGTAGGGCGACGGCATCATGTTCAGCTACAGCAGAATTGATGCCTGCAATCTCCGACTGACCGATTCGTTCTGTCTCTGAAATAGTATGGTGAAAAGCCATGATCGAAACTCCCTTCTATTAAACACATCCTTATGTGTGCAATGTAGTAACCATACGTTTAATACTTGACATTTTCGTGACAAAATAAGAATCTCACGAAATCTTCCGACAAGGCTATCCAAATAAAGCGTTCCCTTCGTTCCACTATTAGCAATACCAGTGTCAATGTATGCCGGTGGATATATGCTTTTTCACTTCGTCGCTCAAGCCAGCTGATATCTGCTCCAGATTATGTGGCACAACATGGCTGCTAGAGCCAAATCTCACGGTTTTATCCCAGGGAATTTCGGTCATTTTGATCACATTGACAGAAACCTGACCATTGCCAATTTCGGCTCTGGTGAGCATGTCGAACCAGGAATCAGCAGGCAGTTCTTTGGGCAAAGCGTTGAGCATTTCTCTCAAATGGGCAATATGAGTGCCCATTGTGATTTTGCCCATCGACTGCGTTTCGCCGCCACCTCTGACAATGCCGATTTGACCTGCGGGGCTGAATATTCCTGCACCAGAGGTGCCCGGGTCACAATCAAGATCAGTGCAAACTGCGATGAAATCAGCCCGACGAGCGCTCGAAGAGGAGTCTACGGCAATTTGTTGAGGCGAAAGAATTATCCGCTCAGGATGCCAATTGAGAGCATGTCCTTTCTTAGATGAACTCAGCCAGGCATCAACAACATGGCCGGGTCCGAATTCTTTCATGCCTTTATTTTGACCGGAGTATTCAAGAACGGCCACATCCTTGATGCCAGCTCCTTTGGGCGCGAATTTGACCTGATGAAATGGGGTGGGATGACTGTCTACAATTCTTAAAAGGGCGATGTCAGCGACTTTATCTCGCGCCAGCAATTGGGCAGTAAATACTTCACCCTTTGATGTCGTCACAAGCGGCATAATGCCCGAGCCTTTGACGACATGATAATTAGTTGAAATAACTCCGTCTTCGCGAACTATTGTGCCGGAGCCACGAGCGAGTCTCTGACCATCCGGGAGCAAAGTGTTAATCATGACGACGGCCTCGGTTTCATCCTGAAACTCTTTACCGACCACCAAATTGCGAGAAATTGCCCGCTCAACTTCGGCTCCCAGGCGTGTTTGCCCGGCAAAGTCTTTGAGAGCGGGCAGAATCAACTTTTCCCCAATAATTTCAGCCTCTTTCAGTGCTGCAGGCAACGCCTTGCCCCGCTCAAAGTAAAGAGAGGCTCCCAACATTCCAAGGGATGCCATGGTCTGAGCCGCTTTCACTGCCGAGTCGGGCAAGTGAGCATAGGCATCTTTGAAGAATTTGCCAATTGCAGGAGTCTGCGCATCGGCTAAGTGTTCGGCTCCCACCAATCGCTCAGATTGTCTGGACTGTGTCTTTAGGGTGGATAGATTTGTTTCTGTCATTTCTTGAAGGTTTTAGCTACTCCAACATCCATCCAATCAAACCTGTGCCCATCTTAGATACCCATACAAACTGAGTAAATGCGGAGACTACGCAAAAGCGCCTCTTGACGTTTTCTTGATTAGTAATTGTGGACGCTTGCAACGATTCGCCAGCTCTACTTCTGAAGCGGCGACTGTTTGGAGTAAAATGAAAACTTCGCCCAAAAAAGGTCGATTTCGCAGCAAGCAACAAGCATCAAAAAAGGTATTTATCCGTGAATCCGTCCGAATCAGCAACCGTAAGCACACCGCCCGAAGCCCACGATTTTATTCGCGACATTATCAATCATGATCTCGTAGAAAAACGTCAAACCAAGGTGATCACACGTTTTCCACCCGAGCCTAATGGTTTTTTGCATATCGGTCATGCTAAGGCGATTTGCTTGAATTTTGGATTGGCTCTCGATTATCGCGAGAAGTTGCCAGAATCTGGAACACGTTGCCATCTGCGTTTCGACGACACAGATCCAGCCAAAGAAGACACTTTATTTGAAGACGGCATCCAGCAAGACATTCGCTGGTTAGGCTTTCAGTGGGATGGCTTGTATCATGCAAGCGATTACTTCGAAAAAATGTACGAGTTCGCGGAGCATTTAATCACAGCAGGCAAAGCTTATGTCTGCTCGCAAACCGATGCCGAATCGAAAGCTAATCGCGGTGACGTCAAAACACCCGGCAAGAACAGTCCTTACCGCGATCGCAGCGTCGACGAAAATCTAGATTTGTTCAGACGTATGCGCAAAGGCGAATTTCCTGATGGCGCACATGTTCTACGTGGCAAAATCGACATGGCCAACGCCAATATGAAAATGCGCGATCCCATGCTTTATCGCATTCGTCATACAGATCATCATATGACCGGCGATAAATGGTGCATTTATCCAATGTACGATTATGCGCATCCGATTTCTGATGCGATCGAAGGCATCACCCACAGTATCTGTACTCTCGAGTTTGAAAACAATCGAGAATTATATGACTGGGCAATCGACAATTTGATCGATTATGCAAAATTCCCCAGCCGTCCGCGCCAGTACGAATTTGCAAGATTGAGCCTGAACTACACAGTTTTGAGCAAACGACGCTTGCTTGAATTGGTTGAAGGAAAACATGTTGACGGCTGGGATGATCCTCGTTTGCCTACTATTGCCGGCTTGCGCCGCCGTGGTTACACACCTGAAAGCCTGCGCGCATTCTGTGCCGACATTGGCGTTGCTAAAGCTAACAGCACAGTCGATATGGCACAATTAGAATTTCACATTCGTGACGACCTCAATCAAAAGGCACCACGGGTATTGGCTGTGCTCAAGCCACTGAAAGTGGTGATTGAGAATTATCCAGAAGATAAAGTAGAAGAGCTGGATGCCTCTTACTGGCCGCACGACGTACCCAGAACAGGCACCAGAAAATTGCCATTTTGTCGCGAGATTTTTATCGAGCAAGATGACTTCATGGAAGACGCGCCCAGAGACTATTTTCGCCTGGCACCGGGCAAAGAAGTTCGTTTGCGCTATGCCTATTTGATTACCTGTAAAGAAGTGATCAAAGATGCAAATGGAAAAGTCGTTGAATTGCGCTGCACTTATGATACTGAAACCAAAGTTGGTGACAACCCAGTTGGTCGCAAGGTCAAAGGAACGATTCATTGGGTAAGCGCTCACCATGCCGTAGATGCCGAAGTGCGTTTATACGACCGCTTGCTTTCAATTGAGACGCCTCCGACGGGCAAAGACAGCGAGTGGATCGATGCCATCAATGCCGGTGCCTTGCAAGTTCTCAAAGGATGCAAAGTCGAAAGAAGTCTGGATGAAGCAAAACCAGGCGATCGCTTTCAATTTGAAAGACAGGGTTATTTCATCTGCGACGAAAAAGACTCAAAGCCTGATGCACCAGTTTTCAATCGCATTGTCACTTTAAAAGACTCGTACGCCAGAGCGCAGAAGAAATAGTTTCCAATGAGTAATCAAACGCTTCAACAATTAAACGAACAATTTGGCATCGCTAAAACTCTTGCATTTCACGAGAACGAACACGGGCTGATTTCAGGCTCGGTCAAAACGGCCACTTGCACAGCCGAGTTTTATCTGCAAGGAGCGCACCTGACGAAGTGGCAACCGACTGGACACAGCCCGGTTTTGTTTTTAAGTGAAAATTCGTCATTTGCACCAGGCAAGGCGATTAGAGGCGGCGTGCCGGTAATATTCCCCTGGTTTGGTGCCCGCACCAAAACGTCAATCAGCAACCGCACAGACGGTCCTGCTCACGGCTTTGCCAGAACAACGAATTTCAAGCTCACGTCAGCCGTTTTGAGTGGAGGCGATTTGCAGTTGATGTTCGCCCTGGCACCAGATACGGTATCAACAGAGCTTGGCTTCAACGAATTTCTCGTCACTTATAAAATTACAGTCGGCAACGAGCTAGAACTGGAATTTATTGTCGAAAATCGCTCAAAAAGTTCAATCCAATTTGAGGAAGCATTCCATACTTACTTTGCTGTCGGCGATGTCCGGCAGTCGACGCTTAAAGGACTTAGCCGCACCGAGTTTGTTGACAAAACTGACGGTTTCAAGCGCAAGCGCCAGAAAGAAGAAACGCTATCATTTACAGCCATCATCGACAGACCTTACTTAGACACAGAAGCGCAGATCGATCTCACTGATCCAGTGCTCAAAAGAATGATTTCCGTGGATAAACTGAACTCGAAAGCAACCGTAATTTGGAATCCATGGTCTGAGTTCTCCGCAAAAATGGGCGATATGCAAACTGACGCCTGGCAAAATATGCTCTGTATCGAGACCGCCAATTGTTCTGATGACTCGGTTGTTCTTGCGGCTGGCAAGCGACATACCATGCACGCTCGTATCGTCGTTAAAGAGCTCAAAGTCTGAAGAAGCTGTCGATGCGACAGCGGCCGCTATACATGGCAGCCCTACCGCCCGTCGACTGCAAACAACGGGCTGTTTCGTTTTAGGCCTCGGGCTTGTCATATTTGCTTCAGCCGTTCTAATCAAAACAGAACTGTAGCCGAATCGCATATTCACGCTTAAAACAAAATGTCAACGGAAAACAGAGAATTATTTGCGATATATAGGTGCTTCCTGTCTAGCAAAACCAGGAGCTGTAAAGAGCGCCTTAGACATAAACTGGTCGTTTCGCGAAAAAATATTTGAGAAATCAGACTGATGTCAGGTCGCACATCGGCAATTTAGTCTGTTGAGCCTGCCCAGTTGGCTTTTACTATGTGCACTACCTCACACAGGGGATACCGCCGGTGCTGGATTACACAGCCTTGCAGAATCGATATGGTTAAGACATCGACAGCAGCAACCGACCACCTGGGGAAAATAATGAACAGCCTAAAAACCACCACCAAGCCAGCTTTGACTCTTGTTAAAACCACAAGCTATGCGGACTTGAGTGATGCCGAACTGGTCGCACTCTGTCAACAAAAAGACGAACGCGCTTTTGAGTTCTTGAT
>Ga0182030_10021186_pt1 | contig 12193 bp, 8 predicted proteins | sample 812S3MmetaG_FD_121299 | JGI IMG/M metagenome (GOLD analysis project Ga0182030, IMG submission 121299) | Permafrost microbial communities from Stordalen Mire, Sweden - 812S3M metaG (Illumina Assembly) | ecosystem: Environmental > Terrestrial > Soil > Wetlands > Permafrost | place: Sweden...
ATTGCAGGCTGGGACAGAGCAAAGGGGTAATGCTGTTTGTTTATCTATGGCTAGATACTTGTACAGTAAACCAGAGGACTATGTTGACTGCTGGGGGTGGGGCTTTTCTCACACAGATCGCGGGTTTAATTTCGGATTCCACCTGCAAGAAGAGGAGAGAGAGAGATCTAAGCCTCTAGATACTTATACCTGTTAATTTCAAATTAAACCTTCAATTGTTCATTCTCCTTAACCTCATGACAACTAAATTAAAAAAAACCCCCCCCACCTCAAAGTGAAATACTAGATTTGAAAAGATGGGTGGATGAAGATACCTCATCAAACGATAATATACTACTCGAATTAAACATAGGGCAGTCTTGCTGGGGCCGACCTTGTGTTGTAACAACTTTTTGAAATTTGGGAGACTGTTTGGAGGACATGCTGTATGATTTCTGCCTGGTAATATCTCAAAAATTTTCGAAAAGCTAAAAAACTTCTCTTTGGTGGCGGGATCGATGGAACCAGGTATTCAAAAGGATTAAGCTTCGCCGAGATTGGAAACTCGTTCTTCTTCAATGCTTTTAGCTTTTTTTTAATTATTCCTTACTCTACGGCTTCAAGTTCCCTGAGCATGGCATTGCTTACTTAGGGAGGGGACACCGATCCTTGGTGCACTTGTTGAAGTCACAATCCTCCGTCTTTCACGCGGATATATGTCATTGATCCTATCCAAAGTAGCTTCCAGGCTACTACGAGGTATCCCCAAGTTAGCTGCAAGGAGGGCGAGGCGACGAAAGAAGTCTTCGACGCGAAAGACTATTTTTATATCCCTTCCAGATGTCGGAGAGACGTGGGCGGTAAGATAATGCAACATGGTAGTCTCGTACAGCTGGATAACGGGAACAGAGTAGTTAACAGGGGACTGGCAGCATTCATGGCCTATCGCGAGGCTGCGGAATCCAAAGACTTTATACGAGGGTCTTCACATTTTGAATCGACATATTGTAAGCAAACATCCAGAAGCGTTTCGGACACTCGCTGTGGCCAACGCACCACCGAATTTTCCTAAATGATGCTCCATAATAAAGGAGAATCACCAGGCCAAACAAAGCCATCGGCATGAATGCTTCCTACTGTGAACAGAAATTTCCGCGGCCAGCCTGAGCAATCCAGACTCGTTGCCAGTAGTCCCGACGAACCAAACTTTGAACAACACTCTCTTTTTTTCTTAGCCCAGTGTCTCTAGAATCATCACCCATCGGTCTCAATAGTTCCCGATAATGCCCAACGTCGTTTATAACCTGAAAAGCGAGCTCTGTCTCTGAATTAGCAACTCCCAGAACTTTCTGCGCCTCGCTGTATATCCACCCCATTTGATTGACCTAATGGCCTTTTTCCTAGTCGTTATTTCGATCAATGCAGAGTGCATTACACCAGTAGAAAGAACCCAGCAAGTCGCCCACACCCGGTAGATCCTCAGGCCCGCTAAGACCCTTCTACCAGAAGTTTGAAGCTCCGCCATAGTTGAGTGAGGTCTCATTATGTGCCTTCAGCTCCTGAAGCTTCCCCTTACCTGGGTTGAATAGTGCAACCCCAAGGGTATTACAATGGGTGATGTGCTTGTATTATTGCTATGGTTCTGGCCTTGGCAACTGAAATGGCGATCAAGACTAGCGCTTGACAGAAGAATCACTTCCGCCTCATCTAACGGGTATGCACTGCTTCCTTGCACAGAGACATTATTAACTTACGACAAGGTGGATAGTTTTATTATCACAGACAAAAAGACGGGTTATAAGATGGTGTGAGGATGGCTCTTAAGGAGGCTGAGGACTGCCTGCGGTCTCCATTGGTGGTGCGAAGAAATGAGGTGCAAATGCAGCTAGACCATATTATTAGAAGAAGTCTAAGCTAGCCAGGTCGTGCAAAATCTTCTTTGCATCCTTCTTTTCTTCTTTCATTACCTCAGTGTGGCGACACTATCCAGCACATCTGGTTCTTTCTCCCCCCATGTCAGTCCGAGTAAAAAAATGCCACCCAGAGAAGTTAGCAATGAAATAACTAGCCATGAAAATACCCGCGGGTAAGAGACGGTTGCCTGGATTCTTGACTCTCCTGGGGTCGCGTAAGATATCTCAACACTTTGATCGAAGCTCTGGTAAAAAGCTTCCCAGGCTCCTAGGTAAGATTGACGGATTAAATTCTCGGCGTATAAGTCAAGGTTATACCAGGTAGCGAGTTGGGTCGAATTTGCTTGAGAGACAGTAGTCATAAGGTCTGGGAGAAGCCAAAGTGACTCTTGAACCCAAGTGGTTCGAAGACGACTTTGTCGATGGGTGTCTGGTCTTCGATGACTACCGGCGAAAGGTATTTGCTCACTGGACTGTTAGTAACACCAGCGGTAAATGTAACGTTGGCAAAGACGTAGCATAACCCTAGAGCCCAAGCATAGATATACTGTGGATACGCTGTTGTATTCATTACATTTCCGAAATTATTGGTGCCCATGCTTGTGTTGCAATAGTATGTATTAGCGAGGAGGAGACCAAGGATCATGGTACCGGTGTAAGAGTTAGCCACTGGAAGGCCGGTTTGCTTGACGCTGGGTATGGAGGAGTTAAAGGGTATGTTGGGGTCGAATAGGACTGCATGGCCATTATTAAAGTAGTCGTATAGAGTGTCGTTTACGATACTAAGGCGGCTCGGTTGGCTTGAGAACAACGTATTGGAATATAAAGATGGAATTTGATCCTTTGACGTTGCCCAGCTTATGTCATGGAATTTGATGCAAGGGAGCGTTGTGTTGTATTGAATTGAGCCAGTTTGTAGACCATTATTGTTGACGATATGGCGACATCCGTTCCCCGTCAAAGAGGTCCCATTTGTTGAGACTAGAGAGTTGTCGGACCATAACAAGCCCGTAGCACCTGCTGCGGTCTTGAGGACTTGGTTTCTCCTAGGGATGCCATCTTGATAGAGGTACCAAACACCGGAATTTGCAAAAGGGTTTGTGGAGTTCACCGGAACGGGCGAGCCTTCAGGAATTGTAACTGGATTCCAGTTCACAGCACCAGAAGGTAGAGGGGCGATGAACGCTTGAGGAAGCATCAATAGGATGATTGCAGAAATAACCCAACTCCGGGATCCTTTTGGTAGCTTGAAAGGGTACATGAGCCCCGGAGGCAGCCTATGTTTTGTCATAAACTTAAGCCGCCCTTTACTGAGGACGACATCGGTGTTATGCGCCAAGTCGTACGCGCATCTCCATACTGCAATAAGCGACCAAGAGGTAACAAGTAACTTAATGACAACCAAGCCCGCTGAAATAAGTGTCGTGATATCAGCAACCCGTAGCTGGAGTTTGCCATTGATATAGTGGGGTGTTGTGCTTTCAGCGGCGTTGAACCCATCAATAACTTTGACGAGGATAACGGAGATTGCGACGCAGCAAATTGTATATGCAATTAAGAAAGACCAGAACTAAGATCCTCGCATAAATCGAGATTTCTTCTTCGCGGGTTTGCCAGGCGTGTGTTTCTGCTGCCCTGGGTCAATAAGCCCTGAGTCGGTGTGTCCTGGGTCGGTGTGTACTGGGTCGGTAGCCTCCGTATGAGAAATTTTCTCACGATCGTGATAGTGGTGTTCAGCCATGCTCGCGGTGAAAGAAGTTCTTGATACAGGGCGATTGATCACCAAAAGAAGATAACAAAGAGTAAGGTGAATCAGTATTCAGAACTAGAAAGAGAACTGTCTTTCACGCTTCAGAGCGTAGTTTTTAGCTGGCTGTTATGAGCCTGCCGATCTTGTGTCGGGAGAGCAAAGATAACAAATCTGCAAATATGCAAATATGCAATGCAGCTTCAGCCAGCCCCAAAAAGGAGGGTGATATCGCAATATCAAAACCCTCCCGCTGGCAATCCACTTTGGGCTCTTTTAGACGAAAAGCAGTTTTCGACCCCAACTTTCAGTGTGTGGTTGAGCCCCAGTGGGGGAATCGTACGATTCTGGAAAGCATATCCATCCAATGGGAAATGCGCGTGATTATCGGAAGGAAGGTGTCGATGGCGTGCGGCACTACTAGTATTTGGTAGAATAGTGTCCGAGCTTCATTCGTGGATTATTTCCTAGCACCACCAATAGCGACCACTCATGCTTTAAAAGAGGTAGAATGTGAGAAGTACAACGAAAGAAATAATATATCCTCCTAGGGTATTCCTGGGCACAGTACTTGATCTACTGACCTAGGTCTCATAAATAATTTTATGTGATAAAAAAATGCTGCTAATTTCTTTCGTGAGTAGGAAGGTGCAGTACGCCCGCCCCACGAGGAGCGAGAGCATGCAGCCACATTATAGCAGAGCCAACAAGTTTGAGGCTCTTATTAATCTATCCATACATGCAGCAAGTAGGCCACGTCTTTGCATGACCTGAACGCTAAGGCAGGCCTCAAACTCATAATCGAGGAAGCGTCCTAATCATGCTGTGCCGGTTCACAAGAGGGACTCGATGTAATATGGGCTCAGATTTCTTGTAGCCGGCCAATAAAGAGTGCCCAAATCCGTCGGCATCTAAACTCCTACAAAATATCGTAGCATGGGTCTCGGGCTGGTATCTGAGGAGTCGTATCAGTATGGATGAGATATCTTATTGTTAACTGAGTCTGAGATCTGGGTTGGACTCAGAATAAGAGAGTGAATGTGGAGAGTTTTGATTTCAGGAAGTATTTATTATATCTTTGGCTGTGTTGCTTTGCTTTGAAGTAGGGGTAATGAGCCTGAAATGGACGAAGGTGAACGATTAACTTGGCGGGAATGTAATCCTTTCCTATAAGTTGGATGCGCCTACTGTAAGGAGTAGAAAGAATAGCATACCATCAAAACAAATTGGGATTGAATTTGAGGGGAGCTAGAAGCAAAGAACACTGGTCGATTTTTTTGTAATCTTGGCGAATTCGGGCGGATGCAAAGAAGCAATCATGATTTATATCTACTGAAATCTAAATTTATGTAGAGTGTAAAATACTTCGTCTATTGGAATTGACCTTGTCCAGTGGTCGAACTGCCGAGGCACGCGCGGGGTCGATCATCGCGGCGCCACTGTCAACTTTCTCGGGCGCTAGCATCAAAACAACCAAGCTCCCTGCTTCTACCGCAGGAACCACTCACTAGTGAAGTATGCATCATTACAATCAAATTTTGGTATGACGCCTCTCAAATAAGCATATCTCACGTTCCACGACATCGGGATGTGTCGTGAGCAAGCAGATATCCGCCATTGAGAACGCGACTGGAACGCGCTCACCACCACGTTGACGCGGGAAGGTGGAGCGGAGGTGGCAGACCGCATGATCTATTACTACGTACGGCACAAATTCACGATACGTGGTGCACCTAGGCCGATATCTCCACTCATCGTACCGTGATTGCTCAGATCCAGAGGCTGTGACCGGTACGCGACGGGAGCAGGAAGAAGCTACGATGGCGGCAATACCCTGCTCATGTCGGATCCCTCGATCAACGATATAGAGTCACCTCGAGGCTTGAGCTTTGAGCGATAGCCTTATGTGACCCAGTCTGAGTTTCCCAACCTAAACATTGATCATGTTGGTGCGTCTGCATCCCTCCGCGGGAGAATCTACGGTGCCGAGGTGAAAAAAGCGAGCAACAGTCTGATGAGCCAAGATCCATCAGCTGAAGGTGTAAATGGAGTGGCACTTGAGCCTGGCCAATAATTACGATTCCTGAATTGGAACATTACTAATCATTAATTGCAACGTTTCAAGTTGATACGCCCTGACTACGGTGACTGATTATCTCCTCCAGCCACTCTCCAAATAAATTGCAGAGAGTACAACCTCTTTTAGAACCCGGCAAAACACATTCCACCTCGATCACGAATTGTTTGTTGACGATGGGAAAGATTCAAGTCGAGTATCCTGAATTCACAGAGTCATGTATACGCTCAGACCCCAAAATGTCTTGGGTTTCAAATTCTTGAAACATCCTGTTTCCCAACCGTCACTTCGCCCAGTTTTCTCTCGGAAAACTTTCTTTTACTTTCGAGCCTGGTATTGACCAAATTAATTTCTCTGTTAGCATCTATATATGATCTTTTATACAGGAACAAGTAGTCCTATAAGACCACTAGGCGTCGATTTGCGTAGGCTTTACCTCCTCGCTTCTACCTTCCAACAGCCAAACCTCCTTGGCTGCAGAAATGGAAGGCATGCACAGCATGAAGATGCAAATCAGATGAAGTAGAAACCACGTTCGCGTTTCGTTTCTTCCACTCCAGTGTGCCATGTTCAGCGAATACGAAACCCAAACATGACGTGGAAAATAAAGCTATACAAAGCCCTGTATTCGCATCGCAACACTTCTTGGCTGCAAGTGCAACGAGACTGGATGCTTGTCTCTTCATCATTATATCCCTAATAATCGCTAATCTGAATTCACCATGGGGAAACTCGCCGACACATGGGCCAGCATCAAGACCAGCATCAGGATCGACCCAAATCTCACCCGAGCTCGTCGTGGTGTCGTCCGTAGGACAAAAGCTCTGCCTTCAGCGACAGGACGATACATGATCCAAAAGGCTCCTGTCGTGCAATGGCTTCCAAAGTACTCACCAAGATGGCTCATAAATGATTTCATCGCCGGCATCACGGTCGGATTAGTACTCATTCCACAAGCGCTCGCATATGCTGCTTTAGCTGGTATACCGCTGCAGGTTGGACTTCTTGCTAGTTGGTTGCCGTCTACTATCTACTTCTTCCAAGGGACTTCAAAAGGTTAGTGTTCGACCTGTGTTTGAAAGGACTGTCTGACAGGATAGATCTTAATACGGGACCTACGTCTATTATTGGACTTTTGACGGGCCACATTGTTGGACTTCTTTCTCGTGGTGGTATGCCCGGAGGCCCGCCACCGGCAGGGATGTTCCCTCCAACAGGCGCTGCCGCTGCTTCGGGCGTTCCAACTGGGGTATTTCCCTCATTAGGGGCCCCTACTGCCACTGGTATTCCAGCCGGTGTTCCTTCTGGCGTCTTCGCACCGACAGTGGCGATGGCGACTGGAACGGTATTCGCGGGCCCCGTCCCAACTGGCGGAGCCTTTCCAGGTATGGCGACTGGCGCTTCTCCAGCATTGGCAAGCCCACCAGGAGGGAACCCTCTCGCCGGTTTCCCACACCTGCCACCTGCACTTATCGCTGCAACAGTTGCATTCTCAGTCGGGATACTCGCTTTAGTCATGGGTGCTTTGAAACTCGGATGGCTCCTGGACTTTGTCTCGCTTCCAATTTTAACTGGCTTCATTATGGGTGCTGCAATCACCATTATTCTAGGACAAATACCATCACTTCTCGGTGAAGTGGGAGTCAGCACCAACTTTATTCAACAAAGTCGAGATATCGTGTCCAAAATAGGTACCGCGAAGCCTCTCACGGTTATCATCGGCTTTTCAGCTATATTTCTTCTATTGATTCTACAATTTGCTGGTAAGAAATGGGGAAAGAGGTCTAATATAATTTGGTTTCTATCAATCAGCAGAAATGCTATTGTCTTGATTCTCTTCACGGGCATCAGTTTCGGCGTCAACAAGGATCTAAAGACGCCACTCTGGGCAATTACTGGCAAAGTACCTTCTGGGCTGCAAGCCCCTGCCGTTCCTCCATTACCCCTCGTCAAATTCGTTGTCTTCCTCAGCTTCCCAGTCTTCATTACCGCGGCACTAGAACACGTCGCAATCGCCAAGTCTTTCGGCCGCAAAAATGGCTACACCATTGATCAAAGCCAAGAACTCGTCTTCCTCGGCGTTGCCAATCTCACCAATGGGATCTTTGGAGGGATGCCAGTCGGCGGTACCCTTTCTAGGATATCAATAAACTCTGAATCTGGCGTCAAGTCTCCACTTGGAGGTATCTTCACATCTGGCATCGTCCTCCTCGGGATCTTTGCTCTAACGGGCGTGCTCTCCTGGATCCCGAAAGCTACGCTCTCGGCCGTTATTATCGTCGCAGTTCTTAATATCCTACCACCCATATCTCTCATAGCCGGCTACTGGAAGACCTCCTTTGCAGACTTCATGGCTAATTTCATCACTATGCAAATCACACTCCTTGCTTCCGCCGAAATGGGAATCGGTCTTGGCGTCGCATTCATGGTTTTCTATACCCTGATTCGCACCACCTTCGCGCACGCAAGACTGATTACTCGCACTGATCTCGAGAATCAATACATTGATGGCGATTCCTTCGGAAATGGAAATAACATCATTCCACCCGGAACACAAGTCGTGTCTTTCGACCAAGCAATCATTTTTCTGAATGCGGATCGTATTAAGAAAGACATCGTGGATTTGGTTCAGACATATAATTCGGGCGTTCCTGCGATAGAGAGGACGGGAGAGAGGAGTTGGAGTGATTTGGGAGAGAAACATATTGCTTCTTTAAGACGGAAGGCTGGGGTCGTTACACCTACGAAATTAATTCCTAGAATCAAGGTTCTAGTCCTAGATTTCTCGCGTGTGGGGTTCATTGATACGACTGGGTTGCAAATACTGCGGGATATGAAAGCCGAAGTTCTAGCATACGGTGGCGAAGATGTAGAGTTCCGATTCGTGGGTCTGAATGAATCGATGAAGAAGAAGTTTCAAAGAACGGGTTGGAATTTGGCAAATGCAGCAGATGCGATGAATGGGTTTGGAGAGGGCCGGGATGTAATATTTGAGTTGTTGAAGCCTGCTATTGAGGCGCCGAAGATGGTGAGGGATAGTGGGTTGGATTTTGGGTTTGGCAATGTGTTGATGAGGGAGACAGGGAGTGTATATGGCGTGGACAGGGACGAGGAGAAGGGGGAGCAGAAGGTGATTGTGACTAGTGTTTTGACGAGAGATGGGAAAGCGTATAAAGAGTCTTGAGGGTATTGATCAGTATATGCGTTTGTTTCTCGTTTACGTATTGTTGCTTCTATAATTGATGCTTTCGATTCGTCTAGGGGGGATGTGAATTCCAGCTACCCACCATAGGTCATTGTCATATGCGGACTTCATACAAACGGCCTATGAGGGCCTTCGAGTCCGAAAGCTTCCAATCGCTTTCTTACATTCTTTGAAACTGGATTCTTTATTCCATCGGACTCGGCTTTAGCAAAGTTCGAAGTTCCGTCCGCATCAGTTCTTCGTATAGCCTTTGACCAAAGAGGTTAGCGCTTCGTCCATATTAGGGAATTCCACTTTCGGCTTCCGCTTTGACAAAAGTGGTTAGACCCTTGCCCGACCTGGGGCAGATTTCCTCTGATATTCGTGTTCCTGTTTGACCAGGGAAGCTAGAACTTCATCCAGCTTGGGATATTTTCATCATGGCCTGCAGCTTCTACGTACACGACTCATCTTCCTGCTCGGATTTAGGGCTTCATCTCTCCAAGTTCCCTGTCTTCAATGAATATATAAGACTTGAAGTCTCCCGCTTCTTCCTCTGTCATTAAACCCACCTCATTTCAAATCATTAAATAGCCTCCACACAAATACTCACTTTCACTTAACCAAAACAATGGCGCACCCACCACCAGCTCCCCTCCCTTCGGCCCTAGCCCGCCACAGACAACTCTCGCCAACGGCCAATCTCCGCGTCTCACCCCTCTGTCTCGGCGCCATGAACTTCGGCGAAGCCCAGAAAGCTCACCTCGGCGAGTGCAGCAAGGAGACCGCCTTCGAAATCCTCGATACTTTTGTTGCCAAAGGCGGGAACTTCCTTGACACCGCCAACATCTACCAAAACGAAGAATCCGAGACCTGGATCGGCGAATGGCTGTCCTCCCGCAAGAACCGTGAGAGCTTGGTCATCTCCACCAAATGGGGTGGCGCGTACAAGATGTACGATCAAGCCAAGTTTGGATGCCAGAGCAATTATGGAAGTGGTGGGACGAAGAGTATGAAGAACAGTCTTGAGGAGAGTTTGGTGAAACTCCAGACTCATTATGTGGATATTTTGTTCCTTCATTTTTGGGACTATTCGACCACCGTTCCGGAATTGATGCATTCGCTCAATGATCTTGTGGTTGCTGGGAAGGTGCATTATCTTGGCATTTCAAACACGCCTGCTTGGATCGTTGCTAAGGTAAGTCCCCTCACCTCCGACGCACCATATTCAAGAATATAGCTAATAGTGATTGAAGGCCAATCAATACGCTCGTGACCACGGCCTCCGCCAATTCGTCGTCTACCAAGGCATCACCAACGCCGCAAACCGCGATATCGAACGTGAGATCATCCCCATGGCCCGTGAGGAAGGAATGGGCATCATGGCCTACGGCGCCCTAGGCCAAGGCCGCTTCCAAACCGCTTCCTCTTACGCTGAGCGCGCAGAAACGAAGGAGGGACGAACTGGCAAGCAACCGACGGCACAGGAAAAGGCTGTCTCTGCTGTTCTCGAGTCTGTCGCCGAGCGTAAAAAGACATCTATTCAGAATGTAGCGTTGGCTTATGCTTTGGGTAAGACTGCGTACCTGTTTCCCATTGTTGGGGGAAGGAAGGTGGAGCATTTGAAGGGAAATATCGATGCGTTGACTCTGAGGTTGAGTGAGGAGGATTTGAAGGAGATTGAGGGCGCGTATGAGTTTGATCCTGGGTTCCCGCATACGTTCATGAGTGGGACGATGTGGGTTGATGCGGCGCCTAAGGGCTCATATTTGGCGAGTGATAATTGGCTGACGAAGTTTTCGGGGACTTTTGATTGGGTTGAGGTGCCGAAGGCTATTGCTCCTGCGGAAGTATGAGAGTTTTGCGACGTGGGTGTCAAGTGGGAAGCAGATTTCTGGGATCAGATTGACTGCTTGAAATTGTTCCACTCATGCATGCTTTGAAATCTTTTAGAATTTCTGGTTTCCTGAGAAAATTCTCAAGTGTTTCTATGGCAGCTTTGTAATCCACTCACATCTAACAGCATCACAATACTAAACGTCTGCTTATAATTCACTTTACAATAGATACAGCGGCCTAACTTGTTGAGCAACTGATACCCTCTCATTGTATTCAAAGACGCATAAATCTCGATGTTTCTTCAGCACTTTCTATCAGAAACTGGTGCTCATCTTAGCTCAATCTCCATGGAACTAGTGTGTAAGATACAACCCCCCCTCCCTTTTTTTTAAGTTACCTATCTTGCTCACTCCCACCCCAGCCTACATTTCACTCACTTTTTAACTCGACAAATGGGTCATGAATATTCTCAGAGAAATAACAGCAAAGAAGTATACGACAGCAGTTTGGGATATGACTGTGAATTAGATGCTTTTGCGTATGATTCACCACCATTATACTTTTAACACAATAGCTCATCCTTTGATTCACTGAGTGATATTAGGTATTCAGCTGCACTCAACGATATATAAAGTCAGATAATTCTTGAGCTTTACATACCAGAGACAAAACACTAACCCAGCTCAACATTCTCAAGGACGGGACCTCTGTAGGCACTATGAGATCTGGTAGATAAAACAAGGTGTCTAATCCCTGGCTCAGTTTCACAGAATTCTGAATATCACTCAGATTTTTTTGGTTTTTTTTATGATAGGTAATACTTATATGACTATTGACAGGAACACCACAGTAGGGAGGCCGATAGCAGCGGTTGTAAAGATTGCAGGGATTAATAATTCAAGCGCAGCCAGGTAACTCATTAGGAAACTCAATGCGCAACAACTCATTGTGCAATTTATTAATCTCTTTTGAGAGACAGAGACTCTCTTCTAAAATTACATCACCCCCAATCACTAACTTATTCCAGCATTTTCGGGAGACTGGGGTAGGAAATTAATTTATCAGAAAGGCACAAGACATAAATACCACCCTTGACTCCACAACATTACTGCTTTGAACGCAAATAGTAGCATTGATATGACTGCTAAAAAAAAGTAAAGAACAACAGAGGGTAAATAATAGCAGTCTTGAGCGTGACAGAGGTCCTATTTTAAATTCCCTGGTTTTAAGTTCCCTGGCAAGTTTTTTTTTTTTTTTTCCCCTCGGCCTGTTCTGCTCTCCTCATTAATGGTTTATACTAGAGCCGGTTACAGATCCTGTTTGTCAAACTGTACACAACTAGGGGTTTCTCGCTTGGCATTTCAGGCGATTTCAGAGGTAGGTCGCCGAACAAATCCTTTCTAGTGACTCCCTATTGCAATGGTTCAAACTAAATACAGAATAATACACACTTA
>Ga0182030_10021187_pt1 | contig 12191 bp, 13 predicted proteins | sample 812S3MmetaG_FD_121299 | JGI IMG/M metagenome (GOLD analysis project Ga0182030, IMG submission 121299) | Permafrost microbial communities from Stordalen Mire, Sweden - 812S3M metaG (Illumina Assembly) | ecosystem: Environmental > Terrestrial > Soil > Wetlands > Permafrost | place: Sweden...
ATGGCAAATATCGTGCTCCAGCTTATCGTCATCACATTGATCTTTTTGCTGCGCCGTTCGCGGATCGCGGGGATCGTCTTTGCCGTGATCATCGCCATCGTCCTCGTTGTTCTTTTCTGGCATGCGACGTATGCGGTGAAAGCAGCTCCCATTCCTACCGGTCTCGACCCGAACTTCATTGCCCAAGTGGACGATTGCTTTTTGCCGACCGCGGCGGTGTATGGATACGATCTGCGCATCACGTCGGGCTTCCGTACGATGGCGCAGCAGCAGCAAATTTATGACGAAGGCAGATTGGAGGATGGGACGGTGGTGAGCGAAGCACCGCCGGGACACAGCTTGCATAATTATGGATTCGCGGTGGATATTGCGGATCGCATCAAAGGATACAACATAGATTGGCCACAGTTGATCGCAATCGGTGCGTACTGCGACCTGGGCAATGGCGGCGTGGGGGATGAGCCGCATTTTGAATATCGCGGTGGTTTGGACACCGATCAGTTTGCGGCGGGCATGCGTCCCGCGTCGCTCACATTGCCGTGCCCCGCGATGGCCACGCGCGCCGCCGCAGGGACTCCGCTCACCTTGCAGGATCTCCAGGCCTGCGGCGCCCCGAATTTTTCCCAATAAGGCCCGTGATTTACGTAGTGAAACTTTTTGCCTCCGCAAGGCGTACTATGTAATGCAGTCGCGGATCGGGCTTGGCGGTCGAAGCAGGCCGATGCGCGCATAAAGGCAGCATATAAAGGGATATAAATCGGCATATAAAATAAAAATTTCTATGAAAATAATAAATACTATTTCGTGGGTGGCAGCGATAGGAGTTGCCGCAAGTTTGGCGATGATCATGCCTGCGTTCGCGCAGACGGTGGCAACGCCGCATGCGCAGAGCGGTGGCGCGTGGACAGCGGCAGGACATGGCGGGATGCGCGGGGGAATGACGCCCGGCGTTTTTGGCACGGTAAGTTCGGTGAGCGGTGATATAGTGATGGTGACCGCCACGGCGCGGCCGACCCGACCGATGCCGGAGCAGGCTTCGCCGAGTGCGAATGTAAGTGCGTCGACTGTCGGTGCGGGAACGGTGTATACCGTGGATGCGACCGGCGCAAAGATCTATAAAGGCAGTGCGACCACAACGGTTTCTGTTTCCGATATTACAACGGGTGATACCGTGATGGTGCAGGGAACGGTGAGTGGAACAAACGTCGCTGCGACCGTCATTCGTGATGGCGTGAACGGCACGATGGGCGGACAGTCGGGAATGTCGGGAAAGGGCTTTGGTCATAGTGCCAGTTCAACTTCGTCAACCGCGCCGATCATTCAGGGGAACGGTGAGCCGGTCGTCGGTGGCACTGTTACCATAATCAGCGGCACGACGCTTACGATAACGAATACGAGCAACGTCCCGTATACGATCGACGCGGCCAGCTCTACGGTCGTTGTAAAAGGAGTTAGCTCCACGCTTGCGAACGTCGCAGTGGGCGATAACGTCATCGTGCAGGGAACGGTCAACGGGAATTCCGTGACGGCATCCTCGATCATTGATCAGGGCGCGAAGGCAGCGAATGCTTCTTCGACCAATGGCCAGTCTCACGGAGGCGGATTTGGTGCGAGTATCGGAGGGTTCTTTGGCTCCATCGGCGGATTTTTCCAACACCTCTTCGGGTTTTAGGCAGACAAAAAAACATCCCCTCATTTTTGACGGAAATGCCACGTAGGAACGTGACCGTCAAAAATGAGGGGATGTTTTTTTGTTATTCCCGTATAAGGGCAAAAGAGATAAGATAGGGGGATGCCAACCGCTGATTTTTTTGAACAACGATATACGCTATTGAATCCCGAGCAGCGGCAAGCGGTGGATACGCTGGAGGGGCCGGTGATGGTCATCGCCGGGCCGGGGACGGGGAAGACAGAGGTGCTCACGATGCGCATCGCGAATATTTTGCGCGGCGGCGGAACTTCCGGCGGCCGCGACGGGAGAAAGGGACGGACCGTTTCGCCGGAACGGATCCTCGCGCTTACTTTTACCGAATCCGGCGCCATCGCGATGCGCCGCCGCCTCGTGGAGCTGGTAGGGGCTGACGCATATCGCGTGGAGATATCCACGTTCCACGGTTTCGCGAACCGCATCATCCGCGACTATCCGGATTATTTTCCGACGATCATTGGCGCGACGAGTATCACGGAAATCGAGCAGGTGAGCATCCTGCGCCGGCTGCTCGACACGCTGCCGCTCAAGGACCTGCGCCCGTTCGGCGATCGTTACTATCATCTTCGCGCGATCCTTGCCGCGATCAACGAGCTGAAACAGCAGGGCGTGGCGCCCGCGCTTTTTTCCTCTATCGCGGCGGATGCGAAAAAAGATTTTTACGCGAACCCGGATTTGATCAACCAATCGGGAAAGTTCGAGGGAAAGATGAAGGGAAAGTATGTGACGGCGGCAAAGCAAGCGGAACGTAATATTGAGCTCGCGATGGTCTATGAGGAATATCAAAAAGCGCTCGCCGCCGGGCGGCAGTACGACTACAGCGACATGATCATGTACGTCGCGCAGGCGCTTGAGTCGACTGCGGAACTGACGCAGGTCCTGCAGGGCGCGTACGAATATTTTTTGGTGGACGAGCATCAGGATACGAACGATGCGCAGAATAAAATAATAGAGCTCATCGCGGGCGGGGGGAGCGGCGCGGCGGGTGGCGGCGAACGCCCGAATCTTTTTGTCGTTGGTGATGAGAAACAGGCGATCTACCGCTTCCAAGGCGCATCACTGGAGAACTTCCACTACTTCCGCGATCACTATAAAGATGTTGTATTGATCACATTACGCAATAATTATCGTTCCACGCAAGCGATCCTTGATGCGGCGCAGGGCGTATCGCCACGGGAGGCGGCGCTTGTGGCTCACGCCGGGCACGGCGAAGTTCCGGCGCATCTGGCGGTGCTCTCATCGCCCGCAGTGGAATATTATTTCATCGCGCAAAAAATAAAGGAGCTGATCGCCGGCGGCGTGGCCGCCGAAGAGATTGCGGTGCTGTATCACAACAACAAAGATGTCGTTCCGCTCGCCGCGATGTTGGAAAAGCAGGGCGTGCTCTTTACTATAGAGTCGAACCAGGACGTGTTGGGCGATGAGGAGATAAAAAAGCTGGTGCGCGTGCTCCGCGCCGTCCAGCACTTTGGCAACGACGTGTGGCTGGCGGAAGCCCTGCACGTGGATTTCCTCGGCATCCCTCCGATCGATGTGTATCGGCTGTCGTCGTACGCATTCAAAGAGCGGCGCAAAATGTACGAGGTCATGCAGTACCCGGTGGGGCTCGAAGCCGCAGGCGTGAGCGAACTCGCGCGCGCGGCTTACCAAAAATTGTTCTACCATCTTTCGGAGTGGCGCCGCGCGGCAAAGAACCGCGGTGCGGGCGAAGCGTTTGAGAAGATCGTGTATGAGTCGGGATTCATACAGGCGGTGCTCAACCATCCAACAGCCACGGAAAAATTGGCAAAGCTTCACGCGCTTTTCGATCTTTTAAAATCATTCATCGAGCGCAAAAAAAATTATACACTGGATGATTTCTTTACCTACCTGGATCTGATGGAAGAGCATGACATCGCGATCCGTGGCAAGGATGCCGTGCGCCTTCCGGGCCGCGTGCGCTTGATGACCGCGCACGGTTCCAAGGGTTTGGAATTCGATTACGTGTTCATTATGAGCGCGGTAGATCGGAAGTGGGGCGGCCGCTCGCGCAAGGAATCGATCAAACTGCCGACGAAGATATATCGCGCGGGCGCGGCGGCGACCGTTGGCGCGAGCGCGAGCGACGGTGATGATGACGAAGACGAGACGATTGACGATGCCGACGAGCGGAACGTCTTTTACGTTGCACTCACCCGCGCGCGGAAGGAGGTGTTCGTCACGATGGCGAAGGTGGATCAGGGCGCGAAGGAACAATTGCCAACGCAGTTCATCGCGACACTCAAGGAAAATATTTTGGCACCGCTCGACGCAACAGCGTACGAAAACGATTTTGCGGAGCATCGCGTCGAGATCGAGTTTGCGCCGGCGGACGGAGATAACGCAAAACTGCCCGAGCTGGAAGACAAGGAATTTTTGAAGGGGCTCTTTCACGCGCAGGGGCTCTCGGTGACGGCGCTCAACAATTATCTGGAATGTCCGTGGGCGTATTTTTACCGTAACCTCGTGCGTATTCCGGAGGCGCCGAACAAACATCTGTCGTTCGGCAACGCGGTGCATGCGGCGCTCAAAAGTTATTTCGACGCGCTGAGTGGCGGCGGCGCCGACGGCGCGCCGGGCCAAGATCGCGGCAAATCCTATCTCGTCCAGCGCTTTGAGGAGTCACTCGCGCACGAGCCGATCAAAGAAAGCGAGTATGAGGAGGCGTTGGAAAAGGGCCGGCGCGCTTTGCCGATTTTTTATGACATGTATCATGCCGGATGGTCGTCGCGTGCATTGAACGAAGCGCGCATCGAGGGCATCGTACTCGAGGACGGCACCGCGATCAACGGTAAGCTGGATCGGATAGAATTTTTGGGCGGCGTTGGGCACAGTGCGTCCGCCGCCGCGCTCGAACTCGTCCGTGTTGTCGACTACAAGACCGGCAAGCCGAAGTCGCGCAACGACATCGAGGGCAACACCGCATCGAGCGATGGCGATTACAAGCGCCAGCTCGTGTTCTATAAACTGTTGCTTGATAAGGAAGGAAAGCGTGACATGAAAGACGGTGTCATCCAGTTCATCGAGCCGGACGGCCGCGGCACAATGCATCGTGAGGAATTTGCGATCACGCCTGGCGAGGTGAAAGTTTTAGAGAAGCTCGTGATGGACGTGGCCCGCGAGATTTTAGACCTGTCGTTCTGGAGCAAAGGATGTCACGAAAAAGATTGCAAGTATTGCGAGTTGAGAAAAGGGATGAAGTGAAAATAAAAAAGCCCCAGTGGTGCCGAGGCTTTGTTGGTTGTGGCGTTCCGCTGATTTACACCACGTGGTCGTGCGTGAACTCGAGATCGCCGAGAGGCATCGTGGCGATAAGCCCATCAAGCGCGGCGCGAATCCGCAATTGCTCTTCCCTGGAGGTCGAGGTTCTGAGGTGGGAAACAATAATCCCTAACATTTCGTCAGGATACTTGCCGGAGAGACGCTTCATTTCGAGCATCATATCCAGAAGCTCGGTATCTTTCCTATAATCCCTCGGCAGCTTTCTGGTGATCGACATGGCGCCTCCTTGTCTTTCTGTTCGTATTTTAAGGAGTAAGGTGAGAGATGTCAATTGTGATATGCTTATCATATGAACAACAATACAAACAGCCACCAGACAGCGCAGCCCGTCGCGCGCAACATGGTGACCACCGGTTTCGAGCTGGATAATTACAAGATCGTTAAAAATCTGGGCGTCGCACGCGGGATCATCGTGCGGTCGCGGAATATCTTCGGGACGATCGGCGCTGGCCTCCAGACACTCGTCGGCGGCAACATCACGCTGTACACGAATCTCTGCGAGCGAACGCGTGAACATGCATTCGACCTGATGCTCGCGCATGCGGGGGAGATGGGCGCGAACGCCGTCATCGGCGCCCGCTACGATGCCACGGAGATCATGCGCGGCGTCACGGAGGTCTTGGCATACGGCACGGCGGTGGTGGTGCAGGGGAAGTAGAAAAATGAAGACCGTTAAATTTCGCCCGGATCTGGCGCAGCTTATTATAGAGGGGAAGAAGACCACGACGTGGCGGCTTTTCGACGATAAAGATCTGCAAGCGGGGGACGTGATCGAATTAATGAACAAGGCGACGCTCAAACCGTTCGGTCACGCGGTCATCTCGGAAGTCGTCGAAAAACCCATCAAGGCGCTGGACGATGCGGACTGGGAAGGCCACGAGCGATTCCCGAGCGACGAGGTGATGTACGCGAAGTATCGCGAATATTATCCCGGACGCGAAGTCGGGCCGGAGACGCCGGTCAAAATATTGCATTTTGAGATGATAAAAGAATGATCAAAACCATCATCTTCGACATCGGCGGCGTCGTGACTCACACCGATTTCAAGGCGATCTATTCCGGCTTTGCCCGGCGGATCGGCATCGCTCCGGAAGTTGTCATTGAATATCACAAAACGCATTTGGCTGAACTTCTCCTCGGCACTATCACGCCCGAACGATTCTGGCAGGATATGCGCGACGCCGGCGGTAACCCGACGTTGGATTTCGAAAAAATCTGGATCGACGAAGGATTAAAGCATCGGGAGATCAATAACGGTTTGCTGGCATTGATCGAAAAATTGCGAAAGCATTATTCCGTCGGCACGCTCACCAACCTCACTCCGTCCCGCATGCTGATCGATGAAAAATTCGATATCTATTCACATTTCGATTACGCGGTGCTTTCGTGCGTGGAGCATCTCAAAAAACCAGACCCTGCTTTTTATCGCATCGCGCTTGCGCGCGCAGACGCCCAGCCGGACGAGGCGATCTTCATTGACGACCGCGAAGAACCCGTTGCCGCCGCGGAGCAGATGGGAATCAAAGGCATCTTGTATCGCTATCCGGAGAACGACGCGTTGGTGGAAAAGCTGAGGGCGAGTGGGGTGCTCGCGTGAGCGGTGGACCTACGGGGAGTCGAACCCCGCAGACCCTGATTATCAGGTCAGGGCTGGCAACCGTGCTAGGCCCACCGCGCGAAGCAGTGTATCAAACCCAGATTAAATTCTTATTAAAAGAAATTTGACTAATATATTCCGCTCGCTATAATGGTTGTATTATCAGGTCAGGGCGGCAACGTGTTCGGACTCTGCAAAAGACCCAAGCGATTGGGTCTTTTGTTTTGCCAATATTTTGAATGTATAATCTACCCATGCCACAAGACCGCTTCAAGCTCATCGCCTCCGTCTACGTGCTCTTCATCCGCGATGGGAAGATCCTGATGCTCCGCCGGGCGAACACGGGCTACGAGGATGGCAACTACAGCCTGGTGGCCGGTCACGCCGACGGCAATGAGGCGCTGACTGCGGCCACCGCCCGGGAAGCAAAGGAAGAGGCGGGAGTCGTGATCGCGCCCGAGGACCTGCGGCTCAAGCTCACCATGCATCGCCGCGCCGACGATGAGCGGATGGACTTCTTCTTTGCGCCGGCCTCATGGACGGGGGAGCCGCAGAACATGGAGCCCGGCAAGTGCGACGACCTCCGATGGTTCCCACTCGACGCCCTGCCCGACAACACCATTCCCTACATCCGCGAGGCAATCCGTTGCTATCGCGAAGGCGTGGGGTATGTGGAGTGGGGGTGGGGAATTGATAAATAATTTGCCATCGAATGTGGTATAGTAATTGAAATAATTAACTAACTAGGCAATGAATAAAAAAGCTTGGTGGGGCATCATTGCAGCGATAATAGTAGTATCGGTGGTTGTCTCATTAATAACCATTAAACTAGCCGCTCCGTCGGGAACGACGCAGGCTCAGTCGGTCTATGACAAAGTGATGACCTCCGGGGTTATTACGGCGTGCTATTTGGAATATCCACCTTCTCTCATTAAGGATCCAAACTCAGGAAAACTCTCCGGTATTTTCTATGACGCGCTAAACAAAGCAGCTTCCAATATGGGGCTGACTGTTAATTGGAGCGTGGAAGAAGGATGGGCTGATTTGATTCCATCGCTCAATGCGGGAAAGTGTGACATTATCGGCTCGCCGGTCTGGGATAACTCTACGCGTGGAAAGAGCGCTATGTTTTCCGTGCCACTCTTTTATAGCGCAATCAATGCATATGTGCGAGCGAACGATAACAGATTTAACGGCAATCCGTTCATCGCGAACAATTCTCAATATACCGTCATGGATGAGGATGGTGAAACCTCGCAGGTCATCGTCGGGCAATACTTTGCCAATGCAAAAGTGGTGACGATTCCGCAGAACGATGATGTCTCGGAGATGTTGCTCGATGTTCTGGATAATAAGGCAGATATGGCGTTTCTCGAAGCCAGTATTGCCAACCAATTTTTGGCGACACATCCCGGTACGCTCAAGAACGTTTCTCCTGCGGCTCCGGTTGCGGTCTATGGCAATGTATATATGATCAAAGACGGAGAGATTGAGTTCCAGAATGCCATTGATACCGCGATGAACGAGCTACTGAGGAGCGGATATATCAATCAACTCATTACTCAATATGGGACAAATTATCCAGGCGGATTCTACAAAGTAGCCACGCCGTACGTCGTTCCAAACGGGAACTAATCAATGTTATCGGTCTTCGATATCATCGTTCGTTACAAAGAGGCCCTGCTGAGAGGCCTCTTTGTAACTCTGCAGCTCTCCCTCGTGATATGGCTGTCGGGTATCATCTTTGGAATCCTTATCGGTTATCTCGGTGCAAAGTTTAAAAAGAGTGTCGGTGTTCCGTCGCGCGCTGTTTCTTTTATCCTCGCGGGTGTGCCGATCCTGGTATTGCTCTTCTGGCTTTACTATCCGGGCGAGACGTTGTTACAAATTAACATTGATCCGTTTTATGTTGCGGCGTTTGCCCTATCCATCGTGAATATTTTTCTCGTAGCGGATCTGACGCGGAATGCCCTCGTCAATTTTCCGAACGAATATAAACTTGCGGCAAAAGTTTGTGGATTGGCGCAGAAGGATACGTTTTTCAATATTGAACTGCCGATCATTCTTCGGCAGATCATCCCTGGTTTGCTCGGTATCCAAGTAAATATGCTCCAGCTGACCTTATTCGCGAGCCTCATTACTGTCGGAGAGATTTTTCGCGTTGCGGAGCAAATCAATGCACAGATCTTTGAACCGGTGGAGATATATTCCGCACTTGCCATTTTCTTTTTAATAATCTGTCTTCCGTTGAACGGCCTCGCGCTCTGGCTGAAACATAAATTTACACGGGACATTTCCGAATCCTAATATGCTTATCGCCAAAAACATTATTAAGCGGTATCAGGGCGTCGATATCCTGAAGGGTGTTGATATTTCGATTGCTCCGGGGAAAATTACCGCGCTTATCGGGCCGAGTGGCGCGGGGAAGACGACATTGCTCCGCGCACTGGCGTTGCTCGACCTTCCCGATTCCGGCGAGATTGTTATTGATGAAGATAAATATATTTTCCCTTTAGATGAGGACGAGATGAAGAATCCGTGGCCGGATGTCTCCATTGTCTTCCAGCAACTATTTTTATGGCCACATCTTACCATCCGCGAAAATATTTTACTGCCGCTTAAGGTAAAGAATATTGATCGCACCGCCGAGCTCAAAAAGTTCATCGAGCTTTTTGGGATGGGGGACTTCATTGATAACTATCCAAACCAAGCCTCGCTTGGGCAGCGTCAACGCGCCGCGATTGTGCGGGCACTCATGCTGCACCCAAAATATCTTCTTCTCGACGAGATCACCTCATCGCTTGATGTGGAGCAGGTGAGCATCATCCTCTCGCACCTGAATGTCGTCCGAGACGCCGGTGTGGGCGTGCTCATTGTTACCCATCTCATCAACTTCGCGGAGCAGGCGAGCGATCAGATCATCTTTTTGGATAACGGTGAGATTTTGGAAACCGGCAAAGAAGTCATCAAAAATCCGACCCATCCCAGGGTCAAAAAGTTCTTGTCGATGGTGAGGGAGGTGAGCTGAGGGGGTGTGGCGAGATACTAACTAAACCAGCTTGTGAGCGCGAAGATTTGAGATATGCTCTGTTGTTGTAATATCAACAGTTTGGCAGGCATAGGACAATTTTCCAATTATTAACTGGACACCAGCTTCAGATATTTTTTCCTGGGAGTGACTTTTTATGAAATTGATAAGTTGGGATAAATGAACTACGCCCGGCATCGGAACGCTTTTAATTTCCGATTTACTCGAAAAAACTACAATTCCTATGAAACTACCAGAGACACCGGGCATTAATTCCTTCAGTGCCATAATATGTGCGTAATTTTGGTGGATCGGATTTTGAAATTGAAATTTATTTTTTCCACCAGGAAGTGATTGAGTCCAAAATTGCTGATCCCTAGCGCCGAATATCCACCCTTGATAATCTTTGCTTTCTATCACAAAGACACCAAACCTTGAAACTACAATATGGTCAATTTGGGTAGAGCCATTATTTTCAGAAGGGATAATAAGATTGTTGAATATAAAGTAATCTTTATAACTTAATTCACGAGAGAGAGCCTCGGCAACCTCTTGTTCTCCAGTTGATAATCCCTCCATGTAACACTTACATCCATGTTTCTCGCTATTGATTTTATATATATTCCCAGTAGGATTACTGGCCGAATCTAACGTAGGAGATGAATTTCCAAATAATTTCTTAAGCCCTTTGTAAATAAGAAATATAAAACCACCAAATATTGCGAGATCAAAAATCGAGCCTATAAAAGCAACTGCGGTGGGGTTAGAGAATATAGAAATTAATAAACCCGCAAACCATAAAAATATTAGAATGCCAATAATTACTATTATCCCGCGCGGATTGGGAGACGATCGTCGATTGGAATAACTTTTATTATAATAACGTCGATAGCCCATGCTAATATTCTAGCATTTGAGTTGACGTATGCTGTCCCCACATGCTCCAATCTACCGCTTTAGCCATCCTCAAGACCGGCGAGAATGTGTTCCTGACCGGCGCGCCGGGCGCGGGGAAGACGTACGTGCTCAATCAATATATTGATTTCCTGAACCAGCACGAAGTGGAGGCGGCCGTCACGGCGTTTATAAAAAAGAGCCAATAGCGGGTGCTATTGGCTCATGAACCCGAAGATCAGGTGGGTAAGAAATTCCAAACGTCAGTCTTCATCGCTGCCGAAGGTGAAGTTCGTGCCGAAGTCATGGACTCCGCTAGCGGCCCCGTCATGCTGGGCTTGCTCCAAAGCTTCCTGTGCATCCTCGGCCGTGTAGCCAGTGCCGGTGTGCCCATTGTAATCATCTGCCGTATAGCCGACGCCAAGTGGACCCGAGTTATGTTCGTTTGTGGTTGCCATAACCACCTCCTGCCTAGATAATATTCCCATTAAAACAGCATTGTCAATAGCTGTCTAGCGTAGGGTATAATTCCCCACATGCTCCAATCTACCGCTTTAGCCATCCTCAAGACCGGCGAGAATGTGTTCCTGACCGGCGCGCCGGGCGCGGGGAAGACGTACGTGCTCAATCAATATATCGATTTTCTGAACCAGCACGAGGTGGAGGCGGCCGTCACGGCGTACACCGGGATCGCGGCGAGCCACATCAACGGGCGGACGCTCCATTCGTGGGCGGGGCTGACGCGCGGGCCCATGCACGAGGACGCGCAGGAGATCGACCGCGTGCGCGCGAACGAGTATCTGACCGACCGCATCCGTCGCGCGCGGGTGCTTATTATAGACGAGATCAGCATGCTGCATCCCGAGCAGTTCGATCGCGTGGACCTCATCTGCCGCACCGCGCGTGAGCGCCGTGAGCCATTTGGCGGTCTGCAGCTCATCTGTTGCGGCGATTTCTTTCAGATCCCGCCGGTGAACGGCGAAAGCGAAAAATTCGTGATCGATTCCGCCGCGTGGAAGAACGCGGAGATGAAGATATGCTATCTGACGGAACAGCACCGGCAGGCGAATGCGAGCGGCGACGAACTCTTGGAAATTTTGGACGCCATCCGCGCGGGCACGGTAACGCCGGACATCGTCGCCAAGCTCGACGCGCGCATCGGCGTCGCCGTTGACGCGCCAATCGGCATCGCGCGGCTTTACACACATCGCGAGAACGTGGACGAGATCAACGCCGCGGAGCTACGCAAGCTTGCCACGCCGGATGTGGTCTACGACGTCTACCAGAACGGCCCCGCCGCGCTCGTAGAGAAATTAAAAAAAGATAACGACGTGCCGGACAAATTCGTTTTGAAGATCGGTGCGCGCGTGATGTTCACGAAAAATAACATGGGCGCGGGGTACGTGAACGGTACGCTTGGCGAAGTCGTTGGGTTTGAGAATGGGGGAGACGGCAATAATGGAGAAAACGGCGCGCCGCAGTCGGCCACCGAAGCCAATCCCGTCATCCTGACGTTCGACAAAAAGCGCATCACGCCCGGGCGGTTCCAGTGGAAGGTGGAGGAAGGCGGCAAGGTGCGCGCGAGCGTGTCCCAACTGCCGCTCAAGCTCGCGTGGGCCATCACGGTGCACAAGAGCCAGGGGATGACGCTCGACGCCGCCGTC
>Ga0182030_10021188_pt1 | contig 12191 bp, 7 predicted proteins | sample 812S3MmetaG_FD_121299 | JGI IMG/M metagenome (GOLD analysis project Ga0182030, IMG submission 121299) | Permafrost microbial communities from Stordalen Mire, Sweden - 812S3M metaG (Illumina Assembly) | ecosystem: Environmental > Terrestrial > Soil > Wetlands > Permafrost | place: Sweden...
ACCTTCGGGCAGTGGAAAGAGCTCGTTGCTTAGAGCTATTGCTGGATTGTGGAATAACGGCAATGGCGAAATTAATCGCCCTGCGCTCAATCAGGTAATGTTCTTACCGCAGAGGCCTTACATGATTTTGGGCTCGTTGCGCAAGCAGCTTTTGTATCCGAGCAATTCGCAAAACGTAAGTGATGAAAAACTCAGGGACGTTTTGCGCATCGTGAATCTAGCGAACTTGCCAGAGCGTGTAGGTGGTTTCGACACTGATATCAACTTTAGCGACTTGCTTTCATTGGGAGAGCAGCAGCGACTGGCTTTCGCACGACTGCTGCTGATCAAGCCAGCTTATGCCATTCTTGATGAGGCCACCAGTGCGCTTGATGTTGCAAACGAGGAGCAGCTTTACAGACTGTTGATGGATGGTTCGACTACTGTAGTAAGCGTAGGGCATAGGCCAACGTTGGTGAATTATCACGACAAGGTACTTGAGCTGATAGGCGATGCTGATTGGCGCGTGCTTGATGCGAAGGAATACGCTTCGTCAATAAATGTCGCCAAGCAAGTCGAGTCTGTTTATAAATCGATGGCTAACGCGATTGCTGGTGCGGCGGCAGTTCAAGAATTAGCGGTGGCAACTAGCGGTCATGTGGTAGAACATGAGGTCATGGTTCCTTCATAACTGACTTGCCGGGAGCGCGGGCGTCCCGCCCGCTTCTTGGGAAACTTGATTTGGACGTGGATCCCTAGGTCTCAGGCTTTGGGTCAAGAGCAAATCTTTTTCCTCAAGTAATAGAAAAGGCGGGCGGGACGCCCTCCCGGGGCAGCTCCATTTGGAGTCTAGTCAAAGACTCGCAATCTTCTGATTTCACGGTCTCTTTGACGCGTGATCGTATGCTTACACAAGGGACAAAGGTCATGGTTGATAGTGACATGGGATACTTCTGTCGAAGCGCAATCTCTGGTGTAATGGACCCATTAGATTCGTTGTGGGGACGTTTAGATGTCTGCAAGTACGCCGGTTTTGTTAAGGAAGCTTTTGCGCGATCCGAATTTTATTCACAGCTCGGAGGGCCTTTTAAAACGAGGCAACACCTCCAACCTTACTAACTCATCAAGGCAGGCTTGCGAGCAAGACCAAATCCGTGAGCAAAACCAAATTCGTGTGCGAGAACAAACTCGTAAGCAAGACCCATCCCGCGAGCAAAAGCAGACCTCCGAAGGCTCAACATCATCGCGCTGGCTCGTTTCTCCGTCGATTGATTATCTCTTCGTATGCGGTTTCGCTCCCTGGATTCTCGGCTTTCTCACAAGTTGTTTTTGTGGTCCGTTCCTACCGGGATCTCCAAATGCACACCAAACGACACTTAGCATTCTATTCATAGTTCTCTCTTTTCTGGTAGGCGAATCTCATCAATTCACCTCAATCTTGCGCAATGTCAAAAAACAAGTAAGAGATCTAAAGGCAAATCCCCGCCCAATCAAATGGGGCTTCTGGCGGACCTACCTTAGACTGCAAGTCGCAGCGATCCTGGTATTAATGGTCAACCCACAGTTGAGTATTCCAAACTTGCCGGTGAATCTTTTCTTCGCCCCGGGCATCGTTACGTTCTGGCTGACCATGTTTGCAGCTCCGCTTGCCTTGCTCCTATTTCCAGTCGTTCTTATGCATCATATCTGCGCACAGAGCCGAGCTATTGGTCTAATTTACTGCGGCGGACAGGACTTTCGTCTCTCGGAGTGGGAAAATCGGCTTCTCTCATTTACATTGTGGATGTTGGTTCTAACTGCAGCTTCGTCTATTGCTCAACCATTTGGTATATTTCAGGGTTTTTCGATAGCATTCAGTGCAGTTGTGCCGACTACAGCCACACTGTCAGTTTGCTTAGTGTCTGTAGTGGCAACGGCCTTGATGTTCATAGTACGGGGAGTTCGGAAAGGGGAATGGCTTCCGGCGCCGACTTCGTGTCTCTGGCTCAATCTTGCCTTGTTCGTTTTGCTGGGGACAAATCCCGCCATGATCTACGTTTGGTTGTTTGTGCCATTGGCTTTTCACGCGACTCAACACTGGGCTGTAGCTTGGTCCACACAATGCAAGGAACGGATAAATTCTGAGGCTGAGAGTAAATGGCTACAGGCATCGCATTTGATTTTGCCTGTTATCGCTATAACGTTTTTCGTGGTGTTTTCTCCCGCGCTTTTGGACAACTGTGCCGTTTTTTATACGGGGAAGCCGCTTGCTTCGCTGCTCCCGAATGGAGCGGGAATTTTTCCAATCGGTGTTGGTCAAGAACACTTGTCACTAGAGTTCTCGCTTGCGGTGTTTTATCTGCATTATTTTGCCGATCGAGTGGTTTGGAAAGGTCAACACAAAGGGAGCTCAGCTGATGCAAAATAAGTCTGAAAATAATAAGCCAGTGCCGTGGTTTCTCCTTTTGTCAATTGTTTCGTTGCTTTTCACTGTGCCCACTGCAACAAGCGTGTTTGCCATGCAATTGACTGTACCGATGACTGTGAGCGCAAATAATCAGCCGCTTCCTCCTGCCACCGATGACAGTGTCACAGTAGTGAACGGAGCGACTCGGCGTCCAACAGTAGAAGATATGCGAAAGACGCCAAAAGCCGGCGGTCTTCTCGCTGAGATAATCGATACCGCCAGCAAGAACAATCATCTGCTACTCTGGAACATGTACCCCGCCGGAATACGAGGGCGGGTTTTCGGCGGTAACGGGGAAGACCCTACATTTGCGATGGCCCTGGGCCAAAGCGGTTGGAATTAGCTGACCATGTTAACTAGCCGACTTTTGTGGGCACCGCGTTTTTCAAAAGCACTGCCGCATCTTCTACCGCTGTAAGAAGCGCATTGAGTGTACCTGGCTCGTCGTATGCGTGTCCGGCATCCGGAATGATTTGCAGCTTAGCTTCAGGAAAGACCTTATGCAAATCCCAGGCATTTTTTACAGGGCAAACAACATCATATCGTCCATGCACAATCCATGTTGGAATGTTGCGAAGCCGATGCGCTTCGCGCAGTAATTGGTCGCCATCAAACCAGCAATTGTGCACAAAGAAATGGCATTCGATGCGCGCCATCGCCAGTGCTTTGAGATCCGATTCGAAACTACTGATGGTATCAATATCCGGAATCAATTTACATGTAGATCCTTCCCAGACGCTCCAAGCTTTTGCCGCTTCAAGTCTGGCTTTCTCGTCGCTTCCGGTTAGAATTTCGTAGTAGGTATTGACCATGCGGTCGCGCTTTTCCGGCGGAATTGGTTTGATGTATTCTTCCCACAAATCTGGGAAAAGCTGATCGAGCCCTTGTTGATAAAACCAGTGAATTTCCTCGGGGCGGCAGAGAAAAATTCCTCGCAAAATTAAAGCACTCACTCTTTCTGGATGCTTTTCAGCATATGCTAAAGCGAGTGTACTTCCCCAGGAACCGCCGAATACGAGCCATTTATCGATGCCCAGATGTGTGCGAAGTTTTTCCAGATCGCTTACTAAATGCCACGTGGTGTTATTCTCCAGCGATGCGTGTGGTTTGCTCTTGCCGGAACCACGCTGGTCCAAAAGAATAATGCGATAAACCGCCGGATCAAAAAGACGCCGATGTTTCGGACCAAACCCGCCACCTGGGCCACCATGCAGAAATATGGCCGGGAATCCCTTAGGATTGCCCACTTCTTCGACGTACAACTCATGCCCGTCGCCGACCTGAAGGAAGAATGTATTGTACGGTTCAATCTCCGGGAAAAAAGTCTTCATTATTCTCATCCTTCACAAGTTTCGCCGCGCTTAAAACACACCGCTTGTTGACATGCGCCTCGCAACGACAGCCTCGCGAGCCATGTTGCTCCATTACCCAAAAAAGTTTAGCACATCCTCAGCAATCTCCCCTTTCAAAGGGACGAGCTGGGCTCGTATCTGTGATCGGATAAAGCTCTATTTAAGCGCGCCCTATGACGGCGCGGCGCCATCCGCCGCCCCTACGAATAAGACCAAAGTGCTCTACCCCTGGGAGAGCGCCGGCTTCCAGCCGGCATATCCTTATTAATGCTCATGAATAGCCGAATCCTGCCGTCTACCCTTATTAATGCTCACGAATAGCCGAATCCGGTCGCCTACCCTTATAGATCGCAAAGATCCCGAGCAACGCCATAACAACACTAACCGCAATAACCGTCGGCGTAGTCTCAATCTCTTTCCCTTGAATATACACCGCAAGCGCATTATTACATGCATGCAAAAGCATCGAAGGAAAAATGGATCCTGTAATCTCAGTCAAATAAGCAAGACCAAATCCCATAAGCGCCGTAGGCAGAAACCGGAACGAACTTCCATGCATAATGCCAAACATAATCGCAATAAGCGAGCACAACATTGGTCGCGAAAAGGAGCGGCGCAACATGCCCTGAAGCGCTCCTCTAAACAATAGTTCCTCACAAACCGCCGGTGCAAGCGCAATTGTGATGTATGCCGTCCAGGCGTTATCCCCTTTCGGTATGATGTAGTCTTGCAACGCCTTGATATATGATTCTGAGTTCGGCATTATTGAAGACTGCAGCTGTGTAGTCAAAGTAGAAAGTAGTGCCAGGGCCGGTGCCAGCATAACCGCGCCAAGCGCCGACCATATCGATGGTCGCACCAAACTGAGCGTCTGCTTTAGAGGCATCCGGAGAAATTTTGGTACCATAATCGCAGGCAAACCAATTGTGCCAAGCTGTGCCAAAAGCATGCCCCAGATGGGCACTAATAATTGCAAGAACGGCATGACATAGAAAAATACTGCAAGACATACGGCGAAGGTAACAAAGCCTTCTTTTGCATAGCTCGTTTTATAACTTGGTGCTTGCTTTATACCAAAAAGTGATTCTTCGCGATCGAGTATGCCCACCGAAATGCGAATCAGAAGCGCCAGATATACCGCTGAGCTGAGCAATGATGATATGAGTGCAATCGGCTCCCAGCGCCCCTGGATGGCGCGAAACATGCAGAGAGCCAAGTTTGCCAGAGGCACCAGATTTATAACAAATGGAGCCGAGTCTTCCGAGCACAGCACTAATCCGCATAGTAACAATGCCGCGAGGATAACCGGTGCGAAGAGCGATTGTCCTTGTTGAAATGTTTTAGCATAAGAGCTAATTACAAGCGCTGAAGCCGATATGGCAACGGCAATTGGCGGCACGAAAACACCGCTTAAGAAAAGGTTGAGAAAGGGCAGAGAAAGTCTAAAGCTTCCTGCGAAGTCGTGTGTCTTTAGCACCACAAATGGTAGCGTAGCTGTCACCGAAATAAAAGCTAAGAGCGCAGCGATCATCGTGATGCAGGTCACAGTTAGAAGTTTGCCGCAAACATAACTGCGCCGATCGCCCGGCGCCATCAGTAGCAAAATCAAAGTGCCGCGCTCGCGCTCTCCGGTTATAACATCAAGAGCTGGATACATACTGGACAAACACATCACAAACACCACAAGCAAGGTGTAGACCAACCCCGCCCAGTAGGCTGAGCGACTGCCATCAGACTCGACTGTTTTTACACTGACATGAAGCGGTTGCGTTTCTTCTGCGGGAATGTTGAACGGGGCAATTCGCTTCGCGCGCACCGCGTCGGCAAAGCTTTTGATTGCATCCCAAACATTCTGCTCATCAATCATGTAAGCAGAATACGCATTGTCGATCAAATTTATTTGTGATGGTTTCGCTGCCGCAATTGATGCGGAGAAAGTCGGCGGCACTGTAATTACCACATCGCAAAGATTTTGCAAAATGAGCGCTTCTGGGGTCAAGTTCGTGCGCCCAGACAGAAGTCTAATTCGCTTCGAAGCTGCTAAATTAGTTCGCAGTGTCTCAATTGCATCTTTTGCGTCTTTCGCCGGTAATGATTTAAGCTTAAGCGCATCCGTCGTTGCTTGGCTCGTATCAACCTTAGGATCCTGCACATAAACACGAGTTATTCTTGTGCGCGTTTGTTCAGCCACGCTGTTTGCCATCAGGGCAAAGATCAGTTCAATCAGCGGAAACATTAGCGCCGGCAATGCAAGCGTAATCAGCAAGGTCCGTTTATCACGGAGAACCTCTGTCATCTCTTTGCGAAATGACAAACCGATTTCAGACAGGATCACCGACGTCCTCCTTCACAATCGAGAGGAACACGTCTTCAAGATAATGCTGTCCAGTTTTCTCGCGCAGCTCATCCATGGTACCAACTGCAAAGAGCTTGCCTTTGTGCAAAATGCCAATGCGGTCGCAAAGCTTTTCTGCTTCGTTCATCAAATGTGTGGAAAAAACTATTACCTTATTCTCGCCCTTGCACTTATTGATATAGTCATAAATGCTTTGTTTGGCGATTACATCAAGTCCGCTGGTAGGTTCATCCAATATCAGCAATTTTGGATCGTGCACCGACGCCCGTGCAATCGAAACGCGCTGCAACATGCCTGTGCTCAGCTTCTCGCAACGAGTGTCAGCATATTCCTCCATCTTGAATGCTTGAATAATGTCTTTTACTCTTGCGGCAACTTTGTCTTTGGGGTACTTCGCCAGGCGCGCAAAGTAAGTCATAATTTCACGAGGCGTCAGACGCTCATACAATCCTGTGCTGGCGGACAGAAAGCCGATCTTCTTACGCACTTCCTGACTGGAGGTCGTTAATAGCTCATCGTCGAGTCTTATTTCGCCACTGCTCGGCTTCAGGATGGCTGCCACCATTCGCAGTGTCGTAGTTTTGCCAGCGCCGTTAGGTCCGAGCAAGCCGAAAACTTCACCAGCATGTGCCTCAAATGAAAGCTCATGCACCGCCGGAAACTCCCCGCGATTAGGATCGTAAAACATTCGGCTCAGCTGGCTAACTTTAAGCATGTCTATATTGACTCCGCCTGGGTGTGAGGACGCTGCGGAGATGCGCCGCCTCCAGATATGAACACTGACTTTTCCGAAAAGAAGACTTTACCCGCGAAATAAAGGCAAGCAGACATGATTATCATCGATTCCAGCAACGACCAGACTAAATTCAGCGAGCTGCCTTGAGGGTGCTTGAAGCACACAAGCAAGTTTGTAAATGGTATCAAATAGATCCAGAATGTTTGTTCAAGTCCTGGAATAAAGGCAAGCATCGGCAATGTGATCACTGAAATCATCGGGTAGGTCACGATGGCTTGTCCATCTTTGAAATTTTTACATGCTGAGACAAAAAGCAAACAAAGCGCGCAACTTAATCCCGCGCAAACTATCAAAATGATGACTGCCAGCAGTACCGTCGGCAGATCGGTGCTAAACAACACCTTAACGATCGACGGCCAACTGATCTTCTGCATCGAATGCGCTTGCAGAAGAACCACCGCTATGGTGCCACCAACTGCGATGATATTTGCGACACCAGAAATCAGCGATAAAATCGAGGCAGCAAGCCACTTGCCCGCCGTGTGCACATACGAGGGCACTGGCAGAGACAACGTGGTCTCAAATGTTTTCTTCTCTTTCTCCTCAGCAAAAACGCAGACACTTGTTACGCCTGAGGTCAATCCGATTTGCAAAACGCCCAGCAATAGCAGACCAAGAATGCCCAACGGCGCCTGGCTCTCCACCTTCGTTTGCGTGCGATTGAATGGTATCAGCCTGGTTTCGTTTACGGTGCACACACGCAGCAAATCGGCTGGAACATTGTATTTTTTGTAAGCCGCCTGTTGCGCTGCGGTCTGCGCCACTACCAGAGCTTCATTCACTTTGTTAGCCGCAAGAACTCCCTTCTTGTTACCGACATAAGTAACAAAAGTATTTTTGTCTTGTTCCGACGCGCGCACGATATAGGCGTCGATCTTCCCCAGGGACAAATCGTGTTGTGGATCTGTTGAAGGCGTTATTTTGACACCTTCAACCCCCTTCAAAGCCTGTAGTAAATGTGGTGAAAGTTGCCGAGTGTCTTGAACACTGACTCGAAAGTTGTGCTGCGCTTCGTTCATCTGCCAGAGCATAACTTCACTAGCCGCAAGTAAAATGCCCGGATAGATGAGCAAAGGCACTAAAAGTGAATAAAGCAAAACGTCGGTGTCACGAAGCGCATACCGAAATTCCTTTTCAAATATCCAGATTATTTCTTGCAGCAATCGCGAACTCTTTCTGTTGCACGCCTTTTTAAAGTGTACCCTGCTGAAAACGGTCGATAACTATAATTCATCTTCCTGGGCGGCAATCCAATGTTGTCGATCGGTGACTGAGTATCCGCCCTGGGCGAGGAAGTGAGAAGAGAAGATCGGCTCACTAGCTAGAAAACGGCTCGAACTGAAGCTGCAGCCGCTCTCGGGAGCGCTTCATGGAAGCGCGGGTCCCGCCCGCTTTGGCGAATCCCTCTCCGGGGAGATTCACTCTCTCTCGTGTCAAGCTCAGAACTCAAGGAGGCTTAGGAACGGACTGAACCAAACTCCGGTAGGCTCCTGAATTGCCTTAGCAAAAAGCATTAAATGACGACATTGACAACGAGGGGGTAGGTTAATCCAGGCGTTGTCAATGTCGCTATTTAATGCTTTTTGCTAAGGCTGAGCGGCTTGACCACGAAAGAAGCACATTGACAGAAAGAAGGAAATTGGCGGAAAAGCGTCCCGCCCGCTTTGGCGAGTTCCTCCCCCTGGGAGCGGCGGCTTCAGCCGGCAAGGATTCAGCCGGCAAGGATTCAGAGTCTCTCTAGAGGCTGAAAACCCTGACTTCTCTTATTGCTTGTCTCTCGGCACTGACGCCGGCGCCGCCTGCTTCAGGGTGCTGGGCTTGTCGCAAATCAAGGACTGGTGCCACGCTGTCGGAGCTGGTCCACCATTCCAGTCTAAGACCACAAAATCCGCTTCCTTGCCGGGCTTGAAGTTACCAGTCAAATATCCACTGAATAGCCCGATGCTTGGAAAATCAAGAGGGCGAGATTGTCGTTAGCTTTTGACCCGAGCGAACTGCCTCTTTCTCGGCGCCTGAAGTATTGTCATTTCCATTTATGCCACTGTTATTGCTGCCACCGCCATTGCCACCACCGCCGTTGCTGCTACCGCCGTTGCTGCCACCACCATTGCCACCACCGCCGTTCCAACCACCGTTGCCGCTATTATCAAACTCCAGCCGCACTTTGAATTCATCGTTCAAAATAAGGCGAGCGTCATAAGTGCCATTGCCAGACTTCTTCTGGAAACCCTTAATTACTTCGGTGCGGCGCTTCTCTAGAAGCTCTTTGATTTGTTCATCAGTGAGCGGCTTGCCATATTGTTCTCGCCAGATCGAAAGAGTACAACCTTCACGCCAACGGCTGCAGCCGGCACCTTTAGGTGTCGGGCGAACGGTGCCTTGCTTACATTGCGGGCAGCTGCCCAGCGGAACCTGCGCGCCACCACCATCTTCGAATTCAAGACGCACTTTGAACTCCTCATTCAAAACCAGCCTGGCATCATAAGTGCCGTCACCCGATTTCTTCTTGAATCCTTTGATAACTTTAGTGCGTTTCTTTTCGATCAGTTCTTTCAGCTGTCCTTCAGTCAATGCTTTGCCGAACATTTCCGCCCATACGGAAAATGTGCAGCCGGCTTTCCAGCGATTGCATCCAGCACCCTTCGGTGTCTTGCGCACAATACCAAGATTGCACTGCGGACAGCGTCCGAAGCCGGTGCCGTCATCGTGCTCAGGAATACCAGCTGTACTACTGGTGACATCAGGCAAAAGTTGGCGCACGAAACCAGCAATGTCAGTTTCAAATGAATTCAACTGCAATTTGCCATCCTGCATGTCGGCAAGACGCTGCTCCCAGGAAGCAGTTAAGCGCACATCTTTCAGATCAACGTGCACTTGCGCCACCAGAGCTTTGCCTTTCTCCGTAGGCAAGAGCGCTTTCTTGTTACGCTCGACATAGCCAGTCTGCAACAAGCGCTCAATTATTGCCGCACGCGTCGCCGGCGTGCCGAGCCCTCGTTGTTTCATATAGCTGGCGAGATCTTCATCGTCAATTTCTTGACCAGCGTTTTTCATGGCTGTGAGCAAAGAGGCATCATCAAACGGTTTCGGCGCACTCGTCTTGCCTTCTTTCAATTGCTCTTTCTGTTTGACAATGTCGCTGTCTTTAGTTAGCGCCGGTAGTTGTTGCGCCTCTTCACCGTCTTTGTCTTTGGCTTTGCCTTTCTTGCCATCCTTCGCGTCTTTACCGTCTTCGTCAGAAACTTTGCTCTCGAGCACTGTCCAACCATGCTCTTTGATCACGACGCCTTTCGCTCTGAAAGTATGTTCGAGAATTTGAATGATCGCAATTGTTTCGTCGCGGACTTCCGCTGGCAAAAAGATGCTGAGGAAGCGAGTTACAACGAGTTGATAAACGTTTTTCTGGCGCTCTGGCAAATTTGTTGGCGGTGCTTTGTGCGTCGGAATAATGGCATGGTGATCTGTAAGCTTGCCATCATCAACATAGCTCTTGCCCAATTTGGGACGCAGCATGTCAGCAGTTATTTTGCCGGCGATGAGCTGCTCTTGCTTGAAAATGTCTTTCACATTTTGCGCCGTCATCTGCGAATTCAAAACCGCTGACAAAATTTGCGGCAACCCATCAACCATGTCATTGGAAAGATGACGCGATTCAGTACGCGGATAAGATAAGAGTTTGTGCTCTTCATAAAGGTTTTGCGCTATATCCAGAGTCTCTTGCGCTGTGTAACCAAAACGCTTGTTCGCGTCTTTTTGCAAAGTCAGCAAATCATAAAGCGCAGGCGCCTTAGTTCTTTTCTCCGAAGTGATCAGCGAGGTTATTTTGCCCGTGTTGATCGGTTTAATAGCGTTGACGATCGCCTGAGCTTGCGCTTTATCGTGCAGCCTTGTTTGAGGTTCTGCGCCGGGTGTGATGTAGCGTGCCACAAAACCTGGTTCAAACGTTGCCAGTATTTCGAAGAAATTCGCCGATTTGAAAGCATCGATGGCCGCCTGGCGGTCTACGATTAGAGCCAACGTTGGCGTTTGCACACGCCCGACGGTGCACAGTTGATTATTGATCGTGCTGTAAGCCCGTGTGAAATTGAGCCCAATAACCCAGTCTGCATGGGCGCGCGCTGTGGCTGCATCAGCCAGGCTGTCGAACTCTTTTGCTGGTTTCAATTTACTAAAGCCATCTTTAATAGCTTCAGCCGTGAGTGAACTTATCCACAAGCGTTCCACCGGTTTTTGGCAACCGCTCAGCATGTGGATCAAACGAAAGATGTGTTCACCTTCCCGCCCCGCGTCTGTCGCGCATATTATCGATGTGGTGGCAGGGTTGCAGAATAGATTTTTGATTACCTTGAACTGCGCGGAAGCTTTCTCAGGAACAGTGTATTTCCAGTCATCGGGAATCATCGGCAGCTGCGCGATGCGCCAGGGCTTGCCCCAGGCTGAGTTCATTTGTTCCGGTTCGGCGATTGTGACAAGGTGACCGAACGCGTACGTCACCGCGTAGTCGTTGCCCTCGAAGTAGCCGTCGCGTTTAGTGGTTGCGCCGAGCACCGCGGCAATGTCGCGAGCTACAGACGGTTTTTCAGCCAATACGACCTTCATGAGTGATTACCCTCAATGCGCGGCGACTCAGATAACGGGAATCTTCCGCCGAGCGGTAATTTAGCATGATGTAGCTAATTGATCGAGGTCTACTTTATATATGCGTTGGGGTATTCGCTGTCCCTATGTGCTTGACAGGGACTTATATAATAATTAATTGGAGCTGAGCCTCACTTATTTGAGTTAGAGCGCCATGTTTCGTCTGGCGCCAAGGCTTCAAGCGCTATATATAAGTAGGACGGTGTATAACCGTGTGTTAACCGTCAGCCCTACGATATTGCGTCAGCAATATTGAGATTCTCCTGTAGGGGCTGGGCTTGCCCAGCCCGCTTCGTAAGGATCCTGTCTCTGAAGCGATCCTGTCTTCGTACACATCCTGTCTTCGTACACATCCTGTCTTCGTACACATCCTGTCTTTAGGTGTGGAACCGTCAATTGGGCGGCGCATGCGCCGCGCCCTACGATATTGCGTCAGCAATATTGAGATTCTCGTGTAGGGGCTGGGCTTGCCCAGCCCGCTTCGTAAGGATCCTGTCTCGGAAGCGATCCTGTCTTCGTACACATCCTGTCTTCGTACACATCCTGTCTTTAGGTGTGGAACCGTCAATTGGGCGGCGCATGCGCCGCGCCCTACGATATTGCGTCAGCAATATTGAGATTCTC
>Ga0182030_10021190_pt1 | contig 12189 bp, 17 predicted proteins | sample 812S3MmetaG_FD_121299 | JGI IMG/M metagenome (GOLD analysis project Ga0182030, IMG submission 121299) | Permafrost microbial communities from Stordalen Mire, Sweden - 812S3M metaG (Illumina Assembly) | ecosystem: Environmental > Terrestrial > Soil > Wetlands > Permafrost | place: Sweden...
AAGAGGGAGGAGAAATAGAAGGAACGGATTTGAGTACATGAAAGGCGAATAGGGAGTCGATATCCAATCACGATGAAGTGAGCAATCGAGACAACAAGATGAATCTCATAAAACGGTTTGTATTACAAGAGTGGAAGGGCCTATCTATGAGATGAATCGACCCAATGTCTTTTTATGCTACATAGAAGCCGTCCCTCGCAGAATCAATGCAATTCGTCATCACGCTCCGAAGGCTCCTCTATCGTACTCTCTTATGCTCTGCTATGTATTCTATCCCTCAAAAGTGAAGCTGGTACCAATCTTGTGGGTAGCTTGGTCGAGCTTCTGGGTATCGAATGAGGCGCCGATGCCGAGGGTGACACCGGGACGGAGAAGGACGTTGTAAGCGACGGCTGCAACACCACGGTCGTTGATCTTAGCCTGTACCATTGAATCAGCAGAGCCCTGTCCTCTTTCACTCGTTTTGCAAATTTACCTTGGCGAATGAAACAGGATCCAACCTGTACTTGACAGCAGTCTCAAGACCAACACTGTTGCTGCTCTTGGAATCCCAAGTAGCCTTAGCACCAGCCTCAGTTTGAGAGTTAACCTTGTGGTAGTACGCAGCGGAGAAGACGCTCAAGTTGCTGGCAGCGGTGATCGAAGCGGTGTATTGAGGCGCGACGTATCCAATAGCAGCAGAGTAGCTGGTGATGGCAGCCTTGTTTACATCGTATCCACCTGAAGCACCGACCAAGAAACCATCTTGACCAATAACAGCATCGACGTTGGCAGTAGGACCTTTGAGGAGATCGAAGAAAGCACGACCGTGGAAGTTTGCTTGCTTGAAGTGCAAGTTGGTCTTTGCGGTATATGCATTGGTGGCAGGGTTCAAAGAGCCCAAGATCTCAGCCTTGAGACCTTTTGCAATAGCATCGTTAAGCTCGATTTTGGTGTCAAGCGCGTTGACAGTATTCCAGCTTTGTGTAACAGTTAAGCCTGCGCGGCGATAGAACATGGTTAGCTGTTGATAACCTGGAAGGATATGTATCATGAAGTCGAGAAGGTTGGAATTATGAAAGCTCGATTCGACTGAGAAGCAGGGTGGACGTTTGAACTTGTATTTACCGGTTGGCTTGTCAGCGTATTTGCCCTCGATCTGTTTGTAGTTTCTCCATCAGCTTGTGCACTGAGTCCCAGGTCTGAGTTTAGTTCGTACCAGACCACTCGTAGCACCCTCATGTGTGGACTTTCCGGTGACTTTGAAGGCAACGTTGTTTGGGGTGTTGCTCTTGACTTCGATGGCGGCAGAGTTGGTGTGGTAGAAGTCCTTCGACAAGAGCTATAGAAAATGTGAGAAATTCATGCACGCATGCAGTAGCAAGGAATACGTGCGTCATTGGAGGCTTTGGCCAAATCACTGAATGCTGGGATAGACATTTTGCGCGGTTGACTTTGGAAGATGGTTTAATGGTTTTAGAATAGATGCAATGGCTCGGGAAAGTTTTTTTGGGAGGTTGATATACAGCTCCAGCAAAGGAGGAAATTGCGGATAAACACGGGGAGTGACGAGCTCCTGCGGTTGGGCTAGACGAAAATGGAATCGCGCGGAAAGTTATTTAACGATCCAAAAAGTCTTGTAATTAATTCTTTTCCAGTTGTTTATATTTTCTATTGCCCAACTGAATTGGAAGGTCGACTATGGGTCGCTTGTCTATTAAATGAGAAGGAGCTTTGGACCTATCTATAACGCCATAGCAAAAGAAGCAATACGGGATTCAACCCGGAAATAGAGACCCCAGTAAAACAACTCCTTGGTAAGAGATTGGGAGCCTCGATCCAGAGACGCTCATTTCTTCTCGTCGTACTTTTTGTTATGAATGGCAATGGCTCTGTTTGAAGGTCAGGGATTTCCTGAATGAAGGGTGGTGGAGTCTTACCTTCCACTGGGATCAGTCTGTTTTGACCACGTAGGAGTCCATCGCATAACGGTCTCTCCACAATAAGGAGGGAAATGCTCATCAAACATTGTTCGATACCAGTAACTGAGATTTTGTTAGTCATGAGTTTCTAGAAACAGATTAAGTACTTACGCTTCCTTTGAATCAGGAATATCAGTTCCCCATTCGGGCTTTGGGTTCTTCATCATCTCATCCGTGACATGCAGCTCTGCATTATCTTTCAGAGCATCAATCCATCCGTAACCAACACCGTCGCTAAATTGCTCCTTCTGTCTATAGAGAATATGATCTGGAAGATACGGCTTTGCTCCTGGCTCATCAGAAACATCAAATGCCTTTCGTAGAATGTATTTCTCGATACGCTCCTTGGTGATCAATTTCTCTGCAGGATCAATATTCATTGCTACCTCCAAGAACTATTTCATCATCAGTATAAAGCCATGGAAGCAGTTCATTCAACTTACTTCTTTATCCAAAAACGGAACACGAGCCTCAAGGCCCCAAGCCGAGGTGGATTTGTTAGCCCTTAGACAATCTGACAAATGCAGGTTCTTGACTCGACGCACTGTCTCCTTGTGGAAAGCCTCCTTATCGGGAGCGGCATGGAAGTAAAGGTAGCCACCAAAAATCTCATCACTTCCCTCCCCACTAAGAACCATCTTGACACCCATAGCTTTGATTTTCCGTGAAAGCAAAAACATAGGAGTTGAAGCACGAATTGTCGTTACATCGTAGGTCTCTAAATGGTAAATAACATCTGATAGTGCGTTCAAGCCATCTTCAATAGTAAATGTCATGTCATGATGCTTAGTTCCTAGGAACTTGGCCACCTCTAAAGCTGCTTTGGTATCTGGGGCGCCTGGCAGACCAATCGAGAAGGAGTTGAGTTGTGGCAAGTATGTCAGAGTCGAAAGCTTGTTCTCATCATCGATACCAACCAACCCTTCGCCATGATCCTCGTCTAGTTTCAGTGAGGTCTCTCCGTTCTCTATCTGAGCCAGAGCAGCAGCTTTCAATCTTAATGTTTCCCTTTGAGCGATAGCAGCCACTAAACTCGAGTCAAGACCACCAGACAATAGCACACCATATGGAACTTCAGCCATCAGCCGCTTCCGAACCGATTTCTCGAATGTTTCCCGTAGCAGCTTGTAATCAATCGGATTAGAAGGAACGTTGATAGGATCCCACCACGAAGGCTCGAAATATCTGGTGGTTTTACCAGTTTTCGAGTCATAGACATGTCCTGGTGGGAAAGAAATGATCTTGTCGCATACTGAATGTAAGCATTTCAGTTCTGAGGCAAAGAAAACAGCTTCTGGCATCTTGCTCGACCATCCTTGATAGAAACTTGTTATCCCAATAGGGTCGCGTGCCGCAATCGTACGATCCTGTGTCTTGTCGTAGAGGACGAATGAGAACATGCCATCAAGGTGCTTGGGCGCATCAATGTCGAATTCCAGATACTATGAGAAGTCAGAGTCTGCTCTTTCCCCTGTGTATAATCTCTCACCAATGGTATTATGACCTCGCAATCGGAGTGAGTCTTGAAATGGTATGGCACCTTGAGTCCTTTTCGAATGACTCTGTGGTTGTAGATCTCGCCATTGACCGCGAGCGCAATGCTCTCATCCTGGTTGGTGAGTGGTTGTGCTCCACTGTCGACTCCCACAATACTCAGACGCTCATGAGCAAGGACTATTCAGGGTTAGCTATGTATTGGAGCTTGTGCGCGCATTGCTTACTCGTGGAGTTGGCAACATAAGAACCAGACCAGTCTGGACCACGATGCCGACATTGCTTGACCATTTTCAAGGCCGTTGGCTTGAATGCCTTGGCATCTGGCACATGATGGCACCCTACTATCCCGCACATTTTGTAGACGAATTGAGGAGGACGCAGAAGTAGTTCTGAGGAATTGGTATAACCGTGGGTTGTGCGGTGAAGGCTGTCGAAGGATGGTAGAGAGGATCTTCTAAGCAATTGGTTTACTCAAGAAACCTCTGTAATACCAGTGCCAATTCGATTGTGTGAAATGTTCTTTGCAAATGAGCGTAACGGTCTGCGGGTGTTTTATTTAAGATTGTTGTTGAACCTCATGGAAGTGTGACTCTTTTTCTGGAAATTTGGCGGGGCAAAAGCCGATCTCGCAAGCGTGTGCAAGGATCGTTATCTTCAAAGATAGTAAGAAGTTTAAACAACCAATTTGTATATGGGTGGGCGTAATATATCTTTTTGGAGGATCAAACTTCTACGCAATGCTTCCTTTCCCTTCTACGGGCTACTTATTCTAGACCTATCCAAACTGTAAGGCCATAGAGGCGACTTCCAATGTCACGCGAGCTCCAAATTTCACTTTATCTCATGCACGAATAGCCATTTGTTCGATAGACGTTCTTTTCCATTGCCTAGCAATCTAGCACACTGAAAAATCCTTAATAAAGCGCCGTGTAGCCATCGTGGAAATCAATAATGTCCCCTAACAAATTCCTGCCAACGCCAATGCTGAATACCGCCCATGCACGCCACGAAAGAGGACCTAAGGAGCCGGATGTTCCCTGACGATACGCTTGACTTTGTTCTCATATGCCACCCGATCCTTCTTGAATAGGTTGTAAGCGTCAGCTTGAGCCGGAGATTCTGGGTTGGGATCGTCGAGTAGGTCTTGAACGCCGAGAAGAATTTGCTTAATGGTAATCGCGGGTTTCCAACCTTCTTCTTCGTTCAGGATGGAAAGGCAGACGGTTCCGGAGGGGTAAACGTTAGGGTGAAAGAGAGGGGGAACGAATTTGCCTGGATCTGTTAGCTGGTCCTCCGAGCGCAGTTTGAGATTCATACACTTCGGTGGCTTCGTAGGGTACTCTGTAAATCATATCAGTATTTAGACCTTGTATCGCATCGGGAGAACTTACCATCAGGAAAGATAACGCTCAGCTTAAAGAGACCGCCCTCCCACAGAGTCTTCTCCTTGCCCGGTATACCACACTCCCAAACCTTCAAATCCAACACACCTTGCGCGTTCCGTTGAGGCTTTGCATAGAAGCCGAATGGATGATCACGTCGCCATTGCTTCCGCTCCTCGTTGAGCCGGTTCATACAGAGTGCCATGTTGTGAGTTGGTACTCGGGATGAGGCTGAGGAAGTTGTAGAGCTTAGACCGAACAGAGGGGTTGGAGAAATTCAGAGTATCAAAATGAATCCCTAGAGGATCTCTTCTAAGAACGGCGCACTAATTTTGTGGCCTGTCGTTGTTGCGTTGTTTATGGTGAGGCTGAACTCGATGGGTGGTGAATTGCGAGGCTCAAACTGGCGCAAGAACTTCACGATCCAGATCAGCATGCCCAAGCGAGAAGGCAACGCCCCATGAAAGTGACAGGGATTTCGTGAATGCCTCGGTCTTGCTCACAGCTTCTTGAATCATCAAAATGCACTTATCAATATTTTAAATTTTTTTCTGTGAATGACTGATTTATATTAGAGTGACAACAGTGCCGTTTTCATTTTACGTTCATCGGCATTTGTACGCAACCAGCCTCAACCCCGCATGACGCACACAGCTTTATGAACCTGTCGTCTGCCATCACCAGCAAATCTCTAGACAGAGTTTCCCTCCGGAAATCACAACCATGGAGTCAAAAGCAGGAGATCTTGAAGGTCTCGCCGATACTACTGCAAAAGCACTGAAAACAGAGCTAAAGACAGAATCTGATCCCAAAGATCCCACATCTCTGAAAGCTGAAGATGTCCCTGATCTAGACGAAGATGATCTGGACGACCTAGATGGTTTGCTCTCAAATTTCTAATCTTAAAGAACTTGACACTAACGCCTTTCGCAGATATGCTCGATGAATTCACGCCCTCCAAACCCTCACCCCCAGCTCCCTCCCTCCCCTCTGGACCCGGCAGACCATCAGAAGCAGCCCCTACCATCGGCATAACCGACGATGACTTCGCTAAGCAGCTTCAAGCTGGGATGGCCGATCTCCTAGGAGAACTAGAGACCTCGCCGGACATGCAAGCGCAATTTGAAAGTATGCTCAAAGAGCTTGGTGGAGCTACCGGCGCTGCGGATTTAGCTGAACCTGGTATATCACCCCAACCGTCGTCGTCGAGTACAGCGCCGAAGAGTAAAGCTGCTCCCGCGGGAGAAGAGTCGTTTCAGGAAACGATTAAGAAGACTATGGAGCGTATGCAAGCGTCAGGGGAGTCTGCTACTGCAGCCGCAGCAACAGATAATCCTGATGATTTACTCGCTGAAATGATGAAAGCTATGGCTGCATCTGGGATGGATGGGGAGGGATCAGAAGAAGATTTCTCAAAAATGTTGTTAGGAATGATGGAACAATTAACTAATAAGGATATCCTATATGAGCCGATGAAGGAACTGCATGATAAATTCCCGGCTTGGTTGGAGAAAAACGGGAGTTCACAGAAAGCGGATGATCTGAAGAGGTATCAAGAGCAGCAGTTGTATGTGAAGGAAATTGTGGAGAAGTTCGAGGAGAAGACATATACCGATGATAATGCGAAAGATAGAGAGTATATTGTGGAGAGGATGCAGAAGGTGGGTCTTAGTATGGTTATTTCAAGAAGAACTTCGCTGATAGGATTTAGATGCAAGCTGCTGGATCACCACCTCCAGATTTGGTTGGAGATATGGCTGCGGCGCAAGAAGCTTTTGGAGCGCCTGAAGAAGGTTGTCCAACGCAATGAAGATGCCATGATCTTAAATTCTGCTACAAGAGACCTCAATAGCTGTCTACTAATGTGACTTGATAGCCATCCTTTTGCTTAAGAAGTGCCCAGACGGAAACCATAACGCCTACGCTAATATCCCTACAAACTCGAAGCAATAATATTCCCACAGTACTAATTACCCCTCTGTTCATCGAATGTAACCCAAACACTGACCCCAATGCTAACTCATATCCATCATATCAGCATCTTGAGACGGAGCTAATTGCTGACTCGACATTTTCTGCTCCTCCTGAATAACATCCATGAAAATGCTATCATACTCCTCATCATCACTCCCAAATGGCGTCTCCTCTCCCATCCTCTGCTTCTCACCACGCGTATCTTGTTGTCGAACAGGTAATTGTTGATTCTCAAATATATTCTCACTCATCTCCCTATCCTCCAGATTCTGACTCGATCCCATCATCCCCTCAACTAACGCGTCCAACTCCTCTTGCTCCCTTCTTGCCGCCTCCTCGGCCTCAGCTTCAGCTTCCACTTCCTCAAAGCTCACACCCCATAACCCGTCTCCCTCCATACCATCCCCTACCTCCTCCTCGCCCAACTGAGCAGCATCTCTCCTCAACGCCTCTCTCCGTCTCCCTTCCTCTTGTACCCAAATCAGCCTCATCATCTCCTCCTCTCCACCCCTCGCCTCCCACCTCTTATCCTCTCCTCCCTCCCTAACCCGTTTCAAAAACAATTTCCTCCTTGTCTCTCTCCCATCCCCGCTACCCCTACTCTCAAGTAAAGGATTAGGTTTTGTGGCGCGTTTAGAGAAGGTGGATTCTCTGCTACTAGTACTAGTATTGCCAGTCGACCTCGAGGATCGCGAGGACGAGGCTGTGGAGGGTGTGCGCGGTTTTTTCGAGCCGGGTGTAATTGTAGGTGTGGGTGACATTTTCAAATTGAAATTTTGATTCTGATCATGAGAGAAATGAGGGGAGAATATAGATCCACGCGTCGGGGTAGGTAGATTTGCGTCGCGGGGTGAGAGTGGTGATGACGGGGACAGGGATTGGCGTAAGGGCGATGAGGAGAGAGGTGAGGAGACGGTGGGTGTATAATGGTGTGAGTTCATGTAGGTGTGTGCTGGTAGGGAGAGTGTGGTGAACATTTTGGTGGTTGTGTTGATGTTCGTGGTTCGTGGTGGATTTGGTTGTTGGGATGATGGTTTTTCGGTTTTCGGAAGGGAGGAAACGCGTTGACGCGTGTGAGCTCGGATCAACGACTGCAGACCACATTTGAAGTTCAAACAGGCATTACGAGCAACAATTTTCCTAAGATTCTGTAGAGTATTTCGATTGATTTGTCTCCCGTGATTTGGCTATTAGCTATTCTTTTCCAGAAGTTCAAGCCAATTCGCCACAACCTTTGCATCTACTTCCATCCTGATCGATGCCAAATCACATGTCCCCCAACCTATTACCTGATACTGCCGATATCTTACACCTATGCTAATAGCAATTCCAAATCAGATCACCACAACGCCTCCCGCTCTCAGAAAAAGTCCGCGTCAATTCAAAAGCGTCTATTCATCCCCCTCACTTTCGGCTGCCACTCGAAGTTCGTAACTGATCTCGAAGCATTCTGCAAGTAATTCATTCACGCTTCCTTGACCTTCAGGGATATCATCTCCTACGAGGAATTTTCCATCCACTCTCATGTTGTCGATTGAATTTAGTTTCATGCTATATGGGTATAGTTCTCGTGGCGAGTTGACTCCTCCGGAGTTCTTAACTTCAATTAGACATCGCTTCAAAGTTTGAAGCTGGTTGTACACAGGTAGAAGAGCTTCGGAGACTGGCTCAGATGAAACCATCAGATAGTAGATGTATCCATAACTCCGTCGAATTAGGTAAAGCAATGTCTAGAGACATGTCAGTGTGAGTGTCAATGTATAAACTCAAGAAAACTAACTCTTTGGACGTATAAATCCGCGAAGTTGCCTTCCGCATCTTGGAAGTTTGCATTTACACGGCTCTCGTCGATTTTGTCCAATTGTCTTTGGTAATCGTACAAATCTGTTTCTCGTAGGGACCAGGCTTGCGTCAACGTGAGTTTCTCAAGCTTATTCCGTATTTCGACTAGGATTTGGTATCGTTCCTGGAAGGCTTCTGGGAATACGCCCTTCCTGGCTGAAAGTTAGACTCCGCAAGAACTCAGATACGCGGTTATACATACCTGTCTAAAACCATCTTCGACCAATGCAGGCATCTGCCTAGAAGCTCACAGACCTCATCATTACCAGCCGGTACTTCCCCCTTTGCGTCAACGAACTTCCCATCCACCCTTTGCGCATCTATCTCTTTCAGCTGATCCTGTAATTTCTTAACTTCAGTAGGAGAGAACTGTTGTGAGTATCAGCAAAATTCCGGGGCGGTAGAACCTCGGCATAGTTCGGGAACAATTAAATCTGACCTTCGATCTTGTATTTGCAAGTGAGATAGATCTCAAAATGGAGATGAGTCTCTCATGAATCGTTGGTAAGTCCCCCTTGAGTCGACCCAGGCGTGACAGCAGGCCATCCAGAAGTGTTTGACAAACATCGAGTCGTTTTGAAAGAAGCTCAATGAGCTTGGGAGAATATGAGGAATCAGCTTGCTTCACAATATCCCGCAGATTTGCGAGAGTCGAAGTTACATGGTTCAAATCCTTTACTGAATATAAGTCGACTTCAGTCAAATGCTCCAATAAACGTTTAATGGTAGATGTCAGAGCATAGCCGGCTGGTGCCTCATGATTCTTTCCAATAGTCATGAAGAACAGAGAAAGAAGCTGGAAACAAGATTCTAAGATCCGATCCACTGTCACATTGCCAGTCAGTCGTATGCAGCTTCTCTATTAAAAGATACAGACCTCGATTGTCCTCTGACGGCTTATCGGCTCGGATCTCGTTCAAGGCTTTGACTTCCTCCACTACCTTGTCATAAAGAACCATAACATCCGAGGATTTGATGTAGGTTGATCTATCTTGCTTGAGAAGAGTCAATTCGTCCCGTAGCCGTGTCAAGTTATCCAATATGGGCTGTTCGCGAGGATCCAGAGGGGGGGGAATATTAGGTGTGTCGGCCATGGTGAAATTGGTTTTACTGGTGGTAAACGTAGACGTAGAAATCCGTGATCGTTTGCTAGAGATTCAAGTTTTGTAGGCGTCCTCGAGATTTGAATTACGCAGTTATCTGGCGTCGTCGTTGGAGAAACCTCAAAGTGATTCAACCAACCCCGCGAAGATTAAACCCCCACCTAAAATCCGCTAGACCATATATAGACTATTGCTCGCTCTAACGGGGAAGGAGTTTCATTGGCCAATACGCGAGTCCCCTCCACAATTCATCGCACATTAAAATAACTTTTTGACTTTACGACAAAGTCACGATTCTGACTCTTCACCGAAATCAACTCCCAAGAACTTGACGACTTCAGTCTCCGCCCATCCTGCGGTTAAATCGATTGAATCTCCTGTTCCTCGAACACAAATTCTAAAAGTACGCGCACCTTGCAGGCAGTTTTCAAAACGACAAACTCGTAGGAAAATAACTGACATCCTATCTTCAAGAAAAAACTCCACCATGTCTACCGCAGAACTCGCAGTCTCTTACGCGGCTCTCATCCTCGCTGATGATTCCGTCGATATCACCGTATAATTCCCAGATCTTGAAGAGAAATAGAGCCAGGACTGACCGAATACATAGGCCGACAAGCTCTTGACCTTGATCAAGGCTGCCAACATCGAGGATGTTGAGCCAATCTGGACTTCCCTCTTCGCCAAGGTACGATTGCGATACTCGGGTTCATAATTGGATGTCAAGCTAATATTGGAGGATTAGGCTCTTGAGGGCAAGGATGTTAAGGACCTTCTTTTGAACGTCGGATCCGGAGGCGGTGCTGCCGCTGCCCCAGTTGCCGGAGGTGGTGCTGCTGCAGGTGGTGATGCCGCTGAGGAGAAGAAGGAAGAGAAAGAGGAAGAGGGTATGAATGCGCCCATGCGTTATTCGGGTCATCCAAATGCTAACTCGTTTCATAGCCAAGGAGGAATCAGACGAGGATATGGGCTTCGGTCTCTTCGACTAGATTATTTCTGGACACTTCATCTCTGTACTTCTCAATGCATGGCCAAGGTCTCCACGGTGCAATATCTGGCTGGTCGAGTAGCTCCCATAGATAAGCAAGCTCATTGGAGGAATTACACCATTGGCTTCTCATATTGCTCGTGAAAGATTGTTGCGGTCATTGAATGTGATTTTTTGCTGGCCTGAATCATAATCTAAACCGCATCGAGTTACAGCAAAAGGAACGATAGATGAATCATTCTACCTTTCCATTTCTTGGGCCCGTGACTCGTATAAGATCTGAGGTCTTGACTGTAGATTTGTCTGGGCAAGCACGCACCATCTGCTTCGAGGTGATTGTGTCATTTCTAGCATCTGGTAATACACGTGCAACTATCACACCAGCAGCTCATTCTCCCAATACCACTCATGAACCTCTCACCAACCTCTCTGCCATGGCAATTTGCCCCATCCCCCTCAAGGATACCTAAACGCCGCCTTAAAAGGATAAATCTGGATCTACCAACCCATCAGCTATAATCCAATTCCCCTCCCCTCCCACATTACCACCTACGTTACCGAAATCCCAGACCCCACTCTCAGCATAAATATCCTTCTTCAAAATCTCCAAAACCTCCTCTTTCGACTCCGCAAGAGCAACCATAGCACTACCTTGAAACTTCAGTCCTTCTCCCTCCTTCGGAACTTCTTCTAGAATAGCTCCTACCCTCCATTAACCCCTTTCTTTCAAACCTAATAACCTTGTGAGAAATAAAACTCACCTCCCATCTTCCAGAACCCTGCGTCGATATTAGGTTTTAAGCCTTCGAAATGTTTACTGTATGGACTTAGCTCCGTTTCTTGGTTAAAGGGAGGGAGTGAGAGCTTACGGTCTTACCTCCAATCTCTTCTCAAGCTTTCCCGCCTGGTCTGGGAGGATGACTAGCCATTCGAACTTTCCCGTTGGGGTTGAGGATGTCATTGTTCTGCTATTCTGAGTGAAGGTTTTCAAGTTTCTTTGGATTGAACGGGTTGAGATTCTAAAGAAGGACATTTGGGAGATAATAAAGGCCTGGAAACGGAACTACGGTTGGGAGATTTATGTGGTTACGATTGCGGGGTGCTTTTGTGATACCCGCACGCCCTTTTGTTGATTACCTTACTAAGGGATGCACTAACTTAATTTAAACCTTCCTACTTGCATATCACGGATGAATTTGATTACAATTAGTTACACTGTTATACGAGAAAAAGGGTGATACTGGGTAATTGATTCGGCAGCAGGTGCCTTGCCTAGCATTTCCCAACTGGCGTAATGTGAGCCTGGTGACAACGACAAGCGTTGAGATGGTTAGCATACCTTATGAAATGTCACACTCGCAGTACTTGCTTTATAAGGGCCTTAATTCGGTGCAAATAAAGAGGTAGTACAAGTTTATTAGTATTTTAGATATCTAAGAAAA
>Ga0182030_10021191_pt1 | contig 12189 bp, 13 predicted proteins | sample 812S3MmetaG_FD_121299 | JGI IMG/M metagenome (GOLD analysis project Ga0182030, IMG submission 121299) | Permafrost microbial communities from Stordalen Mire, Sweden - 812S3M metaG (Illumina Assembly) | ecosystem: Environmental > Terrestrial > Soil > Wetlands > Permafrost | place: Sweden...
ATATTACTATGTTGGGAGTAGAGTTTTACTAGGTAAATTAATTATTTTTAAGAGGCTCTTCACTTTTATTATGGTATACATCTAATGCTACAATCATTGCAGTAAAGCCCCAGAATAATACGGAAAGCTTATCTGTATCCAGAAAGTTGTTAAGAAATCCATGACAATAATAAGTAATTAGTCCGATTATAATCATTATCGAAAGAATTTTCACTTTCCAACGTTTAGCATTATTAAAGCTCTTAACTCCAAAAAAAATTGTTGTAACAACAATTGCACCAAAAGAGAGAATCCCTAAAATCCCTGATTCAGCTAAAGGGCCTAAGTACTCGCTGTGGGCATTTCCACCAGTTCCGGCATTTGTGCTTATTGATGTGTGATCTTCACAAGCCTGAAAAGGGGCATATTGAAACATATAGGTGCCAGGACCCCACCCCAGTAAAGGTTTTTTATAGAACATCTTTATGGCTGAATTCCATCTGTTTATCCTTTCAAGATTAGATTGATCAGATGAAATATTGCTGATTGATTTCAAATGTTCTACAAAATCATTTGAAGACCCTTTGTTATTTCTCTGAAGACTGTAAAAAATATCGTTTTTGTTAATAATAAAGAAAGCTATTACAACAGATAGAAAAAATAAAAGATACTTTAGCTTAATTTTTGATATGATAAGTACCAAAGCTATAAATGCAACAAGTAAACTAACCCATGCAGCCCTTGTATAAGAAAAAATGATGGCTACAGTAAAGAATAAGACAACAATCCATTTAATAAATCTGACAGCATCTATTTTTTTCCCTAATAATGACAAACCAATTAGAACCGGGAATAACATAGCAAGAGCAGCCCCATAAGAAGTATGATCATTATAGAAAGGTTTGACAATCCAGTTAGATGCTATTTGATTTTGTAATCCATATTCAGATAAACGGGAAAAAAAGTATGTGATGACAATAAATAACGATATTACATAGAGCCAGATGAATAATTTAAAATTCTTAAACTTAGAAAAAAGATGAGCTGTAATAAAATAAAACACTGTAACATACCATAATCTTACAAGAAAGAATTTTATGGAAACAACAAACATCGTACTGCTCAGGCTTGTTATCAGAATCCAGAACAGATTAAAATAAATGACTATAGATAAAGGATGTAATAATATTTTTCGTTCAATTTTTCTTTCTATGCTTAATTTAAGAAAGAACAACACCATGATTCCAAAAATAAGAGGTTCTGTAGGAATAAAAAAATCATTGTTCAGATTAGGATAATAATAAGAAACAGGAATTGATATGGGAACAAAAAAGACTATGATAAAAATTAATGTATCAAGTTTATAAATAGCCAGATAAAAAAAGAAGAGAAGTACCGGTGTTATAATTAAATAATTAAACCCTAAATAAACTGCAATAGAATTAATCAAAACAAAAAGCAAGGATAAAATAAATATCCAGTGATTTAATATAAAACTTCTGATAATATTCAGATGCACGGTTATTACTCTTTAAAAGTATTGCTGATATTCTTTTTAAGAACTAATACCATAAATGTAAACAAAAAAGCAGAAAGAGTTGATAACAATACAATCAATAATCGTTTGGGAGAATCTTTTTTATCAGATATTTTTGCATGTTCTACAACGAATTTATAAAAATACGGATTCCCTTGTGTCAATTGGCTTTTTGCGTCATAAAGGTTTGTTCTCAATTTGGCTAAATTTTCAGATTCATATTTAATTTGCTCCGACTGTAACTGATAAGTTCCTGAATATTTACCTAATTCTTTAAGTTTTAATTCAAAAGCATTACGTGCCTTTTCATTACCTGAAATAACAGCTTCATTATAAGCTTTTGTATATTCTTTAGCCTGATTTTCAACATTGGAAATCCCTTTATTTACACCTAAATAATTTAAACTATCGGCCAAAGTACTCATGAATGACATTCGTTCTTTTACCTGTTCTTCATATAAAACAGCATTTTTACCTGCTTTTTCCAATTGAAAAATATTCATAAACGAATCGCAATATAAAGCAAGTTCATTTGCTATACGGGCAGCAATGACAGGATCAGCATCCAAGACCTCAACTTTAATACTCATATAACGTGTTCGGGAAATGGATACAAGATCATTGTATATATTGTTGATATTGGATTTTGCATATTTTGAGGAGGAATCAACATGGTAGTGTCTGTAAAGATCAAATTTCCTGATCATTTCATCTTTAATATCAGAAGAATTAAAGACCTGCATCAGCTGATCTACTTCATCCTGTAAACCAAACCATGATTTATAATCTGCTGAAGCCGGAAAAATAATTGCGACTGATTTAAATTTGGGTTGAATTTTAAATGAAACAACTATAGATGCTATAAATGCAACAGCTGAAATTAAAAATAATACTTTGAAATTTTGAACAATAAATTTTAATACTTTACCAGAGTCTAAATTGAGATTGCTTTTTTTGCCCATAATGATGTCAGATCTTTATTAAATAATAGTTCTTTTTCCCTTTTTGAATAATTAAAAATTTGTTATTCATAAATTTCGTAAAATTAATAATTTCTTCATGGCTTCCAACTTTTTCTTTATTAATATATAAACCTCCACTATCTATTAGTCTTCTCATTTCCCCTTTTGATTCAAAAACCGGAGCATATTGTGTAAGCAAATCAACCACAAGAACACCATGATTTATTACAGAGGGGTCAACTTTAAACAGAGGCACCCCTTCAAAAATACTTAAAAAATCGGATTCGGTTATTTTTTTTAAAGAATCTAAGGTCCCTTTACCAAATAATACCTGTGATGCTTCAAACGCCAGATTATAATCCTCTGATGAGTGAACCATGGTTGTAACTTCTTTACTAAGAGTTTTTTGAATAATTCTCAAATGAGGTGCTTTCTTATGATCTTCAATGATTTGATTTATTTCCTCTACTGTCAGAAGTGTGAATATTTTAATATATTTTTCAGCATCTTCATCAGTTACATTCATCCAAAACTGATAAAATTGGTAGGGACTGGTGTAATCTGACGATAACCATATATTTCCTTTTTCTGTTTTTCCAAACTTACCTCCATCCGATTTTGTAATCAGTGGGCATGTGAGTGCATAGGCTTCCTTACCTAATTTTCTGCGAATGAGTTCTGTGCCTGTGGTAATATTCCCCCATTGATCCGAGCCCCCCATTTGAAGTTTACAGCCTTTATTCTCAAATAAATACAGAAAATCGTATCCTTGCACAAGTTGGTATGAAAACTCTGTAAATGAGATTCCAGTTTCAAGGCGTTTTTTAACAGAATCCTTTGAAAGCATGTAATTTACAGTGATATGTTTACCTACATCTCTGATAAAATCAAGAAAAGACAATGGTTGAACCCAATCGTAATTATTGACCAATTCAGCTTTATTTGAAATAGGGCTGAAATCTAAAAATTTACCAAGTTGAATTTGTAATTTTTCCTGATTGTGTATGAGTGTTTCCAAAGAAAGAAGATTTCTTTCTTCCGATTTTCCCGAAGGATCTCCAATCATACCTGTGGCACCACCTACAACGACTATTGGCTTATGTCCTGCCCTTTGCAGGTGTTTTAAAAGCATGATTGAAACTAAATGACCAATATGTAATGAATCAGCAGTAGGATCAATACCTACATAAGCAGTGGTCATTTCTTTTTCAAGCTGGTCCTGTGTTCCTGGCATAATATCGTGTATCATACCACGCCATGTAAGCTCTTCAACAAAATTCATTTAAAATAATTTTCTCAAAGATAATAATTAATCATAAGTTTAAAGATAAACTTTATTTTGATTGTTTACAATGATCTTTCAAGGATTGTAATTTGTCAAAATTCAAATATGGAAATACTGTTGGAGCGATGTTTGATATTTTATTATACATGAATGATTCGTCCACGTCTTTTTTCTGTACAAATTCTATTTTTTTATTGATGTTATTCAAAATGAAAAGTAAAAGACTGATAATAAAAAGCATACGGATAACAGAAAAAATAACTCCGAGCAAACGGTTTATAAAACCAAGGGAAGTCGTATTAATGGAATTTTCGAGCCATTTCGCTAGTATATGTATAATTATTAAAATAATTAAGACGATGGTTATAAAAGAAGTAAAATGAGAAATTTTTTCTTGCCATTGAAATTTACGAATAAACCAATCTGCAAGATATCCGGATAGTTTTGTGGCGATAAAGATACCTGCTATTATGGCCAATAGTGTAGCCAATTGATGAATAAATCCTTTGGAATAGCCCTTATAAATAGCCCAAAGTAATGGTAAAGAAAGAATTACATCAAGATAGTTCATGTTTTTTTATGCAAACTTATAAAAAAATAGTAATACCATGAATTTTTTGGATATCATTAATTGTAAGAAGACAGGAGCAGATGACAAGAGTTAAATTTTGAATCCTCAACATATTTCAATATTTTTGCCATCTCTTTAAAACCTATATCTTCATTTATCGGCCCTATAGTTCAAGGGATAGAACGAAAGTTTCCTAAACTTTAAATTCCAGTTCGAGTCTGGGTGGGGCTACACCGAAAGTCAATTACTCCCCGAATTATCAAATAGTTCGGGGATTTTTTATAACCCTCACGGTCCGGATTACAGTCCGGATTTTTTTATTGTCATTTCAAAAAATAAATTAAACTTTCTACAAATATAATTCTATAGGTTCGAAAATAATCGAATACTATGACAGAATTATTATTTCAGGGAATTACCCCAGATGAATTAAGGAGTATGATCAAAGATGTCGTTATGGAGTGCCTGCAGGCTAAAAATGACAGCAATATTCCAGAAGATAAGGTCTATACCAGAGAAGATGCAGCAAAATACCTTCGGATGTCCCCACAATGGCTATCCAAATTAAGTAAAGAGGTGGGAACAGATTTAATCCCGTCGAGGAGAGGAAGACGGCTACTGTATAAGAAAACTGTTCTTGATAATTATTTAGAGAAAAGAAAAATACAGGAGTGAGAATAATCATTGAATTTCCAATGTCGTATTAAACGACTTATTAACATAGCTTACCCAACCGGTAAGTTCAAAAATAAAATTTTCACCAATGAAGCAAAACTTCAATAATTGGAAGAGTTATAAGGCTACTAATTTTGAGTACATCTTAACTCTCAACGAACGGAAAGTTGTAAAACGCAACGTAATTCTTAACGACAAGATAATATTCACCATTGGAGAGTATTTTCCGACTGATGAACTTGGATACGGATTTCACAGTCTACCAGGACTTAAAAAAACGTATGAATTAAAGAATATGTTTCAATTAAAGAACCATCTTCTGAAAGTAATGACAAAACAGGAATAGTTGTAAAGACATACGAATTTCACGGGTGTTTTCATAATCAGCCTATTTATTTTTAATATATAGAAGAAAACCCATTCCTATGACACCCACAATAACTTATGAAACTCACTCTACTGAATTTGATACCCTTGATGATTCTTACACCAGCTATAGTTTAGTTCCATCGTTCACATTGTATTACAAAGAAAACACTATCCTTGTAGATATTGGTACTATAAAGCATCCGGATATTATTTGGAGACATCCAAATAGCGTTAAGTGCTGACCATTTGATTCTTTTTTGTCTTGCAACAAGGCTTTTACAACCCTCACTGAAAGAAATCATCGCATTATTTTTTAATGCGGTCTGCAGACGCAACCGGTTAAGGTCGGCGTAAGTTTGATCGTGTAAGACAATATTCTTACTCATACTTTAAAGATTATTTTTTGAGTGAATATTTTTAATTCACTGTATCTATATATAAATTTGATTTGGGTCAAAAGATAAAAAAAATGATGTTAAAGCCGTAATCCCTGTGAAAAGAAGGGATTACAATTTGGAAAACTTCCTGAAAATGATTATATTTGCCTAAATTTGATTCTATGAAAACCATTAGTGTTTCTATATCGGATTTAGAATATAATCAATTCGGGTTAAAGAATGAAAATTTATCCTTTACCGAGTTTGTTGATCTGGTAAACAAAGAAATTACCAAACAGACACTTAATAAATGCATTCAATTAGCCCAAAAATACAAGCTATCCAGAATGTCAATGGATGATATCTCTGAAGAAGTTAAAGCTATAAGAAATGCAAAAAATAATCATTGATACCAATGTCCTGGTATCAGCTTTAATTCAACGAGGTTATCCCTATTTCATTGTATATAATTATGTTTTGGAAAACCTTGTGGAAATATGTATTTCCGAAGAATTATTTTCAGAATATTTGACAGTTTTAAATAGACCCAAATTCAGTAAATATCCAGATTTTATAAGTAAAGCCGAAATAATCCTTGCCCAGATTGAAAGTAAAGCGACGAAATTTTCCCCGAAAATAAAAATTGATATCATAAAGGATTACGATGATAATCGGTTGTTGGAACTGGCATCCGAAGCCAAGGCTGATTTTATCATTACCGGTAATAGTAATGATTTTACAATGATTGAATATAAAGGTACCAGAATTGTCAATCCGAAAGATTATTGGGATAATTTCAGGGAAGAATAAGACAATATAAAAGTTAAATACAGTTATATGGATAAATATTGCATAACTTTTGAAATAAATTACATTATTCCCACAAAATGGATGTCTCGAAATGGATAATAAAATACTGTTGGGATAGTTTGACAAAAAGGATAACTGGCTTAATTTTGGTTTTCGGCTGGCCACAATAAAGAGAAGCAGGAAACCTTAAAATAATTGACTTTTGCCTAACGTTTTGTTTATATTTTTATTACATTTGTTTCAGCAAACATTAAATCTTATGGAAGTTCAAATAGACGAATCTATAATTGCAGAAACAAAACGATGCCATAAAGATTTTAAATGTTTAAAAGGTGAACAATGTTATTGTCAAGCCGAATCTTTTGCAAGTAATAAAGTTCTTTTTGTAAAGGTCAAAGGCTATCCATTCTGTCGTTATAAATTACCATTTGGATTTTCTTATATATGTCGTTGTCCTGTCAGAATAGAAATATTTAATAAGTACAATAACTAAAATTAGTGCAAGGCATTGGCTAATACAAATGAAACTATCAATAACATTCAGCCTTTAAACCATAATATTCCAACTAATACAATTCAATACCCCCGACCAGTAAGCTATTTCCTGACAATTTATCTATCTCAATATCAATATGTTTAATTTTTGGTTTCATTTGCCTAATTTATTAAAAATTAAAAGAAAATCAAAGCTTAATTCAATATAATTTTTCGGAAATTTCCGGAATTATTCACATAAATAAGGAGCTTTTTCTATATTTTCATTTCCAATTCCCCCAACCTTATTTGTTCCGCAATACGGGTACCACGCCATACTTCTTTTGAAAAGCTGTTTTCAATAACCCCTTTATAATAGGAACATCAGAGATACGACAGAGATACCCATTTTGCGAGAAACAGAAGAAACTGAAAAAATCACAAAATAAGTCAGCAGCTTGATATTTGAAATCAATTTGTCCATAAAATTACCATTTTGTCAACATCTTGTTTATAAATATATCTATAAAACCAGGTTATTACTGAATTTTAATCTCTAAAAATTTGCAAATCCCCTATAAAATATGTATAATTGCACCGTTTAACCAATTAAAGTATAGTAATCATGAACAAATCAGATTTAATCGCAGCTATTGCTAAAGAAGCAAAAATCGCTAAAACAGAAGCTAATTCTGTTGTTGATGCTACAACGAAAGCAATCACTTCTGCCTTAAAAAAAGGCGATAAAGTGACCCTTGTAGGTTTTGGAACATTTTCAATTGCTAAGAGAGCTGCCAGGGTTGGTCGTAATCCGCAGACTGGCAAACCATTAAACATTGCAGCTAAAAAAGTTGCTAAATTCAAAGCTGGTAGCGAATTGGCTCATGCTGTGAAGAAATAAGAATTTTTGAATTTTTTGAAAGTCCTCGATCCTTTGATTGGGGATTTTTTTTGTTTTTAAGCGTGATATTTTGAATTTATTCGGATTCAGGTTGGGATTATAGCTTTTTGGCAAGATTGGTTTAAAAAAGAAGGTTGTTATTAAAAAATAGATGTAGTTTTATTATACCATGAAGATGGTTGTAAAATAGCAAAGCTATTAAATTATGAAGAACTTTTTTATTTTAAAATAACTGCACTCTTTGCCTTCAACCTCAACTGCAACTCCCCATTTTCAATATTCACTGTTTCTCCTGTAATCTGACATGTCATCTTTTTATGGCGAATCAGATTTCTGATTCTTGCAGGAATCTGAAGTATCGTATCAACCTCTATTTCTATACTGGTGGGCATATCCAACCAACCATTGTGCACAGCTATAATCACAACATTATCCTCAACATATCTTAAAAAAACAGCTATAAAATAATCTACAAAAAGATATACAAAGTTTCCACATGTAAGTGCCGGATTTTCTTTGCGAATAGCAATCATCTTACAAGTATGATCGAATATATCTTTTTCAAATTTATACTCGGCTTTCACATTGTAATCATGATCAAATTTATTCCATTCAAAATCATTCCTGTTGTCAGGATCTGCCCCACCCTGCATTCCTATTTCTGTTCCATAATATATTTGCGGTATTCCTCGTATGGTAAATAAAAACGACAATCCCAATTTAATCGCTTTTGCCGCTTTTTCTTTGTCTCCTTTACATTTAATCAATGCCCACGTGGCAAATCGCGCAGATAAGTCATGATTGTCAAGTAAGGTCGCCAGCTTATTGTGATTGTTGTAATGACTGTCTTTCTCAAATAACCCCGTACCCGATTGAAGCGGAGATACAAACGTATTTACCGACTGATCTTCCAGAAAAACTTTTTTTATCGCATCCTGCATCGGAAAATCAAACAAGCTGTCAAAGGCATAGTATTTCTGAAATTCAGAGATTTTATCTATATCATATTCCAGGGCTTCTCCCAATAAACTGACATCAGGATAAAAACCACGTACCTGCGTTTTATAATCATTCCAGAACAACCGCTCCACGTTTTTAACCGTATCCATGCGAATGGCATCAATACCCGTTATTTTTATCCAATCAAGAATAGTATTGATATGATAATCTGACACATCGGATATATCAAGATCAAGTATGGGCAGTGAGGACAGCTCTTCTACTTTTTTCTCACCCGCCTTACTCGTTACTTCTGCTTTTTTAAACCAGCTCGATCGGATTGGGGTCGGATTAGGTACTGAATCGGTAAGACCCGGATGACAATACCCGGTATGATTCACTACCATATCAAGCATCAACTTGATACCTTGCGCATGTAAGGCATCGACAAGGTCCTTAATATACAATTTACTCCCCTTGGGATAGTTCCCATTGTCAATATAAAAATGCGGATCCGTCTGATTAAAATCAAGCGCCCAGTATCCATGATAACCTTTACTCTCAGACAAATTAATCTGTAAATAAACCGGCGTAATCCAAAGAACAGTAACTCCCAATTTTTTCAGGTAAGGTATTTTTTCAATGATACCATCAATATTCCCTCCATGAAAATATCCTGGATTTTTTTTATTTGTATCCTTTTTTAGCTCAGGATTCGGATTCGCCTTTCCAAAGAATCTGTCGGTAAGAATAAAATAAATAATATCTTGTTGTAGAAGCGCCATAATATTTTAAGAAAAAAGCTAAATTACTAAAAGCTTTTGATATTTCATAAAAATAACATTAAATTTTCAATTGCCTTATGGAGCTCGCATATAATTTTTGATTTTTAATTGTATATGCTCGGTTCATATTATTTTTCGTTAATTTTATTTTCAATTATTCAAACGGATGTTCCTTATTGAAATCAGGTCGGTAGGTGGTCGTGCTGCCCGATTCTTGTATCCACCCATTTATAAAGCCTAACTGATCCATCTCTTCAACTACCAGCTTATATTCATGCTCAAATAAAGTTCTGTTGAGTACCGGATGATCAGACATTTTTTTTGTAGGATAGTATTGCGACATTAAGGAAATATGGACTTTAAACGATATCTCTTCAGCTATATATCTTAATACTTTTATGCTTTCTTCAGCGTGACCGGGTAATACAAGATGCCTGATGATTAATCCCGATTCAGCCCGCCCCTGATCATTCATAAAAAGCTTTGACCCTTTCTGATTATACATCTCCTTAATCGCTTTTGTGGCAAATTCAGCATAATCGGGAGCATCCGAATAAAGAGATGATAGATCACTACTCATATATTTAAAATCTGGCAGATAAATATCAATGATCCCATCCAACCTTCTTATTGTTTCCGGCCTATCGTATCCATTGCTATTGTATACTATGGTTGGATGTCTTCCCTGCCCATGCAAAGCTTCAATAATCATTATCATTTGCGGAATAAAATGCGATGGAGAGACAAAACCGACTGCTTCACACCCCCCGTCTAATAATTTTGTGATTCCGGCAATGATCAATTCCAATGTTTTGTAATTTCCTTCTTTTGATGAGTTCTCACTGATCTGGTAGTTCTGGCAATATATACACTGAAGGTTGCAATGTGAAATAAAAACATTACATATTCCGTTTTCCCCTGAAAGAACAGGTTCTTCACCTTTGTGTACGCAAATAGATTCTATGTAAAAACCAGCATCACTGTTGCAATAACCAACTTCCCCCTCCACCCTGTTAACTTTACATTGACGGGGACATGTCTGACAGCAGACAAGATCATCAGATAGCTTTAACAGATCTTTTTTTAATGAAACCATGTAATGTAACTACTCTAATTTCCAATTCACTTCATTATCCCAATTGGATCTCACTTTTATTTCATCATTATAAAAAAATACCTTCTCAGGTTGAATTTTATTCAGCAAATCACCTGTATCCCAAATCCCATTGTCGTTACTGTCATAAATAACTTTTATATTATACGTCTTAGGCTGCAGATAATCAAATGTGACTTTCCCGCCCGATTTGACAATTTTTTGCACTATTATTTTATCTTTTTCAAGCAACTGAACAATCATACTCATTTGTACATTGGTGAAATTGATAAATATATTACCATAATAGTCAGCTTTTTGCACGGTAAGTTTATTCACGATCGTATCATTACCCAAGTCATATATATCTGAAACTGCTCCTGGATATATGTTTAGCTTATATTTTAAATCCTCATCCCATGGATATTTTATATAATATTTACGGGGACAAAGACTATCCCTGATCAATTGATAATGCTTTACTTTATCCGTTGAATCCTTTGTTTCAATAAGCCTGATTCTTGCAGTGTCAATGGCTACTACCGGATAGGTGGATTCAATGCTCAGAGCTTCTTTCAGATTGATAATCGAATTGGTAATGGAGAATTTTAAAACATTACTTTCTTTCTTCTTCTTTTTGCTTTTCTTCCCTTTATTTTTTGTTTCTTCAATAAAACTAAACCTTATTGTATCTATTTTCTGTTTGTCTTTGTAAGGGTTATAATATTCTACAGATAATGTCATCGTATCTCTTTTATATAATGCAGAATCCTTTATCCATAAAGATACTGAGTCTTTCTTCGGTGAATATTCAGCCAAAAAAAAGTCTTCCGATTTAAAATTTACCGGTTTTATCTCAGGTTCATCCTCTTGTGAAATATTAAAACCCAGGCGGAGTCTTCTGCGATCAATCCATTTGCTGTCTTTAATATATTGCTTGTTGTCTTTTTCAAAAAAAGCATAAAGCTTCGTAAATACTATGTAATCAGGTAATATTACTACTGTATCCTTTTTAACTTTAGCCGTATCATTAGCATCTTTTAAGACCGGCTTTTTAAGTTTTACCGTATCCTTTTTTTGTCTTTTTGGTTGAGGTTTAATATCCACATGATTTAAGTACAACAAAGAGTCGTTAAACGCGATAGCTTTAGTAACCGGAGTATATTTATAATTAGAACTACCCCCTTTTATCGCGTATAAGCGATACGTTCCTTCCTTAATATTTTTTATAATGAAATTACCTTGTGTATTGGTTTTTCCAACATAGGTGGGATTTATTTTGAAGGGAGCTGAATCACTCAAGTTTTCATGAAGAAGAAGAAAATAAGGATCTTTATCTATTTTCAGATCAAAAGCATTTAACACCTTTCCCGCAACAGCCATGGAATCCAGTTCATCCCCGGTTGAAAAAACATATTCAAAATCTTTAAGC
>Ga0182030_10021192_pt1 | contig 12189 bp, 11 predicted proteins | sample 812S3MmetaG_FD_121299 | JGI IMG/M metagenome (GOLD analysis project Ga0182030, IMG submission 121299) | Permafrost microbial communities from Stordalen Mire, Sweden - 812S3M metaG (Illumina Assembly) | ecosystem: Environmental > Terrestrial > Soil > Wetlands > Permafrost | place: Sweden...
AACTGTCAAAGATGAACTCGGCCAGCGGATCGAGGCTTTGCATCTCGAACTCGTCCATCATCTCCGCCAGCCGATGCGCCGCGGCGTCGTTGCAGGCACACAGCGAGTAGACGTCGCCTTCCAGTTCCACCGGCAGGCGGGAGCCGGCGCGGATGAAATCGAAGAAGGTCTCGTTTGGCTTGCCCTGGTCGAAACATTTGATGATCGGGATGTACAGGCCTTCCTCGAACACCGAGCGGCCTTCGGGACCCATGCCCAGCCCGCCGATATCGATCACGTGCGCGGTGTTGGCGAACAGCCCGACGATGCGGCCGCGATGGAACGCTGGCGTGACGACCGTGAGGTCGTGCAAATGGCCGGTGCCGAGCCACGGGTCGTTGGTTATGTAATGGTCGCCCTCCCGCATCACCTCGGCGGGGAATTTCTGCAGGAAGTGGCCGACGCTTTCCGCCATGGAGTTGACATGGCCCGGCGTGCCGGTGACGGCCTGCGCCATCATGCGTCCGTGCATGTCGAAGATGCCGGCGGACAGGTCGCCAGCCTCGCGCACCGTGGTGGAGAACGCGGTGCGGATCATCGTCTGCGCCTGTTCCTCGACGACCGCGATCAAGCGGTTCCACATGATCTGGCGATGGATCTGCGCGAGGGCGCCGGTTTCCTTGGACATCAGATATGCTCCCTGACGCACGCGGCGTCCATTACGTCATGCCGTGGCTTGGCCACGGCATCCACGCCTTTCTTTGCGGCACGAAGACAAGGCATGGATGCCGGGCCCGCGCCCGGCATGACGTGGAGGGGATGGCGGCTACCCATCACGCTGCCTCCCGCGTCAGTTCGATATAGCCCAACCCATTCACCGTTGCGCTCCACCCCGGTCCGATCAGCGTCGAGGTCTCATCTTCCGCAACGATCGCCGGACCCGCCACCCGTGCCCCCGGTCGTAACGCGGAACGATCGAAGATCGCCCAATCACTGACCTCGCCGGTCAGCGTATCGCGCACCGCCTGCTGCCGGATTGGCGCAATTTCGGGCGCGAAGGCCTCCGCCGCGCCGATTGCCGGTGCCTCACCCGCGTCGTCGACCACACTCGCCACCACCACCGCGTAGCTCATGATCTCGACATCCGATCCCGGCACCGGACGGTCGTAGAATCGCGTATACTCGGTATCATACGCCGCCCGGATCGTTGCCACATCGTCCTCGACCAGAACCCGCGCCGGCAGCGGCACCGGGATCTCGTGGCCCTGGCCGACATAGCGCATATAGGCGATGCGGCTCTCCGTCAGCTGGGCACCGAAACTGCCCTGTGCGACCACCGCCATCGCTTCCTCTCGCATCGAGGCCAGCAAGCCGTTCACCGCGCCCACATCGAAACTGGAAAACCGCTGATACAGGCTACGCACCACCTCATAGCCCACCGGCGCGCGCAGGAAGCCAATCGCGCTACCGACGCCAGCGCCGGACGGCACCAGAACACGCCTGATCCCGACCTTCTCCGCCACACGGCACGCATGCACCGGCCCACCGCCACCAAACGCGATCAGCGTACGGCCCTCATACGTCTTGCCGGACTCGATGGCATGCACGCGCGCGGCGTTGGCCATGTTCTCGTCGACCATTTCAATCACACCGAGCGCGGCCATCTCCGGGCCAAGCGCCAGCTTGCCGCCCACCTGCGCCGTCAGCGCGTCGCGCGCCGCCGCGGCCTCCAGCTTCATCGTTCCGCCAGCGAACCGCGCCGGATCGTACCGTCCCAGCATCAGATTGGCGTCGGTCACCGCCGGCAGCAGACCACCACGGCCATAGCAGGCCGGGCCTGGATCGGCGCCCGCGCTTTCTGGCCCGACAGCGATCCGTCCCATCGCATCGACATGCGCGATCGAGCCACCGCCGGCGCCGATTTCCACCATCTCGATCACCGGAATCCGCAGCGGCAGACCGGAGCCCTTCTTGAATCGGCCGACCCGCGCGACCTCGAACGTGCGCGCGGTCTGTGGGCGATAATCGTCGATCAAACAGATTTTCGCCGTGGTGCCGCCCATGTCGAACGACAACACCGTGTCGATGCCGCATTGCCGCGCGATGTGGGCCGAGAAGATCGCACCACCCGCCGGCCCGCTTTCCATCAACCGGATGGGAAACCGGCACGCCGTGTCCACCGTGGTCAGCCCGCCGCCCGACAGCATCAGGAACAGCGGCGCATCAATGCCCAGCCCGCGCAGCCCATCCTCCAGCAGACGCAGATAACGCGCCATCAGCGGCTGCACATAAGCGTTCGCCACGGTGGTCGAAAATCGCTCCCACTCGCGCATCTCCGGCGACACCTCAGACGACAGCGACACCGGCACATCGGGCAACGCCTGGGCCAGGATATCGCGCGCGCGCCGTTCGTGTGCCGGATTGACGAACGCGTGGAGGAACCCGATGGCGATGCTCTCAACCTTCTCGGCGCGCAGCTTAGGTACCAGCGCGCGCACCGCCGCCTCATCCAACGGCAGCAGCACCTTGCCCTCGTTGTCCAATCGTTCCGACACCGGCAGGCGTAAATGCCGCGGCACCAGCGGCTGCGGCAGCGTGATGTTCAGGTCGTACTGGTCGTAGCGGCTTTCATTGCCCATCGCGAGCACATCGCGGAACCCCTGCGTGGTCAGCAACGCGGTCCGCGCGCCCTTGCGTTCGATCACCGCGTTGGTCGCCAGCGTGGTGCCATGGATAACGATGCCGATGTCGGCCGCACCGAGCCCGGCCGCCTGCAGGATCGTGCGTACACCGGCCAACACGCCCTGCTCGGGTGCCGCCGGCGTGGTGAGGACCTTGATCGTGCTCCGCCCACCCGGATGCTCCAGCGCAAGATCGGTGAACGTGCCGCCAATATCGACAGCAAGGCGGCCGGCAAGACGGGCAGATGGCATCGAAGTCAAAATCCTGGGTTTATTGTGCGCCGCAGTGAAGCCCGTGGATCACGCCCTGGCAAGCGTCCCCGGCGCGGTCCGCGGGACGGAAGCAGCGTCCGGCGTCAGCAAGTTGTTTACCAATGATTAGGCACACTGCCGCCAGGAACACGCCGCTCCCTCGAACGAACCAGCGCGGCGCGGAGAGTTGCCCCATGCGGCGCCGAACATTCTTGGCGGCAGGCTGTGCCGCCGCATGCTGCCTCCGCCCGGCGACCGCACGGCCGAGTTTCCCGTCCCGACCACTGACCTTGATCGTGCCGTTCGGCCCGGGCAGCAACATCGGCGTCAACGCGCACCTGCTGCAGCCGCATCTGGAGCACGCGCTCGGCCAAGACGTCCACCTCGAGTTCATGCCGGGTGCCGGCGGCCTGTCCGGCCATTTGCGCGGCGCCCAGGCGGAGGCGGACGGGTACACGCTGACCATGATCAGCGCGTCGCTCACCGTGCAACCCTGGCTCGACCATGGCGGCATGGCCCGGCCCGATGACTTCGCCTATGTCGGCCAGGTCACATCGTTCCCCAGTGTGCTGTTGGTCCGCGCCGGCAGTCCGCACCGCACATTGGCCGATCTGGTGGCAGCCCTGCACGACGCGCCGGAATCGCTCACCACCGGCCAGCTCATGAGCTGGTGGCCGCCGGCGCTCGCCCAAGCCCTGTTCTTCGCCCGCGCCGCGGTCAAGGCACGGGTGGTGGCCAACTATTACGGCGGCCCCGACCTGCTGGAGGCGGTGTCGCAGGGTCAGCTCGGCTTCGCCACAGTCGGGCTGAACGACTTTCGGCCCTCACTGGCGGGGGGCACCCTGCGCGCCCTCGCGGTCAGCGCCCACACGCCCGTCCTTCCGGCGACGCCGACGTTTCGCGAGCAGGGCTGGGATGTCACCGAGGGTTGGTGGCGGGGCATCGCGGCGCCCAAGGACACGCCGGCGGACGCGCTGGGTCGGCTCAGTGCAGCCCTGCGCGAGGCACTCGACAGCAGCGCACTGCATGCCGATTTCGCCCATAGCGGCATGTCTGTCGACCCGCTGGACGGCCCAGAGTTCCGCCCATTCGTTCAGAATGAGTATCGAACTCTCGGCGCGCTCTTCACCTCGCTCGGCCTGAACGTGCAGAGCCCCAAGCCGATGTGACGCGCTACACTGTCTGCTGTGCCAGCTCTTTGATCTCCGGCGTCAGCTCACGGCGCCAGTCGACGGCGCGCGGCAACACCGCCTCCCGCGCGCGCATTGTGTAGTAGCTGGTACCGGTGCCGGCCGGCGTGCCACCCGCGGCAACGGTGCGCACCGCGTCACGCAGCAGCTTGCGTGCCTGGATGATCGCCTTGTCGGCCGGGCCGAGATGCTCCTTCGACCGATCGACGATCTTCCCCATGCTTTCCTGCAACGCGCGGTCCTGTGCGTTAATGCCATCGATGCCGGAGAATGTTTCGGTGCGTTGCACCGTACGATCCAGGCCATAATCGTTCGACCGGTTGGCCTTCGAGCGGAATGTTGCCTGGTCGACATGGATCGGCCCATTGCCGAGGCTACGTTCCAGTCGATCCTCCTCGTCCAACGGCTCGTCGGTGGTGCTGAAAGTCCAATTGTAGACCATGGTGGTCTCGTCATCCATCGGCACCCAGCAATGCCCGGCATCCGTCGGAAACCCGCGCTCCGACTTCGACGGCCGCACCTGATGGAACGGCAGCACGAAATGATAGGTGCGGATATGCACCTTGTCGTCCGGCAGTGACCGCACGCCGGCATACTGGTAGCCATAATTGGTGATATCCACCTCCAGTTTCGGCGCCTTGCCGCTGACGAATGGATTGGACGGCTTGAACCCGCCGCGGGTGGAATTGTCGGTCAACAGTCGATGCAGGATCGGCGCGTGCGAGGTGTCGAGGCCGCCTTCCAGGCCTTGCAGCCAGTTACATTCCTCGATCACCTTGGTGACGTGGCGATGCGTCTCCGGCACCTGCGTCCAGGCGAATTTCGGCAATGGCGGGATACGCTCGGGTGGCCCGAGGTACGCCCAGACGACGCCGCCGAGTTCGCAGGTCGGATATGCCGTGGTGCGGATCTTGTGCTTGAAGTCGAGATCTTCCGGCTCATTCATCATGTCGGTGCAACTGCCGTCCACGTCGAACTTCCAGCCGTGGTAGACGCAACGCAGGCCGCAGTCTTCGTTTCGGCCAAAATACAATGACACGCGGCGATGCGGACAGAGTTCCTCCAGCAGTCCGATGCGCCCCTTGGTATCACGGAAAGCCACCAGGTCCTCGCCGAGCAATTTGACCCGCACCGGCGGGCTGTCAGGTTCAGTGATTTCCCGCGAAAGAAGCGCCGGAACCCAATACCTCCGCATCGTGGCACCCATTGGGGTACCGGGCCCGACGCGGGTGACGATTTCATTCTCCTCACGTGACAGCATGATGGAAGTCCTCCTGCCTGCACCCTTGCCGGGTATGCTTTGTCGGGGCTTTGCCCGCTTGGACCAGGGGAGCGTAGCGCGGCTGGGGTTTTGGGGGAAGCAAGACGCGATCCTGGCGTTGGATCCGGATCAGATCGGCCGGATCACTGCCGGCCGCGTTGACCTGCATCAAGCCGACGGAAGCCGCGTTATGTCGGTGCCCCGCGGAACCCCGTCGCCACCACGTAAAGCTCGCTCGACTCTTTCCGGCTCGCCGGCGGCTTCGCATGCCGCACGACCCGGAACGACTGCTTCAACCGCTCCAGCATCCCGCGCTCCGCCCCACCTTGGAATAGCTTGCACACGAATCCGCCGCCCTCGGCCAAGATCGGCGTGGCGATCTCCAGCGTCAGCTCCGCCAGCGCCATGATGCGAATGTGGTCGGTCGCCGCGTGCCCCGTCGTGTTCGGCGCCATGTCCGACAGCACCAGGTCGGGCTTGCCGCCCAGCAGGCCCAGCAGCTCCTCCTCCCGCGCCTTGTCCATGATGTCGCCTTGGATCAGCGTCGCGCCCGCGATCGGCTCGATCGGCAACAGATCGATCCCCACCACCCGCGCCGCGCCGCGCTGCAGCGCCACCTGCGTCCACCCGCCCGGCGCCGCGCCCAAATCCAGCACCAGCATGCCCTTGCGGATCAGGTGATAGCGATCGTCCAACTCGCTCAGCTTGAACGCGGCGCGCGACCGCCAGCCCTCGCGCTGCGCCGCCTGCACATAGGGATCGTTCAACTGCCGCCGCAGCCACCGCTGCTGCGCGGAGGTCCGTCCGCGCGAGGTGCGCAGCTTCACCGCCTCGTCACGGCCACCCAACGGCTTCACGGTCATGGCGTCACTGCCATCGCTTCACCGGCACACCGTCACGCCGCGTCGGAGCGTCGCATCGGCCGAGGCCGCTGCCGGTCCGCTCGCATCAGGCGCAACAGAATCCCCTCGCGCAGCCCGCGGTCGGCCACCACCACGCGCGGCGCCGGCCACAGCCGGGTGATTGCGGCGAACACCGCGCAGCCCGGCAGCACAAACTCCACCCGGTCCGGTCCGACGCAGGGATGCGCGCTCAGTCCCTCCGGCCCGAGCGCCCGCAGCACCGCCAGCGCCGCATCCGCCGCCGCGCCGGTCAGTACCGCTCCGTCCACCAGCTGCCGCCGGTAGCGCTCCAACCCCATCGCCACCCCGGCGAGCGTCGTGACCGTCCCGCTGGTCCCCAGCAGCGTCACGCCACCCTCGCGCAGCTCCCGCGTGATACAATGCACCTGCTCGAAGCACGCCAGGCGGCCAGCGACATCGTCGACCATCGCGGCGAACCCGTCGGTGGTGAACCCCGCGGTGCCGAACCGTTCCGCCAGGGTCACCACGCCCACCGGCAGCGACAAATACCCGATCAGCCGCGGCTCTTCCCCCGGATCCAGCCGCACCCATGCCAACTCGGTCGAGCCGCCCCCGATGTCGAACAGCAGCGCCCGCCGCCCGGTCCCGGCCAGCAACGGCGCGCAGCTTTCCACCGCCAGCTCCGCCTCCTCGCGCGCCGAGATCGCCGCGACTGCAAGCCCGGTCTCCTGCTTCACCCGCGCCAGGAATTCGGCGCCATTGGTGGCCCGCCGGCACGCCTCGGTTGCCACCGCCCGCAGCCCGCGCACCGGGCGGCGTTCCAGCCGCTCCGCGCATACCGCCAGCGCCGCGATGGCCCGCTCCATCGCGGCGGGGCAAAGCCGCCCCGTATCATGCAGCCCTTCGCCCAGCCGCACCCCACGGCTGAAGCTGTCCACCACACGAAACCCGTCGGCGGTCGGGGTGCCCACCAGCATGCGGCAATTGTTGGTGCCAAGATCCAGCGCCGCGAATGCGGACGTGGCGGGACGATCGCTCCGCGCGGCGGCGCGCAGGGGCGGGTCCGCCTCCATCGGCACGGCCTTGTCCATCATCCTGCCATTGTCGCCTTGGTGCGTCGCAGCAAGCAAGCAAGTAAGCACGCCTTGCGCGGTTTTCATCCGCCGAACGGGAATGCCGACGCGTGGCAGCCCCAATGAAGTTGCTGCGTTAATGAATTTGGGGCCGCTGAAACTGGGGCATCACCGTCCGGCAAACCAGCCTCAGCGCGGTTTTCACCTGGGCGTGCGGGATCATGCCGCCACAGTTCAGCTCCATCAGCACCCCGTCGAGGCCTAACTGTGCCTCCAGACGGTGCAGCTTCTCGCTCACCGCATCTGGCGAGCCGACCAGCACCGTGCCGGCCAGTGCGTCGTCGTAACTCATCGCGAACAATCGTTCGGCAGTGGCGGCGCGGCGCTCGGCGCCATCGACCCCAGGGCGTTTCGCCGAGTCGGCCAGCAGCCCGGCCTGCTGGCGAAAGAAATGCATGAAACTGGTTTCCGCCTCGGCCCGCGCGCGCCTGTCGGTCGCCGCGACATAGGCCGGCACCCGCAGGAACACCGTGCCCTTCCCGGCGTGGCCGGCCTGCTTGTAGGCCTTGCGATAGGCCTGCACCAACGGCGCGATCTCCTCGGCGGTTTCATAACGGACCGCAACGAAGATGGGCTTGCCTTGCTTGCCAATCGAAACGAAAGTGTCGGGGCTGGTGGCCGCGATGCGGATCGGCGGCATGGGCTGTTGGAAGGGCCGTGGCGTGATCCGCACATTGTCGAAGTGGTGAAACTGTCCTTGGTAGGACACGCTCTCTTGCGTCCAGGCAAGCTGCACGATGTCGAGCACCTCGGCAAAACGCTCGCGGCTTTCGCCATAGGGCACGCCATACGCCTCATACGTCGCCGCGACACCACTACGTCCGACGCCGAAGATCAGCCGCCCATGACTGAGCTGGTCGACTGTCGCCGCTTCCTCCGCCAGGCGCAGCGGATGGCACAACGGCAGCACCTGCACGGCAATGCCGATCTTCAACCGTTTCGTTCGCGCCGCGATCGCGCTGGCGACGCACAGCGGCGCCGACAGCACCGCGCGCGCCGGATCGAAATGCAGCTCGGCCAGCCACATCGCATCCAGCCCCCAGCGCTCGGCGCCGTCCACCAGCTCGAACGCCTGGGCGAACGCGTCCGCATCGGGACGCCCGGCGATCGAGGGAAACTCGTGGAAGATACCGAACTCCATTTGGCTGCCTTTCGAACGATCGCGCGGCCCGGTGTTGCGGGCGCCACCAGTGTGTCACGCACGATATGATGGGATCGGCCCGGCGTCACGCGGCTGCCTTTTTGCCGCCGCGATCGTCGGCGAGCGTCGTCGCGGTGGCAATGCGCCGCAGAGGTGCCGCATGAAACCATCGTACGCGCTTGGGCTGGCGATGCTGTTGCTGGCCGCCCTCCCCGCGGTCGGCCAGCCGATGCCACGGCTTGTCGAGCAGGCCCTGCTCGACGCGCACAATGCCGTCCGTGTGCGCGTCGGCTCGCCGCCGCTGGTATGGTCCGACGCACTCGCCACGGACGCCGCGCGCTGGGCCAATCACCTGGTCGCCACCCACACATTCGTTCACCAGCCGAACGATCCGCACGGCGAGAACCTGTTCCTGATGGCCGGCGGCACGGCAACGCCGCTCGAGGTGGTGCGCGCATGGATGGCCGAGATGCGCGACTACGACCACAATACCAACAGTTGTTCGGGCGTGTGCGGTCATTACACGCAGGTGATCTGGCGCAGCACGCGGGCCGTCGGGTGCGGCATGGCGTTCGACGGCTACCGTCAGGTCTGGGTGTGCGAATACGAACCACCCGGCAACGTGATCGGATTGCCGCCGTATTGAGGGCGTCGGGCGTTCTCGGGTCCGCAAGCAAGGTTCACCGCGGAGCACGCGGAGCAGGCAAGCGGGTGAAGGTGCTTCGCGCGCAGCGCCATTGTTTGCTTCCTCCGCGTACTCCGCGGCTCCGCGGTGGATCTGCCTTCGTCTTGCTTGCCCCAGCAGGTTGCCATTCGCACGCCCTGGGCTACCATCCAGGCCCAGGGAAGAAACACCACCCCCAGGAGGGCGTGCCATGATCACGAAATTCGACAGCCTGTATGCCGGCCATGTCGATCTGACCAACGTCGGCTACGGCGGCACGCCGATCAACGACCGGCGCTACGACAACGCACATCTCGCCACCGCGCTTAGCAAGGCACAGGCGATGGCGCAGCTCATGGACCGCGTGGGCTACAACGTGTTCTGGATGGCCGAACATCATTTTCAGCGCGAAGGCACCGAGTGCATTCCCAACGTGCTGATGATGGCGCTGCACCTGACGCACGTCACCCAGCAGTTGAAGATTGGCTGCGGCTTCAACATCGCGCCGATGTGGCATCCCCTGCGGCTGGCCGAGGACTATGCGATGGCCGACATCCTCAGCGGTGGGCGCGTCGTGTTCGGCCTCGGGCGCGGCTACCACACGCGCGAGGTCGAAACGTTCGGCGCACCGCTGCTCGACCAGGCGGCCAATCGCGAGCTGTTCGAGGAACAGGTCGATATCATCTTCAAGGCGTTCAACGAGGAGCAGTTCAGCCACCAGGGCAAGCATTACACGCTGCCGCCCGAGGTGCCGTATCGCGGCTACACACTGAAGGACCTTACGCTCGTTCCGCGCCCGATGCGTCTGCCGGTGGAAACCTGGCAACCGATCCAGGGCGGCACCGGGCGAGCGATGGAATTCATGGCCAAGCACGGCATCCAGGGCATGGTCGGCGGCGGCTCGGCCGAGGGTGGTGCGATGCACAAGGTGGTGCTCGGCTGGCAGGAAGCGCATGCCAAGCTGGGCAGGCATATCGAGCTCGGCGAGCGGCTGTGCTTCGGGTTCCACTTCTACATAGCGGACTCGCGCGAGGCCGGCATCCGCAAGGCGGCAAAATATTACGAAGAGAACATGAAAATGTTCGGTGAGCTGCGCCTGGTGCGCGCGCTGACCGAGGCGCAGATCGAGATCATGCGCGATCCGGCCCGCGCGCCTGGGGCGAACCTGCCGCGTATCGAGGATGCGATCAATGCGGGTGGCTTCCTCTGCGGCTCCTCCCGGCAGATGATCGACCATCTGAAGGCGCTGGAGGCAAAGTATCCGGCGCTGGACCGAATTTCCGTCAGCCTGTCGGTCGGCGTGCCGGAGTCCGAGGCGCTGGAACAACTGGAACGCTTCGCGACCGAAGTGATGCCGGCTTTCAAGGACGCCAAGGTCCGCCAGCCGGCGTTGGCGAAGTGATCTCCCCAACCGCCATGACGATAGACGCGAAAGGCGATCAACGATGCCCCTGAAACGCGTGGTGCTGCAGATCGGCATGGGCACCGACATCCGTGGCGCCGAGCCCACCAAGGCCGCGGTACGCGCGCTACGCGACGCGCTCTGGCACAACTCCCTCAGCGTCGCCGATGCGCTCGGCCAGCATGTCGACTCCATGCAGGTCGAGGTCACCATCGGCGTGCCGCACCCGGAACAAGTGGACAAGGCAGCCGTGCTCGCCGTCTTGCCGCATGGCACCGGAACGGTGACTGTCGTCGAGGGCGGCCTGGAAATCCCCAACGACGCCGGCACCAATTCCACCCTCATCGCCAACGCCGCCGCCGTCGTCCGATTGGACCTGCCATGAGCACCAAACCCAAGCGCATCATCCTGGAGATGGGCACCGGCAATGATCTGCATGGTGGCGACTACACCAAGGCGGCGATCCGCGCGGTACAGGATGCCATCCACCACAGCTCGCTCAGCATCATCCGTTCGCTCGGCCTCGATTCGCGCAAGATGCTCGTTGAGGTCACCATCGGCGTGCAACGCCCAGACAAGGTCGATGCCGAGGCGGTGAAGGCGACGTTGCCACACGGCCAGGTCAGCGTGACAGTGGTGAAGGGCGGTCTCGACGTGCCTGATGATACATCCGGCGACACTGCGGTGATCGCCAGCGCCGCGGTAGCGGTGCGACTGGACCTGCCGCAAAGCGGCTGAGACCCAACCGGACGGAGGGAAACCATGCCAGACGCAAAATACGAGTTCAGCACGGAAGACTTCGACTATCTGCGGCACGGCGATCACGCCCTGAAACTGCGCGTATTCCGCCCGCGTGGCGACGGACCGTTCCCGGCGGTTATCGACCTGCACGGCGGCGCCTGGTGCAACGGCAGCCTGAACGAATGCAAGGCGCGAGACGAGGTGCTGGCCGCATCCGGCCTGGTCGCCGTTGCATTGGACTTCCGTCATGCCGCCGACGGCTATCCAAGCTCGCTGGTCGACATCAACTACGCGATACGCTGGGTAAAGGCGAACGCGGCGAAGCTCGGCGTGCGTGCGGACCAGGTTGGGCTGTGCGGCCAATCCAGCGGTGGCCACCTGGCGATGCTGGCGGCGATGCGGCCGCACGATGCGCGCTATGCCGCGATCGCGTTGCCCGCCGGATCACCCGCGGTCGATGCGACGGTGCAGTGCGTCGCGATGACCTGGCCGGTGATCAATCCGCTGTCGCGTTATCGCCATGCCCGCCGCGCGCGCGACACCGCCAATCCGCCCGCCTGGGTGGCCGACATCCCGGAGCGGCATGACACGTACTGGAAGACCGAGGCGAACATGGCCGAGGGCAATCCGGTGCTGGCGCTGGAACGCGGCGAGAAGGTGCAGACGCCGCCGGCGCTCTGGGTGCAGGGCAAGCCCGACATCGTGCACGACTACCGCGATCCGGATTCGCCGATCAACGCCAACGAGCCGGAACGTTTCGTTGCCGATTATCGCAAGGCTGGTGGGACGATCGACCTGATATATATCGACTATGCAACGCGCACCGGCAACGCCTCGCACGACCAGGTCGCGGCATTCTTCCACAAGGCCTTTGCATGAGGC
>Ga0182030_10021193_pt1 | contig 12189 bp, 8 predicted proteins | sample 812S3MmetaG_FD_121299 | JGI IMG/M metagenome (GOLD analysis project Ga0182030, IMG submission 121299) | Permafrost microbial communities from Stordalen Mire, Sweden - 812S3M metaG (Illumina Assembly) | ecosystem: Environmental > Terrestrial > Soil > Wetlands > Permafrost | place: Sweden...
ACTGCCAGCCGCGTGCAGGACAAGTCTCGGGTGGACGCCAAGAACAACGGTACGGTGCACTTCATCAACCTGAACTACGTGGAAAGCAAAGACGGCGCGCTGGTGGCCATGAACCGTTCCGGCTCGCTGGTCATTCAGGACGATCGTGGGCGCGAGAAGGAGCGCTACCAGGTGGTTTATGGCGCACGCCTCCGGGTGAAGGACGGTGATCGGGTGAAGCTCGGCCAGCTGATGGCCGAATGGGACCCGTATACCTATTCGATCCTGACCGAAATTGGCGGCACGGCGCAGTTCAAGGACTTGCAGGAAGGCATCACGCTCAACGAAGAGGTGGACGAGGTAACCGGCCTTTCTCGCTGGGTGGTGGCCGATGCTCCCGATGAGAAGCGGCAGCCGGCTTTCCTGGTGAAGAATGCGAAGACTCACAAGCGCTATCTGCTGCCGCATGGCGCTCACCTGATGGTGCAGGACGGCGACGAGGTGGGCCCGGGCGACGTGCTGGCCAAGATTCCCAAGGAGTCGACGCGCACCAAGGACATCACCGGCGGTCTGCCCAGGGTGGTCGAGCTGTTCGAGGCGCGCAAGCCGCGCGAGACGGCCATCATCAGCGAAATAGACGGCGTGGTCCGCTTTGGCGAGGTTGCCAAGGGGCAGCGCAAAATCTATATCACCGCGGACAACGGCGACGAGAAGGAATACTCGGTGCCGCGCGGCATTCACGTGAACGTGCAGGAAGGCGAGCGGTTGAGCGCCGGCGATCCGCTGATGGACGGCCCTTTGAACCCGCACGACATTCTGAATGTGCTGGGCGAAAAGGCGCTGCAGGCTTACCTGGTGAACGAAATCCAGGAAGTCTACCGGCTGCAGGGCGTGGCCATCTCGGATAAGCACATCGAGGTGATTGTCCGGCAGATGCTGCGCTGGGTGAGGATCGACGATGTAGGCGATACCAACTTCCTGCTCGAGCAGCAGGTGGACCGCTTCCGCTTCCGTGAAGAGAACGAGCGGGTGCTGGCCACCGGAGGCCGTCCGGCGATTGGGCGACCGCTTCTGCTGGGCGTCACCAAGGCGTCGCTCTCGACCGACAGCTTCATCTCTGCGGCCAGCTTCCAGGAGACGACGCGCGTGCTCACCGAGGCCAGCATCAACGGGGCCATCGACAACCTGCGCGGACTGAAGGAGAACGTGATCGTCGGGCGGTTGATCCCGGCGGGCACGGGCCTGGAGTACTACCGCAATGTTCAGCTCAGCCCAGAGCTGGAGGAAGCGGCGGCGCGCGTGCAGCAAGAGGTTACGGCGGAGATCGAAGCAGCCGAGCGCGAACTGGAACTGATGCGTCAGGAGGGCGAAGCCGAGGAGATGGCGGCCGAATAACCACCTGCCACCTGCGGTGGGGCCAACTGCCTTCGGCTGCCTTCTCCGACTGCGTCACCTGCGGTGGGGCCAACTGCTCGCTATCCGCTTGCATGGGTTTTGTCGCTTTTCCGGGGCTGAAAATCCAGACTTGGCACCCTCCACAAATTCCCTCTCCAAACAAAAGGCCCGGCATGACGCCGGGCCTTTTTCTGCGCAATTCTGTGCCTTTGCGCGAGTTTTAAGCCTCTTCCCGCGTTACTTTCCGGGCGTGCGCTGCGCCCCGTGCATAGGAAAGCGGCGGGGATTCATCGCACTTTGGCTGGAATCTGATTTAATAGCCCATTGGGAGCATGGAGGTCCGAATTGCCGCGCCAAAATCGCCGGAGGCTTCCGGAGTGTCCGTTTCTGCAAGGCGTCCCCGAGTTGCGCGCCTGGGCGGCTGGACGATTTGCCCTGCCATTTGTCCCATCAGGAGATATTTTCATGTCGAATTCCGCTGATTCCGCCGAAGTTTCAAATCCCGGCTCCTCGCTTCCGCAGTGCGGCGCGCAGACGCTTCCCCCCCGCTGCATCCGGGTGATCGGCGTTCCTCTTGACCTGGGCGCCAGCCGCCGCGGAGTAGACATGGGGCCTTCGGCGGTGCGCGTGGCCGGATTGGAAGCGCGGCTGGAAGCGCTGGGTCACCAGGTGACCGACGGGGGCAACATTCGTGTGGAGATTGCCGAAACCCAGGCTTCGGGCAACGAAAACGCGCATTATCTGAAACAAATTGCCGAAACCTGTACCCGCACCGCCGAGGCCGTGGTGGAGACTCTCGAAGAGGGGATGACGCCGCTGGTGCTGGGCGGCGACCACTCGCTGGCCGCCGGGTCGATCGCCGGTGTGGCCGAGTTCTATCGCCGCCGGGGAGAGAAGATCGGTGTGATCTGGCTCGATGCCCACGCCGACATCAACACGCCGGAGACCTCTCCCTCGGGCAACGTGCATGGCATGCCGCTGGCGGCGCTGCTGGGGATGGGAGCCGAGCGGCTGACGAAGATCTTTGGCTACGCGCCCAAGATCGCGGCCGAGAACACGGTGCTGGTGGGCGTGCGGGACATCGACGCCGCCGAGCGGGAGAACATTCGCAGCGCCGGCGTAGCCGGGGTGTACACCATGCGCGACATCGACGAGCGCGGTCTGAGGACGGTGATGGAAGAGGCGCTGCGCCTGGCCGGTCGCGGCACGGTCGGATACCATGTGTCGCTGGACATGGACTGGATTGACCCCGAGGATGCGCCCGGAGTGGGCACCCCGGTGCGCGGCGGCGCCACCTATCGCGAGGCTCATCTGGCCATGGAGATCATCGCCGACCACGGCCACCTGCTCAGCTTCGAGATCGTCGAGGTCAACCCGGTGATCGACGAACACAACCGCACGGCCGATCTGGCGGTGGAACTGGCCTGCTCGGTATTCGGGAAGAAGATTCTCTGAGCGGATGGAATCAGCAGGCGCATCCGGCTGGAAAAAGGGCGACCGGGTTTCCTCAGAGCAATAGAAAACGCCGGAGGGCTTGAGGCCTCCCGGCGTTTTTCTGATGGGAGCTGTCCTTACCGCTCTTTGGCCACTTCTTCCACGGTGATCGGGTCGAGGAACGGCATGGCGGCGCGGAGCTTCTTACCGACAATCTCGACCGGGTGCTTGGCTTCGGCTTCGCGGAAGGCCAGAAATTCCTTGCGGCCGGAGTTCTGGTCGGCCAGGAAACGCTTGGCGAAGCTTCCGTCCTGAATTTCGGTCAAGATGGCCTTCATCGCCTTGCGGCTTTCGTCGTTGATGACGCGCGGGCCGCTGACGTAGTCGCCCCACTCGGCGGTGTCGGAGATCGAGTAGCGCATGTAAGCCAGACCGCCGCGGTACATCAGATCGACGATCAGCTTGAGTTCGTGCAGGCACTCGAAGTAAGCGTTTTCCGGGTTGTAGCCCGCCTCGACCAGCGTCTCGAAGCCCGCCTTGACCAATGCGCTGACGCCGCCGCAGAGCACCGCCTGCTCGCCGAAGAGATCGGTTTCGGTCTCTTCGCGGAAGGTGGTTTCCAGCACTCCGGCGCGTGTGCCGCCGATGCCTTTGAGGTAGCTCAGTGCGAGGTCATGCGCTTTACCGGTAGCGTCCTGGTAGACGGCAATCAGGCAGGGCGTGCCGCCGCCCTCGGTGAAGATCTCGCGGACGCGATGGCCGGGAGCCTTGGGGGCTGCCATGCTGACGTCGATATCCTTGGGGGGGACGATGGTCTTGAAGTGAATGTTGAAGCCGTGGGCGAACATCAGCATCTTGCCCGCGGTCAGATTCGGCGCGATCTCTTCGGCATACAGCTTGGCCGCGGTCTGATCGGGAACCAGAACCATCACCACGTCGGCCCACTTGGTGACCTCGGCCACAGTGCCGACTTCCAGGCCGGCCTTCTGCGCCTTGGCAATGGACTTGGAGTTGGGCGCCAGGCCCACCTTCACGTGGACGCCGGAGTCCTTGAGGTTGAGGGCGTGGGCGTGGCCCTGGGAGCCGTAGCCGATAATCGCCACCTTCTTGGCCTGGATGAGAGAGAGGTCGGCATCGTGATCGTAGTAGGTTTTCGCCATGATTTTCTCTTGTTTTCCTTTGTTTGCAGGTTGAATGATTGTTTGACTGGGCTGGTTGCTACCCCGCCCGCAGTGCGCATCAATCTCTGTCAGGGGATGGCCGAAGCCGCGACCCTTCAAAGCCGCGGGTCAACCGCTATTCCGGCTCACCGGCCGTACTTCCTTCAAGAGATTTCTCGTACGGCTCGACAGGCTCATCCGGGTCCGCGCCCATGGCCTTCAGTACCCGGCTGGTGTGATGGCCGCGGCGCATGGTCAGCTTGCCGCTGCGGCAGATTTCCAGAATGCCCGCGTCGCTCTCGTTCAGAACCTGCACGAGACCTTCGATCTTGCTTTCGACGCCGGTCATCTCAATCATAAGCGACTCCGGCGCCAGATCCACGATGCGGGCGCGAAAGACCTCGGCCAGCTCGAAGATCTGCGAGCGGCTGTGGGGCGTGGCGGCGACCTTGATGAGCGCCAGTTCGCGGGTGACAGCCGGAGCCTGGGCGATGTCGTCCACATCGACCACATTTTCCAGTTTGAACAGGCTGGCGCGGACGCGGTGGCCGGCCTCGGCCGAGGCCTCGCAGACCAGCGTCAGCCGCGACAGGCCCGCGCGCTCGCTGCGCCCCACGGTGAGCGAGTGGATGTTGATGTTCAGGCGGCGAAAGAGCGAGGCCACGCGCGTCAGCACGCCCGGCAGGTCTTCCACGTAAGCAACGAAAGTGTGCATCATAACGAGCCTCTAGCTTCTAGCTCTTAGCCTCTTGGCCCCTGCTTGTAAACGCCAGCAACACGATTTCTCTGGCGAAGAATAAGCTAGGAGCTAGCAGCTAAAAGCTGTCTTACTTGTCTTCCGCCGATTCCACCAGCGGATCTCTTCCGGGGCGGCGGATCATCTCGTGCAGCGCGCTGCCGGCGGGAATCATCGGATAGACCGCCTCTTCCTTCTCGACCATGAAGTTGAGCAGGAATGTGCCCGGCGCGGAGCGAGCCTCTTCGACAGCGGAGGCCACATCGGCGCGGGTGCGAACCGCTCGGCCCTGAAGGCCGTGAGCCTCGGCCAGCTTGACGAAGTCGGGCGAGACCAGCGGCGTGGCTTCGTAGTTGCGCTCGTAGAAGAACTCCTGCCACTGGCGCACCATGCCCAGGTAGCCGTTGTTGATGATGGCGATATTGATCTTGATTCCCTCCTGGGCAATGGTGGACAGCTCGGAGGCGGTCATCTGGAAGCCGCCGTCGCCGGCGATGACCCAGACTTCCTTGTCCGGACAGGCGAACTTGGCCCCGATGGCCGCCGGCAAGCCGAAACCCATGGTTCCCAGGCCGCCGGAGGTGATCAGAGTGCGCGGCCGCTCGTGGTGGTAATACTGCGCCTCCCACATCTGGTGCTGGCCCACGTCGGTGACCACGATGGCGTCGCCGCCGGTGATGCGCCACAGGTCGTGCATCACATGGGCCGCGTAGAGGTGGCCGGAATCGGGCAGGTTCTTGATGTCGCGCACCGCCACCGCGCCCTTGCTGGCTTCGATGGTCTTGATCCAGGCCGAGCCGTCGCGGCTGGGGATGCGGGGCAGCAAATCTTCAAGCACCGAGCGCAGATCGCCGATCAGGGCAATGTCCACCCTGATGTTCTTGTTCACTTCGGCGGGGTCCACCTCGATATGAATTTTTTTGGCCTTGGTGGCATAAGTCGCGATGGTGCCGGTGACGCGATCATCGAACCTCATGCCGCAGGCAATCAGCAGGTCGGCCTCCTGGATGGCGTGATTGACCCAGGATTCGCCGTGCATACCCATCATGCCCAGGTTGAGCGGGTGCGAGGCGGGGAAGTTGCCCAGGCCCAGCAGCGTCAGAGCCACGGGAATCTCGGCGCGCTCAGCCAGGGTGCGCAGTTGCTCCATCGCGCCGGACTCGGAGACGCCGTGGCCGGCCAGAATCACGGGCCGCTTGGCGTGGCGGATCAGCTCGGCGGCCTGTTCCAGGCTGGACTCTTCGACACAGAGCATGGGGTGGGGGCGATGAGCTCGCGGCTTGGCGGCTTCGAAGTCGAAGATGGTCGTGGCCTGCTGCGCGTCCTTGGTGATGTCCACCAGCACCGGGCCGGGACGACCGGATTGGGCGATCTGAAAGGCGTAGCGGATCGCCGGGGCAATGTCTTCGGTGCGGTTGATGAGGAAGTTGTGCTTGGTCACCGGCAGCGTGATGCCGGTGATGTCCACTTCCTGAAAGGCGTCCGTGCCCAGCACCTTGCTGGAGACGTTGCCAGTGATGCAGACCATGGGGATCGAGTCCAGCATGGCGGTGGCAATGCCGGTGACCAGATTGGTGGCGCCGGGGCCGCTGGTGGCGATGCAGACGCCCACCTTGCCGGAGGCGCGCGCATAGCCGTCGGCCATGTGCGATGCGCCCTGCTCGTGGCGAACGAGCGTGTGGTGAATGGGAAACTTGCGCAGCGCGTCATAGACCGGCAGGATGGCGCCGCCGGGGTAGCCGAAGACCTGCGTAACGCCCTCGCCCACCAGCGTGGCCCAGACTATCTCCGCGCCGGTCAGGCGTGTGGGAGTGGCGAGCAAAGCGTTGGATGCATCCGTGTTGGCGTTGGTTCCCATGAAAAACCTCCTGTTGAGTCTTTCTCCGCCCGCTTTCCGCCTCGCTTGGGAGGTTGCCCTCCCATTTCGCTCAGAAAAGAAGGATACGAGGCGTTTTCTTCGGTTCTGCCTGTTCTGAATCAGTGATCAACCGCTCTTCTGCGATTTCCGGCGCAAAGCCGAAAATCAGGAGCTGGTTTTACGTCGTTGCGCCCTCGGAGGCCGAGCTTACCCGGTCCACATATTTGCGGAAGACGCCCCTGGGCCAGCGCAATGCCGGCGGGGTGAATCCTTTGAGCCGCGCGGCGATTTCTTCCTCGCTGACTTCGAGCGTCAGCTTGCGGTTGGGAATGTCGAAGTGGATGATGTCGCCCTCGCGCACGGCGGCGATGGGTCCGCCAACAAACGCTTCCGGAGCCACGTGGCCGGCGGTGAATCCGCGGGTTGCGCCCGAAAAGCGGCCGTCGGTGAGCAGGGCGACATGCGCGCTGAGTTCAGCGTTCGAGCTGATGGCCGCCGTAACCTGCAGCATCTCCCGCATTCCCGGCCCGCCCTTGGGGCCTTCGTAACGGATGACGACGACGTCATTGGGCTTGATGCCGCCCGCCTGCACCACCGCGAAGCAGGCTTCCTCGTTGTCGAAGACCCGCGCGGGGCCGCGATGCTCGTACTTGTTGGCCGCGGCAATCTTCATTACGCAGCCCTCGGGCGCGAGATTCCCTTTGAGAATCACCAGGCCGCCGTTGGGCTTGATGGGTTTCTCGAAGGTGCCGATGACCTGCTGTCCGGGCGTCTCCTCGGCCAGCGCAGCCTCTTCGGCCAGCGTCTTGCCGCTGATGGTGAGCGTCGAACCGTCGGCGTGGCCGGCGTTGATGAGCCGCTGGGCGAGCAGGCGCGAACCGCCGGCTGCCTGATAGTCCGAAGCGACAAACTTGCCCGCCGGAGTCAGCGAGCAGATGTAGGGAGTACGCTTGCTGATGATGTCGAAGTCGTCGATGTTCAGCGGAATGTTCATCTCCCGCGCAATGGCCAGAAGATGCAGAACCGCGTTGGTCGAGCCGCCGCTGGCGGCCACGCTGGCAATGGTGTTTTCCAGCGATTTGCGGGTGATGATCTCGGAGGGGCGGCGGTTGGCTCGGACGGCGTCCATCAGAATGCGGCCGGCTTCGCGGGTGGCGGCGTACTTGTCCGGTGAGGTGGCCGGGACGCCGGAGAGCTTGATGGGCGCGATGCCCAGAATCTCTGCCGACATGGCCATGGTGTTGGCTGTGAACTGGCCGCCGCAAGCGCCCGCTCCGGGGCAGGCGTTGGCTTCCAGAGCCTCCAGGCCGGCTTCGTCGATGCGGCCTGCGGCATACGAGCCGATACCCTCGAAGACGTCCTGAATGGTAATGTCCATGCCGTTGAGCTTGCCCGGCGCAATCGACCCGCCGTAGAGCATCATGCCGGGAATGTCCAGCCGGCAGAGGGCCAGGATGATGCCGGGCATATTCTTGTCGCAGCCGCCGATGCCCACCAGACCGTCGAAGAGGTTGCCGCGCGCGACTAACTCAATGGAGTCGGCGATGACTTCGCGCGAGACCAGCGCGGCCTTCATGCCCTCGGTGCCCATGGTGATGCCGTCGTGGATGGTGATGGTGTTGAACTCCATCGGCGTGCCACCGGCCTCGCGAATGCCTTCCTTCAGCGCCTCCGCGATCCCGCGCAGGTGCATGTTGCAGGTGCCGATCTCCGTCCATGTGTTGGCAATGCCGATAATCGGCTTATGCAGGTCTTCTTTTGAGAATCCGGAACCGCGCAGATAGGAGCGTGCCGCGGCGCGGCTCGGTCCTTCGGTCAATGGAATGCTATTGCGCTTGCCTTCGATGGTCATCGTGTCCTTTGTAACCTTGTCGAGCTTCTAGCTCCTAGCTTCTAGCTGCTAGCTGGTTGGTGGTGCGGTTAACATTTGCGCCGTTCACAGGCGTATTCCATCCCGTTACTGATCTTTCCTGGCCAATGCGCTCGTTTCTGCACGAAGAGCTAGCGGCTAGAAGCTAAGAGCTGCTTTTGCTTTCAGCCAGCCTGCTTCGTCGTGCTTTGCTTCAAAGCTGTCGAGCGCCGCCGCATGGCGCAGGGTAAGCCCGATGTCGTCGAGTCCTTCCATCAGGCAGAACTTGCGGAACGGATCAACCTCGAAGGCGGCCTTGAATCCCTGGCTGTCGGTGACCGTCTGGGCTTCGAGCGAGACGGTCAGTTGATAGCCGGGAATTGTCCTTGCGTTCGCCAGCAGTTGGGCGACCTGCTCTTCGCTCAGCCGGACCAGAACGATCCCGTTCTTTCCCGCATTCGAGAAAAAAATGTCGGCAAAGGTGGGTGCAATCACCACCCGGAAGCCGAAGTCGGCCAGCGCCCAGGCGGCGTGTTCGCGGCTCGATCCGCAGGCAAAGTTCTTGCCCGCGACGAGAATCTGCGCGCCCTTGTAGCGCGGGTTGTTGAGCACAAACTCCGGGTCGGGATCGCCCGCCGGCGTGCGCCGCCAGTCGAAAAACAGAAAGTCGCCGTAGCCGGTGCGCTCGATGCGCTTCAAAAACTGCTTGGGAATGATCTGGTCCGTATCCACATTCGCCCGGTCCAGGGGCGCGGCCACAGCGGTCAGTGTGCGAAAGGGTTCCATCAGCCTTTTACCTCCTTGTGAATGGGCCAGTTGCGAATATCCACGAAGTGGCCGGCAATGGCGGCTGCCGCGGCCATCTCCGGCGAGACGAGATGAGTGCGTCCGCCGCGGCCCTGGCGGCCCTCGAAGTTGCGGTTGCTGGTCGAGGCGCAGCGCTCGCCGGGCGAAAGAATGTCCGGGTTCATGCCCAGGCACATCGAGCAGCCGGGCTCGCGCCAGTCGAAGCCCGCGTCGATGAAGATGCGGGCCAGACCCTCTTTTTCGGCCTGCGCCTTGACGGCCTGCGAGCCGGGAACGACCATCGCGCCCACCTTCGCCGAAACCTTGTGGCCGGCGGCAATCCCCGCCGCGGCGCGCAGGTCCTCAATGCGTCCGTTGGTGCAGGAGCCGATGAAAACGCGATCCACCTCCACATCTTCGAGCGGCGTTCCCGCCTTCAGGCCCATGTATTCCAGGGCGCGCTCGAAGCCCTTGCGCTCCTGCTCGGTGGGCGCGGCGGCCGGATCGGGCACTGTGGCCGTGATGGGCGCGACCATGCCCGGACTGGTGCCCCAACTGACATACGGCGCCAGCGAGGACGCGTCGATCACCAGCTCACGGTCGAATTTTGCGCCGGGATCGGTGGGCAGCTTGCTCCACTCGCGGACGGCCTCTTCCCACGCCGCGCCGGCGGGGCTGTAACGGCGGCCCTTGAGATAGGCAAAGGTGGTCTCATCCGGGGCGATCATGCCCGCGCGCGCGCCGGCCTCGATGCTCATGTTGCAGATGGTCATGCGGCCTTCCATCGACAAATTACGGATGGCCGAGCCCGAGTACTCGACGACGCAGCCGGTCGCGCCATCGGTTCCAATCTGGCCGATGATGGCCAGGATGATGTCCTTGGCCGTGACGCCGCGCGGCAGCTCGCCTTCGACGGTGATGCGAAAGGTCCTGGGCTTGGACTGCGGCAAGGCCTGCGTGGCCAGCACGTGCTCCACTTCGCTGGTGCCGATGCCAAAGGCCAAGGCTCCGAACGCGCCGTGGGTGGAGGTGTGCGAGTCGCCGCAGACGATGGTCATGCCCGGCTTGGTGATGCCCAGCTCCGGGCCGATCACGTGCACGATGCCCTGGTCCGGCGAATCCACATCGTACAGCTCGATGCCGAACTCGGCGCAGTTGGCGCGCAGCGTGGCAATCTGTTTGGCCGCGATCTGATCCACGATGTTAAGCCGGCCCTCTTTCGTCGTCGGCACATTGTGGTCTACAGTCGCAGTCGAGCGATCGGGCCTGCGCACCTTGCGGCCGGCCAGCCGCAGCCCCTCGAATGCCTGCGGCGAGGTCACCTCGTGCAGCAGTTGCAGGTCGATATAGAGCACCGTGGGCTCGCCTTCAGGCGCGACTACCACGTGCTGCTCCCAGACCTTTTCAAATAATGTTTTCGCTTCAGTGCTCATGGAACTCCTTAAAAGCCAGCTTCTAGCCATTCGCTTCCAGCTATTAGTTTCCAACTGCCAGCTTGCTCTCGCTGCGATAAAAAGTAAGTCTTCAACTCCGTTTTTCCTCGCCGATGCAGCCTCCCGGGGCGACAAAAAAGCTGGAAGCTAGTGGCTAGAAGCTAGAAGCTGTTTTATCGTCTCCCGCACCTTCGCGCCCATTTCGGTGGTCGAAAGTACTGTGAGCCCTTGCGCATTGCCGCGCGCCAGATCCGGTGTGCGGAAGCCCTGCTCCAGCACCTTGTGCACCGCCGCTTCGATGGCTGCGGCCTCCGCTTCCAGCCCGCCCGTGTGGCGCAGAATCAGCGCGCCGGTCAGAATCGCGCCCAGCGGATTGGCCAGCCCCTTGCCGGCGATGTCCGGCGCCGAGCCATGCACCGGCTCGTACAAATTCACCTTGCCGCCGACGGTGGCCGAGGGCAGCATGCCCAGCGAGCCGGTGATGACGCCGGATTCGTCGGTCAGAATGTCACCAAACAGATTTTCCGTGACCACCACGTCGAAATCCCGCGGGCGGTTCATCAGGTGCATGGCCATGGCATCGACGTATTGATGCTCGACGGCCACATCGGGGAACTCCGCGGCCACTTCCACGACCGTGGCGCGCCACAGTTGCGAGACTTCGAGCACGTTGGCCTTGTCCACGCTGCAAAGCTTCTTGCGCCGCTTCTGCGCCAGTTGAAAGGCGATGCGGGCCACGCGCGCCACTTCCTCGCGCGTGTAGATCATCGTGTTGTAGGCGACGCCCGTCTCCTTGTTCCACTCGCGGGGCTTGCCGAAGTAAGCGCCGCCCAGCAGCTCGCGCACAAACAGAATGTCCACGCCGTCGATCACCTCCGGCCGCAAGGGGCTATTGACGGCCAGCTCCTTGAAGGCGAAGGCGGGGCGCAGGTTGGCGAATCCGCCGAGTGCGGCGCGCAGCCCGAGCAGCCCGGCCTCGGGACGCTTGTCGGGGGAAAGGGAATTGAACTCGTTGCCGCCCACCGCGCCCAGAAAAACGGCGTCGGAGTCGAGCGCGGCAGCCACCGTATCGGCGGGCAGCGGGGTGCCGTCCTGGACGATGGCCACGCCGCCGATGCGTTTCTGGCCGAACTCGAGCGTATGTCCGCCGAGGAGGGCAACTTCGTTGAGGATTGCAACGGATTCGGCGGTAACTTCGGGGCCGATGCCGTCGCCGGCGGTGACCAGAATCTTCAGCTTCATGGGTGCTCTCTTTGCTCTCGATCGGATAGAATTTTCCTGCGCGCCTGCCCGTTCGATCCGGCTGGCGGTTACTTAGCCAAGTTCAGAGACCGGCTCCATGCGGCGCTCGCGAAGCTGATCGGGCACCAGACTGACTAGATCATAGTCGTAGATGTTCTTCTTGCGATCGGCCAGTGCCACAAAGCGGTAGTAGGCGTGTTGCAGCTCATCGCGGGTGAGGGTAAAGCCCAACTGTTCGAGCCGGTGCCGCAGCGCCGCGCGGCCGGAGTGCTTGCCCAGCACCAGATGCGTCTTGGCCACGCCCACCAGCGCCGGGG
>Ga0182030_10021197_pt1 | contig 12188 bp, 8 predicted proteins | sample 812S3MmetaG_FD_121299 | JGI IMG/M metagenome (GOLD analysis project Ga0182030, IMG submission 121299) | Permafrost microbial communities from Stordalen Mire, Sweden - 812S3M metaG (Illumina Assembly) | ecosystem: Environmental > Terrestrial > Soil > Wetlands > Permafrost | place: Sweden...
ACACCGACGACTTCGTCCGCCGTTTACGTGGGCGCGATCACCGTCGCGTCGACTGAAACGCTGCAGGCGATTGCCGTGGCAAGCGGTGTTGCCACGAGCGCCGTGGCAGCCGCAGCCTACGTCATTGGATTGCAGTCAGCAGCAGCGACACCAACCTTCTCGCCCGCGGCAGGAAGTTACGCCTCTGCACAAAGTGTGACCATCTCGGATTCGACCGCAGGCGCAACCATCTACTACACCGCCAACGGAACCACACCGACGACTTCGTCCGCCGTTTACGTGGGCGCGATCACAGTCGCGTCGACTGAAACGCTCAAGGCGATTGCCGTAGCGAGCGGTTATTCCACGAGCGCCGTGGCAACAGCGACCTACACCATCGGTGGGACGGCGCCTTCCTTTATCATCGGCGGAACAGCGATCACCGTCGTGCCGGGCGCAACCGCCGGAAACACATCAACAATCACCATCACGCCCAGCGGAGGGTTCACGGGAGCCGTAGGGTTGACCGTCGCCGTGACCGCAAGCCCGGCTGGCGCCCAGGACATGCCCGTTTCGAGCTTTGGATCGACCAGCCCGATTGAAATTACAGGCTCCGGCGCAGGGACGGCCACTCTCACCGTGTCCACCATAGCCGCCAGCAGCGGGACTCTGACCTATCCCGCACGCCCAGGCGGTCGCGGGGTCATCCCCGCCGCGACCGCTCTGGCCTGCCTTCTGCTCTTTGGCGTGCCTGCCCGACGCCGCTGGCGGACCACGCTCGGACTAGCAGCGCTCTTCGCAACCCTGGCAATTGGTGTGACCGCATGTGGATCGACTATCACCAGGAACACGATTAGCGGCGACGCCGGCACTACGCCGGGAACTTACACCTTGACCGTAACTGGCATCAGCGGCGCGACAGCGCAATCGAGCACGATCGAGCTCACAGTGCAGTAGGTCGCCTCCCGGCTTCACTCTCGGTCGTTTCAGAGCAAGCGCTCGTAGGGCAAATATACCGGCTCCCAAACGTAGGCGCGGAGCTCGGCTTCGAGCGTCATCTCATCGGCCAGCGCGGCGACGCCGTCGGCGATCGCCTGCCTGCCCACGGCTTCGGCCACAATCATGCCTACCTTGCGCGACTCCGCGATCGGCGGAAGCAGGCGGTCGCTGGGGTCTTGGCGCGCGGGCGAGAGCTGCGCGAGCGCCCTGGCCGCGGCCATGATCATCCCGTCAGTCACGCGGCGGGCGCGTGAGACCAGTATCCCCAGCGCCAGGCCGGGAAAGATGTAGGAGTTGTTGGTCTGAGCGATTGGGATGAGCTGGCCGTTCACCTCGACCGGCGCAAACGGGCTGCCCGTGCCGATGATCGCCTGGCCATCGGTCCAGTGCAGCAGATCGGCCGGTATTGCCTCCGCACACGAGGTCGGGTTCGAGAGCGGGAAGATGATCGGCCGCGGCGTGTGGCCGGCCATGGCGCGCACAATCTCTTCCGTAAACGCGCCGGCCTGCGCTGAGGTGCCGACCAGAGCGGTGATGCCCGCGTTGCGCGCCACGTCGAGCAAGGAGATGTCCTCGCCGCCCGCGAGCTGCCAGCCCGCCACGTCGGCGCGCGGACGCACCCAGGACTGCTGGCTCTCGCGAATGCCGCGCGCGCCTTCCACCAGCAGGCCGTAGCGATTGAAAGCATAAATGCGCTTGCGCGCATGGGCCTCGCTCAGACCTTCTTCCTGCATGGCGGCCAGCAGCAGGTTGGCGATGCCGATGCCCGCGCCGCCAGAGCCGAACAGGGCGATGGTCTGGTCTTTGAGCGGGACGCCGGTCGCGTTCACAGCGGCAAGGAGCGTAGCCGTGGTTACGGCCGCCGTGCCCTGAATGTCGTCGTTGAAGGTGCAGAGCCGGTCACGGTAGCGCTCGAGCAACAGCGCCGCGTTGGTTCCGGCAAAGTCTTCCCACTGCAGAAGAATTTGCGGCCAGCGGCGCTCGACAGCGCTGACGAACGCCTCGACAAAATCTTCGTACTCCTTACCGCGCACGCGGTGGTTCTGCCAGCCGATGTAAATCGGATCGTGGAGCAGCGCTTCGTTGTCCGTGCCCACATCGAGCAGCACGGGCAGGCAGTGCTCAGGTGGAATGCCGGCCAGCGCCGTGTAGAGCGCCATTTTGCCGATGGGGATGCCCATGCCGCCGGCGCCCTGGTCGCCCAGGCCGAGAATGCGCTCGCCGTCCGAGACGACGATGCAGCGGATGCCATTGTAGCGCGGGTCGGCGAGGATTTGATCGATGCGGTCGCGGTTGGGATAGCTGATGAACAACCCCCGCGGCTTGCGCCAGATCTCCGAGAAGCGCTGGCAGCCCTCGCCCACGGCAGGCGTGTAGACCACAGGCAACAACTCCTCAACGTGCTCGGCAATCAGCGAGTAAAAGAGGGTCTCGTTGGTGTCCTGGAGGTCGCGCATGTTGCCGTATTTGCCGAACGCGGTATCGCGGCCAGCCAGCACCCGCATGCGCCGCGCGCGCTGATCTTCAAGCGTGCCCTGGTGCGGCGGCAGCAGGCCATGCAGCGCAAAGCTATCGCGCTCCTCGGCAGTGAAAGCGGTGCCCTTGTTGAGGCGGGGATTCAGTAAGAGATCGATGCCATGCAGGCGGGTGCGGAGGATCTTCTCCGCAGTGGGTTGCAATTCCGTGCTCACGTGCGAGTTCTCCTAATGATCGGCGGGAGGGCCGATCCTGAAACGGCAGGCGGATCTCAACGAAAGAGTTATGGCTCTTCGATGATAGCCAAATCCCATGGCGGCAGTGTGAACGACGCATCTTTGGCCACGGATTTTCCGTCGAGAAGATTCGTACCGGTGCCGTAGGTGTATGCCAGTTTCACTTGCGAGCCGGAGTAGTTGAAGTAGTAATGTAGCCGCTTGCCAAGCCGGTTGACGCCGTGCTGCACGTGGACGGCCGCAGGGAGTTGCTGGTCGGCTCCGGTGAGGCCGAGCTTGTTCAGCTCGCTCGCGAGCACGGCCGTCTGCAGCTTGTCCGAAAGCCAGGTACCCTCGTAGAGCAGGGTTCCGGCGCCAAATTCGTTTTCCGTCATCGCCGGCCAGCGGCCGAAGAAGGCGTGGTCGTAGTAAGCCAGCGCCTTGGCGTGCTCGGGCATCAGAAACTCCGCCCAGTAAGCAACCTTGTTGTCCGCGCCGGCGTGGAAGGGATCGTCCTTGAGCGCGAGCGGCTGAGCCAGATTGGAAAACTCCTGGTAGCTGAACCCGACGGCCTGGCGCAGCGGCCCGGGCGCGCGCACCCAGCGCACGGCTGAGTTCTCGTTGGCGAAGCCGGACTTGAAGGTCATCACCACGTGGCCGCCATTCTTCACGTAGTCGGAGATGCGCTGAAGCAGTGCATCGTCGGCGATGTAGAGCGCGGGAACGATCAGCAGCTTGTATTGCGAGAAGTCCTGCGTGGTGGGCAGCACAAAGTCCGAGCCGACATTCAGGTCGTAGAGCGAGCGATGCAGCTGCTGCACCAGCGTCGTATAGTTCGCCGTCGAGTGACCTGGCTCCCAGGGCACGGATGCGCTGGAAGCGAAAGGCATGAACTCGAGCGCGTTGTCCGAGTCTCGGCTCCACAGAATGGCGACCTGGTTGTGAATCTGAAGGCCGACAAGATGCGGGCCGATCTTCTGCAACTCGTGGGCGGTCCGGCTCACCTCCGCATACGCGCGGTTGGGTTCCAGGTCGTGCGAGAGAACACCCTTCCAGTAGGTCTCCTGATTGGCGTGGATGGAGGCCCAGTGCCAGTACTCCACCATGTTGGCGCCGTTGGAAAGATGGGTATAGACGTCCTCGCGCAGCTGCCCGTCGTAGGGCGGATATTGGAACGATGAGCTCCAGTCGGTGGACTGCGCGTTGGTCTCGGTAACCAGGAAGTTGGTGTGCTTGATGGAGCGGGCGAAGTCGCCCTGAATGGACTGAGTGGCGCCGTTGTATTGGTCCTGCGGAGCGGAGTGGTAGATGTTGTTGGCGACGATGTCGAGCGAGCCGGCGACTGCCTCTTCGTTCACGTCCGGGCGCATCATGCTGCCGTAGTCGGTGGTAACAAACTGCTGCGTCCCAGCGCACTCGCGCACCAGCACCGATTGCCAGTGAAGAAAGTCGGTGACGCGCATCTGGCTCCAGCGCGTCCACTCGAGCTTGTAGCCGGTGGAGATGGTGCCGTCGCGCGTAGGCAGGTCTTCCCAGCGGTGCAGGTTCTCACCCCAATAGTTGAGGAACCAGGCCTTCGAGAGCGCCTCCGGCGTGACGAACTTCTTCTCCAGATAATGCTGGAAGCCGATAAAGACATCCGGATTGGCCGCGCCATAGCTGGAGGTTTCGTTGTCCAACTGCCAGCCGATCACGGTGGGGTTGTCTTTGTAGTGCGCGACGATATGGCGAATGAGGCGCTCGGCATAGAAGCGATAGGCGGGCGAGTCGGTGTCCATGTTCTGCCTGAGCCCGTAGACGCTGGGGATCGGCTTGCCGCCAAACGCGCCGTCGGGGATGCGGTCGGCAAGAATCTCCGGGTGCGCGTGCGCCATCCACGCGGGAATCGAGTAGGTGGGCGTGCCCAGGATGACCTTGATGCCGGCGTTGCCCATGGCATCGACTATGCGGTCCATCCAGGCGTAGTCGAACTGGCCGTCTTCAGGCTCCCACAGGCTCCAGCTGGACTCGCCCATGCGCACCACATTGAGCCCGGCATCCTTCATCAGGGCCACGTCCTTGGTGAGCCGTGCAGCATGGTCTGCGTCGTCGCCGGGCATGTACTCGTTGTAGTAGGCCGCGCCGTAGAGGACGGTGGGGAAATTGAGATCGGGTCCAGCCGCGCTGGCCTGCGGGGTTTGCGCACCGGTGGGGATAGAGCTGATGGAAAAACCAATTGCCGCGAGAGCAAGAAAGCGCTTGCTTGAAAGACGCATCTTCAGACCCCTTTTGAGTCGAAAGGCAAGTCTATACGAGCAGAATCAATTCTGACTTGGTCAGTTGTCCCAGGGGTTAAGAAGGGCGGCGCCGGTAGGCTCAAAGTGGCGCACATTCCGGGTGACAACCGTCATTCCATGAACAAGCGCGGTTGCCGCGATGAGGGAGTCCCGATATTCGATCGGACTCGGGGTGACGAAGGTGGCACAGCGCTGCGCAATCGCCAGATCTACGGGGAGGATGCGGCCATCAAAGCTGGGCAACACCCTGTTGCGCACCCATAGTCGAATGACCTCAGCCTGTGCCAGATCTCTTTGTTTCAGCAAATGGAAGCCGCGCTCTAATTCAAGAATCGTGACCACAGACACATGCAGGTCTTCGGGTGAGACGCTGTTCACCCACCCCTCCACACGCGGGTCCATCTTCGCGCTCGATGCCCTGGTTCGCGAAGCCTTGCGCATCTCAGAGAGCACGTTGGTGTCGAGGAGATACATTACGAGAAATCTGCAGGCCGGATAGGTTCATCGCCCAAACGCGGCGGTTCAAAGTCAATATCTCCCGCGCCCGGCATCGCCAGCATATCGAGAATGCTCTCGTGCTTCCTCGTGATCTTCTGATATTCCCGGATGGACAGGAGCACATGTGCAGGGCGCCCGCGGTCGGTAATGAACACCGGCCCTTTGCGTGCGGCTTTCTTGGCCCGGCTGGTGTCCTGATTGAACTCCCGGCTGGACAGGGTTGTAATGGCCACGACGCACCTCTAATGTAGCAACGTAACTACATTCTAGCATAAAAATCGATCATTTGAATTCGAGCAGGACGATCTCCGGGCTGGTTCCCACGCGCATGGGAGGGCCCCAGGTTCCGGCGCCGTAAGATGTGTAAACCTGCAGTGCGCCGAAGCTGTGCAGCCCGTAGGTAAACTTGCCGAAGACGCGCCGGGTGAGCCAGGTGAAGGGAATGAACTGGCCGCCGTGGGTGTGGCCGGAGAGCTGCAGGCCGATGCCGGCTTCCTCAGCAATAGGCAGCCGGTTGGGCACGTGGCTGATGAGGATGCTGGCCATGGAGCGGTCGATGCCGAGGCCCTGGAGCGAGGCGCGCAGGCGCATGGGCAGGGTCGAGTCGTGATAAGGCACGCCGACGATCTGCAGGCCGTCGACGATTGCCTTTTCGTTGGCCAGGATGCGGATGCCCGCGCCGGCAAGAGCGGCAAGAAAGCCGCGCGTGTCGCCAAACTCGTCGTGGTTGCCGGTGGCGAAGTAAACGCCGAATCGCGGCGACAGCTCTTTGAAGGGCGCGACCACGCGCGCTGCATCGACTTTGGTTCCGTCGAACACATCGCCGGCAATGAGGAGAATGTCAGGCCGCAGGCTGGCGGCCAGCGCGACGATGCGGCGACTGAAGGCGAGCCCCCTGACGTGGCCGAGGTGCAGATCGCTGACCAGCATGGCGGTGCGCCCGCGCCAGGCTTCGGGCAGGTTGGCAAGCGTGACCGGCACGCGGCGGATGCGGACGCGACGCGCATTGACGAGGCCGTAGAGGCCGACGGCGACGGCCAGATCGAGGAAGAACCAGGCAAGCAGCGGCCTGTGGAGCGCGGCGTGCGGGTCGATGCGCGTCAGCACCAGCGCACCCCACGCAAGCCAGCACAGGCACGCGCTCCAGAAGAAGAAATTCAGGAACCCCATCCAGACGGCGGCGATGCGGTAAAGAACCTTGACCGCGGAGCTGGCCGAGAAAAAGCTGAGCAGCGACGCGGCCACAAAGCTCACCGCCAGCGCCAGCAGCACCACGCGCAGTGTGAGCAAGGCAGACGGGCCGGGATCGCCATGGAAGTCGATCCAGGTGGACAGCAGGAACCATTGGGCCAGCAGCAGGATGGATTGAATGATGGCAATACCCAGGACAGGCCAGGCTTTCAAACGCGGGACTCCTTAGCTTCAATTCTTGCATGATGCGGCCCGACCGCCCTTCGACGCAAAAAGCCGCCGCGCACGCGTGAAACAATACTCTTTGATGGCTGCGCACCCTCACAATCGGCTCGGGCTTTATCTTTCCATCCCTTTCTGCCGCTCGAAGTGTACCTATTGCAACTTCGCGTCGGGAGTTTATCCGGCCAGCGAGCATGCACGCTATGTGGAGCGGCTGATCGAGGACATGCGCGCCGCCGGGGAGTGGTCCGAGCGCATGGGTCTGGAGCTGCCGCGCAAGGTGGACACGGTCTACCTGGGTGGCGGAACGCCCAGCCTGCTGGCGCCGGAGCTGGTCGAGCGGCTGTTTGCCGCCATGCGCGCCGAGTTTGCCTTCGAGCCCGACACCGAGATCACCATCGAATGCGCACCGGGACAGATTGCCGACGCCACGCTCGGCGCGTTTCAGACCGTGGGCGTGAACCGCGTGAGCCTGGGCGTGCAGTCGTTCATCGACCGCGAGGCGCAGGTCAGTGGGCGGCTGCATTCGCGCGCCATCGTCGAGCTGGATCTGGCCCGGCTGCGCTCGGCGGGCATCGCCAACCTCAACGTGGACCTGATCGCCGGCCTCGCTGGGCAGACCGCGGCTTCGTGGGAGGAGTCTCTCAATGTTCTGATTGCCTGCGGCGTTCCCCACGCCAGCGTGTACATGCTCGAAGTGGATGAGGACTCCCGGCTGGGCCGCGAGATGCTCTCTGGCGGCGCGCGCTACTACGCGGAGCTGGTCCCCACGGACGATGCGATCGCCGGGATGTATACACGTGCCATCGAGCGGCTGGCGCAAGGGGGGCTCGACCAGTACGAAATTTCGAATTTCTGCCGGCCGGGCTTCACGTCGCGGCACAATCTGCGCTACTGGCAGCGGCGCGCTTACCTGGGGCTGGGGCTCGACGCGTCTTCCATGGCATTCGCCTTGCCCGCCGCGGACGATGCGGATGCGCGGCATGCGTTGCGCTGGACGACAACCAGCGAGCTGACAGACTTCCTTGCCGGGCCGGAACCGGTGGAGACAGCCTGGCTCTCGCCCGCGCGGCAGCACGAAGAGGCGTGGTTTCTGGGGCTGCGTCTCAATCGCGGGGTCGACATTGCCGCCGTGGAGCGAGGATTTGAGCCGGAGTTGGTGGCGCGAGCTTTGCAGGTCGTGCATACGCTCGCCGAGGATGGGCTTCTGGAGTCGGACGGCAGAGCAGTGCGGTTGACGGCGCGCGGGCGGATGATTTCGAACGATGTCTTCCAGGAGTTTCTGGGGCTCGATGCCGGCCAAGCCCAGCCGGATTTACAGCGAAATCGTCGCTCCCTGGCAAGCCGTTAGGGCGTTTTTGGAACATCAATTGAGTTGCTGTGCTTCGTCGGCCGCGAGGGCCGCGCCGTCGCTTTGTAACAGGGGATGGCTTTTGGCCGTGCCGCAACGGGCCTCCGGCTTTTCCAGGCGGGCTTCAGCCCTTGCAAATCCGCGTGCTAGCGAGAATAGATATCGCGGGGACTAAAGCCCCGCGTCAACATTGGCTGCAATCGGCACGGCTAAAGGCATGCCCTGTTACAAAACCTTCCCCATTTGATTCTTCGGCCGCAGTGCCGCAGCCTTCATCCTCGAAAAACCCCACAATCCTGCTGCGAGCACCTGACGAGCGCCGCTCAGAGCTTTTCAGCGACACTCTTGGCCTGCGTAAACAGATACAGATAATCTGGCCCGCCGGCTTTGGAGTCGGTGCCGCTCATGTTGAAGCCGCCGAAGGGATGCGCGCCGACCATGGCGCCGGTGCATTTGCGGTTCAGATAGAGATTCCCCACGTGGAAGCGCTCCCGCGCGTCTTCCAACGTCGCCGGGTCGCTGGAATAAACAGAGCCGGTGAGGCCGTACTCGGTGTTGTTGGCCACGGCCAGGCCTTCTTCGTAGTTGTTGACCTTGATAAGCGTGAGGACCGGGCCGAAGATCTCCTCCTGCGCCAGAACCGCGTCCGGCGCGATGTCGGCGAAGACGGTGGGCTCAAGGTAGAAGCCGCCGTCAGCTGTCTGAGGCGCACGACCGCCGGCGATGAGACGGCCTTCCCGCTTGCCGGTTTCAATGTAGCCCAGCATGGAATCGAGCGCGGCCTTGTTGATGACCGGGCCCAGGTTGTGATTGGCGGCAGGATCGCCGACGGTTAGCTTGGCTACCTTTTCGCGCACGCGCTCCACAAAGACGTCGTAGAGCGGCGCTTCGATGATGGCGCGTGAGCAGGCCGAGCACTTCTGTCCGCTGAAGCCGAAGGCCGCGGCCACCACGCCATCGACGGCGGCGTCGAGATCGGCATCGGCGCAGACCAGGATGGAGTCCTTGCCGCCCATCTCAAGAATCGTCCGCTTGATCCATATCTGGCCGGGCCGCGGCTTCGCCGCCCGCTCGTGAATGTCCAACCCAACAGCCTTGGAGCCGGTAAAGGCGATGAAGCGGGTCTTGGGGTGCTCGACGATCGCGTTGCCGAAGGTGGCGCCGGAGCCGGGGCAAAAGTTGACCACGCCGCCGGGGATGCCGGCTTCTGCGAGCACCTCGACAAACTTGGCTGCGATCGTCGGCGAGTCGCTCGACGGCTTGAGGATGACCGTGTTGCCCGTGACGATGGAAGCGGCGGTCATGCCGGCCATGATGGCGAAGGGAAAGTTCCACGGCGGAATGACCGCGCCCACGCCCAGCGGGATGTAGAGCAGCCGGTTGCGCTCGCCGGGGTACTGGATGGGCGTGGTGGCAGCGGCCAGGCGCAGGGCCTCGCGGGCGTAGAACTCGAGAAAGTCGATGGTCTCGCCCACATCGGCGTCGGCCTCGGCCCAGTTCTTGCCCACCTCATACGTGAGCCAGGCGCAAAACTCGAAGTGGCGGCTGCGGATGATTTGAGCGGCATTGAGGAGGAGGGAGGCGCGTGTTTCGACGGACGTCCGGCTCCAGGATTCGTAGGCCGTGAGGGCCGCGGCCATGGCTTGCTCGGCGTGCTCGGCGCCGGCCTTCTGGTGGATGCCGACTACCTGCGCGGGCCGCGCGGGATTGAGCGAACGGATCTTGCCTTCGGTGTGCAGGCTGCGTCCGCCGATGATCAGGTCGTACTCGCGGCCCAATTCGCTGGCTACCTGATCCAGCGCGGCCTGCATCGCACGGATGTTCTCCGCGGCTTTGAAGTCGATAAAAGGCTCGTTGGCGAAGCTGCCCTGGGGCAGGCGCGGCTCAATGCGGGTGGTAAGGGTTGCGGTAGCCATAGCAGTTCTAAGTGTAGTTCAGGCGGGAAAAAGGGGAAAGGGAGCCAGCTCAGCGCTGCACGCGGTTCAGATTCTGGCAGGCAGCATCGAATCCGGCAGTGCAGGCCTGTCGAAAGAGGGTGACCGCCTGCTGCTTGTTGATGGGCACGCCGAAACCAAACTCGTAGCCGACACCGAGCTCGTTGCAGCCCACGGGGTCGCCGCCTTCGCAGCCCTTGCGGGCAAACTGGGCGGCCTGGCTGTCGTCTTTGAGAACGCCGCCGCCTTCGTGATAGGCCAGGCCCAGCAGCGAGCAACCGCGGGCAACGCCGGTCTCACATCCCTTGCGGAAGAGGGTCACGGCCTGCGCAACGTCCTTGCCGACGCCGTTGCCCGAAGCGAGATCGAAGCCCAGGTTGGTGCAGCCGCGGCCATCGCCGCCGTCGCAGGCGCGGCGGTAGAGCGCCACGGCCTGGGCCTGATCGCGAGGGACGCCGTTGCCGTTCTCAACCATGACGCCGAGAAAGAAGCACGCACCCCATCCGTCGCCACCACATCCTTTGCGGTAGAAGACGGCTGCCCGGGCAAGGTCGGGGCTCACGCCTTTGCCGTTCTGGTAAAGCCAGCCCAGGTTGCCGCAGCCCTTGGCCACGCCGCCGTCGCAGGCCAGGGCGAGCAGGCGGAGAGCGTCCGTGAACTGGCTGTTCTGCAAGTCCTTGAACCCCTCATCGAAGGCCGCACCGGGGGTCATGTTTGGGTTGGGCACAGCCGAGGGGCGCGTGGCGGGGATGTCCGCAGGCGGCGCAGTGGCCGGCTCAGCCGATGCGGTTTCAGCGGTGGCGGAACGGGTGAGCGTGCTGGTGGTTTCGCTCGAAGTGGCAGCAGTGATCTTCGCGCCCTTGCGGGTAAAGATAAAGTCGCCGTCGTCGTCGCCGGAGTTGCGGATGTGGGTGTACTTGGGAATCTGGTCGGAGTTGCCGGCCACCTGCCGGCGGACGGAATCGTAAAACAGTTCTTCTGCGGAAAAGACCGGGTTGTCCTCCTTTTCCAGGGCCTTGATCACGGCGTTGGCAAACACCGAGTGGCCGTTGGCGCCGGAGTCGGAGACCGGCTCGTCGCCGCCGCTGGCCATGAGCGACCGCGACTTGGCCTGGAGCTCCTTGCGCAGATAGTTGGCCGTGGGCACCGTGGGCGGTGGAGGCTCGCTGGCGTCGCGGGAAAGGTCGCCCGAATAGCAGCTGTCAGAGACGATGAGGACATGGCGCGAAGGGAGTGCGCGGATCGCGGAAGTCAGGTCGTCGGCCATGATGGCGTTGGGACTGGTGGCCGATTCGGCATCGACCGGGAGCCAGTAGCCCTTGTCGGCGTCCTTGTCGAAGTAGCCGTGGCCGCCGTAGTAGATGAGCAGGTTGTCGTCTTCGCCGAGCTTGCTGCGCAGCTTGGTGATGGCGTCGAGGATCCGGAAGCGGGTGGCGTCGTGGTCGCGCAGATACTCGACCTGAAAACCGTAGCGCTGCTCCAGCAGCTGGCCCACGGTGTTTGCGTCATTGACCGCGGTCTTCAGCCTGGGCATGCCGGTGGGATAGTCGTTGATGCCGATGATGAGCGCGTAGTAGCTGCCGTTGCGGGATGCAGATTGGGACGACTGCGCGGTCTTGGCAAAGCCGCGATCCTGGGCAAGACCGGCGGCGGCGAGGTGCAGCACGGCAAGCACAACAGCCAGGCCGAGCACCGCGAACCGCTTGCTCGACAAGCAGCGGCGACAGGACGGAAAGATGAGGCTCACACGAGTCAGCGCCATGGCGTTCCTTGGGAAGACGAATCTCGACGGGTTTGCTGGCGGGGAACCCAGCGACAGCGCAATTCTACCTGAGATAGCAGCGGACTGAAACGGATTTGACGTTTTTGAATGCGATGCAGCGGGTGTTGGCTGCCATTACCGCTTCCATGTAGTCTAGAGCAATTCTCCAATTCATGTGCCCCGTCTGGTTGCTTGCAAGGTGGCCTTTTCTTAAGAACTTATCCGTAAATAGATATCGTCTTTCTCCAGCAGATGATGGCTGCTGCGAGGCTGAGTAAGGCAACG
>Ga0182030_10021199_pt1 | contig 12187 bp, 6 predicted proteins | sample 812S3MmetaG_FD_121299 | JGI IMG/M metagenome (GOLD analysis project Ga0182030, IMG submission 121299) | Permafrost microbial communities from Stordalen Mire, Sweden - 812S3M metaG (Illumina Assembly) | ecosystem: Environmental > Terrestrial > Soil > Wetlands > Permafrost | place: Sweden...
AGCCATACTCTGAGATCATGCGGCCACTGCGGCGGCTAAGGCGATTCAATAATGTAAAATTGCTGCGCGTTCGTGGCCATCTCGGTGTAGATGGCGTTGGTCGACCCAAAAGTCCCGTTAGTCAGGATCGGCCAATCGGGCAGGGGAGTAGTGAGATCGTCCGTGCCCAGCACATGATAGGTTTGGCCAGGCGTAGCTTGGAAGATTAGCTGAAACGTTCCATCCGGCAGGATGGCCGAGCTGACAATGACGGGAACTTGATTGACGATGGTCAGAATGGCTGTCTGGCTGTTAGTCGTGCCCGCCACGCTGCTCACCACGGCTTGGTAAGCCCCGGCATCGGCCGAGCCGGCTGGGTTGATCGTTACGGTGGCGTTGGTCTGGCCGGCCAGCAGGTTCGTTCCATGATACCACGCATAGCTCAGGGCCGAACACGAAGACGCCGCTGCCGAGAAGCTGGCGCTGGTTCCGACATTGTTGGTTTGGCTCACTGGCTGAAGCGTAATCACCGGCAGCGTTTGATCGGTTACAGTAATGGTAGCGGAACAATTGTTCGTATTGCCGTTGCCGTCATCCACCCAAAAGATCACCGATGTCGTTCCAGCGGAAAGGCTCGCGCCCGGTGCCGGGCTTTGCGTCACGCGAATCGAAGAACTGCAATTGTCGTAGGCCACGATCTGTCCGGTCAGATCTGGCAGAATGGCCACGCAATTGGAATTCAAAGCCAGAGTCTGGTTTGAGACGCACTGCGTAATGACCGGAGGGGTGGTGTCTACCACATTGATTGTCCTGTTGTTGGTAGTGCTGTTGCCGGCTGCATCGGTGGCAATGTAGCTTACGGTGTAGGTTCCGGGAGTTGTCGTATCAACCACGCCGTTGGTGACGAGGCTGGCCAGAGTGCAATTGTCGATCGCCGTGGCTCCGGCGTCGGTGTAGCTCTCGTGGCATTCCACTGTTGCAGGATTGGCTCCCAGGATGGTGATGACGGGCGGGGTTGTGTCAGCCACCACGATTGTGTTGGTCGAATAGACGGTATTGCCCGACAAGTCCGACACGGCGATCACCACTTCATTGGTTCCCAGTACCAGTGTAGCGTTGTTGGTCGGTTGCTGGCTAATGACCAAATTGGTCCCACTGCAAGCATCTTCGGCAATAATGTAATTGGTTCCGGTCACGTCCGGCATCACCGCCGAACAATTCGCATCCACACTCACGGTAAGATTGGTAAAGTAGTAGCTGATGACGGGTGGCGTGGTGTCGCTCACCGTGACCATTCTCGTCGCCGTCCCCGTATTGCTGCTGGGATCGGTGGCGCTGTAGACAAGCGGATATTGACCGGGAGTATTGACATCGACAGACCCCGTTTCGCTCACCCCCAGCGCTCCCGCGCACGCATCCAGGGCGCTGGCGCCCGGGTCGGTAAAGCTCCCGTGACATTCCACTGTCATTGTGCGCGAGCCGTTCAGGGTCACCACCGGAGGCGTAGTGTCAACAACAGTGGCAAACGTGTTTGAACTGGCGGTGCCATATTGACTGCTCACCAGCACGGCAATGTTGTAGGGCGAAGAGCCGCTTTGGGCGTTGGTGAACGTAAAAACGCTATTGGTGGCTCCGGACACAGGTGTTCCGCTTACGCTCCATAGATAGCTCAAACTCCCGGATCCACTGCCGCTGGCGGAAAAGGTGATGCTTCCCGTGCTGCATTCAATCGTCGGAGAAGACGGCGTCAGGCTGGTTACAGCGGGCAACGCGGCCACCGTAACTGTGCCGTTAATGCCCAATTTCGAGACGTCCCAAACCAGTCCGCTGGAAAGAGCCGGCAGATTGGTGGCGGAAAAAGTCCCGGTGTAGGAAGAGGCGGCGAAGAGTGTGAATGAATCGCCCGCTTGCAACGGCGCTCCCGTATTATTGACTGTCAGGACCCCGCCGCAGGCCAGAGTGGAAACGCCCTGAATCAGGGAAGCGGCCGGGGTGCCGGTTCGATTGATATTCATAACAGTTGTTCCGGCCAGGCTAAGCGTATTATTGACGGTCAGGGTGCCGATGCTGGATCCACCCGGCCCCGGTTGGATCGTGCCCCCCGCCTGGATGAACACTGGGCAGAAAATGGTTCCCGACCCTCCCAGCACTCCGGCAGTGTTGGTCAACACCTGCCCGGCGATGGAACCGTTCACCAGCAGCGTTCCGCTCGCGAGAAGGGTGTTGCTCGCGTAGGTGTTGGTGGCGGTCAATATCCAGGTTGAGCCAGCCGCGCCGTTGAGGGTCAGGCCGGCGCTGCCCAACGGCGTGTTGGTAATGGGCGAGTCAAGGGTATTCACTGCGGCGGCAGAGCCGCCCAGGGTAAAGGCGCAATTACTGACCAGAACGCCTGCGTAATAGAAGATCGGATTGGTGCAGGAAAGGTGAAGGCCGCTGTTGTTGGGGCTGTTATTGACAATCGTGGCGCTGGAAGAACCGCCAAAATTAACGCCTTCCACGCAAATCTGACGGTTGCACGAGCTGACGTTGTTGCTGCCCACGTAAGCTAGAACCCCGCCTCGTTGCGAATCGGTGGAGCCCATGATGATTCCCCCTGTGCCTGCCGGCGGATTGGTGCCCAAGCCGATGGAGCAGGGCATGTTGCTGTCTGTCAACGACGCCACCTGAAGGGTGCGCGCGTATTTGACCTGCACGGCGCCGGAAAAGGTGTTGGCCGTATTGAGCAACCCGACTGTGCCGCCGTTAAAGGCAGTGTAACCCGTCGCGCCCCCTGCTACCACCGTGGTGGTGTTAGAGGGCGACATGTCGGAAATCTGGCTTTGCACCAGCAGAGGGCCGGATGGACCGCTTTCCGTTGTCTGATAGACATTCAAGTTCAGCGTCCTGGCCCCGGCGGCATTGGTGCCGGGGCCGATCAGCCCGCCCAAGCCTATCTGGTTGGTCGGATAACTTGCCCCCGTCACCGTCCCCGCAATGACCAGCGTCGAATTAGTGGTGACGTTTTCCACGCTCCACGAAGTCCCCGGCGGCGTAAACTGAAGCGTCCGCGTGTTGGTGGCAAAGGCGTTGGTGCCGATATATTGAAAGGCCCCGCCGCGAATACTCATGATGCCGTTGGTTCCCAGGGAACAAGCCAAACCGGCGTTGGAAATCGTGCTGTACTGCAACACGCCGCTGCCCAATTCGCAACTGAAGAAATTGTTGGTTGCGCCGCCCAGAATATTTGTTCCTGCAAATTGAATGTGAGTCAGCCCATTGTTCCCGCTGATAAATCCGTCCAGTTCAATGGTATTGCTCAGTCCATTGACAATGAATGTGTTGGAAGACGCGGAGGATGACAGAGTCCACGGGCCGGTCAGGGTCAGTTTTCCTGTGCCGGTATTTTGGAAAGAATAGGCATTGGCCAGAATATTATTGTAGGTGACTGACCAGGCAAAAGGACGGTCGCTGGTGTTGCCGGCGCCATTGTACTTCAAAGAGCCGTTGCTTGCGCCATCCACTACCGTCACTGTGCCATTGGTGGAATCGGTCGGCGCACCCAAGGCGCTCGCTCCCGCGCCGATTCTATTAATGGAACTAAAGCCGCCTCCGCGGAGATTCCAGAATTTGACCGGTCCGATGAAACTGTTGTTATTATTGAGCAGGAAGCTGAAAACCCTGCCGCCAGCAACGTTGATTCCGTTTGTGTGGCCGCTCGAATCAATAATCTGGGCGTTGATGTTCATCGTGCTATTGGCCGTGCCGGGAGAGCTGTTGGGCCCGCCCAGGGTGGCAAGGGCGCCGGCGAGGTCGAAGATGAGCGGGGCGGCCGTTGTGCCCAGGGTCACGGTCCCTCCGCCGCTGTTTGTCAATTCTATTCCGCCATTCAATTGCAGAGTGCGGGCGGTCGCGCTGTCGCTGCTGAAGGTCACGGCTGGACTTCCACCGTAGCCGAGGGTTAGCAGGGAAGAGAACGCCAGGTTGGCGCTGAATTGGATGGTGGCGCCGGTGGTTGGATTTGTTTGAAAAACATTATTGACAATGCCGCCGCTCCAATTGGCGGTGTTGGTGTAATTGAAGGGGCCGGTGCCCGTATTCTGGTTCCATTGGGCCAGGACTGGAGGAACCGCCGAACACAAGCAACAGGCCGCCAGCAGGAGGCGTTTGGGTTTCATAGGTTTTGGTGTGGTTTGTATTTGTTAAAAACTATTTGCCAGACCAGAGATCCGCCGAGCTCCCCTCGGGCTGATAGAAGCCAATCGTGCTGGCTTTTCGGATTTCGCAGTGAAAATCCAGAAACCCCGTTTCAGCCCGGCCCAAATGCCGGTCCATGATACGCGTCGGCAAACTGACAAAATTGGGATCGTTGGTGCTGCGCCAATCAATCCATGAAGCCTGCCCGGAGTGATCGGTCAGACTGGTATCTTCCACCCAGGTATCCGCGTTGGTGTTCGACAAGACCGCGGTCGCATCCGTGCAGAGGCCCGAATCGGCAAAAGCCACTGTCGCGGACGGGCGCGGGATGGTGTTCAGCTTGAGGGCCTGGGTGTATCCGGAAGGAGCCGGGATGCCGGCGTATTCCCATATACTGCGGGCCAGGTTCAGGTTGATTCCTATGTTCCAATAGAGCTTCGGGGGATTGGCCGGGCAAGTGAAGATATTGGTGTTTTTGGCCACGTAGGGCAAAAGGGTATCGGGCCATCCCTGGTCCTGGCTGGTGTTGACGCCGCTTTTGACCACGACAAACGTATTGGGATTAATCCCGGCGATCCCGTAGGGCACGAAACAATCCTGGTAATCGTCGGCATATAGGCGGCAGGCCAGCATAATCTGTCGTGTATAATCCATGCACTTGGTGGCGTTGGCCTGTTGTTTGGCGTTGGATAACGCCGGCAGCAACAGGGCGGCCAGGATGGCGATGATGGCGATCACGACCAACAATTCAATGAGGGTGAAGGCAAGCCTCGATCGCAACGTCCGGCCGCTGACTGGTTGGGTTTGGGGCATAATTCTGAAAGTCTTTATTGCAATTGCAGACGGAAAAATTCCTGTTGAGTGCCCGGCTGGATCAGGTTGGTGACAAGGAGGTTGCCGTTCCCGTCAAATTGATTGGTCGAGAGATAACCCCAATTCTGCATCGGCAAGGCGATGTTGGTCGAATAGCGAACATAACATCCGCCATTGAGCGGACCGCCCGACGCCGAGAGTATGAAATCCGACCCCGACCGCGTAATGCCTTGGAATTGCGGCGGCCCAGTCACTGTGCCGGGAACAATCTTCAAAACACCCGTGGTCGGCAGCGCGGTCAAATCCCACGCCAGCCCGGATGCGGGGACAGCCGGGTTGACGGACGCAAAAGTCCCCGCGTAATTCGTGGCGGAAAAAAGTTGGTAGCTCGCGCCGTTTGTGTAAGTCCCGGCTGCATTGCTGATCACCAGCGTCCCGCCGTAGGCCAGCGTGTTCATCCCCACCAGGTGGTCGCTTTGCCCGCTCGCCGCATTCACCTTCATCAATATGTTCCCGCTGTTCGTCACATTGCCGGTGATAGTGAGCGTCCCCAGACCAATACCCGCCGAAAGTGTTCCTCCGGGCTGCACGTTGACGTTCTCATTGACAGTGCCGTCGCCGCCCAGGATGCCATTGGACTGGATGGTCACGCCAAGGCCGGGGAAAATGCTGCCGTGGAGTATCATTGTCGCACTGGAGACAGTAGTTGTTCCGCTGTAGGACTGCGCGGCGGTCAGCTCCCAAATCGAACCGCTGACGGTCAGACTGGTGACGCCGGGACCGGGGATTGAACCCGCGATATCGGTCACCGGTGAGTCCACAATATTGGTTGCCTCGGCTGAGCCGGCGAGAATCACCTGGCAATAGGGCATGTTGGCATACAAGTTCCAGGCGCTCGTGCTGCTGAAATGAACACTGCTGTTGTTCGGGCTGTCATTGCGCAACGTGCCGCTGCATAGCGTCCCCGTGCTGCCCAGAATCGTGATCGCCTGGTCGGTGGACACATTGTTGGTTCCAATATAGGAAAACACCCCGCCGCGCTGCGAATCCGTGGAACCGAGATTGATTCCTGTCAACTGAATTAACGGCGTGCCCACCGTGTAGGGATATTGCCCTGTCCCTATCGAACTGGGCTGCCCGATGTCCGCCAGCATCAAGGCCTGGATGGTTCGCGCGTAAGCGGCCTGCACTCCGCCCGCAAAGGTGTTGCCCGGATTGAGCAATTGCACCACTCCGCCGTTATTGACCGTGTAACCCGCCGGATTGGCCGCCGCCACCACTGTGCCAATGGGAGCCCCGTTGACGCTGATGTTGGCGTCTGGAATCTGGCTTAATACAATATTGGTGGCGGTGATGTTCGGGTTGATGAACAAATAGCGCGGATCATACCCGGTGTTGGGCGTCTGGACATTCCAAGTCAATGTATTGCTCCAGGTCAGCGCCGTATTGGTGCCCGCATTGTCTAATGCCCAATAGTAGCTGCTCCCCAAATTTCCCGTAAATTGAATGGGCCGCGTGAAGGTCGCGTTCGGCCCAAAATATTGCAGGCTTGATCCTTGGCCGGAGCCGCCCACCCAGCCCAGCCAGCCCCCACTGCCCCCGCCCAAAGTGATATTCGTTCCCGCGCCCAGCGAGCACGGCACGCCCGCGTTACTGGTACTGTTGTAGGCCAGGACGACGTTTGAAACCATAAAGTCCCGAAAGTCATTGGTCGGGCCAGTCAGTGTGATTCGATTCGTCGCCACACCAGCCGGACCGCCGTAGAACAAAAGGTAGGTGAAAGTTCCATTTACATTGCCATAACCACGAATATAACCGTCCAGCTCGATGGGAGCGTTGAGCGCGTTAATTATGAACTGCGCGCCGTTGGTTGAGTTGGTGGGTAAACTCCATTGTCCGGATAGGTCCAGCAAACCGCTCCCCGCATTGACAAACTGATACGCGCTTCGAATGCTGTTGCTAAAGGTGATATTCCAAACAAACGGGCGGTCGCTGGAGTCACCCGATCCTAAGTATTTCAACAGGCCGAAGCTGGACCCGTCGGCAACAGTGATAGTCGCGTTGCTGGCGTCCAGAGGCGCGCCCAGGGCGCTCGGGCCGCCGCCAATGGGCTTGATGTTGGCGAACCCGCCCCCGCGCAACGCTGGAAACGTCACGGGCCCCTTGAAACTGTTATTGGTGTTCAACAGGTAAGCGTAAATGTTGCCGCCGCCGCACACGATGCCGTTGGTCCCGCCCGCCAGGTCAACAATCTGCGCGTAAATATTATTGGTGCAAATGTTGGCTGAACTGGTGCTCCCGGCCGCGCCGCCGCCGATGGTTCGGGTGGAATTATACAGATCCAGAATAAGCGGGTTCGTGACCGTTCCAATAGTGATGGTCCCCCCGGTGTTGTTGGTGCGCAAGAAGCTGCCCAGGGAAATATGCAGGGTGCGCGCCGTGGCGCCGTCGCTCTGAAAGATGACGTTTTCATTGCCGTTAAAATAGAGCGACTCACCATTGGTGAGAATAAAGTCGTTGGTGAATTGCAGCGTCAAACCGCTGGCGGGGGCGGTGGTAAAGACATTGTTAATCAGGCCGCCCACCCAGTTGGCGGGGTCCGTATAGGTATAGGGCCCGGTGCCGCTATTCTGGTTCCATTGCGCCTGAGCGAATTGGGCGGAGCAGAACGCAAACGCTCCGATGACACGAACAAAGGTTTTGATAGTTTTCATAGGCCTGTTTCTACACCCGGAAACCGGCCGGCTCGACGTTGCCTTTCGATTATTAACGACCGCGCAATCGCTCGACTGGCTTCCGGTACCACATGCTGGGATAAGGACATTACACATTTGGACTAACCCTCACAATCCCCCTTTTTGTGTGAGCTTCTGATTGAGCGCAGTCCGAGCCAGCTATGCCCGCCTTGGTCTAACCCTCGTTCCTCTTTAACTTTTGGGCCCCTAAACGCCAGCCTTCAATTCATCCCCGAACTGGTCGTGCCATTTGCGTCGTGCCATCCGATCCGGCCTGCCATCCGGCCATCGCTGCCATCTGAGATGTGAAGAAAACGTTTTTCGCCCGGCCCGGGCGCATTTTCAAAAAATAAGCCCTTGGCTGCGCCCGGCTGGATCGCCGGGGCCTCAAAGCTTGTCGCCGTTGACTTTTAGCCGCGGCGCCGTCACAACTGTGAAATGACGCGTTTTCTTTTGTGCCTGATCCTCAATGTTTGTCGTCCTGCGTCAAGAATCAGATTCCCGTCAATAGCATTCGCGTTGTGGCTGGGCGGTCTCCCGGTTTGCCTGGCGGGAATCTCAACCGTCGACTACGCCGAATCGCGGCAGGGACAAGCGTGGCTGCGGCATCCGGTTTATGGAGACCCGTCCTTCGATGGTTTTGAGCGGATGCCGGGCAATCCGATTCACCGGGGCGCGCCTCCATTCGAGTGGCCGGTCAACGGTTTTTTCTTCACCGACCCGGTGAGCGGCAACTGGTATGTGTATGTCGGCGACTATGGCAAGGGCTACATGAAGCCGCCGAGTCGCTGCCTGCTCTATCGTTCGAGCGATCGAGGGCGGATGTGGACCAACTTGGGAGTGATCCTGCAAGGAGATCTACAAATGTTCGATCGTGGCGGCCACACGCCGGACGCCTCGGTAGTCTATGCCGGCAAGCGCTACCACATGGTGTATGACTGGGGCGAAACCAATTTCACTGTGGAAGGCGGGCTGGCCTACGCGTGGGCGGAGAAACCGGAAGGTCCCTGGCATCGGGCCCCACAGCCCATCACCCGCAACACCACTCTTCCGAAACTGTTGGGCCGTTACCAGCGCACCTACTCGGCCACGTTGCTGCGGCGCGCTCACGACTGGCTGATCCTGGCAATGATGGATGACGCGCCGCAAGGCTGGGCGATGTTCGCCACCACCGCCCCCAACCCGGACGGGCCTTACGGCGAACGCCGACTGGTCAGAAACGTGGAAGGCGATTGCTACTATCCGCCGCTAATGGAGTTCATGGCGGCCTTCGTTTACTGGGATTATGTTTATGCGCCCGCCACCTCGGTGGCGCTGAATCGCAATTTCAATGCGATCTTTCGCGCGCCGTTGCAACGCGCCGATGATCCCGCGGCATGGACCCTCTTTGAGCACGGCTCGGTCTGGCACTCCGAAGATGTGGAAAACGAATTCTATGGCATTTGGGGGCAGAATTTTTCCGGTTCAGTGAGCTCGACGGGAGTGCTGCGGGTGATGTTTCCCTCCCGGGACACCCAAGGCCGTGGCACGATCAATCTGGCGGAGCGTCCATGGGCCAAGCCGCTGCACCGGAGCGGGTTTGTATTGACAGGCCACCTCGGTCCTTCGCTGACCTTGCTGCGGAATGCTTACGACAACTTCACGCTTGATACCGAGTTTCGGCTGCGAGGACGCGCCCGGTTGCTGCTGGATTACGGCGCGCCGCTCAACCCCGATGCGCCTGCTTCGGACGCAACTTTGCATTCGATCATGAGCACGCGACACACGGCGGTGGAGTTTGCTCCCAATGGATGGAGAATTCTTCACGCCGGGCCGACCGGGCGCGAGGTTGCCCTCGCCACAGGAACCCTGCTGCGGGACGGACGGTTTGCCGTCCATCTCGAAAAAAAAGGCCATGCGCTGGCGCTGCAGGTAAACCGTCAGAACTTGTGGAATGGGTTGCTTCCCGCTGGGCCCGCCCTTGAGCGCACTGGCGTGCTGGGATGGCGAGTCGAAACTAATTCGCACCTGTATGTCGGGAAGTTTCGGCTGCGGGGCGAACCCAAACCAGCCCGGGTGACATTCGGACACCTCGAAGCCTTGCTCGGCGCGGCAGATGCGCCCGCCGATTGGGAGGCCCGGCATGATTCCGCGTTTAGATTCGGGATCGGCGCGGTCTCTCGTAAAACCGGTGTGCGGGCAAAATGGAACTTCCTTGGGAGCGAAGCGCAACTCTGGCTGCCGAGAGGCCCGGAATTCGGCCAGGTCGAACTGCGGCTGGACGGCCAGCAAGTCTCGATCCTGGACTTGCACGCGGAAGAACCGGAGCCATCGAGCGTGCGCTGGCGATCACCCAACCTGCCCGAAGATTACCACGCGCTGGTCTTGATCTCCAAGAGCGGTCGGTTGCCGCTGGATTCGCTGGATGTGGCCGGCGACGCTACTCGGTCCAAGTGAGGGCAGCGCCCAGTCTTCACGGGCAATTTTCCCCAGTGCAAAAGAAAAATTGCATTTTCTTAAGAAAAGAGTTGACCGGTCAGTTAAATTATGCGAAAGTGGGGTTGTTGGAAAAATTAGACCACCACTGCTTAACATGAAAAAGACTTGTGAAACGAAAGAAAAATTGCTGCAAGTGGGGTTCGATCTCATTTGGGATAGCAGCTACGGCTCCGTTAGCGTGGACGATATTTGCAAGCGCGCCGGAATCAATAAGGGCAGTTTCTATCATTTCTTTCCTTCCAAGACGGATCTGGTGGTGGAGGCTTATGAGGAGCACTGGAAGGAAAAGCGTCCGGCCATGGACCACATCTTCTCGTCGCAGGTGCCGCCTTTGGAACGAATCCAGGGCTTTTGCCGGATGGTTTATGCAGTCCAGAAGGAAAAGGCCGAGGAGTACGGTCATGTTTGCGGTTGCCCCTATACCAGCGTCGGAAGCGAACTCGCCACCCTGGACGAGAAAATCCGCGCCAAGAGCGAGCATTTGATGAATGCAGGCCTGAAATATATCGAGAGCGCGATTGCTGATGCCATCCGCGAAGGCTCCGTGACAGTGAAAGATCCTATGGCTGCGTCGCTAACCTTGCAATCGCTGCTATGTGGAATGTTGGTCGAAGCCAGAGTGCAAAATGACCTCAAGGTTTTGGAAAGCCTGGAAGCCACCGTCATGAATTTACTCGGAGCGAAAACAGTCGCCGTTTGATCATTTTAAACTAAACAAAGAAAGAGACGCGCATGAGCTTTATTAAAGAAAGATTTGACCAGTCAATCAACTTTTTAACCCAGAACACGAATGCGACTATGAAAGTCACGAAGAATATTTTCCCCACTGTTCCCATCTCCATGATGGAGCAACTCCGGCAGACTCTTGTTAAGAAATTAAGCTCCGAATACAACGGCCTGGATGCGCGGTTGGTGCATCGGGCCGTGAATGAAGCCTATGCGCTGGCCTGCCTGACCATGGTGCCGTTTCTCCTCCTGCCTGCCCTGGCGGAAGAGAAAGTTCAAAGCGCCGCCGCCTGGTCCGCCCGCCAGCTTTCCCTGCTGCGAGGCGGCACGCTCGCGCCCGCGGCCTGACGCGCAACTCCAGGCGCACACACCCGAATCCCAAACCCGAAGATCTTATGACAAGAAGAAAAGTTTTGCGTTTAGCCATGACCGTCCTGGCCGCCTTGGCCGCCGGGTCCGTTACCCTCATCCTCTCCGGCTGCGGCGCCAATGCCGCGCCACGACAACCGCCTCCCCCGACCGTGACGGTGGCGCCTGTCGAACAAAAAGAGCTGGTCGAGTGGGATGAATTCACCGGACGCACCGAACCGGTGGAATCCGTCGAGATCCGGCCGCGTGTTTCCGGCTACATCCAGGAAGTGCGGTTTCAATCGGGCCAGTTGGTCAAAAAGGGCGACGTGCTCTTTATCATCGACCCGCGCTGGCATCAAGCGGCCTTCAACCAACTCGAGGCGGAAGTCGCACGTGCCCAGGTGCGATTGGACAACTCCCGGCGCGAGGCCGACCGCGCCTCTAAACTGCTGGCCAATAAGGCCATTTCCACCGAGGAATCCGACGGCCGCGTGGCCCGTTTTCAGGAGGCCAAGGCCGCGTTTCTCGCCGCGCAAGCGGCGCGCGACTCCGCGAAGCTCGACCTCGATTACACGCAGGTGCGCGCGCCGATTGACGGTCGCGTCAGCCGCGCCTTCCTTACCGAAGGCAATTACGTCAGCGGCGGTCCAGGCTCGTCCTCTCTGCTGACGACTCTCGTTTCAGTGAGTCCCGTTTATGTTTATGCGGACATCGATGAGGATTCGCTCCTGAAATTTAACACCCTGGTCCAGGCTGGAAAAATGGAAACCAACGGCGACGGTCGGACGCCGATCGAGCTTCAGCTCGCCGACGAAACTGGTTTCCCCCACCGCGGGCACATTGAGTCGTTCGACAATCGCGTGGACCCCAACACCGGCAGCATCCTGTTGCGCGCCGTGTTTTCCAACGACGACGGCCGGATCGTGCCGGGA
>Ga0182030_10021200_pt1 | contig 12187 bp, 8 predicted proteins | sample 812S3MmetaG_FD_121299 | JGI IMG/M metagenome (GOLD analysis project Ga0182030, IMG submission 121299) | Permafrost microbial communities from Stordalen Mire, Sweden - 812S3M metaG (Illumina Assembly) | ecosystem: Environmental > Terrestrial > Soil > Wetlands > Permafrost | place: Sweden...
AGCTGGCTCGATCCGAAGAACTCGCGGATGGCGGCCATCACCGGCTTGGCGTTTACCAGGTCGTGCGGCATGGCCGTCGACATTTCCTGGTAGACCGACATCTTTTCCTTGATGGCCCGTTCCATGCGCACCAGGCCGATGCGGAACTGGTTTTCGAGCAGCTCGCCGACGGCGCGCACGCGGCGGTTGCCGAGGTGATCGATATCGTCCACCGCGCCGATGCCTTTGCGCAGCTTGAGCAGGTACTTGATGGTGGCGCGGAAGTCCTCCGAATCGAGCGTGCGCTTGTCGAGGCTGGTGGCGTCGGCCTTATCGTGCAGCTTGATGTTGAACTTCATGCGGCCCACGCGCGAGAAATCGTACTTGCGCGGGTCGAAGAACATCCCCTGGAAGAGCTGCGTGGCGGTGTCCAGGGTGGGCGGGTCGCCGGGCCGCAATTTCCGGTAAATTTCGATCAGGCCTTCGTTCTGCGCCTTCACCGGGTCCTTGCGGATGGTGGCCGAGACCACCGTGCCCACATCGTCGCGCTCCGGGAAGAAGATTTCGAACTCGCCGATACCGGCCTCGATCAGTTTGGCGAGCGCGGTGGTGGTGAGCTCGCTATTGGCGTCGATGAGGACCTCGCCGGTGCTCATATCGACCACGTCGGCCACGACGTGCGCGCCTTCCATGTCGTTGACGGCGACTTCCACCTGCGGAATCTTGAATTTCAGGATTTCTTTGTAGAGCGAAGGCGTAATCTTCTTGCCCTGCCCGACCACCGTCTCGCCGCCTTTGGCGGTAATGGCGTAGGAGAGCTTCAAGCCGGTCAGTCCTTCGTCCACGTTCCAAAACAGCTTCTTGTCCTTGACGCCGATCTTGCTGACGCGGTAGAAGGCGCGCAGAATCTGTTCGTCGGTCTTGTAGCCCAATGCGCGCAGGAACACCGAGCCGTAGAATTTGCGCTTGCGGTCGATACGGACGTAGAGGATGTTCTTCAGGTCGTATTCGAATTCCACCCAGCTTCCACGGTACGGGATGATCTTGCCGAGGTAGTAGCCCAGCGAGGGAGTCTTCTCGAAGAACACGCCCGGGGAACGGTGCAACTGCGACACGATGACGCGCTCGGTGCCGTTGATGATGAACGTGCCGTTGTCGGTCATCAGCGGAATTTCGCCGAAGAAGACTTCCTGTTCCTTGATGTCGCGGACGCTTTTCTTGCCGGTCTCCGGGTCTTTGGAATATACCGTGAGCCGGATAGTGACCTTAAGCGGCGCCGCGTAGGTCATACCGCGTTCCTGGCACTCCTGCATGTCGTACTTGAGCTGCAGACCGACCGGGTCGCCGCACTTGTTGCAGAACGTCACCACGTTCTTATTGAAGGTGCCGCAGTGGCCGCAGAGAATGTCGCCGGCGTGGAACGGATCGGTGCGAATGGTTGCGCCGCAACTGCGGCAGGTGGAACGGAGGTGGTGCAGGCCCTTGAGGTTGCCGCACTTGCACTCCCAGTTCCCGATCGAATAATCGACGAATTCGAGATCGCTCACCCCGCGGAAGTCGGAGATGGGGAAGACCGAATTAAACACGGTCTGCAGGCCGATGTCTTCGCGCTCATTGGGCAGCAAATCCATCTGCAGAAACCGCTCGTAGGACTTCTTTTGAACCTCGATCAGGTTGGGGATCGGAATCGAAGTCTTAATTTTCGAAAAATCGACTCGCTCGGGGGCAGCGCCGTTATATTGAAAATCCATTCTTACACTCCTGACGGCCGAACAGCCAATGCAAAGAGACCGCGCTTAACAGTACAAAGCCAACGGCGCCCCGGAAGGAATTGCCTCCCAGAGCGCCGAGTGATCAAAACGGGGCAGGAATCGAATTGGTTCTGAGGTGGTGCGCGTGATGAATGGGCCCGGAGTAGTTTGGGCGCACGAATTCCGTTCACAAGTTACGGGCACGCAAACGCGCAAAGATTTCCTCTTTGCAGTTTTGCCCGAACTGCAATTGAAGTTCCAGAATTCGGGAGTCACAGTCACCAATTGGGATCGAGTCCGCTGGTTCGAAAGCCCAACTACTTATCCTAGCAGGGCATAGGCCCTAGGTCAAATGGACAAAAGCTCTCGGCGACCAGCGGTCGGCTCCCAGCCAATTCCGGTACCCGGCCGGAAGCAGGTTTTTGGCTGATAGCTGACGGCTGACCGCTGAGAGCTATTTCAAACCGCTACTTCACTTCGACGGTGGCGCCCGCGTCGACGAACTTCTTCTTGATCGTCTCGGCTTCTTCCTTGCTGATGCCTTCCTTCACGGCTTTGGGAGCGCCATCGACGAGGTCTTTGGCTTCCTTCAGGCCGAGGCTGGTGACTTCCCGTACCGCCTTGATAACGTTGATCTTGTTGGCACCCACCGCGGTCAGGACCACGGTGAATTCGGTCTTTTCCTCGACCACCGGGGCTGCCGCCGCCGGTCCGGCCGCCGCTGCCGCCGGAGCTGCCGCCGCCGCCGAGACTCCCAGCTTCTCTTCTAACAGCTTGACCAGGCTGGATGCCTCCAGCAGGGTCAAACCCTGGATCTGTTCCGCAATTGCGTTAATGTCCGCCATCTCTCTAAACTCCTTCAATAGTCGAAAAAATCGTCGCTAGACTTGCACCGGGGCGCTTGCGCCATCGCCGCCACCGGAAAACTTGTTCTCTTTCACACCTTGCCCGATCACCACGGCCAGAGAGCGGCCTGCGGCATTGATCGTCATCGCCAGGCGCTGTGCCGGAGCATTAATCAGGTACAGTAGTTTGGCGAAAAGCTCGTCCTTCGACGGCATGGTGGCCAATTCGGTGATCGACTTCACGTCGATGACCCGTCCCTCCACCACGCCGGCCTTGAACGTAAACGTCGGGTTGGCCTTGGCGTATGCCGTGAGCGCTTTCGCCAGCGCCACCGGGTCGTTGCTGGTATACGCCATCGACGTCATGCCGCGCAGGCCCTTGAGCACCTGTTCGGACGGCGTCCCCTGGGAGGCAATCTCCGCCAGGTTGTTCTTGACCACGCGATACTTGCCGCCCGCGCCGCGCACCGTTTTGCGCAACTCGAAGTCCTGCCCCACCTTGAGCTTCTCGTAGCCGGTGACGAACAGGTTCCGGGATTTCTCCAGATCCTGGCGCAGAGCCTCGATATCTTTTTTCTTATCTTCCTTCTTTTTCATGGAAACACCTGTCGGGCGCTAGACGGCCGCCTTCACGCTGAACGGGGTAGTGTCGACGGCCACCCCTGGGCCCATCGTGGAGCACAGCGTCGTGCTTTTTACGTACTTGCCTTTGGCCACGGCCGGTTTGGCCTTGATGACCGCGGTGATCAGGCTGGCTGCGTTTTCGATCAGCTTTTCAGCGGAAAAACTGGTCTTGCCCACCGGCGCGTGGATAATCCCCGTCTTGTCGACGCGGAACTCCACTTTACCAGCCTTGATTTCCCTGATTGCCTTGGCGACGTCCACCGTCACCGTGCCGGTTTTGGGGTTCGGCATGAGACCGCGCGGACCGAGCACTTTGCCGAGTTTCCCGACCGAGCGCATCATGTCCGGAGTGGCGATCACGGCGTCGAAATCCGTCCAGCTTTCAGATTGGATCTTGTTGACCATGTCTTCGCCGCCCACCAGGTCGGCGCCCGCTTCGGTGGCTTCGCGCTGCTTGTCGCCGCTGGCGATTACCAATACCTTCTTGGATTTGCCGAGCCCGTTGGGCATGACCACGGTGCCGCGCACCATCTGATCGGCGTGCTTGGGATCGACGCCGAGACGCATATGCACCTCTACGGTCTCGTCGAACTTGGCAAATTTGACTTTCTTGATGAGCGGAATGGCCTCTTCCAACCGATATTCCTTGGCTTCGACCTGTTTCCGCGCGGATTGATACTGCTTACCGAGTTTTCGTGCCATGTTTCCTCATTGGTGCAAGCGGTTCGCAAAAAAGGCAAACGAACCTCCCACTGAGCGATGTTTTCTTGGGACAGCATTCAATATACCAAACCGGAGAATCGCTTGTCTACCGCGCGCAAAGTCATCTTTTGGCCGAATGGCCCAAAAGGGCCAGGCACTGGCCGAAACGCGCTGTAGCCTGTTACCATCTATCGGGTAGGAGTTTCGTGCGCCATCATACTTTTGTCCTGCTAGCCTTAAGTGTTTGTGCCCTTCGCGCCCAGAACTCCGCGGGCGAAACCGCCGCTCCCACCGCTCCCGTAGAAGACAAGCGTGCCTATGGGGTGCTCCCCAATTATCGCACCGCGGAGTTGTCTGCCCCTTTCCAGGCGCTAACCGCGAAGCAAAAACTGGCCATCGCGACCAAGGACTCGTTCGATGGCGCGGTCTACCCCACCGCGGCGATCTTCTCGGTAATCTACCAGGCGGAAAATCAGAACCCTTCTTTCGGGCAGGGTGCTTTGGGCTACGCCAGGCGCGTGGGCGCGGCCTTTGGAGACCAGATGATCGGCAACATGATGACCGAAGGCTTCATGCCCGCCTTGTTGCACGAAGATCCGCGGTACTTCCGTATTGGCCAGGGCTCCTTCGGACGGCGTCTCTGGTACGCCGCCACGCGCATTATCGTCGCGCCGACGGATCACAATCACAAGACCTTCAATTTCGCCGAGTGGAGCGGGAATTCGGCTGCCGTGGCCATTTCCAACCTCTATTACAAGGACGGGCGCAACTGGGACGACAACGCCGAAAAACTGCTGGTGCAATGCGGCACCGATTCCTTGTCCAACGTGTTGAAAGAGTTCTGGCCCGACGTAAAGCGCAAGTTGTCCAAGAAGAAAAACTAGCGAGTTTCTGTCGCGAAACTTGCTGACGGGGCGCCCTCCGGGCCCGGCTCGGTAACGCTGCGTTGATTTGACATCCCCCGCTGCCCGTGCGCGGCGGTACACTGTTCGCTGGGCAGGCAATGCTTGCGGCTCACAAATCGCCCTTCAGCGGCAAGTGGTATCCGGAAGACGGCGCGGAGCTGGAGTACCTGCTCGCGGAACGCTTCGCGGAGTCCGAACGCCGCACCGGCAGTTTCCTTTTCTCCGGAGCGCTGGGCTACATCGTGCCCCATGCCGCGCCGGCATACTCCGGAACGGTGGCCGCGGCGGTGTACCGGTCGTTGCGGGAACAGCGCCCGGAACGGATCGTGCTGCTGGCGTTTCCGCACCACGGCGGGCTGGAAGGCGTGGTCTCGCCGGATGCCGAGCGGATCTCCACCCCGCTCGGCGAAGTGGCGCTCGACGGCGATTTCGCGGGTTTTGCTCGCGCTCCGGAAGCGCGGGTTTGCGACCACTCCTGCGAGATCCAACTGCCCTTCCTGCAGCAGGCGTCGCCCCAGTCGAAGCTGACGGCGCTCTACGTGGGCCGCATGGACGCCGCGGCGCGGAGCGCGGCGGCGAGCCGCTTGGCTGCGGCGTGGCGCCCTGGAACGGTCTTTCTGGCGTCCTCCGATTTCACCCACTACGGCCGCAGTTTCGGATACGTGCCGTTCCCCGCCGATGGCTCCGTCGCCGCTCATCTGCACGAGTTGGATTACACCTGCATGGACGCCGCCGGCAGCCTGGATTCGGCGTTTTTCCTGGACATCGTGGGCGCTCGCCAGGCGACCGTTTGCGGAACGGGCCCCATCGCGCTGCTGCTGGACGTATTGCGCGGCGTGGGCGCGGGCGACGTGTACCAATACGTTCTGGATTACCAGACCTCGGGCGAAATCACCGGCGACTATCGTCACTCGGTGAGCTATGCGGCCCTGGGATATTTTCCGCGCGCGGCATTCGAACTGGACGAGGCCGACCGCACGGCGCTGCTCGCCGCCGCCGCCAAGACGCTCGACGGTTTGCGTCAGACCGGCGAGCGGCGTACCACGATGGCCGCCGGATCGTCCGCGCTCTCGCTGCGCCGCGGCGCTTTCGTGAGCCTGCACCATGGCGGGGAACTGTTAGGATGCGTGGGAAACTGCGCCGGACGCAACCCGCTGCGCGAAGACATCGGCGACCTGACGCTGGCCGCGGCGCTGGACGATCCGCGGTTCCGTTCAGCGGCTAGCGAGCAAGGCCCGATCGACATCGAACTTTCCGTGCTCACGCCGTTCCGCCGCATTCGCGATACCGGCGAGTTCCGCCTCGGCAGGCATGGGGCGATGCTCCGCCTGGGAAACCGCTCCGGACTGCTGCTGCCGCAGGTGGCGGCCGAACACGGGTGGAGCGTGGAAGATTTCTGGCGGGCCCTGGCGCACAAAAGCTCGCTGTTTTCCCGCGCCTGGTGCGATCCCAAAGCGTGTGTGGAGATTTTCGAAGCGCAGATCTTCCCGCGGCGTTGCCTGCTCCCGGCGACCGGGTAGCGCCCGGCCCCGCAATGGCAGTAGGCTGTTAACAGTTCCCGTATATAAGGAGCCTTTCTTCTATGTCGATTCGTACGCTTGCAATCCGTCTCTCACTCGCCGCTCTGACGGCGGCAACCTTAACGATCGGTCCGGCAGCCCTCGCGCAAGGCAGGCGGGGGATGCAGCAGGAGGCGCCGGCCGGCCCCTGGATGGATAAGTCGCTGCCGCCGGACCAGCGCGCCGATATGGTGATCGCGCAGATGACCCTCGACGAGAAAATTCAACTGGTCCACGGCGGCCAGGTGGAACGCGGAGCGCTCAGCCCGTCGAATGGGGGCGCGGGATGGATTCCCGGGATCCCGCGGCTGGGGATTCCGGACCTCAACATGGCGGATTCGGCGGTGGGCGTGACGCGCGGCGCGGCCATGAGCCGCTACTCCACGCTGTTGCCTTCCACGCTCGGCCTGGCGGCCAGTTGGGACCCGCGGGCCGGACACCTCTACGGCGCGGTGATCGGCCGCGAATTGCGCTCCCAGGGCTATAACATGTCGATCGGGGGCGGGGTGGACATCACCCGCGAACCGCGCAACGGCCGCAATTTCGAGTACGACGGCGAAGACCCCATCCTGGCCGGAACGATGGTGGGCCAGCTCATGAAGGGCGTCCAGGACGAGCAGATCCTGGGCGACATCAAGCACTATGCGCTCAACGACCAGGAGACCGGCCGCAATATCGGCAACGTGATTCTGGACAAGCGCTCCATGCGCGAATCGGACCTGCTGGCGTTCCAGATCGGCCTGCGCGATTCGCAGGCGGCCGGGGTGATGTGCTCCTACAACAAGATCAACGGCGACTGGGCCTGCGAGAACGACTACACGTTGAACCAGGTGCTCAAGAAAGACTGGGGATTCAAGGGCTGGGTGCTGTCGGATTGGGGCGGCACGCACAGTACCGAGAAAGCGGCCCTGGCTGGCCTCGACCAGGAAATGCCCGGCAGCACTTATTACGGCGAAAACCTCAAGAAGGCCGTGGAAAGCGGCCAGGTCCCCATGGCGCGGCTCAATGACATGGTGCACCGGATTCTGCGCAGCATGTTCGCGGTGGGGGTGATCGACGATCCGCCGCGCCGCCAGGTGGTGGATGTTTTCAAGGGGCTGGAAGATGCCCAGGCGCTGGCCGAAGAGAGCATCGTTCTGCTGAAGAACGGCGGCAACCAGTTGCCCTTGAACGAGCGCGTAAAGTCGATCGCGGTGATCGGGTCGCATGCCGATGTGGGAATCATTTCCGGCGGCGGTTCGGCGCAGGTGGATCCTCCGGGCGGCAACGCCGTTCCGCCGCCTCCTCCGGCGGCCGCGCAGGGAGGCAGAGGCGGTCGAGGCGGGATGGGAGGCCGCGGTGCGGCCTACTTCCCCGATTCTCCGTTGAAGGCGATTCACGCCAAGGTCCCCAATGCGCGCGTGAGCTTCGACCCGGGCACCGATCCGGCCGCGGCGGCGAGCCTGGCGAAGAGTTCCGACGTGGCCATCGTGTTCGTCAACCAGCCGATGAGCGAAGGGCGCGATGCCGCCACTCTGTCGCTGCCGGACAAGCAGGATGAGTTGGTTTCCGCCGTGGCGGCCGCCAATTCGCGCACCATCGTGGTGCTGGAAACCGGCGGCCCGGTGACCATGCCGTGGATCGGCAACGTGAACGCCGTGCTGGCGGCGTTCTATCCCGGCGTTCGCGGGGCCGAAGCCATCGCCAACATTCTGTTTGGCGAAGTGAACCCGTCGGCCAAGCTGCCGGTCACTTTCGCCAAGAGCGATGCGGACCTGCCGCATCCCGAGATCGCCGGCATGAACCTGATGGCGGCGGCCCGGGCCGGAAGCGTGCCTGCCGGGGCAACCACACCGGGCGCTCCCGCCGCGGGGCGTGGCGGCGCCGGAGGCGGGCGCGGCGGGATGCAGCCCTTTGACATCCCCTACACTGAAGGTCTCAAGGTGGGCTACAAGTGGTTCGACGCCGAAAACAAGGAGCCGCTGTTCCCCTTCGGCTATGGGCTTGCCTACACCACCTACGCCTATTCCGGCTTGAAGGTGACGCCTTCTTCCGGCGGCGGCCTGACTGTCAGTTTCGTGGTGAAGAACACCGGCAAACGCGGCGGGCAGGAGATCGCGCAGGTGTACGCGGCGCTGCCGGCGGGCACGGGAGAGCCGCCCAAACGGCTGATCGGCTGGGACCGGGTGGAGCTGGCGCCCGGCCAGAGCAAGACGCTGACCGTGAATGTCGAGCCGCTGTACCTGTCGATATTCGACGAGCAGAAGGACGGCTGGCAGGAAGTCGCCGGCGACTACAAAGTGATGGTGGGCGGATCGTCGAGAACGTTGCCGCTGACCGCCCCCGTCAAGCTGGCGGGGAACTGACTATTCACCGCGGAGACGCGGCGGCGCAGAGGTCTTGAGGAAGAGGAGAGCCAAAACTGGAGAGCGCAGAGGGGGCAGAGGTAACCATGGAGTTGGTAGTGGACTCGTGTCAGTCACTTTTGTGAGCTTCGAGGAAACTTGCAATCTCTGCGCCTCCCCACCTCTGCGGTGAAAATAAGACTGGCTCAATTCTCCGCGCCGAGCGTCATAAAGCGCGACCCGTGAGTCTCGCCCGGCGTCGCGCTCCCCTTGCACTTCTACAAGAATGGCGTTATGCTTCCCTTGTAGAAGCGAAAGGGGAACGATATGGATCTGCCGCAAGGCACCCTCGATCTGCTGATTCTCAAGACGCTGGCCCTCGGGCCGCTCCACGGATGGGCCATTTCCGAGCGCATCCAGCAGATTTCCAAAGACGCCCTTCAGGTGCAGCAGGGCTCGCTCTATCCCGCATTGCACCGCTGCGAGCGAAAGGGCTGGATCACGCCCCAGTGGGGCGCCTCCGAAAACAATCGCCGCGCCAAATACTACCAACTGACACGGGCCGGCAAAAAGCAGCTCAAGGCCGACGAGGCTGCCTGGCGCAAGCTGTCTCTCGCCGTGGGGCTCCTGCTCGACCAGGCGTGAGGCATTATGTTCCACGACCCGATCTATCGTCTGCGATCTCTCTTTCGCCGCCGCGCCGCTGAAGCCGAGCTCCACGAGGAGCTGGCCTTCCACCTGGAGTGCGAAACCGAAAAGCTGGTGCGCTCCGGCTTGCCGCCGCAGGAAGCGCGCCGCCGCGCGCGGTTAGCCGTCGGCGGATCGGCGCAAATCAAGGAAGATGTCCGCGATGAGTGGGTCTGGCGCTGGTGCCGCGACCTCGCGCAGGACGCGCGTTACGCCTTTCGCGCCCTGCGCCAGAGTCCCACGTTTACGGCTGTCGCGGTGCTGTCGCTGGCTCTCGGAATCGGCGCGAATACGGCCATTTTCAGCATCCTGAATGCGGTGGTGATGAAGCCGTTGCCGGTGCGGGAGCCCGGTCGCCTGAGCCACCTCTTCCTCGGCCACGACGACGATTTCACCTATGCGGTGTGGGAGCAGGTCCGCGACCGCCAGGACGTTTTCTCCTCCGCGTTCGCCTACAATCAGAACACCTTCGACCTTGCCGGCGGCGGCGAAAAAAGGCCGGTCCAAGGCCTGTACGTGAGCGGCGATTATTTCCGTACCTTGGGAGTGCCAGCCTGGATCGGCCGCGTGCTCACCCCGGATGACGACCGGCGCGGCGGCGCCTCCGCCCCCGTGGCCGTCCTCAGCTATGGATTCTGGCAGCGCGCTTACGGCGGCGATCCGCACATCGCCGGCCGTACTATCCGGCTGAACGGCCATCCGTTCCAGGTGATCGGCGTCACTCCGCGGAGTTTCTTCGGAATAGACGTCGGCGACACCTTCGATGTGATCGTGCCACTGACCAGCGTGGCCCTGATCGACTCAGACCGCCCCATGATCGACGATCGCGGCATCTGGTGGCTGAACATTGTCGGACGCCTGAAGGCTGGTGTGAGCTATCCCCAGGCCGCGGCGCGGCTGCGAGCGCTTTCGCCGGCGATCTTCCAGGCCGCGATGGATGAAAATACTCCGCGGGAGTTACAGAAGGACTTCCTCACGAACCGCCTGGAACTCCGGCCAGCCGCAGGATTGTCCCAACTGCGCGATGAGTATGGCAGGTCGCTGCTCCTGCTGATGGCGTTTGTCGGCCTGGTGCTGCTGATTGCCTGCGTCAATATCGCCAACCTGCTGCTGGCGCGGGCCGGTGCGCGGCAGCGCGAAATCGCCATCCGGCTGGCAGTAGGCGCCGGCCGCGGAAGGCTGGTCCGCCAACTGCTCACCGAGAGCGTCGTTTTGTCGCTGCTGGGCGCCGCGTGCGGCGCCCTCCTGGCGCGCTGGGGCGGTCCGGCGGTGGTGGCACTGATCTCCGCACCCGGGCAATCGCGCTTTCTCGATCTCTCGCCCGATCTGCGCGTACTCGCATTCACCGCCGGCGCCGCCATCCTGACGGGAATTCTCTTCGGCCTCGCGCCGGCCCTGAAAGCCACCCGCGGCGCCACCTCCGAGGCGTTGAAGCAAGGCGCGCGCGGGCTCACCGAGCGGCGCGGACCGTGGCCGGTGGGGCGCCTGCTGGTGATCGCGCAGGTCGCACTTTCCTTGCTCCTGCTGGTGGGCGCGGGCCTCTTCACCGGCACCTTGCGCAACCTGCTTCACCAGGATTTGGGCTTCCGGAGCGACCACATCCTGCTGGTGGACCCGGATGTACGCGCCGCCAAATATTCTGCCGAACGACAGATCCTGGTGGCGGACGAGCTGCTCGCGCGCCTGCGCGCCATCCCAGGCGTACGGAATGCCACGCGTGCGGCGGTGTCGCCCATGAGCGGGGCTTCCTGGCAGTGGGACATCAAGGTGCAAACACCGGGCGCAGGCAGAAAGGATGTCCACGCTTATTTTAATCTGGTCTCGCCAGGATACTTCCAGACTCTGGAGACGCCCCTGCTGGAAGGCCGCGACTTTACGCCCACCGACAGCAAAGCATCGCCGCGCGTGGCGATCGTTAATGAGACTGCGGCCCGGCAGTTCTTTCCCGGCGTGAATCCCGTGGGTCAGAGTTATTACGACGCCACTTTTGAACGCATCCGGAAAGAGTTTGCGGTGGAGATCGTGGGAGTCGTCCGGGATGCGAAGTACCGGTCGCTGCACGATGCTCCGCCCGCCACCATCTACCTGCCCATCAGCCAGAATCCACAGCCCATGCCGCTGGTTGGCACCTACGAACTGCGCTTCGCGGGCTCGCCATCCGCCATAACTGGCGCCGTAAAGGAAGCCGCGCGCGCCACCGATCCGCGAATCTCCCTGGAATTCCGCTTTCTCACGGCCCAGATCGACGCTGCGCTCCTGCAGGAACGGTTGGTGGCCACTCTGGCCGGCTTCTTCGGACTGCTGGCGCTGGCCCTGGCGAGCGCCGGCCTCTACGGCGTAGTGGCTTATGGGGCGGCGCGCCGGCGCAACGAAATGGCCATCCGGCTGGCGCTGGGAGCGACCCGCGCGGGAGTTCTGCGACTCATGCTGCGCGATCTTGCCGGCCTCGTGCTGATAGGAGTGCCGCTGGGGCTCGCCGCGTCATTGGCGTGCGCGCCGGCCGTGCGCAGCATGCTGTTCGGACTGGCCCCGAACGACCCATTGACCCTGGCCGGCGCCAGTTTGCTACTGTTGTCGGTCGCCGGCATTGCCGGTTACCTGCCCGCGCGACGTGCGGTGCGCCTGGATCCGGTAGCCACGTTGCGCGAAGAGTAGTTTATTGCCTTGTGGGCGCGGTCCGCTCAATCTTCCGCACGCAGCGCCAAGAAGCGCGCCACCCAATCGAGCGCGCTTTCCCGGATGCCCGGCGTGTCCGCGAATCCCTTCAGCCACACCAGGCCAGGCTCGCGCCGGAACCAGGTGAGCTGGCGC